>ERZ1292633.54-Hain-H41-02um-R1-54-length-160511-cov-9_pt1 | contig 160511 bp, 155 predicted proteins | sample MGYA00564406_ERZ1292633 | MGnify/ENA primary metagenome ERZ1292633 (study PRJEB36523, sample SAMEA6512639) | groundwater metagenome | collected 2019-01-08 | study: AquaDiva: Metagenomics assemblies of 32 groundwater samples
TCTGTTTGAACTGCGAGACTTCCATCAGGTTCATGCCGTTGCGGATCATGGTGATCAGCACCGCACCCAGCAAGCTGCCCCAGATGCTGCCGCGACCACCAAACAGCGATGTGCCGCCCAGAATGACGGCCGCAATCGCGTCCAGTTCGAACATTTGCGCCATTTTTCCGCTGGACGAATCCATGCGGGCCATCAGCACGATGGCCGCCAACGCGCAGCACAGGCCCGAGATCACGTACACCCCCAGCTTGTACCAGCGGATGTTGATGCCCACCTGGCGGGCACCCATTTCGTTGGAGCCCATGGCGTACACGTAGCGGCCGATTTTGGTGCTGGACAAAATGAAAGCCATCACGACAAAAAAGACGCCCGTGATCAGTGTGGGCATGGGCACGCCCAGCACAGAGCCGTAGCCGATGAAGGGCAGGGGATCGGGCAGGCCGGCGTTGTCAAAACCGCCCGTGAGGTCAAACGCCAGGCCACGCCACAGCGTCAGACCCCCCAGCGTGACGATGAATGCCGGAATCCCGACAAAGGCCACCAGGTAACCATTGAACAGGCCCACGGCAGCGCCAATGGCCAGCGCGACGGCCATGGCCAGAACAGGGTCAAGGCCGATTTTGATCATCAGGTGACCCGCCACCGCACCGGCCAGGGCGGTCAAAGCGCCCACGGCCAGATCGACGCCGCCGGTCAGGATCACAAAAGTTTGTCCACCCGCCAGCAAGGCGATGACCGAGGCCTGTACCAGGATGTTGGACAGGTTGCCCGTGGTCAGAAAGTAGGGCGAGGCGAAGGTGAGCAAGACGCCCAGCACGATGACCGCCACCAGGGCGCCGTACCACTCTTGTCGGGTGATGGATTTCATAAGTTTCTCGCTAAAAAAGAAGCCCGGACCCGCAGGTCCGGGCGGGCCATCACTTGGCCTTGACTTTCATGAACTGGCCCACTCCGGAGTCGGCGGCGAACTTGTCCACGTTGGCCGGCAACACCAGGAAGGAGCCGGTGTCGATGCGGGCTTCGACCTTTTTGCCTTGTGCCGCAGCGATGGCGGTTTCCACGCCCACTTGACCAATCTTGGCCAGCATTTGCGCGGCGTTGGCTTGTTGCCAGCCTTGCTTCATCATGTCCAGGCCGCCAGGGGAGCCGTCAAAGCCAGCGATCTTCACGTCGCCAGGCTTCTTGCCAGCGGCCATCAGCGCGGCCTTGGCACCCAGGGCACCGCCGTCCCATGCGCAGGCGATCACCTTGGCATTGGGGTTGGCGCGCAAAGCGGCTTCCACCCCGTTTTGGGCCATGGTCTGGTCCCAGGTGGTGGGCACTTCCACAATCTTGACGTTCTTGCGGCCTGCATTCAGTGCGTCCACAAAGCCTTTTTTGCGCTCTTGGCCGGTGGATTGGCCTTGGTCGCCAGTCACATAGATCACGGTGTCGCCGTCTTTGATCTCGCCTGCAGCCCACTTGCCTTGCACGTTGGCGGCCTTGATGTTGTCGGTGGCGACATACGAGGTGATCTTGGCACCGGTGATGCCGGTGTCCACGGCGACCACCGCGATGCCTGCGGCCAAAGCCTTGTTGATGGCCGGGGCAATGCCGGCAGAGTCCACGGGCGCGATGGCGATCGCATTGACTTTGCGGGTGATCATGTCTTCCACGATGGCCAGCTGGCGTGACAGCTCGCCTTTGTCGGCGGCCAACTCGATGAATTTCACGCCCTTGGCCTGACCGGCTTTCTTGGCGCCGCCGTTGATCAGTGTCCAGCCTTCGTTGGTGTTGCCGTTGGTGATGTAGGCCACGGTCACGTCAGCGGCCATGGCCGAGGTGAACAAGGTGGCTGCCGCTGCAGCGATGGCCAGGCGGCCGAATGTGCGTTTCGTGATCATGGGTTTTATCTCCGTTGTTGAGGATGTCGTCGGACAGAAAACCTCTTTTCCTGACCGCCAGCGGATTAGAAACGGAAATCTCGACTAAGTAAACCTAGTAGTTTTACTAATGCAAGAAATCTTGAAATGCGCGATGCTTGGCACCATTCCTCGTGAAAGCAACCGCCATGTCATCTTCCAAACCCGTTCTTGAAATCCACCAGTTGACCAAGCACTACGGCGGCGTCAAAGCCCTGACCGATGCGCAATTTCGCCTGTTGCCGGGCGAGCATGCCGCCATCGTGGGTGACAACGGCGCGGGCAAAAGCACCTTTGTGCGCCTGATCACGGGGGCCGAGCAACCCAACACGGGCGACATCCTGCTGGACGGGCAAAAGGTCCATTTCGAGTCGCCCCTGGACGCTCGCGAGCAGGGCATCGAAACCGTGTACCAGACGCTGGCGCTGGCCGAAGACCTGGATGTGCCGGCCAACATTTTTCTGGGCCGCGAGATCACCCACCTGAACCTGGGGCCCTTGTCCATCCTGAACCACAAGGCCATGCGCGAGAAATCGGCCAGCATGCTGGCCACCACCGGGGTGAAGATCCAGGACATGTCCGAAAGCCTGCGCGGCATGTCGGGCGGCCAGCGCCAGTGCGTGGCGATTGCCCGTGCCGCCGGTTTCGCCAAAAAACTCATCATCCTGGACGAGCCGACCGCGGCCTTGGGTGTGCAAGAGACCGCCCGCGTGGAAGAGATCATCAAGGGGCTCAAAAAACAGGGCATTCCGCTCATCATCATCAGCCACAACCTGCGCCAGGTGTTTGACCTGGTGGACCGCATCTGGGTGTTCCGTCAGGGCCGCATCATCTGCAGCCGCCTGACGCGCGAGACCAACCCCGAAGAAATCGTGGGCCTGATCACCGGGGCCATCAACCCGGCCAGCCTGCGTTCAGAAGAGGCGGTCGCATGCTGAAAGGGATCGATCCGCTGCTGACGCCCGAGTTGCTGATGCACCTGTGCGCCATGGGCCATGGGGAATGGGTGGCCGTGGTGGATGCGAACTTCACCGCCGACTTTTTGAGCCACGGCAAGCCCGTGGTGCGCATTCCCGGCCACAGCCTGGAGCGGGTGAGCCGTGCCGTGTTGTCGGTGTTGCCGCTGGCCGTCGATGTGGCGCAACCGGCCGCGTTCATGCGCGTGTGCCACAGCCCCGAAGGCCACCGCACGGCGGCCCAGCAGGCCGTGCTCGATCTGGTCGTGGCCGAGGGGTGGACCGCCGATCAGGTCGAGCCCGTCGAACGCTATGCTTTTTACGAGAAAATCAAAGGGGCCAGCCTGATCGTGCAAAGCGGTGAGGGCACGGCTTACGGCAACGTCCTGTTTTGCAAGGGCGTGATCCTCGTCTGATTTTGAAACGCCTGTACCTGCCATGAACTCTGCGCCCACGACCCCAGCCATGCGGGGCTCCAACCATGTCGGGATGCGCCAGTTCAATGAACGCATCGTGCTGCAGGCGATCCGCCACCACGGCGCCATCCCCAAGGCCGACCTGGCCCGCCTGACCCAGCTGTCCACCCAAACCGTGGCCATCATCGTGGGGCGCTTGCTGGACGACGGCTTGCTGCTCAAGCAAGACCGGGTGCGGGGCAAGATCGGTCAGCCTTCGGTGCCGCTGTCGCTCAACCCGCAAGGCGCGTTCAGTGTGGGCATCCAGGTGGGGCGGCGCAATCTGGAACTGCTGGTGGCCGATTTCACCGGCAAACCTGTGGAGCGGGTGGAAGTACTGTACGACTACCCCGACCCGGATGGGCTGTTCCAGTCGATGGCGCAAGGCCTGCACACCCTGCAAGAGCGCATGGGGCCTTTGTGGTCACGCACTGTGGGCGTGGGCCTGACGGCACCTCTGTCGCTGCACAAATGGGCCGACCTGCTGGGCGGTCAGGCCGCACAGGCGCTGGCCCGCTGGGAACACATCGATTTACCGGCCCGTGTGCAGGCCCTGACCGATTTGCCGGTGGTGTTTGCCAAAGACACCACCGCCGCTTGCGTGGCCGAGTTGCTGCAAGGCCATGGCCGCAGCGTGCGCAGTTTTCTCTATGTTTTTGTCGGCACCTTCATTGGCGGTGGTTTGGTGCTGTCCGGCCACATCATGAACGGCGAGCGCGGCAACGCCGGGGCCATTGGCTCGTTGCCGGTGGGCTTGGCGTCCAGCGTGAAAAAAGAGACGGGCATGCCGCCGCAGTTGCTGCAAAAAGCCTCGGGCTGGCAGTTGGAGCAAGCCTTGCTCGCGGCGGGTCACGACCCGTTGCTGATCCACCAGGACAGCATCATGGACGCGGCCTATGCCGGATTCACCACGCCGTGGATCGCCCAAGCCAGTCAGGCGCTGGCCATGACGGTGGCCAGTTCTGCCGCTTTGCTCGATCTGGACGCGGTGGTGATGGACGGCTCGCTGGGCGCGCCCCTCATGACCGCGCTGATGGCCGCCACGCAAGAGGCGCTGGCCGGGTACCGCTTTGACGGCATGCACCAGCCGCAACTGCTGGCGGGCCAGGTGGGCGCACATGCCCGTGCTTTGGGGGGCGCTTTGCTGCCCCTGCACAGCCAGTTTTTCCCGGACAAAGACATCTTTCTGAAGCAGGACAACCCATGAAGTTTTACCTCGATTCCGCTGACGCCCGCCAATGGGCGCTGCCCGCAGGTTGCCCACCCGTGCAAGGCGTGACCACCAACCCCACGCTGGTGATGCAAGCGGGTTTGCCGGTCAGCCTGCCGGGCTATCTGCAACTGGTGGCGCAAGCCGGTGAGGCGCGCGTGCCTGAGTTGATGCTGCAACTGCCCCGCGCCGATGTGGGCGAAGCTGCGCAATGGCTGGAAGTGTTGCTGCCCGCCGCCGTGCAGGCCCGGGTGCGCTTGACCATCAAACTGCCTTGCCACCCCGACTGGCAGCCCGTGCTGCGCGAGGTGCAGGCCTGGGGCGTGCCCACCTTGCTGACCGGCTTGTCCAACCCGGTGCAACTGCTGTGGGCCCGGGCGCAAGGGGCCAACTTTGTGGCGCCCTATGTGGGCCGCCTGCAAGCCGACGGGCGCGATGTCTGGTCACTGATCGACGCCTGCGTGGCCGTGCAGGCCGACGGCCTGCAATTGCTGGCCGCCAGCATCAAGTCGGCCGATGTGCTGTCCCGCCTGATCGCCTGCGGAGCCCACGCCGTCACGGTGCGCCCCGAGTTCGCAGCCGGCCTGGCCACCGATCCGCTCACACTGGCGGCGATGGCGCAGTTTGACCGGGATGTGCAAGCGAGCCAGAACGCCGTCTTGTAGGTCGGTACCTTCAGGTCCGACGTTTCGGGCTCCGACGCGGATCTGTCATGAACCTGTGCGACGCTCCGGATGATGAACGGTAACGGGCATTCGCGCGCAGGGGCGCGCTTCCACAAGGTTTCCGGTTTTTGTGGGAGGCCGCCCCTGCGGCCGAAGGCTGTTCTTTCACGTTAAGCCACCGACCTGGAACGCATGGCGCGGCCGCTCAAATGGACCGATACCGCGCCAACGGCGGGTTGCGTGAGAAGTACTGCAGGATGCCGCGCATGAGGGCGTCGGTGAGTTGCTTTTGGTAGGCCTCGCTGCCCAGTTTTTCTTCTTCTTCGGGGTTGCTGATGAAGGCGGTCTCGACCAGCACGCTGGGGATTTCGGGGGCTTTGAGTACGGCGAAACCCGCTTGTTCGACCCGGGGTTTGTGCAGGCGGCACGGCTTCAGCATGCCCATGTTCTGGCAGTCAATCGAGGTCATCTGTGGGCTCGGGTCGATGCCCCTCGAACGCATGCTGCAACAGCAAACGGACTTGGGCCCGCTGCGCTTTGCCAATCGGCCGGGGATTGCTGTAGGGGTTGCTGACGGCGATGTCGGTCGCTTGGTCCAAATCATGCTCTTGCATCCCAATGTCGCGCAGGGCAACCGGGGCACCGTGGGCTTGGGCCAAATCAAAGAGCGCGCTGGGCGCAAACTTGCCGCCACTTTGGTGGGCGTCACCCTGCATGGCTCGACTTATTTCCTCCATGGCCTCGGGGACATATCGCGCATTGAATGCCAAGGCATGCGGAAGGATAACGGTGTGTACGTCTGCGTGCGGCAGGTTGAAGCTGCCCCCCAAGGTGTGGCATAGCTTGTGGTGCAAGGCCATGCCCACATTGCCCAGCACAGTGCCGCACAGCCACGCACCATACAACGCACGTGAGCGCGCTTGCAGGTCGACGGCGTTGCGATGGAGTGCAGGAATGGCATTGGTCAGTGCCGCAATGCCTTCCCGTGCCATAAGGCTCATCACGGGGTTGCGGTCCTGGGCATACAGGCCTTCGGCGGCATGGGCGATGGCATTCATGGCGCTGGTGATGCTGATGTGCAGTGGCAGACTGGTGGTGAGTTCGGGATCGTAGATCACGGTCTTTGGCAGCACGCGCGCGTCGCGCCCGGTTTTCTTCAGACCGCCTTCCGTCAAGCCGTAGATGGGCGTCATCTCGCTGCCCGCATAGGTCGTCGGAATAGCCAGGATTGGCAAACCAGAGTCCAGCGCAATGGCTTTTCCCAATCCCGTGGTAGAGCCTCCACCTACGGCAATGGCGCAGTCTGCCCCCTGGCGCTGTGCAAAGTCCCGGGCTTCGCGTGCCGTCTCCATCGGAACATGCATCTGCGCACGGGGGAAGATGCCACCGGCTCGATTCCCCAGGATGTCGGCAATCTGTTCCGCCAGCGGCAGCTGTTCGGGTGTACAGAGCACCAGAACACGCTGGGCACCCAGCACATCGACCTCGCGCTCCAGATGCTGGATGGCGCCGCAACCAAACACGACGCGACTGGGCTGACCGTTGTAGACAAAGGAGTGCATGGCTATGTACCTGGGAAATGCAAGGTCAACGCGGCGCTGATGGGCGCGCAATGGGCAGGCTGATGAGTGACTGAAGGTCGCAGAGCGCAAGCCCATCGACCAGATCGATGACTTGCAAACCGTTGGGGCCACAAGCCAGGGTGCCGAGGTCGGAATAAATGCGCTTGACGCAAGCCATGCCGGTCAAAGGATAGGTGCATGCCCGAACCAGTTTGCTTTCTCCGTTCTTGGCCAGCAGCTCCATCATCACCCAGGTCTGCTTGGCCCCCAGGGCCAGGTCCATGGCACCGCCCACGGCGGGAATTGCACCCGGTTCACCGGTATGCCAATTGGCCAGATCGCCGGTCTCGGAAACCTGGAACGCCCCCAGCACGCAAATGTCCAGATGGCCGCCACGCATCATTGCGAAGCTGTCGGCATGATGAAAGAAGGCGCCGCCAGGAAGCAGACTCACCGGTTGCTTGCCCGCATTGATCAGGTCGAAGTCTTCATGGGCAGGATCAGGACTGGGCCCCATGCCAAGAATGCCGTTTTCGCTGTGCAAAACCACGTCGATATCGGTCGCAATGTAGTTTGCCACCAGCGTCGGCATGCCGATGCCGAGGTTGACATACGCACCATCATGGATATCGGCAGCCACACGTTGGGCAATCTCGGCCTTGCTTCGTCTTGGGCAGTCAGGCATGGCGGGCTTTCTGAGGCTGGGCAAACCCGCCCGCTTGCGTGGCGACGCGCGGGATTCGCACAATTTTTGATACATAGATGCCCGGTGTGACAATGTGCTCGGGGTTCAGCTCGCCCAAGGCGGCAATGTGATGGACGGTTGCCACGGTGCGTGTGGCCGCAGTGGCCATCACCGGACCAAAGTTGCGGGCGGCTTTGCGGTAGATCAGATTGCCCCAGCGGTCACCTATTTCTGCCTTGACCAAAGCCAGATCTCCGTGAATCGGATGCTCCAGCACATGCATGCGGCCGTTGATTTCTCGCGTTTCCTTTCCGAGCGCCAATGCGGTGCCGTAGCCGGTTGGGGAGAAAAAAGCGCCTATGCCGGCGCCTGCAGCCCGGATGCGCTCGGCCAAGTTGCCTTGTGGGACCAGCTCCAGCTCCAGTTTGCCGCTGCGGTACAGCGCGTCAAATACATGGGAGTCGGCTTGCCGGGGAAAGCTGCAGACGATTTTTCGGACTCTTCCGGTCTTGAGAAGCGCCGCCAATCCTCGGTCGCCGTTGCCCGCGTTGTTGTTCACCACGGTCAGGTCTTTGGCACCTTGCTCCATCAAGCCAGCAATCAATTCGTCAGGGACACCCGCGGTGCCAAATCCACCGATCAATACGGTCGCACCATCTGGGGTACCGACCAAGGCGTCTGCAAGGGACTGGGCGACTTTATTGATCATGTCCGCTTGTCGGCAAGAACAAAATCGCAATCCAGGCAATAACTGCCGTCGGCCTGAGGCGTCCAATCCTTGATCAAGGTCTCGCGCACGCCAAAGACCGCGTCTGAATCGAGGTAGGGGTCGCCATCGCGAAAGATGTGGGTGATCAGGGTTTCAAAGCCAGGGGCTTTGATCATGAAGTGCAAGTGCGCGGGGCGCCAGGGGTGGCGACCGGTGGCGCTCAACATCGCACCGACTGGTCCGTCGTGGGGAATCGGGTAAGGCGCCGCCAAAATGGACTGGAAGTGAAATGCCCCATTGGTATCGGCATTCAAGATGCCGCGACCCTGGGCATGGGTCAGGTCGCCGCGCTGCACGTCGTACAGCCCCTCATCGTCTGACTGCCACACTTCGATATGGGCGCCTGCAATCCCTGTGCCGTCCAGGTTCTTGACCGTGCCTGTGACTTTGCAGGGAATCCCTTTGGCGCCATTGGCCACATCGCCGCCCAGCGCATAGTGGGGAGCATTGTCGGTGTGGAACGGACCGAACACGGTGGCCTCAGTACAGCCCTTAGGTTTGTCGTTGTTCATGGCAACCGTCAGCATTGACAGGCCCAGCACATCGGAAAAGAGAATGAACTCTTGGCGCACGTCATTGGTGATGTGGCCCACGCCGGTCAAAAACGCGATGCCTTGACTCCATTCGATCTCGGTCAGCTTGACGTCCCGTGCAAAGGCATGCAAGTGCCGCACGAGCGCGTCCATGATCTCCTTGAGCCGAGCATCTGGCGTGCCCGCAAAACTCTGCCGCACGGCATCGGTGATGTTGTCTTGGTTGAGGTTTCTCATACGGTTCTTCGGCTCCTCGTCAAGGCACGGTCTACCACTCGCCAATGATGACGCCACCGGCTGCAGCTGGATTGGCGCGACGCATGATGTCTTCGTCAGAAATCGTCACCCGGTTGCGGCGGCTGCGCATCCAGTCAAAGATCCAGCCCAGATGCTCATCGCGGACCGTGCTGTAGCCCGGATCTCGCCCCAGGTCGTGCAGCTCCTGCGGGTCTTGCTGCATGTCAAACAGCTGCGCAGGGAAGCCGTCGTAATGGATGTATTTGAAGCGCTCGCTGCGGGCCATCACCATGCGCGCCTTGTTGGGTTGGAGCTTCAGGTTTCGGGCGGCGCCATAGATGGCATAGTCCAGCTCCGAGATGGCCACTTCCCGCACGCTGGTTTTCTCGCCTTTCAGCAGGGGCTGCAGTGACTTGCCCTCCAGCCAATGCCATGGCACGGGCAGGCCCTGGCTTTCCAGAAAGGTGGGAAGCAGGTCAATGGCCTCCACCAGCGCCTGGCTGGTGGTGCCATGGGTCTGCGGTGCGCTCGGGTCGGCAATGATCATGGGAATGCGCACGCCCTGCTCGAACATGAACTCCTTCTCGCCCAGCCAATGGTCGCCCAGGTAGTCGCTGTGGTCGGCGGTGAAGACAATCAGGGTGTTGTCCATCAAGCCCCTTGCCTGCATGAACGCAAAGAGTTGGCCCAAGTAGTCGTCCACCTGTTTGACCAGCCCCATGTAGGCAGGAATCACGTTGAGTCGGTCCGCATCGCGCGAGAAAGCTCGGCCTTCGGGATGCTGGCGAAACCCGGCATACACCGGGTGGTCATTGTCACGTTCGTGCGCGGCGCGGATGGGGGCCTGCACATCGTCCGCACCGTAGAGCTTGTGGTACGGCGCCTGCGCGATGTACGGCCAGTGTGGCTTGATGTAGGACAGATGCAGCATCCAGGGCTTGTCACCCTGCTCAGTCATGAAATCCATGGCGCGGTGCGTCATGTAGGCCGTTTCGCTGTGCTCATCGGGCACACGGGTGGGCAAATGGGCGTTGCGGTAGTACCAACCGCTGGCTATCTGGCCTTGCGCATCGACGCCCGCATTGGCCCAGGTGTGCCAGGGGTTGTCCCCGGTCATACCGTGGCTGCGCAGGTACTCGTTGTAAGCCAACTTGGGGTCCACCTTGCTGTCGGGGTGTATGCCATCGTCCCGCTCGTACGGCTCAAACCCCGCTTCGGCAACGTATTTGCCTTGTGCACTGTCGGTAGGCAAGAGCATGCGCGTGAGTCCATCGCGGTCGGCGTACATGTGGGTCTTGCCCACCACCGCCACCCGCATGCCAGACGCGCGCAGGTGGTCGCCCATGGTTTGCTCGCCGAGCGGCAGGGGGATGAAGTTCCAGGTGGCGCCGTGCGAAAACACATAGCGGCCGGAATAAAACGAGGCGCGCGACGGTCCGCAGTTGGGCGACTGGCAGTACGCGCGGTCAAACTTCACCCCACGCTTGGCAATGCCGTCAATGTGGGGCGTTGCCAGCGTTTTGTGCCCATAGCATGACAAGTAATCTGCGCGAAGCTGGTCGCACATGATGAAGAGGATGTTTTTGGGCTTGGCCATGGCATCACTCGAGTTTGAGACCGAGTTTGCGAACCACGGGCGTCCAGCGCTCGGTTTCATCGCGAACCCGTTTGGCGGCTTCTTCAGGGCCCATCCCCACAGGGGTGGCATCAATGACCGCGAGTTTTTCGCGGATCTCTGGCACGGCCAGGGCGTTGTTGACTTCGCTGTAAATGCGCTGCATCACTTCGGGCGGCGTGCCCTTGGGAACGTACAGCATTTCGGAAAAGGTGGCATCAAAGTTGGGCACGCCTGCCTCCTGCATGGTGGGCACTTGCGGTACAAGGTTGGAGCGCTTGCGGCCCGACATGGCCAGACCGGTCAAACGCCCCGCCTTGACATGGGGCGCCACCGCATTGGTCACCAAAAAAGCACAGGCCACCTGGCCGGCCAACAAATCCTGCGCGGCAGGCGCTGGGCCCTTGTAGGGCACATGAACCATTTGCGTGCCGCTGGCCGCCAGGTACATCTCCATCACCAAATGGCCTGGCACACCCACACCGCCGGATGCATAGTTCAGCGATTTGGTCTTGGCCAGCGCCGTCAACTCTGCCACCGACTTGACGCCAACCGAGGGGTGGCACACCAGCATCTGGCTGAAGGTCACCAAGGTGGTCAGGGGCACCAGGCTATCGGGCTTGAAATTGAGTTTTCCATAGACCAAGGGGTTGATCGAAAAGATGGTGTCCGGGCCTTCGAGCACCGTGTAGCCATCGGGAGCCGCATTGGCCACGGTCTCAGCGCCGACGTTGCCACCGGCACCTGGCTTGTTCTCGACCACCATGACTTGGCCCAAGCCATTGCCGACACGCTCACCAATGGTGCGCAGCGTCACATCGCCTGGGGTTCCTGGCGGAAAGGCGACCATCATTCTCACGGGTCGGGTGGGCCAGGTCTGCGCGTGCGTTTGGCTGGAAAATGTCAATGCAGCGGCGATGGCAATGCCACTCAAAAGGATTGGACGTTTCATGGTGATTCCCCGGTTGGTGGTGGTTGGGTTCAGATCGTCACGCCACCGTCGACATTTATCACCTGACCGGTGATGTTGGTCGCTGCAGCGGAACTCAAAAAGACAACGATGTCTGCAACGTCGTCAAGGGTTTGGGGACGCAACATGGGCACATGCTGCGCAATGCGCGCATCAAACACAGCGCGGGCTTCGTCCATCCTGATGGGCGCATCGGTGTCGTTTTGGGCATGTGCACGCATCTTTTTGCCAAGCGACTCCCACATGGGTGTCCAGATGAAACCCGGACACACCGCATTCACACAGACGTGCTGAGGCGCCAGATCGCGCGCCAATACCTTGGACAGTGAAATCAAGGCCGCCTTGGAAACACTGTAGGGGGGCATGTAGGCTGCGGATATCACGCCGGTGATGGACGATATATTGACGATGCGCCCCTGGTCCGAATTGAGTAATGCCAGCCGACTTGCATTGCAGACATGCACAGCGCCCATGAGGTTGATCGCCAGCGTGCGCTCCCAGTCCTGCTCGCTGTTGTTCGTAAATGGCATGCCCGGGGCCGATGCAACCCCTGCGCCGTTCACCACAATGTCCAGACGCCCAAAGCGCTCGAGAACAGCCGCAACAGTTGCTTTGACTGTCTGGGCATGAGCGATGTCACAAGAAAAGCCCGCAGCGCTCGCGCCAGCGGCACGCATCGCTTGCGCGGTGTCTTCGGCCGCTTCGCCATTCACGTCCAGCACGGCCACGCCAGCGCCTTGTACGGCCAACGCCAAGGCGCTGGCGCGGCCGATGCCGGCACCGCCTCCGGTCACCAGCGCAATGCGGCCATCCAGACGCAGACGCTGTGCCAGACCAGAGGCGTTCAAAAGAAGATCCCCAGGTTCTTCTGTGTCACGACTGATTGATCCAGAATGATGTCGCGTCGGCAAATCAGCCAGCTGTCACCCTGGGGGCGCAGGTAGTCCTCGCGGTAGCCCCCGAAAATTTCCAGGTCATATTCCAGATGTGAGCGATAAATGAGGAAGTTGGATCGGATGCGGACCACGCCTTCATCCATCAACTCCATGACTTCAACATTGGTCACAAGATGGCGTGTGCGCGATGGCGGGGTTTCAGACCAAGCCATGCCCGTATCCAGGCGCCTGACCCGGTTGCTGAGGCTGGTCTTGTTCTCGTCAAAGTGTGCCACTTGGCCATAGGTGCTGATTTCTTTGCCTTGGTCACGGCCAGTGCGGTTGGTGACCAGCGGCATCCAGTAACGCACGTCATCGCTGAACAGTGCCACCCATTCTTCCAGGTGCTGGTCATCCATCAAACGCGCTTCATGCGTGAGGAAGGCCTGCACCCTGAACCAAAGCCCCATGTCCATATTTGCTGCTGCTTTGCTCATGATTCTTCTTTCAGCTACAAGCTTTACGCGACATATCGGGCACCGACGGTGCCGTGGCATCGTCCATCATCTTGGCCCAGTGTCGATAAAACCCGCGTTGGTTGATCTCGGACTGAAAACGGCCCAACTTGCCACGGATATCGGGGTGAATGCTGCTGGGGTCGGTGATTTCATCGCCCAACCCCATCTCCAGGTTTTGTGGATAACGGCGTGCCACGTAACCCTCGCTTGACGAATGACACTGCACCCAGTTGTCCACATCGTCCGCTTCCCAGGTGCCACTCGTGCCGTGGCGCTGCAGCATGTGCAGACCCTTCTCGCGCTTGTAGTCATCTGGTGCCGCCTTGTCGACAAAAACCCAACCCCAGGCTTCGGTCAATTTGGGGCCTTTGGGGTGCCAGACACGAATCGCACCGCCCTGCCAGAGCAAGGACACATTCGGGAATATGGAGGCGTGCATGGGCGAAAAATGCAGACCACGCAATTCACCCAAGCGTTGAATCGATTCATCCAAGCGCATCTTTTCGTAGTCCCTGAATTCCGGCAGAGACATCTCAAAAACTTCTTCTTTGTTGGCCGCCCAACGCGTGCCAAAACCATGGCCGCCGCCCGGGTTGACCTGAAAACCCTCGTAGCCGTAACCGCTCTTGCGCAGGGGCATGCCTTCAAAGCCAGACACCCAGGCCGATTTGTGACTGACAGGGCCGTGGTAGCTGTCGCCAATGAAGTTGTCGACGGGGAATTTCCAGTTCGTGTGGACCAGCCACTTGTGCGTACCGGGCAAAAATTCAATTCCCCCTTCACGCCGATCCAAGATCATGTCAAGGTACCAGGCCATGTCACCCAGGTAGTCCTCCAAAGTGGGGGCGTTGTTGTCAAAGGTGGCAAACAGCAAACCCTTGTAGCTGGCGATTTTGGCAACCGGAACCAGACCATGGGCCTCAATATCAAGCTTTTCCAGGTAGATTTCCTTGAATCCGGGGACGTTGCTCAAGCGCCCATCATTGGAAAAAGTCCAGCCGTGAAACGGGCAAGAGAACGCTCTCGCATTGCCTGAGTCAGCTCGGCACACGCGGTTGCCCCGGTGCCTGCACATATTGAGGTAACACCCAATCGTGCCATCCGCTTTGCGGGTCACGATCACGGGATCGCGCCCCATGTAGGTGGTGAAAAAGTCATTGACCTTGGGCAGCATCGACTCGTGCCCCAGCAAGAGCCAACACTTCGCAAAAATCCGCTCCAACTCCAGCTCAAAGGTTTCAGGATCAGAAAAGATGTTGCGATTGATGTCGCCCTTGGTCAAATCAATCAGGTGTTCAAAATGTGATTTCATCCCGCCTTACCTCAACGTTTGTTAATCAATCAGATGTCCAGCACCAGCCGTTCACCCCGGGCCCGAGAAACGCAAGCCATCAACACTTGGTGGCTTGCTTTGTCTTCGGGACTGAGGATTTGGTCGCGGTGGTCCACTTCACCCTCCAGGACGGCGCACTCACAGGATCCGCACACGCCTTCGCGACAGACCGACGGGAGGACAACGCCACAGGTTTCAAGCGCCTCAAGAATGGATTGGTGTGCAGCGACGTCAACCGTCTTGCGTTTGCGGGCAAGTTCGACCACAAACGGGCGGTTATCTTGTGTTGGGCCCCGAGGGTTTCCGCCAAACGACTCAAAGTGAAGGTGGTCGGACGGATGGCCTGCAGCCAGTTCACGCACTTTTTCCATCAGACCGAGCGGACCGCAGCAGTAAATGTGCGTTTGCGGGGAAATGTCGACCAGCACCCCGTGCAGGTCCAGCGCCCGACCATGGTTTTCGTCGTCGAAGTGGAATCGGACATGGTCGGCAAATGCCGCAAGTTCCGTGGCATACGCCGCACCGGCACGGCTGCGGGCCGCGTACACCATGTCCCAGGGCAATTCTTGGCGCAAGCGCTGCATGGCCATCGCCAGCAGCGGCGTAATGCCGATGCCACCGGCAATCAGCACCGCCGGAGCCGGGTCATCCACCAGCGCGAACAGATTTCGCGGGGTGCCCACCGTCAAGACCTGGCCCAGTGCCAAGTTGTGGTGAACATAGCTTGAGCCCCCCCTGCTGCAGGCGGCCAGACCGACTGCCACGACATACCGCGACTGCGACTCCAAGGAACCCGCCTGCGTGAGTGAATAGGCGCGTGTTTGCCCGTTGGGAAGATGCAGGTCGATGTGGGCGCCAGGAGTGCTTTTTGGTAATAACCCTTGGTTTTCAGCAACCAGAGTGACTTCCACCACGCCACTGGCAACGGACCTGAGTTGATGAACAATGACCTGGACGGTTTGCAACTGATTTTCCTCTGAGGTCCAAAGAATTGACGGTGTTTGAATGGAGTGAAGATTAGAATTTGCAATGACCGAGGTCAAGAAAACCTTTGATTCGAGAGATAACTAAAAGTTTTCAATGAAACTGAACCAGATCAAGGCGCTGATTGCCATTGCGGAGACGGGAAGCATCCGCGCTGCTGCGCGAAAAATTGGATTGACGCAGCCGGCATTGAGCAAGAACTTGCAGGCGCTGGAGGAAGAGTTGAGTGTTCGACTCGTGCACAGAACAGCGCGGGGAGTGAACCTCACCACCTATGGCCAGGCCATCCTCGCGAGGGGGCGCGGTATTGCTATCGAGTTTGAGCGTCTGCGGGAAGAGATTGAGCACATGCGGGGCGCGCAGAACGGCACCCTGTCCATTGCCGTATCACCTAGCCCTGCCATGCTGTTGTTGCCGCCGGCCATGAGGCGTTTTCGGCAAGCGTTTCCGTCGATTCAGGTGTGTGTGCGCGATGGCGTGTACCCCAATACCTTGCAACTCTTGCGAGAGGGCCTGGTGGACATGTCGGTGGGGGCGCATCCTCCGCTTGCAAAGAGCACGCTGGCGGAGTTTCAAGTGGAAACGCTGTACGAGAACAAATTGGTCGTGACGTGCCGCAAAGGCCATCCCCGTGCCAACGCCAAGTCTTTGACAGAATTGCTTGACTGTGAATGGTTGATACACGGCCCAACTGAAGGGCCTGGTTCTTTGCATACCCCGGCATTTCGTGCCAATGGCATCCCCTTGCCGAGTCCGCTTGTTGTGTCCGAATCGTTTATTTCATCACTGAGTCTGCTGGAAAACTCCGATGCGCTGTGCCTTCTGCCGGCGCGCCTGATTGAGCACTTGAGTTTGGCGGGGCGGTTGATGGCGCTCAAGCTCAAAGAGCCCATGCCGGACTGGGATGTGTCGCTGATCACCCGTGTTCAAAGCCCGTTGACACCCGTCGCGCAAAAAATGGTAGAAATTTTCAGGCGAACTCGACCCATGAACTTTGCCTAAGAGCCTCTTTTGTAGAAACCCGCTCACTTTCAAGCCCGATTTGAATGTTCTTTTTTCGCTTCAAATGGACCGATACCGCGCCAACGGCGGGTTGCGTGAGAAGTACTGCAGGATGCCGCGCATGAGGGCGTCGGTGAGTTGCTTTTGGTAGGCCTCGCTGCCCAGTTTTTCTTCTTCTTCGGGGTTGCTGATGAAGGCGGTCTCGACCAGCACGCTGGGGATTTCGGGGGCTTTGAGCACGGCGAAACCGGCTTGTTCAACCCGGGGTTTGTGCAGGCGGCCCACGCTGCCGATTTCGCGCAACAAACTGCCGCCCAGTTGCAGGCTGTCCTTGATTTGTGCGGCGGTGCTCATGTCCAGCAGGGCGCGTTGGACCTGTGCGTCCTGGCTGCCCAGGTTGATGCCTCCGATCAGGTCGGCCTTGTTTTCTTTTTGTGCCATCCAGCGGGCAGCACTGCTGGAGGCCGCGCCCTGGCTGAGCGCAAACACGCTGGCGCCGCTGGCCTGGGGCGTGAAAAACGCATCGGCATGGATGCTGACGAACAGATCGGCCTGCACGCGGCGGGCTTTTTGCACCCGCACTTGCAGCGGCACAAAAAAATCGGCGTCGCGCGTCATGTAGGCCCGCATGGGGCTGCCGTTGACGCTGCTGGCGTTGATGCGGTCGCGCAGCATTTTGGCGATTTTCAGCACCACGTCTTTTTCGCGCGTGCCACCGGGGCCCACGGCGCCGGGGTCTTCGCCGCCGTGGCCGGGGTCCAGCGCGATCACGATCAGGCGGTCGGTTGCGCTGGGGGTGTCGGTTCTGGGGGGATGGTCCGGACGGTCCATGGATGCCCCCGTAGACGGCAGGTGGGGCAGGTGGTCCTGGCGGCGGGTGGATTGCGCCGGCACCGGCAAGGCCGCGGTACTGTGCCTGGTTTGCCGGGCGATCAGCTCGCCCAAGGGATCGTTCACCGCCGCAGTGGGGGGCGGCAGGCCGGCGGTGGGGGTGGGTGCCTTGGCCGTGGCCCGCTCCTGGATCAGTTGCTCCAACGGATCAATGGCTTCGCTGGGGTAAAGGTCGAGCACCAGCCGGTGGGCATAAGGGGCCACTGGTTGCAGGGTGAAGACTTGCGGTGCGATGGGCCGTTTCAGGTCGATCACCAGGCGCACCACGTTGGCATTGAACTGGCCGACGCGGATCCCTGCGATGTTGGGGTCCGAGGCTTGCACTTTGCCGACCAACTCGCGCAACGCCGCGTTCAGCTGCAACCCCTCAATGTCCACAGCCAGTCGGGGGGGCGAGGCGATGAAGGTCTGGGTGGTTTTCAGCGGAGCGTCCGATTCCAGCGTGACCCGGCTGTAGTCGGGCGCAGGCCAGATGCGCACCGCCAGCATGCTGGCGCCGCGCACCAGATGCGAGGCCCCCAGGCCCAGTGCCAACAGACCCGCCTGAACCACACGGCGGCGATCAACCCGCATGGGGTGCACCCTCCCGCCACGACCGCAGCCAGCCTTGGCCGCGTGCGGTGCCCGCGCTGATGCGCACTCGGCGCTGGTCTTCATCAACGGCGTCCAGCGCGATCACCCAGTCGGGCGGTGGCAGTTGCCCGGCCACCTTGTCGGGCCACTCCATGAGCTTGAGGCCGGGCCCGGCAAAGATGTCCCGGAAACCGGCGTCTTCCCATTCCTGGGGGTCATTGAAGCGGTAAAAATCAAAATGCCAGATGGGCCAGGCGCTGTCGCCTGTGCCCGCCTGGTGTGGCTCGACCACGGCATAAGTCGGGCTTTTGATGCGGCCTAAGACCCCGGCTGCACGCAGCAAATGGCGCACCAGGGTGGTTTTGCCCGCGCCCAGGTTGCCGCGCAATTCGATGCAGGCATCGCGTCCGCCCGGCCAGGTGGTCAGGGCGTGTGCCAGCTGTTGGGCAAAGGCTTGCGTGGCGGCCTCATCGGGCCACAAGCCCTGCCAAACGGCGGCGGCGGCGGGGGTTTCTACAATCGGCGGGTGACTGCTGAACGTACTCAAATTGATCTTCTTGAACTGTGGCCCCAGATCCAGATCTGGGCGCATGAATTGGGATTGTCCCAAATTGGCGTGACGGGCATCGATTTGACCTCGGCCGAGCCCGGATTACAGGCCTGGCTGGCCGCTGGTTTTCACGGCAGCATGGGCTATATGGCCTCGCACGGGCTCAAACGGGCCCGCCCGGCCGAGCTGGTGCCGGGCACGGTGAGCGTGATCACCGCCCGCATGGATTACCTGCCCCAAGGCACCGCGCCCGATTGGGTCGCCCGCGAAACCGCCCGCAGTTTGCTGCCCGGCGAGGCGGTGGTGTCGGTGTATGCCCGGGGGCGCGATTACCACAAGGTCTTGCGCAGCCGCTTGCAAAAACTGCAAGAGCGCATCGTGCAGGTCATTGGCCCATTTGGGCACCGCGTGTTCACCGACTCGGCCCCGGTGATGGAGGCCGAACTGGCCACCCGAAGTGGTTTGGGCTGGCGTGGCAAGCACACCTTGGTGCTGAGCCGCGAGGCGGGTTCGGTGTTTTTTCTGGGTGAACTGTTTGTTGATCTGGCTTTGCCCGAAACACCCCCGGTGTCTGCGCATTGCGGCCAGTGCACCGCCTGCATGGACCTGTGCCCCACCCAGGCCATCGTGGGGGCCCACCAGCTGGACGCGCGGCGCTGCATTTCTTATTTGACGATCGAGCATGCCGGACCGATTGACGAGGCGCTGCGCCCACTGATCGGCAACCGCATTTACGGCTGCGACGATTGCCAGTTGGCCTGTCCCTGGAACAAGTTCGCGCAAGTCAGTCCCTTGCCCGACTGGCAGCCGCGTGAAGCGCTGGGTGCGTCCAGCATCGTCCAGTTGCTGGCCTGGAGCGAGGCCGAATTTTTGCGTCGCACAGAAGGCAGCGCGATCCGCCGCATTGGCCACGCCCGTTGGTTGCGCAACCTGGCATTGGCAGCGGGCAATGCGCTGGCGTCGGATGTACTGGCACCTTCAGAGCGAGAAAAACTTCAGCAGGCTTTGAAACCCCTCGCTGCGCATGCTGATCCGGTGGTGCAAGAACAAGCGGCCTGGTCGTTGGCCAAGTTCTGAGCCGCCGACCTACAAATCGACCTACAAGTCATCCTGTAATTCAGCGCAGCACGCCCAGTGCAAACGGCAGGCTCCACATGCCGGACAAGGTGGACAGCGTGACCAGCCCCGCGACATAAGGTCCGTTGTAGCCCATGCGGGCGGCCAGCACGTAGCAAGAAGAAGCCGTGGGCAAGGCCGAAAACGCCAGCAGCGCCGTGGTTTGCACGGGACTGAGCTGGAACAGCCGGGACATGCCCAGTGCGATCAAGGGCAGCAACAGGTGCTTGACCATCAGCACGCTCAGGCCCAGCAGCTTGCCGTGGCGCAAGGTGCTCAGCTGCATGCCGGCGCCTGCCGCCATCAGGCCCAGGGCCAAAGAGGCTGCACCGATGCGGCTGACGCTGGGGTCCAGCCAAACCGGAATGCGAAAACCCAGCAAGTTGCCGATCAGGCCCGAGCCGGTGGCGATGATCAGCGGGTTGCGCACGAGTTCGCGCAAAAAACCGGTCTTGGCATGCCGCGCCATGGGCCACACCGCGCCGATGTTGAACAGCGGCACGCACACGCCAATCAGCACCGAAATCATCAGCAAGCCCTCCGGTCCGGCCAGACGGTCAGCCAAGGCCAGGGCGATGAAGGAGTTGAAGCGAAAACCCACCTGGGCGCTGGCGGCGTGGTCGCGCCGGTTCAGCCGTGGCCCCAGAATGGGCCAGTAGGGCAGGCTGTACGACAAGGCGATGGCACACAGGCCCAGGCTCAGGCCCGCGCCAATCAGGCTGGAGGCCGCATGCAGGTCCAGTGGGCTTTTCACAATCGAGTGGAAAAGCAGTACCGGAAAGAGAAAAAAGTACACTAAATTTTCGACCTGTTGCCACACGGGGCGGTTCAGGGCCGTGAAGCGGCAAATCAGATAGCCGCACAAAATCAGGGAGAAATCGGGGAAAAGAAGTTGGGCAAAGTTCACCCGGCTAGGATAACTGAGGGTCAGGGCGGTCCGCGTGCTGGCCTGTCACCGAGATGCAGGTTGGGCATTTCAGTGTTTGTGGGTTTGCCCCCTCACGAAGCCCTGTATTTTTTGCATATCATGGCTGCACTTTTAAGGAGTTCTCGCATGAAGCGTCGCAATTTTGTTTCTGTGGCCAGTTTGGCTGCTACGGTTTTGGCCAGTGGTTCGGTGTGGGCGCAGGCCTATCCCAACAAGGTGGTCAAGTTGCAAGTGCCTTTTGCGCCGGGCGGCACCACGGACATCGTCGCGCGCGTCATCTCGGACCCTCTGGGCAAGGTTTTGGGCCAAAGCGTGATTGTCGAGAACAAGGCTGGCGGCGGCGGCGTGGTCGGTGCCACAGAAACCGTGCGTGCCGTCCCCGATGGCTACAACCTGGGCATGGCCACGGTGTCCACCACGGCGGCCAATCCGGCCATCAACCCCAAAATTCCCTACAACCCGACCACCGATTTCACCCCCATCATCAACATTGCGGCCACCCCCAATGTGATCGCGGTGCACCCCAGTTTTCCGGCCAAGGACTACAAAAGTTTTCTGGCTGAATTGAAGAAAAATCCCGGCAAATACTCGTATGCCTCATCGGGCACAGGCGGCATTGGTCACCTGCAAACCGAGTTGTGGAAGAGCTTGGCGGGCGTGTTCATCACCCACATTCCTTACCGCGGTGCGGGCCCGGCCCTGAACGACACAGTGGCCGGTCAGGTGCCGATCATTTTTGACAATATGCCATCTGCCTTGCCTTTCATCCAGACGGGCAAGTTGGTTCCGATTGTGGTGGCCGCGCCCCAGCGTCTGCCGCAGTTGCCCAACGTGCCGACCTTCAAGGAAGTGGGTTTGGAGCCCGTCAACCGCATGGCCTATTACGGCATTCTGGGTCCCAAGAACCTGCCCAAGGAGGTGGTTGACAAAATCAGTGCAGGTGTGAAAAAAGCCTTGCAAGATCCGGCTGTCGCCAAGCGCATCCAGGACACTGGCTCTTTGGTGGTGGCCAACACGCCGGAAGAATTTGCGGCCCAGATCAAGGCTGAATTCGAGGTCTACAAGAAGGTCGTTGACCAGCAAAAACTCAAGTTGGACTGATCCCGGTTCATGCACGAGGCCAGCCAGAACGCCATCGACTGTTTTGCCGAGGCCCTCTGGCTGGAAGACGGACTGACCGCCAACACCTTGGCGGCTTACCGTCAGGATTTGTCGCTCTATGCCACCTGGCTTTTTTTAACGCACAGGCTGGCGCTGGCGTCGACGCAAGAACACCACCTGCAGTCTTACTTTGCCGAGCGCCATGGCCAAACTCGGGCCACGTCTGCCAACCGCAGGTTGACGGTGTTCAAACGGTTTTTTCGTTGGGCCTTGCGTGAACGACTTGTTCAAGTCGACCCGACTTTGCGCATGCTGGCCGCCAAACAGGCTTTGCGCGTGCCCAAGACCTTGGGCGAGGCGCAGGTGGACGCACTGTTGTCTGCGCCCGATGTGTCCACCGACCTGGGGTTGCGCGACCGTGCCATGTTGGAGCTGATGTATGCCAGTGGTTTGCGCGTCAGCGAACTGGTGCAGCTCAAAACCCTGCATGTGTCGCTCAATGAAGGCGTGCTGCGCATCATGGGCAAAGGCAGCAAAGAGCGCTTGGTGCCCTTTGGTGAAGAAGCCCGTGAATGGCTGCAGCGCTATCTGGGCCGGGTCCGCCCTGCCTTGCTGGGGCGGCGCCAGACGGAAGATCTGTTTGTGACCACCAGCGGACCGAAGCCCGGCACCGGCATGTCGCGTGTCATGTTCTGGAACCTGGTCAAGCGCTACGCCCTGGATGCTGGCATCACCGCGCCGCTGTCACCGCACACCTTGCGCCATGCGTTTGCCACGCACTTGCTCAACCATGGCGCCGATTTGCGCGCGGTGCAAATGCTGCTGGGCCATGCCGACATTTCCACCACCACCATCTACACGCATGTGGCGCGCGAACGGCTCAAGACCGTGCACGCCCAACACCATCCCAGGGGCTGAGGGCTGCGGGTGAAGTGTGAAGGTGGGGTTGCGCGCAGAGGGCCTTCCTTATGTGGGAGTCCGCCCCTGCGGCCGAATGCCTGCTTGAGCGTGTCAGCTCAGCGCGGCCAGTTCGGCTTCTTCAAACCCGGCCAGCCTGCGCGCGGCCATGTTGTAGGGCGGTCGCAATTTGGGGGCGTCGTATTGCGCGATCAATTCGGCATAGTTGCGCACCGGGTCCAGCCCACGCTGGGCGCACAGGTAGCGGTACCAGCGGTTGCCTGCGGCCACGTGGCCGATTTCTTCTTGCAAAATGATGTCGAGAATTTCGCCCGCTCGGTGGTCGCCCACGCTGACCAGCTTGTTTTTGACGCCGGGCGAGGCGTCCAGGCCCCGCGCTTCCATGGTGCGCGGCACGATGCCGATGCGCGCCAGCAAATCGCCTTGGGTGCGCTCGGCCATGTCCCACAGCGTGTTGTGGGCAGGAAAGTCGCCGTAGTCAAAGCCCATGCCCACCAAATGGTTGCGCAGCAGGGTGAAATGCCGGGCTTCTTCCTGCGCAATGCGCATCCAGTCGGTGTAAAACGCATTGGGCATGCCCGCAAAGCGCCAGACCACGTCCAGCGCCAGGTCAATGGCATTGAGTTCGATGTGGGCAATGGCGTGCACCAGCATTGCCCGGCCTTCGGGCGTGGCCATCGATTTGGCTTTGAGCTGGGTGTGGGGCACGAGCACCGGCTTGGCCGCGCGGCCTGGCCCCAGGCCTGGTGCTTGCAGGATCTCGCTGGCGCCCACGGGCAGGCTCAAATCCAGCGACAACGTGGTTTGGGCTTTCAGCACAGGATCGGTTTGTGCCCAAGGGCCCAGGGCGGCGGTGCGCAAAGAGTGCATGGTCATCTCGATTGGGGCCACGGCCTTCCGTGAGCATCCCTACAATTGTAGGTTTACAGACCCAGGCTGACAGGAGATCCCCATGGCCATTTACCAACTCGACGCCCAGACCCCAGAAGTGGCCGACTCCGCGTGGGTTGCCGACAACGCGCAGGTGATGGGGGCGGTGCAAATTGCGGCCGATGCCAGCGTCTGGTTTGGCGTCACCGTTAGGGGCGACAACGAGCCCATCGTGATCGGTGAAGGCAGCAACATCCAGGACGGCAGCGTGCTGCACAGCGACCATGGCAAGCCCCTGTTGATCGGTAAGCACGTCACCGTGGGCCACATGGTCATTCTGCACGGCTGCACCATTGGCGATGAGTCCTTGGTGGGCATGGGGGCCGTGGTGCTCAATGGGGCCAAGATTGGCAAAAATTGCCTGGTGGGCGCGGGCGCGCTGGTGACCGAGGGCAAGGAATTCCCGGACGGCTCGATGATCGTGGGTTCGCCTGCCAAGGTGGTGCGCGAATTGACGCCAGAGCAGATCGAAGGGCTGCGGCAAAGTGCCCGCAGTTACTTGCAAAATGCCCGCCGTTTCAAGACGGGGCTCAAGAAGATCGCTTGATGTGCGCGGCCCTGCATTGACATCCATTTAACTTGCGAGGATCAGCCCGAGGGGCTGTTGACTGAACTTTGTCCGAACTCCATAAATTCATTTTTGAAGGCTTGCCCGTTCGCGGCATGCTGGTGCGCTTGACCGATGCCTGGCAAGACATTCTGGCGCGACGTGCCGCCAATTCCGAAACAGGGGCCTACCCGGCACCGGTGCGCCAACTGTTGGGCGAGATGGCCGCTGCGGGCGTGCTGATGCAGGGCAACATCAAGTTCAACGGGGCGCTGGTGTTGCAGATTTTTGGTGATGGTCCGGTCCGGCTGGGCGTGGTCGAGGTGCAACCCGACCTGAGCCTGCGGGCCACCTGCACCCAGGTGGGCGAGGTGGCGGGCAACGCCACCCTGAGTCAGTTGGTGAATGTGAACAACGCAGGCCGTTGCGCGATCACGCTCGACCCGCAGGACCGCTTGCCCGGCCAACAGCCTTACCAGGGCGTGGTGCCCTTGTTTGGGGACCGGGGCGAAAAGCTTGAAAACATCAGCGAGGTGCTGGAGCACTACATGCTGCAGTCCGAGCAGCTGGACACGGTGCTGGTGCTGGCGGCCAACGACCAGGTGGCCGCAGGCTTGCTGATCCAGCGCCTGCCGATGGAAGGCGAGGGTAATCTGGCTGGGCAGATGGATTCGGTGGCGCGTGAAGCTCAGTTGGGCCGCAGCGAAGACTACAACCGCATCGCCATCTTGGCCAAGAGTTTGAAGCGCGAAGAACTCCTCACGCTGGACGCAGAAACCATTTTGCACCGCCTGTTTTGGGAGGAGCCACTGGCCCGCTTCGAGCCCTTGATCGGCGAGACCGGTCCCCGCTTTGCCTGCCGCTGCAACCGCGAACGCGTGGGCCACATGATCCGCAGCCTGGGCACCGAAGAGGTCGAAGGCATCATCGCCGAACAAGGGCAGGTGGAGGTGGGCTGCGACTTTTGTGGTGCGCAATACCGTTTTGACCCGGTGGACGCGGCCGGCTTGTTCACCGGTTTGAGTGCTGACTTGTCAGGCGGCGCTGTCCATTGATGGTGCTGGATGCATCCGCGCAGGTCGGTCCCTTCAGGTCCGACGTTTCAGGCTGAAGCCGCCAACCTACGGGATGGCGTCGTTTGTCGGCCGTTGCGTCAGTAGTCCGGTGAACAGCCTGTGTTCACAATCGGGGTCGCTGCAGTCGTTGCATTGCCACACGGTGCGCCCCTGGTTGATCGCGAACTGAGCCTGTTCCCGGGTCTGGCGGGCGGCATCGTCTTCGCCGGGCATGTCCAGCGCCAGCAGCGCATTGTTCAGGCGCATGTGCCCTTGTCCATACACCACGCGGTAGGCAAGGCCTGCCCGGTCCAGCGCCTGCCGCACCAGGGTGTCCACCGGTCCGCGCACATGCGGGCCATCGCGCTGCAAGCCGTCGGCGACCCAAGCCAGGTCCAGGCCCGTGAGCAAGGTGGTGTCGTACAGACTTTGGTGCGCCAAAGCCATGGGATACAGGCTTTGGTCGTCAAACAGCAGGTGGCTGTAGACCGCCGTCATGAGGGGGGTGGTGTCCGCGATGACCCAGCCTTGTGAGACTTGCACCACGGCTTGTGCTTGTGTTTGCGCAATGCCCATTTGTTCATGGGCTTGGGGGGTGCGGCCTTCGCGGTCACACCAGCTGCGCAGTGCTTCGTCGACGGTGCAAACTGCCTGCCCGCGCTGCTGCAGCACATGGGCCAGGGCGTGTACCAGCCAGGACTTGCCGGTGCTTTCTGCACCCAGGACCGCGATGCGTTGCAGGCGCCTCATACCGCCTGCTGGCGCAGACTTTTTTGCCAGGCGCGCCAGCCCCAGACGCTCATGGCCGTGAACAGGGCGTACAGCACGACCGTCAGCCACAGGCCTTTGTAGGCAAACAGGGCCACGCTGAGGGTGTTGACCACCAGCCAGACCAGCCAGTTTTCGATGTATTTGCGCCCCAGCAAAGCCTGCCCGACCAGGCTGAGCGCGGTGGGCAAGGCATCCCACCATGCCACATCGCTGTCGGTGAAGTGCTGCAGCGCCAGGGCCAGAGCGGGCCAAAGAGCGGCACTGGCCAGCAGCACCCCTATCCAGCCACGCGCAGACAAGCGTTGGATCACCAACGCAGGTTGCGCGTCATCGCCCTTGCGCAGCCATTGCCGCCAGCCCCAAAAAGCCAGGGCGGCAAAGACCAGTTGCAAACCGGCCTCGCCATACAACAGGCTGTCCTTGAACACAAAAAAGTAAAGGAGGGAGCTGATGATGGCCAGCGGCCAACTCCAGTGCAGCTCCCGGATGCTGCAGACCACCATGGCCAGGGACAGCACGAACCCGGCGACTTCGATGGGGGACATCATTTGGCGATCTGGACGTAGATCTCGTTGGGCTTGACCATGCCCAGCTCGTGCCGGGCACGCTCTTCGACCATGTTCAGGCCTTCCTTGAGGTCGTTGACTTCGGCGTTGAGTTGCTCAATCTGGTGGCGCGCCACTTCATTGGCCACTTTTTGTTGCTGCAACGCTTCCTCGAGTTCGGCCACATTGGGCGCACCGCCTCGGCCCAACCACAGTTGGGCCTGCAAGAGCCCCAGCAAGGCGATCAGCACCATTGGAACGAGGCGGCTTCCCATCGCGCGGGGGATCAGCGCAGGTTATAGAAAGCGCTGCGGCCTGGGTACACCGCCACTTCGCCCAAGTCTTCTTCGATGCGCAGCAGCTGGTTGTACTTGGCCATGCGGTCCGAGCGGCTCATCGAGCCAGTTTTGATCTGGCCGGCGTTCAGACCCACAGCGATGTCGGCGATGGTGCTGTCTTCGGTCTCGCCCGAGCGGTGGCTGATGACTGCGGTGTAGCCGGCGCGCTTGGCCATTTCGATGGCTTCAAAGGTTTCGGTCAGGGTGCCGATCTGGTTGATCTTGATCAGGATCGAGTTGGCAATGCCTTTGTCGATACCTTCTTTGAAGATCTTGGTGTTGGTCACGAACAGGTCGTCGCCGACGATCTGCACGTTCTTGGCCAAGCGGTCGGTCAGCACTTTCCAGCCGTCCCAGTCGTTTTCGGCCATGCCGTCTTCGATGCTGATGATGGGGTACTTGTCGCACCAGCTGGCCAGCATGTCGGTCCACTGTTCAGACGTCAGGCTGATGCCGCCTTCGCCGGCCAACACGTATTTGCCGTCTTTGTAAAACTCGCTGGCGGCGCAGTCCAGGCCAATGGCGATTTGCTCACCGGCGGTGTAACCGGCTGCGGCGATGGCGTCGAGCACCATCTGGATGGCGGCTTCGTGGCTGTCGACGTTGGGGGCAAAGCCGCCTTCGTCGCCCACGGCAATGCTCATGCCTTTGTCGTGGATGATTTTCTTCAGCGCGTGGAACACTTCAGCGCCCCAACGCACGGCTTCGCGGAAGCTCGGTGCGCCCACGGGGATGATCATGAACTCTTGCAAGTCCAGGTTGTTGTTGGCGTGTGCGCCGCCGTTGATGACGTTCATCATGGGCACGGGCAACTGGTTGCCGTTCATGCCGCCAAAGTAGCGGTACAGCGGCAGGCCGGACTCTTCAGCCGCCGCGCGGGCCACGGCCATGGACACGGCCAGCATGGCGTTGGCGCCCAGGCGGCTCTTGTTGTCGGTGCCGTCCAGATCGATCAGGGTGCGGTCCAAAAAGGCTTGCTCGGAGGCATCCAGGCCCAGCACGGCTTCGGAGATTTCGGTGTTGATGTGTTCGACGGCCTTGAGCACGCCCTTGCCCAGGTAACGGGTCTTGTCGCCGTCGCGCAGCTCGATGGCTTCGCGGCTGCCGGTGGAGGCGCCAGACGGCACAGCGGCGCGGCCCATGACGCCGGACTCCAGCAACACATCGCACTCCACGGTGGGGTTGCCACGGCTGTCGAGGATTTCACGGCCGACGATATCAACGATTGCACTCATTTTTGAACTCTCTCAATTTAAAAACAAAACGGATCAAAGACCTTCAACGACAACCATGCGCATGGTGGCGGCACCCGCACGGGCTTGGCGGGCTTTCTGGTATTCGGGCAGTTCGTAAAACGCCTTGGCGGCATCGAACGTCGGAAACTTCAAAATCACGATTCGCTCAGGTGCCCAGTCGCCCTCGAGCACTTGCACTTGGCCACCGCGCACGCAGACTTCGGCGCCTGCGGTTTGCATGGCGGCGGTGGACCATTTTTTGTACTCTTCGTACTGGGTCGGGTTGGTGACCTGAACGTTGGCGATGATATAGCCGCTCATGCGAAGTTGTCCTCGAGGAAGGGGTTCTTTTTGGTGACGGAATCGAGTTGCACCAGAGTTTCGAGCAGGGCTTGCATCTTGCCCAGGGGCACAGCGTTGGGGCCGTCTGACCAAGCCTCGGCTGGCTTGGGGTGGGTTTCCATGAAGAGGCCCGCCACACCGGCGGCCACGCCTGCGCGGGCCAGCACGGGCACCATCTCGCGGGCGCCGCCACTGCTGGTGCCCTGGCCACCTGGTTTTTGCACCGAGTGCGTCACGTCGAACACCACGGGTGCGCCGGTTTTGCGCATCTCGGCCAGGCTGGTCATGTCGGCCACCAAGTTGTTGTAGCCAAAACTCACGCCGCGCTCGCAGGCCAAAAAGTTGTCTTCGGGCAAGCCAGCGTCGCGTGCGGCAGCGCGGGCTTTGTCGATGACGTTTTTCATGTCCCAAGGGGCCAGAAACTGGCCTTTCTTGATGTTCGCCGGTTTGCCCGATTGCGCCACGGCACGGATGAAGTCGGTTTGGCGGCACAAAAAGGCCGGGGTCTGCAACACGTCCACCACGCTGGCCACGTCTTTGACCTGAGACTCGTCGTGCACATCGGTGAGGATGGGCACACCGATTTGGCGCCGCACTTCGTCCAGAATTTTCAGGCCCGCGTCGATGCCCACGCCGCGCTGGGTGCTGCCCGATGAGCGGTTGGCCTTGTCAAACGAGCCCTTGTAGATCAGGGAAATGTTCAAGGCCGTGCAGATTTCCTTGAGTCGTCCGGCCACTTCAAGGGACATGTCCAGGCCCTCAATGGAACAGGTGCCTGCGATCAGGAAGAAGGGTCGGTTGAGACCGACATCAAAGCCGCACAGTTTCATGGCGTGGTCCTGTCTGTGGAGTGGGATCAGGCAGCAGCCTTGTGCGCTACTGCCGCCTTCACGAAGGCATTGAACAGCGGGTGGCCGTCCCAGGGGGTGGACTTGAATTCGGGGTGGAATTGCACGCCGACATACCAAGGGTGAACGGTTTGTGGCAGTTCGACGATTTCGGTCAGTTGCTCGCGTTGCGTCAGCGCCGAGATCACCAGACCCGCTTTGCGCAACTCGTCCAGGTAATTGACGTTGGCTTCGTAGCGGTGGCGGTGGCGCTCGGTGACCACAGCGCCATAAATCTCGTGCGCCAGCGTGCCTTGGGCCACGTCTGAGCTTTGTGCGCCCAGGCGCATGGTGCCGCCGAGATCAGAGTTGGCGTCTCGCACCTGGATGGAGCCGTCGGCGTCTTTCCATTCGTTGATCAGGGCGATCACGGGGTAGGGCGTTTCGGGTTCGAACTCGGTGCTGTTGGCGTCCTTCATTCCGGCGACATGGCGGGCGTATTCGATGGTGGCCACTTGCATGCCCAAGCAGATGCCCAGGTAAGGCACTTTCTTTTCGCGGGCGAATTGGGCCGTTTCGATCTTGCCTTCGACACCACGCTTGCCAAAGCCGCCAGGCACCAGCACGCCATCGAAGTTGGCCAGATTGGCCACGGTCTCAGGGGTGATGGTTTCGGAGTCGATGTGCTCGATCTTCACGCGCACATGGTTGCGCATGCCCGCATGGCGCAGCGCTTCGTTGACCGACTTGTAGCTGTCGGACAGTTCGACGTATTTGCCGACCATGGCGATGGTGACTTCGCCTTTGGGGTGCGCGGTTTCGTACACCAAATCGTCCCAGCGCTTGAGGTTGGCGGGGGGCGTGTTCAGGCGCAGCTTGTCGCAGATCAGGCCGTCCAGGCCTTGCTCGTGCAGCACGCGTGGAACCTTGTAGATGGTGTCCACATCGGGCATGGAGATCACGCCCCAGCTTTGCACGTTGGTGAACAGTGAAATCTTTTCGCGCTCGTCGTCCGGAATCGCACGGTCGGCACGGCACAGCAGCGCATCGGGCTGGATGCCGATTTCGCGCAACTTTTGCACCGTGTGCTGGGTCGGTTTGGTTTTGAGTTCGCCAGCAGCGGCGATCCAGGGCACGTAGGTCAGGTGCACGAAGGCAGCGTTGTTGGGCCCCAGGCGCAAGCTGAGCTGACGCACCGCTTCCAGGAACGGCAGTGATTCGATGTCGCCCACGGTGCCACCGATTTCGACAATGGCCACATCGACCGCTTCGGGCGTGCCAAAACCAGCGCCGCGCTTGATGAAGTCCTGGATTTCGTTGGTCACGTGCGGGATGACCTGCACGGTCTTGCCCAGGTAATCGCCACGGCGTTCTTTTTCAAGCACGCTTTTGTAGATCTGACCGGTGGTGAAGTTGTTGGCCTTCTTCATCCGGGTGTTGATGAAGCGCTCGTAGTGGCCCAGGTCCAGGTCGGTTTCGGCACCGTCGTCGGTGACAAACACTTCGCCGTGCTGAATCGGGGACATGGTGCCCGGGTCCACGTTGAGGTAGGGGTCGAGCTTGATGAGGGTGACGGAGAGGCCGCGCGATTCGAGGATGGCGGCGAGCGATGCGGAGGCGATTCCCTTGCCCAGGGAAGACACCACACCGCCGGTGACGAAGACGAATTTGGTCATGTCCAAGACGGGCACCAGAGGCACCCGGAAGGTGGAAATCGTGATTATAGACAGTCGGGTTCGGGGTTTTCCCGGTGAACATGCGAATCGTGCTTGTTTCCGTGCCGAGTCTGCGGTCGTTTTCCGCGCCGGGGTGAGGGCTGGCCGGTCGGGCTCATACTCGCTTCGCTCGCCAAATCGCCCGATCCGGCCAGCCCTCACCCCGGCGCTGCGTTCCCGCATGTTCGTTCTGAGGCCATACCACTCTGCTACATTCCCCGCCATGAGCACATTGGCTGGAAAATACATCGTTCTGGGTTTGTCGGGCGGCATTGCCGCTTACAAGTCGGCTGAACTCTGCCGCGCCTTGGTCAAGGCGGGTGTCACGGTTCAGGTCGTGATGACCGAAGCGGCCGAGCACTTCATGACCGCGGTGACCATGCAGGCCCTTTCGGGCAGGCCGGTGTACACCTCGCAGTGGGATGCGCGCGAGGCCAACAACATGGCCCACATCAACTTGAGCCGTGATGCCGATGCCATCGTGGTGGCCCCGGCCAGCGCGGACTTCTTGTCCAAACTGTTGCACGGGGGTGCCGATGAACTGCTCAGCCTGATGTGTCTGGCCAGGCCCATCGACCAGGTGCCACTGATCGTGGCCCCGGCCATGAACCGCGAAATGTGGTCCAACCCGGCCACCCAGCGCAACGTGCTGCAGCTCAAGGCCGACGGCGTGCAGGTGCTGGACGTGGGGCAGGGCGATCAGGCCTGCGGCGAAACGGGGGACGGCCGCATGCTCGAAGCCGAAGAAATCCTGGACGATCTGGAAGCCTTTTTTTCGCCCAAGCCGCTGGCGGGCAAAACGGTGTTGGTGACGGCTGGCCCGACCTATGAAGCCATCGATCCGGTGCGCGGCATCACCAATTTGTCGAGCGGAAAAATGGGCTTTGCCATTGCCCGTGCGGCGCGCATGGCCGGGGCCGATGTGACGCTGGTGGCGGGCCCGGTGCATTTGCCAACGCCCAGGAAGGTCAAGCGGATCAATGTGCAATCGGCGCGCCAAATGCTGGACGCCGTGCAGCAGCAGGTAGACGCGGCGCAAGTGTTCATTTCAACCGCTGCGGTGGCCGATTGGCGCCCCGCCCATTCGGCCGATCAAAAAATCAAGAAAGACGGTTCTGGCCAAACCCCTCAGCTGGGGTTTGTCGAAAACCCGGATATTTTGGCCACGGTGGCGCATTCGCCCCGTGCGGTGTCGGGGCAGCTGTTTTGCGTGGGTTTTGCCGCCGAGAGCCACGATTTGTTGGCCCACGCGACGGCCAAACGCATCCGCAAAGGGGTGCCGCTTTTGGTGGGAAACATCGGCCCGGCCACCTTCGGGCAAGACGACAACGCCTTGTTGCTGGTGGACGAAACCGGTGCCCGCGAATTGCCCTATGCCAGCAAACAGACCTTGGCGGTGCAGCTCATGGACGACATTGCCCGCCGTCTTTGACGCCGGGGCCTGCTTCAGACGCCGGTGGAGCCGAAACCACCGCCACCACGCTCGCTGCTGCGGCTGAATTCGCTCACCACGTTCAGCTGGGGCCGCACCACGGGCAAGAACATCATCTGGGCGATGCGCTCACCGGGCTCGATGGTGATGGCTTCGCTGCCGGGTGGGTTGCGGTTCCAGACGCTGATGAAGCACTGCGCCGTGTAGTCGGCATCGATCAGGCCCACGCTGTTGCCCAGAATCAAGCCTTTTTTGTGGCCCAGCCCCGAGCGCGGCAGGATCACGGCGCACAGTGCGGGTGAATCCATGTGCAGCGCGATGCCCGACGGAACCAGCACGGCTGCTGCTTGGGGGAGGATCTGCATGGGGGCGTCGATGCAGGCAAACAGGTCGATGGCTGCCGCCAGCGGGGTTTGGTATTTGGGCAGGCCCCAGGCGTTCAGGCGCGGGTCCAGGATCTTGATTTCAATGTGCGGGTGCATGGCGGCTCAGTGCAAAGTGGGTCCAAAGGAGGGCGCGTCACTGTCGTCACCCACTTCGATTTTGAAGAAGCCGGTGCCGCAGCTGCCGCTGCCCACTTCGGCCTCGGTCGGTTCGCGCACGGATTCCACTTTCAGGTGCAGCCGCAAGGCAATGCCGGACAGCGGGTGGTTGGCGTCCAGCACCACGTGCTCGGGGTAAATTTCGGTCACGGTGTACAGCGCGTTGCGTGGTGCATCGGGGTTGCAGCCTTCGGGCAAGGCGGTGCCCTCGATGGTCAATCCGGGTTCAAGGCCGGGCGGGAACAGCGCCAGTGGCTCCAGAAACAGCAGGGTCTCATCAAAGTCGCCAAAGGCGTCTTCGGGCTCCAGATGCAGGTCCACCTTGGCACCGCGTTCATGGCCTTGCAGGGCTTCCTCGATTTTGGGCAGCAGGTCTTGCCCGCCAATGAAAAATTCAACAGGCTCGTCCAGGGTGTCCAGAACTTCGCCCAGCGTGTCTTTGAGTGTCCAGGTCAGTGCGACCACGGAAGGTGTCTTGATTTCCATAGGACAATTGTCGCAGTTTGGCGGCCAGTTTTTGGCCGCTTCGGCTTTGATATGGCGATGGCCACGCACTTCAACAGGATGCACGACATGAACACAGAACAACCCTTGGCCCTGTTGGGTGGCCTGACCCCCAGCCAATTCATGAAGCGCCATTGGCAAAAAAAGCCTTTGCTGGTGCGCAACGCCATCCCTGGTTTTGTGCCGTGTCTGGACCGCGCTGAATTGGTGGCGCTCGCTGGTCAGGAGGGGGTGGAGTCGCGCCTGATCGTGGATTCGGACAAAGGCTGGAAGATGAAGCACGGCCCCTTGGCCAAGCGCAGCCTGCCCCCTTTCAGTCAAAAAAAATGGACTTTTCTCGTGCAAGGCGTGGACTTGCACCATGACGGCGTGCACGCGTTGATGCAGCAATTTCGCTTTGTGCCCGATGCCCGGCTGGACGATGTGATGATCAGCTACGCCACCGATGGCGGCGGCGTGGGACCGCACTTCGACAGTTACGACGTGTTTTTGCTGCAAGCCCATGGCCAGCGTCGCTGGCGCATTGGCCGCCAGAAAGACCTGAGCCTGCAGCCTGGTGTGCCGCTCAAAATCTTGCAAAACTTTGAAGCCGAGGAAGAGTTCGTGCTCCATCCTGGCGACATGCTGTATTTGCCGCCCAAATATGCACACGATGGCCTGGCCGAAGGCGAGTGCATGACTTGGTCCATCGGTTTTCGGGCCCCCCAAGAAGGCGAGTTGGCCCGTGAACTGTTGCTGGGCCTGGCCGATGAGGCCTTTGACGGTGTGGGCGAAGCCTTGTACCGAGATCCCCGGCAAGTGGCGGTGGCTTCGCCGGCGGCCATTCCGCCGGCTTTGAACGACTTCGCCCATCAAGTGGTTCAAAAAGCGCTCAAAGATCCCCATTTGCTGGACAGCTTGCTCGGCGAATACCTGACCGAGCCGAAAGCGAATGTCTGGTTTGATGGTGCGCAGGCCGAACCTGATTTGTCGTCGGGGGTGCAACTCGATCGGCGCACAAAAATGATGCACGATGAGCGGCATGTTTTTATCAATGGCGAGAGCTTTCGGGTGGGAGGCAAAGATGCCCGCATTCTTCGTCAACTGGCAGACAACCGCATGCTTTCTGCGGCTTCATGCGCCATTTTGAGTGATGCCGCTCAAGAGGCCTTGCTCGACTGGATGTCTGCAGACTGGGTGAAACCCCTTGAGGACTTTCCCGTATCTTGAGGTCAGTTGAAGGCTTCGCGTCAGCTTCGTGGGATGCATAACGCAACGAACTAGGGAAAACGCTATAATCTAAAGCTGAGAACAGAAGTGCTCGAGTGCTTTTTTCTCGGTCCAGGCAAGTTTTGCGTTTGCTTCGACAATTTCCGGAAATTGTTTTCACCCCCATAAGGAAAATTCATCATGAACAAGTCCCTCGTTTTGGCCGCCATCATCGCTGCTGCTGCTTTGTCCGCTTGTGGCAAAAAAGAAGAAGCCGCTGCACCTGCCGCTCCAGCACCTGCTGCTGTTGCTCCAGCTGCTGACGCTTCTGCTGCTCCAGCCGCTCCTGCTGCTGCCGCGCCAGCTGCTGACGCTTCTGCTGCCAAGTAATTGGCCTGCGCTTTCCCGGCCTTGACCGGGGACGCATAAAAAAACCCCGCGGTGCGGGGTTTTTTTATGGGCCTTTGCCTTTCTGGGCATGCCCCCACGGAGGGCGGGCACGCGTGTGGGCAGGTTTCAGCGCAGTTCGTTGGCCAAAAGCTTCAGAATGCGCTCGGCATTGCCGGAGGTCTCAGGCTGGCCGTTGGCATCCAGCACGCGAACGGTGCTGGCATCGCCTTTTTCAGTCAACGCGATGCGGTAGCGGGACAAGGGGGCCACTTCGGTTTTTTTGCTGAACATGCGGGCAAAGAAACCGGGCTCTTTGTCGGTGTCGCCTGGGGCTACGTAGCGCACAAAATAGACGCCTTGGCTGCGGTTGCGGTCTTCGACCGTGAAGCCTGTGCGGTCCAAGGCTACGCCGGTGCGGCGCCATGCGCGGTCCAGGGTGTCGTTGACCACAATGGCGGGCTGGCCGTCCACGGTCACTACGGTGGCGGCCATGGCGGCAGCCGTTGCGCTGGCGCTGGCTGTCTTGGCGGCTTCTGGCGTGGTGCCCAGTTTCACCATCAGGCGACGCAAGAATTCGATTTCGAGTTCAGCATCGCTGGCGCGGGGTTGCCAGATGGTTTGTTCTTTTTGGGCATTGGTGTAGTTTTCGGCCATGCCACGGTGGGTGATGTAGATCTCGACACCGCCTTGTGCATTGCGTTCCACACGGGTGCGGAATTTGTCACGTTCACCTGACGAATATATTGAATCGAGCACTTTGCCCAAAGTCTTGCGAATGAAATCTTGCGGAATCTTGGCCCGGTTTTCAGCCCAATCGGTTTCCATGATGCCCACGTCAGGCGAGTCGGTGACCAGCACAAAACCGTTGCTGGTCCAGAATTCTTTCAGTGGTTCCCACACCTTGTCTGCGGGGCGAGCCACCACCAACCAGCGTTGGTTGCCTTGGCGCTCCATTTTGACGTCGCCGAGTGTGTTGGCTGCGGTACCGGCGTCTGCAACGCGTGCGGCGGCACTTTGGAAGCCTGATGCGGTGGCCGAGTTGCTTTCAAGCGCGTAACGTGAGTCTTTGCGCAATTGGCTCAGGTCGGGCGGGATCTCCAGCGTAGGGGCCTTGGCGGCGCTTTTGTAATCAATCTTGTCTTCTTCCAGCAGCGAGCAGCCACTGACCAACAGGGCCAGTGCCGCTGCCATGGCCGCGCGTTGAATCGTCTGGTTAGACAGGGAACGATGGAACAATTTCACAAGCAATCCTTCGGTGGAAATCAAATCAGGCCGCTGGCCTTGAGTGCCGCTTCAACCAGAGGCCGCTGGGATTCAGACAACTCGGTCATGGGCAAACGCAAGGTGGGGCCGCAAAGGCCCATGCGGTTCATGGCCCACTTCACGGGGATCGGGTTGGCCTCGACAAACAGGTTTTTGTGCATGGGCATCAGCAAGAACTGGATGCGCATGGCTTCTTGGATGTCGCCACGCAGGGCGGCCATGCACAACTCGTGCATCAGGCGCGGTGCCACGTTGGCCGTCACGCTCACGTTGCCTGCACCACCACACAGCATCAGGGCCACGGCGGTGGGGTCATCACCCGAGTAAACCGCGAATTCCGGGGGCAGGTCGCGGATCAACCATTGCGCGCGTTCGATGTTGCCTGTCGCTTCTTTGATGCCCACAATGCCGGGCACTTGCGCCAGGCGCAGCACGGTGTCGTGTTGCAGATCGGCCACCGAGCGGCCAGGTACGTTGTACAAGATCACGGGCAGATCCGGGGTGGCTTCGGCAATGGCGCGAAAGTGCCGGTACTGGCCTTCCTGTGTGGGCTTGTTGTAGTAGGGCACCACTTGCAGCTGGCAGTCGGCACCGACTTTCTTGGCAAATTTGGCCAGTTCAATGGCTTCGGCGGTGGAGTTGGCGCCGCAGCCGGCCATGATGGGCACCCGGCCAGCCGCTTGCTCCACCGAGACGCGGATGATTTCGCAATGCTCATCGACGGTGACCGTGGGCGATTCGCCTGTGGTGCCGACGACGCCAATGCAATCGGTCCCTTCGGCCACGTGCCAGTCGATCAGTTTTCGCAAAGTGGCGTAGTTCACTTGGCCGTCTTCGAGCATGGGGGTGATCAGGGCAGGAATGCTGCCTTTGATGGGGCGAAATTCGGTGGTCATGTCAGGTGCTTCTGAACAGAAAAAACCCATTCTAACTTTCATGCAGCTTGGTGACGCTACGGATGATGAAAGTCAATGGGCATTCGCGCGCAGGGGCGCGCTCCCACAAGGGCTCGGGGATTTTGTGGGAGGCCGCCCCTGCGGCCGAAGCATTCGCGCGTTCCCGCAAGGTTCAGGGTTTTGTGGGAGGCCGCCCCTGCGGCCGAAGGCTGTTCTTTCACAGTCAAGCCGGGCAAAACTCAAGTGGCCTGCAAAGGCCAGCGGACCACCTCGGTCTGGGACACGGGGCGCACAGCGGCAAGGCGCTGCACAAAGCGGTCGGGTGAGGCCTCAAAGCCGTCTTCGTAGGCCACGGTGCGCAAGCCTTCGGTGGCCCGCAGCAGCTCGCCTGGCTGCAGCAAAAAGTCGGCGCGGGAGGGTTTGCCCACGGTTTCGTTGCCGGCGGCAAAGGTTTCGTAAATCAGCACGCCGCCCGGGGCGACACTTTGCACGATGACCGGCAACAACGGACGCCACAGGTAATGGGTGACGACCACCGCGCCAAAACTCTGCCCCGTGAACGGCCAAGGGCCGTTTTCGATGTCCGCGCAGATGACGGGCCCAAACGCCTGGGCCAGTGCCACGGCTTCGGGGTCGCGGTCGACCCCTTGAACGGTGAGTCCTTGTGTGGCCAGCCAACGCATGTGGCGTCCGGCACCACAGGCCACATCGAGCACGTGGCTACCGGGGGTGATCAGGTGGGCCCAGCGTTGCAGCCAGGCCGAGGGTTTTTCGCTGCCGTGCATGGACATTCCGTGTTTAAAAATCAGAAGCAGGACCAGAGCTGTTCTGACAGCATGATCACGACATCGGGCTTGGCGTAAAGCCAGAACGTCAAGCCCAGCGCCGCAGCCGCCAGCCACCAAACGGATGGGGTGGGCCTGTTCATGCGGCTTTGGGCAGGTGGCGGTGGATCGGGCTTTCGCGCACGGGCAAATTCACCAGCGCGGCAAACACGCCCAGGGCGATGGCCAGAACCCAGACGATGTCGTAGCTGCCGGTCTTGTCGTACAGGTAGCCGCCCAGCCACACGCCCATGAACGAGCCGATCTGGTGGCTGAAAAAGATGAAGCCGCTGAGCATGGACAAATGCGCCACGCCAAAAATCTGCGCCACCGCCGCATTGGTGGGGGGCACGGTGGACAGCCACAGCAAGCCCATCACGGACGAGAAGATGTACACGCTGGTGGGCGTCAGCGGGGCCAGCAAGAACAGCACAATCGCCACCGAACGGGCCGCGTAGATGAACGCCAGGATCTTTTTCTTGGCCATTCTTTGCCCCAAGGTGCCGGCCATGTAAGTGCCAAACACATTGAACAGGCCGATCAGGGCCAGCGCATAGCTGGCCACCTGAGGTGCCAGGCCATGGTCCTTGAGGTAACTGGGCATGTGCACGCCAATGAACACCACCTGAAAGCCGCACACAAAATAACCGGCCATCAGAAGTTGAAAGCTCGGGTATTTGAAGGCTTCTTTCAAGGCCTGGCCAATGGTTTGGTCGCGTTGGACCTGTCCCGGCGCGTTCAAGGCCGGCTCACGCAGGCCCCAGGCCAGGGGAATGATGAGCAAGGCCGCCGCCGCCAAGATGACCAAGGCGGTTTGCCAGCCCATCTGGCTGATCAGCAAGCCCTCAACGGGCACCATCAAAAACTGGCCAAAACTGCCCGCAGCCGCAGCCACACCCATGGCCCATGAGCGGCGCTCGGCGGGCACATTGCGGCCAATGACCCCGTAAATCACGGCGTAAGTCGTCCCGGCCTGTGCGGTGCCAATGATGACCCCGGTGAACAGGGCAAACATCCAGGGATCGGTGGACCAAGCCATGCCCAAAAGACCCACCCCGTAAACCAGGGCGCCCAGTGCAATGACGCGAAACGCACCGAACCGGTCCGCCACCATGCCCGCAAAAATGCCCATGAAACCCCAAGACAGGTTCTGGATGGCCATGGCGAAAGCGAACTCTTGGCGGCCCCAGCCCTGTGCTTGGGTGACGGGTTGCAGCCAAAGGCCAAAGCCGTGGCGAATGCCCATGGACAGGGTCACAATGGCCGCGCCGCAGGCCAGTACTTGGGTCAGAGAAATGGGTTTGTGTTGCATCCTTTGACTGTAACCAATCTCTTGCCCGCGCGTTGACGAGCCCTGCGAGCATCCCGTCCAAGTAAAACACTGTTTATTCATCCAGTTTTGCGCAGCAATTCCCACTACAATCCGCCACCATGGCTACCCAAACACCCGTCAAAACCTCCAACGAATATTCCGAAGGCTCGATCCGCGTCCTGAAGGGCCTGGAGCCCGTCAAGCAACGCCCGGGCATGTACACCCGCACCGACAACCCGCTGCACATCATCCAGGAAGTGCTGGACAACGCCGCCGACGAGGCGCTGGCCGGTTTCGGCAAAAAGATCAAGGTGATCTTGCACGCCGACGGCTCGGTCAGCATCGAAGACGATGGCCGCGGCATCCCGTTCGGCCTGCACCCCGAAGAAAACGCCCCGGTGATCGAGCTGGTGTTCACCCGCTTGCATGCGGGCGGCAAGTTCGACAAGGGCAAGGGCGGCGCCTACAGCTTCTCGGGCGGCTTGCACGGCGTGGGCGTGTCGGTGACCAATGCGCTGTCCAAACGCCTGGAAGCCACCAGTTACCGCGAAGGCAAAGTGGCTACGCTGGTGTTTTCGGGCGGCGACGTGACCGAGCCGCTGGTGACCCGTGTCGCGGGCGACGGTGATCGCAAACAAGGCACCACCGTGCGCGCCTGGCCGGACGCCAAATATTTCGAGTCCAGCGCCCTGCCCATGAACGAGTTGACGCACCTGTTGCGCAGCAAAGCGGTGCTCATGCCGGGCGTGACGGTGACTTTGGTGAACGAGAAAACCAAAGAAACCCAGCAATGGCAATACAAAGCCGGTCTGCGCGACTACCTGACGCAAACGCTGAACGGCGACCCGGTGATCCCCTTGTTTGAAGGCGAAGGCTTTGCCGATGCCAGCCACGACAGCTTTGCCGAAGGCGAGGGCGCGTCGTGGGCCGTGGCCTTCACCGAAGACGGCGCGCCGGTGCGCGAGAGCTACGTCAACCTGATCCCGACCAGCGCTGGCGGCACACACGACAGCGGCTTGCGCGACGGTCTGTTTACCGCCGTCAAGAGTTTCATCGAGCTGCACGGCTTGCTGCCCAAGGGCGTCAAGCTCATGCCCGAAGACGTGTTTGCCCGCGCCAGCTATGTGCTCTCCGCCAAGGTGCTGGACCCGCAATTCCAGGGTCAGATCAAAGAGCGGCTGAACTCCCGTGACGCGGTGCGCCTGGTGTCCAGCTTTGTGCGTCCCACGCTGGAGCTGTGGCTGAACCAGCATGTGGACTACGGCAAGAAGCTGGCCGAGCTGGCCATCAAAGCCGCGCAAACCCGCCAGAAGGCCGGGCAAAAAGTCGAAAAACGCAAGAGCTCGGGCGTGGCCGTGCTGCCCGGCAAGCTGACCGATTGCGAGAGCAAAGACATCCTGCACAACGAGGTGTTTTTGGTCGAGGGTGACTCGGCCGGCGGCAGCGCCAAAATGGGCCGCAACAAAGAGTGTCAGGCCATCTTGCCCCTGCGCGGCAAAGTGCTCAACACCTGGGAAGTGGACCGCGACCGTTTGTTTGCGAACAACGAAATCCACGACATTTCGGTGGCCATCGGCGTCGATCCACACGGCCCCAACGACACGCCCGACATGAGCAACCTGCGATACGGCAAGGTTTGCATCTTGAGTGACGCGGACGTGGACGGCTCGCACATCCAGGTGCTGCTGCTGACCTTGTTCTTCCGCCACTTTCCCAAGCTCATTGAGGCGGGGCATTTGTTTGTGGCGCGCCCACCGCTGTTCCGCGTCGATGCACCGGCGCGCGGCAAAAAGCCCGCGTCCAAAGCCTATGCGCTGGACGAAGGCGAGTTGACCGCCATTTTGGACAAGCTGCGCAAAGACGGTGTGAAAGAAGGCGGCTGGAGCATCAGCCGTTTCAAGGGCTTGGGCGAGATGAGCGCCGAGCAGTTGTGGGACACCACGCTCAACCCCGACACCCGTCGTCTGATGCCGATTGAACTGGGCCCACTGGACAACGCGGGCACCGAAAACCTGATGATGCAGCTGATGGGCAAAGGCGAAGCCGCCGCCCGACGTGAGCTGATGGAACTGCACGGCGACAGCATCGAAATCGACGTTTGACCCTCTTGTAGGTCGGCGCTTCAGCGCCGACGTTTCATGGACATCTTTTGTCGGGGCTAAAGCCTCGACCTACAAATTCATTGTCTTGCCATGACCACTGACCTGTTGACCCCCGAACCCACCGCTGCCCCCGAAGGCGATCACCTGGGCGCTTACGCCCAGCGCGCCTATTTGGAATACGCGCTGTCCGTCGTCAAAGGCCGCGCCTTGCCCGATGTGTGCGACGGGCAAAAGCCGGTGCAGCGGCGCATCTTGTATTCGATGGACCGCATGGGTTTGTCCTACAGCGGCCCGAACAACAACACCGCTGCCAAGCCCGTCAAAAGCGCCCGCGTGGTGGGCGATGTGCTCGGCCGCTACCACCCGCACGGTGACACCGCAGCGTACGACGCGCTGGTGCGCATGGCGCAAGATTTTTCGCAGCGCTATCCACTGATCGACGGCCAAGGCAACTTTGGCTCGCGCGACGGTGACGGCGCTGCCGCCATGCGTTACACCGAGGCACGGCTGTCGCGCATCACCAGCTTGCTGCTCGACGAGATCGACATGGGCACGGTGGACTTCATCCCCAACTACGACGGCTCGACCGAAGAGCCGCGCCAGTTGCCCGCCCGTTTGCCGTTCACGCTGCTCAACGGCGCCAGCGGCATTGCCGTGGGCCTGGCCACTGAGATCCCCAGCCACAACCTGCGCGAAGTGGCCGACGCCTGCGTGGCGCTGATCAAAAACGACAAGCTGAGCGACAGCGAATTGCTGGCCATCATTCCCGGCCCGGACTATCCGGGCGGCGGCCAGATCATCAGCCCGGCCAGCGACATTGCCGACGCTTACCGCACCGGGCGCGGCAGCCTCAAAGTGCGGGCGCGCTGGAAAATCGAAGAACTCGCGCGCGGCCAGTGGCAGCTGGTGGTGACCGAATTGCCGCAAGGCGTCAGCTCGCAGCGTGTGCTCGAAGAGATCGAAGAACTCACCAACCCCAAGGTCAAAGCCGGCAAAAAAGCGCTCAGCACCGACCAGATGCAGCTGAAGGCCAGCATCTTGAACGTGCTCGACGTGGTGCGTGACGAGTCGAGCAAAGACGCTGCCGTGCGCCTGGTGTTCGAGCCCAAAACCAGCCGCATCGAGCAACAAGAACTCATCACCGCCTTGCTGGCGCACACCAGCCTGGAAACCTCGGCGCCGATCAACATGACCTCGGTCGGCATCGACGGCAAACCCATCCAAAAGTCGCTGCGCCAGATGATCGTGGAGTGGATTTCGTTCCGCCAAACCACCATCACCCGCCGCAGCCAGCACCGCCTGAACAAGGTGCTGGACCGCATCCACATTCTGGAAGGCCGTCAGCTGGTGTTGCTCAACATCGACGAGGTGATCCGCATCATCCGCCACAGCGACGAGCCCAAGCCTGCGCTGATCGAGGCCTTCCGCTTGAGCGACCGCCAGGCCGAAGACATTCTGGAAATTCGCCTGCGCCAACTCGCGCGTCTGGAAGCCATCAAGATCGAGCAAGAGCTGTCCGAGCTGCGCGAAGAGCAGGTCAAGCTGGAAGAAATTCTGGGCAGCCCCGCCGCACTGCGCCGCCTGATGGTGAAAGAAATCGAGGCCGATGCCAAGACCTTTGCCGACCCGCGCCGCACGCTGATCCAAGAAGAGAAAAAAGCCGTGGCCGAGGTCAAGGTGGTGGACGAACCGGTGACGGTGGTCGTGTCTGAAAAAGGCTGGGTGCGCGCCCGCACCGGCCACGGCCACGACGCCACCAGTTTCGCCTTCAAAGCGGGCGACGGCCTGTACGGAACCTTTGAATGCCGCACGGTGGACACGTTGCTGATCTTTGGCAGCAATGGCCGCATCTACAGCGTGCCCGTGGCCACATTGCCCGGTGCACGCGGCGATGGCCAGCCGGTGACGACGCTGATCGAGCTGGAGTCCACCACGCACATCGCCCACTATTTTGCAGGCCCGGCCAACGCCACACTGCTGCTCAGTGGCTCGGGTGGCTACGGCTTCATGGCTTCGGTCGAGAACATGATTTCGCGCAACAAAGCAGGCAAGGCGTTCATCAGTCTCGCCGACGGCGAAACCGTCTGCGCCCCCAGCCATGTGAGCGGCTCCAGCGCCACTGTGTCTGCCGACAAGCAGCCCATGCCGGTCGCTACCAGCGTGTGCTGCGCCAGCACCGGCGGGCGTGTGCTGACCTTTGAACTCAGCGAGCTCAAAACCATGGAAAAAGGCGGTCGGGGTTTGATGCTCATCGACCTCGAAGCCAAAGACACCTTGGCCGGCGCGGCGGCCTACACCCGCAGCGTGAAGATCGCGGGCATCGGCCGCGGCGGCAAAGAGCGCGAAGAAACGCTTGAAATCCGCAGCCTGAACAACGCCAAAGCCGCGCGTGCCAAGAAGGGCCGTGTGGCGGATCTGGGTTTCAAGCCGAACCGGGTGACGCGGGTGGAGTGATGCTTTTTTAAGCACGCCCCGCCAGCCCTTGCGGGATGCGGCTTGGGCGGCTTGTCCCTGTACTTGTCCACAGCTTTGGGCACGGGCTGTGGGGATTGGATTTGCGGGCAACACCGTACCGTGACGCACTGTCACGCCCGAGGTCATGGCACCGTTGGGGGCGTGGTGAGCCGGTCCCAACCGAGGTGGTTTATTTTTGTAGCAACCCCAGCTTGGAGACGGCTACGCCCTCACGGGGCATGGATAACCAAACGCCTGCTTGTGTGCTCTGGAGTTCGCCACCTGGATTGCGTGGCCCTGCGTTTGTTGAAGGGCCTGAGCCTGCCGCTGAGAGGGCTGTTGTTTTCCGCTGTCGTGAGGCCTGATGCAGGTGATGCGCACGCTCAGCTCTGCGCGCCCAGCAAGTAATCCACCTTGCCCACGTCCACCCCGTTGTGGCGCAGGATGGCGTAGGCCGTGGTGATGTGGAAGTACATGTTCGGCAGCATCCAGCCCGTCAGGTAGGCCTGGCCCGTCATGGTGCGGGTTTTGCCGGGGCCTGCGGGGAAAGTGATTTCCTTGTCTTCTGTACCGTCCAACGCCGAGGCGGGCACGGTGGCAAGGAAGGCCAGCGTTTTTTGAATGCGTTCTTGCAACTGCGACAAGGTGGTTTCGGTGTCGTCAAACTTGGGCGCTTCGATGCCGCTCAGACGGGCCACGCCATTTTTCACGGCGTCACAGGCGATCAGAATTTGCCGCGTGAAGGGCAGCATGTCGGGGGCCAAACGGTAGGTGGTCAGCGCGTCAGGGTTGATTTTTTTGGCGTCGACAAACTGCTCGGCTTTGGCCAGGATGTGGCTCAGGTTGCTGAGCATGCGGCTGCACACAGGCAAGCTGGCGTTGGACATGGAAATGGTCATGGGAAATTCCTGAGGTGACGGTGAAAAAAAGGGTCTTCGGCCGCAGGGGCGACCTCCCACAAAGAGCCTGAGCCTTGTGGGAGTGCGTCCCCACGCGCGAATGCTTCGGCCGCAAGGGCGGCCTCCACAAATAAACTGAGTTCAACCGATTTCGGCAACCAGTTCGATTTCGACGCAAGCACCCATCGGGATTTGGGCCACACCAAAAGCGCTGCGGGCGTGGGCACCGACCTGGGGGCCAAACACCTGGCCCAGCAGTTCGCTGCAGCCGTTGGTCACCAGGTGCTGCTCAGTAAAGTCACCGGTCGAGTTGACCAGGCTCATGACCTTGACGATGCGCTTGATCTTGTTCAGGTCGCCCACGGCGGCGTGCAGGGTGCCCATCAGGTCAATGGCCACGGCGCGAGCGGCTTGCTGGCCTTCGGCGGTGCTGATGTTCTTGCCCAGCTGGCCGGCCCAGACTTGGCCGTCTTTTTTGGCAATGTGGCCCGACAGGAACACCAGGTTGCCGGTTTGCACAAAGGGCACATAGGCGGCAGCAGGCACGGCCATAGGGGGCAGTTCGATGTTCAGGGATTTCAGGGTGTCGTAGATGTTCATGGGGGGATGTCAAACAGGGTTGCAAAGGGATTCCCACGTGCGCAGGAATGGACGCCATGAGATTGTCGCTGAAGCTTTGACCTGCGGGCTGGCCCGTGGTCCGTCGGGCGTTTTCATCCCGGCATGGCGGCTCATGGGGCCATCGGGGCCACGGTCACGGCCACTTCCAGTTGGTGCTCGCCACCGCCTTGCAAAACACCACGCAAGGGCGAGACGTCGGCAAAGTCGCGGCCCACGGCCAGGCGCACGTAGTCCAGACCTGGGCTGGCCAAGCCGGTGCGGTCGTTGGTTGGATCCAGGTCGAGCCAGCCCAGGCAGGCGTGGCTGGCCAGCTCGGGCAGGTAAACCGAGGCCCAGGCGTGTGAGGCGTCGCTGCCCACCAACCGGGGCTGTCCCGACGGCGGTTCGGTCAGCAGGTAGCCGCTGACGTAGCGGGCGGGCAAGCCCAGCGAACGCAGGCAGGCCAGCAGGATGTGGGCAAAGTCCTGGCACACACCGCGTCGGTCTTGCAGCGCTTGCAGGGCTGGGGTGTTGATGTCGGTGCTGGCGGTTTCGTAGCGGAAATCGCGGTGCATGCGTGCCGTGAGTTCTTGCGCCGCTTGCATCAGCGGCCGACCGGGTGTGAAGCTGCTTTGTGCATAGGCCAGAAACGCTTCGTGCACCGGCGCATGGTGCGAGCCAAACACAAAGCCGCTGTGCACATCGCCGGGCTGACCGCCTCGGTAGCGAAAATGTTCACGCACGGCTTCCCAGCTTTGGCTGGCGTTGGCTGTGGGCACGGTGCGGGTGTCGAGTTCACTGTGCGCGCGGACCACCAGGCCATCGTGCGGATGCGTCAGGGCCCAGTAGGCGCGGTGGTTGCAAAACGCGTCGATGTGGTGCCGCACCGTGGCCTCGGGTGCGATCTGCATCCCGTGGCTGAGGACTTCTTGACACGGTGTGTTGGCCGGTTGCAAGTGGGCCACATGCTGGGCGGTTTGCACCTGCGGGCTGTAGCGGTAGCGGGTTTCGTGGGTGATGGCCAGGCGCATGGTTTTGGGATGCCGGTGGGGTGCCAGTGGGGTGCCAGTGGGGGCGCTCAGGCGCCTACGCTGTAGCGGGCTTCGCCGCTGTGCGTGAAAAACAACCCGCACAGCTGGTCGGACACTTCGTGGGCTGCGGTTTGGCAATGTGCGAGTGCGCGGTGCAGGGGCAGGGTGGGGTCTGAGATGTCGGCGCTGTTGGCCAGGGGCCAGAGGGCTTCGGGGGTCAACGTGATCAGCTGCGGCACCTGATCGGCCAAGGGCAGGGTGGCACCGTCGGCCAGCTGGCCCATGCGGCGCAGGCGCGAGCGCAGGGTGTGCGCCACCCAGCCCAGTGAGCGCGGGTTGTCAGCGTTCGTGACCAGCAAGTCCATCAGTGCTTGGGGCGTGCGGCTTTGTTGGTACTGGGCGTGGAAGCTGATGGTGCTGTCAAACAGGTCGAGCACGGCGTCAAACCCAGCTTGCTCGCCGATCAGGCCCAATGGCACGGCTTCGGACAGGGCGCTGGACAAAAATTGCAGGCGTTCGATGTGGCGGCCAATGGACAGCAGACGCCAGCCGTCGTCGCGGCTCATGCGGTCGGTTTGGGCACCGGTCAGCGCGGCCAGCATCTGGCTGGTATCGGCCAGCAGGCGCTGCACGGCCACGGTGTCGGGCGTGGTGCTGTTGACGTCGGGGCTGAAGAAGCGCGATTCGGCCTGTTCGAGCAAGCGCCAGTGTTCGGGCGACAGGCGTTCGCGCACCGAGGCCGCAGCCAGGCGCACGGCGCGCAAATTGAAGCCGACGCTGGTGGCCAGTTCCTTGTCCCAAAGACCGGCGATCAGTGCGCGCTCGAACACGCGGTGCGCTGGTGCAGCGGCGGGCACGCCGACGCGCACCAGGCCGTGGCGCGTGGCCATGCGGCTGATGAAGCTGAGCAGGCAGGGCAGGTTCTGGTTTTCGCTGCCGAGAATTTCCAGGCTCAGGCGCACCAGGCGCAGGGTGTTTTCGGTCCGTTCGGTGTAACGGCCCATCCAGAACAGGTTTTCTGCAGCGCGGCTGGTGACCAGGCGTTGGCGCTGGGGCGATGCCGCGTCCGCGCCGGGGGCGGCCAGGGGGGCGATGGGGGCACTGGTGGCACTGGTGGTTCTGGGTGTGGCAGGCGTTGCATCGGGTGCGGGGCTTTGTACCCACACATCGGCACTGCTGCCACCGCGTTGCATGGAGGCAATGCCTTCGCGGGTGCCCAGGCGCGCCAGGCCGCCGGGCAAGACTTGCCAGCCGCCCTGGGCATCGGCGACGGCGAACACGCGCAGCACCACGGGGCGGGACTGGATGCAGGGCGCGCCATCGGCCCCGATTTGCCAGGTGGGTTGGTGCGACAGTGGCAGCCACGATTGCAGGGTGTGGGCATCGGGGTCGCGCAGGATGCGGTCGGCCCACGCGTCTTGCTCGCGGCGCGACAGGGTGTGGCCGTGCACGGGTTCGAAGCTTTGGCGGTCGGTGTTGTAGGGGTAGGTGGGTTTGATCACGCATTCACCGATGCGTGGCAACACGTCTTGCAACGCAGCGGCTTCGCCGCACCACCAGCTGGGAATGGCGGGCAATTGCAGTTCTTCGCCCAGCAGGTCACGCGCCAGCGCAGGCATGAACCCCAGCAGCGCGTTCGACTCCAGAAAGCCCGAGCCCGGTGTGTTGGCCACCAGCACATGGCCACTGCGCACCGCTTGCAGCAAGCCGGGCACACCCAGGGTGGAATCGGCGCGCATTTCAAGCGGGTCCAGCCAGTCGTCGTCGACGCGCTTGAGCAAGCCATGCACCGGTTGCAGGCCTTGCAAGGTTTTGAGGTAGAGCTTTTCGTCCCGCACCGTCAGGTCGTTGCCCTGCACCAGGCTCAGGCCCAGATACCGGGCCAGATAGGCGTGCTCGAAATAGGTTTCGTTGTAAGGCCCAGGGGTCAACAGCGCCATGTGGGCCGAAGCGCCTGCGGGGCTGCGGGCTTTCATGCCGTCGATCAGGGTGCGGTAGGTTTCGGCCAGACGCTGCACCGGAAACGCCTCGAAGGCTTGTGGAAATTGGCGTGAAACGATTTGCCGGTTTTCCAGCAAATAACCCAGACCCGAAGGGGCTTGCGTGCGCTGCGACAGCAGCCACCAGCAGCCATCAGGCCCGCGCGCCAAGTCGAAAGCGGCCAGCGACAAATAGCGTCCCCCGACCGGTGCCACGCCCTGCATGGCGGGTAGGTAAGCGGGGTGGCCTTGCACCAAAGCAGCGGGCAACTGGCCATTGAGCACCAGCTGTTGCGGCCCATAGGCATCGGCCATGATGCGTTCGAGCAGTTGCATGCGCTGCAGCACGCCCGCCTGGATCTGCTGCCAGTCGGCGTGGCCCAGCATGAGCGGGAACAGATCGAGCGACCAGGGGCGCTGTGGTTGGTCGGCCGCGGCGTACACGTTGTAGGTGATGCCGTTGTCGCGCACCTGCCGTTGCAGGTTGGCCATGCGGGTGTTCAGATCGGATTTCTGCGCGGTGGTTTCCGCCTCCAAGGGGCCGATGAAGCTTTGCCAAGGCCCGCTGATGGACGGCAGGGCACCCGCGGTTGCGCCCGGGGGCGGTGTGTTGGTCGTGGGCGTGACGGCGTTGCGCAGTTCGTCCCAATGCCCGGCAGGGGCGCGCTCTTGCTGCAGACGAAGCCATTTCATGGTTGCGGCGTCGAGCGCGTTGTCCGGTTGGGGCCGCGTGTCATTCATCCGGCCATTGTCGCTGATCAGATCCGCCTCAAATCCAGTGTGTAGGGGAATTCAGCGCTGGCGTGCAGCGTGGCATTGGGCCCCAGCGCCGTCAGGTGTTTCATCTCGCCCGGGGTGTGCCCCATGTGGAAGAAGCGGGCCAGGCGTCGGCTTTCGGCTTCGTAGGCGTTGACCGGGAAGCTGTCGTAGTTGCGGCCTCCGGGGTGCACTACGTGGTACTGGCAGCCCCCGAGTGAGCGTCGCATCCAGGTGTCCACCAGGTCCACGGTCAGCGGTGCATGCACACCGATGCTGGGGTGCAGCGATGAAGGCGGATTCCAGGCTTTGTAGCGCACGCTGGCCACGTATTCGCCCACCACACCCGTGGGTTGCAAGGGCAGGGGGTGGCCGTTGACGGTCACGGTGTGTCGGCTGGTGTTCATGCCGCTCACATGCACTTCGATGCGCTCCAGTGACGAGTCCACATAGCGTGCGGTGCCGCCTGCCGAGCTTTCTTCGCCCATGACGTGCCAGGGCTCCAGCGCGTTGCGCAGGGTGAGCACCGCGCCATCCACGCGAAGCTGGCCCACCATCGGAAAGCGGAACTCGAAATGGGGGGCGAACCAGCCCGGATCGAAATGGAAACCGGCATCGCCCAGCTCGGTCAGCACATCGTCGAAGTCTTTGTGAATCCAGTGCGGCAACATGAAACGGTCGTGCAGTTCGGTGCCCCAACGCGTGACGGGGGCCGAATAAGGCGCGTCCCAGAAGCGGGCCACCAGTGCGCGCAGCAGCAGTTGTTGCACGATGCTCATGCGGGCATGGGGCGGCATCTCGAAGGCGCGCAATTCCAACAGGCCCAGACGGCCCGTGCTGCTGTCGGGCGAGTACAACTTGTCAATGCAAAATTCGCTGCGGTGCGTGTTGCCGGTCACATCCACCAGGATGTTGCGCAGGCTGCGGTCCACCAGCCAAGGCGGCATGTAGGCGCCAAATTTCTCGCGGTTTTTGACGATCTCGCGCAGGGCGATTTCCAGCTCATAGACCTGGTCGTTGCGCGCTTCGTCCACGCGCGGGGCCTGGCTGGTCGGGCCAATGAACATGCCGCTGAACAAATAACTTAAAGACGGGTGGTTGTGCCAGTAAAGGACCAGACTGGCCAACAGTTCGGGGCGGCGCAAAAAGGGGCTGTCGGCGGGTGTGGCCCCCCCCATCACCATGTGGTTGCCGCCGCCGGTGCCGGTGTGGCGGCCATCGGTCATGAACTTTTCGGCCGACAGGCGGGTTTCAAAGGCGGCCTGGTACAGGAATTCGGTGTGCTCCACCAGCTCGGTCCAGTTGTGCGCGGGGTGGATGTTGACCTCGATCACACCCGGGTCGGGTGTGACTTGCAGCAGTTTCAGGCGCGGGTCACGGGGTGGCGGGTAGCCTTCCATGACGATCTTCATGCCCAGTGTTCTGGCCGTGGCTTCGACGGCGCTGACCAGGGTCAGGTAGTCTTCCAGTCGCGCCAGTGGGGGCATGAAGACGTAGAGCACGCCGGACTGTTCGCCTTTCTTTTGCGCTGCGGTTTCGGCTGTGGGCCCGTTGGCGCGGTTCGGGTCGCGCACTTCCACGCACAGGGCGGTGCGCACCACGGACGCGTCGGAGGCGAATCGGTCCACGGGCACCGCGTGCGCGGCGTGCGCATCGTGCACAGGCAGTGCCTGGCCATGCTGCGGCTGTAGCGTCACGGGGGCGGCGGGCAAGGGGGCGCGGGGCGCAAACGGATCTTGCTCAATCAGGTGCCACCGGTCGGTGGGGGCGGCCCAGGGCAAAGAGTCCAGCGGCAGGCGCCATCCCATGGGCGAGTCGCCGGGCATGAGGAACATGCGCTCGTCACGCAGCAACCAGCGCCCGGTTTGCCAGGCGCTCGTGGGCGGGTTGCTGGAGCCCGCCACGGGTTCAGTCGGTTGGAGGGGCAGGACATAACCCACCGCCTGGTCCAGCCCTTGGCTGAAGATGCGGCGCAGGCGGATGCGTTCCATCTCGTCGTCCAGCCGGGCGTCAAACGGGTCCACGTTGACCGGCAGGCGGCGCTCACGCCACAGGTAGTACCAGGTGTCTTCGTAGCCGGGCAACACGGTGTCGCCAGGCAGGCCCAGCTGCGCGGTGAGGCCCTGCATGAAACGCTGGGCATCGGCGCTGGTGTAGTGGCTGGGCGCGCGCTCGTCGGCAAACACAGCCGGGTCTTGCCAGCAGGGCGTGCCGTCGGCGCGCCAGTAAATGCTGAGCGCCCAGCGCGGCAGCTGCTCACCCGGGTACCACTTGCCCTGACCAAAATGCAAGAAGCCGCCTTGCCCGTATTGCTGGCGCAGCTTGTGCACCAGTTCGGTGGCCAGGCCCCGCTTCGTCGGCCCCAAGGCGTCGGTGTTCCATTCGGCGCCATCACGGTCCTGGGTGGACACAAAGGTGGGCTCGCCGCCCATGGTCAGGCGCACGTCTTGCGCCACCAGCTGGGCATCGACATGCTCACCCAACGTCAGCACCTTGGCCCATTGTTCGTCGGTGTAGGGCTTGGTCACGCGGGGTGACTCGTGGATGCGCGTGACGTGCATCTCGTGGTGGAACTCGACCTCGGCCTTGTCCATCGCGCCCTCGATGGGGGCCGCCGCCGATGGCTGCGGTGTGCAAGCCAGTGGAATGTGGCCTTCTCCGGCCAGCAGGCCCGAGGTCGGGTCCAGTCCCACCCAGCCTGCGCCGGGCAGATACACCTCGCACCAGGCGTGCAGGTCGGTGAAGTCGACTTCGGTGCCACTGGGGCCATCGAGTGATTTGACATCGGGCGCCAGCTGGATCAGGTAGCCCGAGACAAACCGGGCGGCGATGTCCATGTGCCGGAACAGTTGCACCAGCAGCCACGCCGAATCGCGGCACGAGCCGCTTTGGAGCGTGAGGGTTTCTTCGGGCGTTTGCACGCCGGGTTCCATGCGGATGGTGTAGCGGATGTCCTGGTGCAGGCGCTGGTTGATCTGGACCAGAAAGTCGATGGTGCGCTGGCGTTTTCGGTCCAGGCTGGCCAGGTATTTTTTGAACTGCGGTGTGGGGTGGTCCAGGGTCAGGTAGGACTGCAATTCCTCCTTGACCGTGTCCGCGTACACGAACGGCACTTCTTCGGCCGAGGGTTCCAGAAAAAAGTCAAACGGGTTGAACACGGCCATTTCAGTGACCACGTCCACGGTGACTTTGAAAGCGGTGGTTTTTTCGGGGAAGACCAGGCGCGCCTGGTAGTTGGCAAAGGCGTCTTGCTGCCAGTTGATGAAATGCGCTTCGGGTTCGACCTTGAGGCTGTACGACAGGATGCGGCTGCGGCTGTGTGGCGCCGGGCGCAAACGGATGACTTGCGGACCGAGTTGGACGGGGCGGTCGTATGCGTAATGGGTAACGTGGTGGAGGGCAACGTGTATCGACATATTTATATAACGGCGCAACAGGGGGCTGCACGCCTGGCAAATGTAGCTGGGGCTGTCTAAACTAGCAAGACACGCGCCAGGATGCGGGCCAAGACCCGCCGATCACCCACCCAGCCAAACCAGGGAGGCTGCCATGAAGCGATGCTGCACGCAGGCTGCCGGTCGGGGGCCCACTGGCGCTCTGCGCCATCACACATGCTGTCCATGAGGTCCATGGCATGGGCCCGAGACGGGGGTGTTGGCCTGCTGGCCTGGTGCGCGGGCGTGGCGCTGCAGTTGCAGCAAGAGGCGCTGTGGCCCGCCTGGGCTTATGCGGCCATGGGGGCTTTGGCCATGGCGTTGGCGTTGGGCGGTGGCCTGGCGCGCCGCCGCTGGGGGGCATCGGTTGGGTGGCGCACCGTGGCGGTGTGTTGCCTGTGGGCGGCGGTGTCGTTTGCGGTCACGGGCTTGCATGCGCTGACCCGCTCGGTGGCCATCGACGCGGCGCTGGAAGGCCGCGATCTGGATGTGGTGGGCGTGGTGCAGGCCATGCCGCAGCGGCAGGACCTGGGCTGGCGTTTTCGCTTTCAGATCGAACAAGCCTGGCAGGTTGACAAGGCGGGCATGGCCCACGCCGTGGATTTGGCCAGCGCTTTGCCCGCGCAGGTTTACCTGGGCTGGTACGGCCAGGAGGGCACGCACGACAGCGGCTGGAACACCTCGGCCTTGCCCGAGCCCGTGAAGGCCGGTGAGCGCTGGCGCTTGCGGGTGCGCTTGAAAGCCCCACACGGCAACATGAATCCCCGGGGTTTTGATTACGAATTGTGGTTGTGGGAGCAGGGCATCCGTGCCACCGGCTATGTGCGCACAGGTGCCAAAGACCCGGCCCCGGTGCGGCTGGCCTCGACCTGGGCGCATCCGGTCGAGGGTTGGCGTCAGTCTGTGCGTGACCGTTTGCTCACGCGCTTGTCCGCACAGGGCGGTGATGCGGATGTGGATGCAGCGGCACGCAAGCTGGAGGCCCAGTTGGCCGGGGTGGTGGCGGCCCTGGTGGTCGGCGATCAGGCGGCCATTGACCGCAGCGACTGGGATGTGTTCCGGGCCACGGGCGTGGCGCATTTGATGAGCATCTCGGGTCTGCATGTGACGATGTTCGCCTGGCTGGCATCGCTGCTGGTGGCTTGGGGCTGGCGTCGGTCGGCTTTGTGGGGTTTTGCGGGGGCCTTGCGCTGGCCTGCGGCGCAGGTGGGGGCGCTGGCGGGCCTGGTGCTGGCGGGGTTTTATGCGCTGTTCAGCGGTTGGGGTGTGCCCGCGCAACGCACGCTGGGGATGCTGCTGGTGGCGACATGGCTTGGCCTCTCGGCCCGCCACTGGCACAAAGCCTTGGTTTGGTCGCTGACGGGCGCGGTGGTGTTGACGTGGGACCCGTGGGCCCTGTTGCAGCCGGGCTTTTGGCTGAGCTTTGTGGCAGTGGGCGTTCTGATGGCCTCGCAAGGGCAGGGCACGCCTCATCGGACGGCGCGTCTTGCTGAGCAGGCGCGGGATCTGCCGCAGCGCGGCACCAATGTGGTGCTGAAAGGTTTTTGGCACCGCGGGGGTGCACGCCATTTCCCCATTTGGGGCTTGGCCTGGCTGCGGTCTGCGGGGCGATTGCTGCGCGAACAGGCCACGGTCACCCTGGCCTTGGCGCCATTGACCTTGTTGTTCTTTGGTCAGGTGTCCGTGGTGGGCTTGCTGGCCAATTTGGTGGCGATTCCCTGGGTGACGATGGTGGTCACGCCCTTGGCCATGCTGGGCGTGGTCTGGTCCGGGGCCTGGGTGTGGGCCAGTTGGGCGTTGCAGCCCCTGGCGCAATTTTTGGCCTGGTTGGCGGCATGGCCCATGGCCAGTGTGTCCACGGCCGTGCCGCCCTTGGGGTTGGTCTTGCTGGCGCTGGCGGGTGCGGTGGGCTGCGTGCTCAGGCTGCCGCTGTCCTGGAAACTGCTGTGTCTGCCGCTGATGTGGCCCGTGCTGTTCTGGGCACCTGCGCGGCCTGCCCCAGGCACGTTTGAACTGTTGGCTGCCGACGTGGGGCAGGGCAACGCCGTCTTGGTGCGCACGGCCACGCACAGCCTGCTGTACGACACCGGGCCGCGCTATTCGGCGGAAAGCGATGCCGGGCATCGGGTGCTGGTGCCTTTGCTGGCGCAAATGGGGGAACGCCTGGATGTGCTGATGCTCAGTCACCGCGACAGCGACCACACCGGTGGTGCGACCGCGGTGCTGGCCATGCAGCCGCAAGCGGCATTGTGGTCGTCGCTGGAAGACGGGCATGCCTTGCATGGCTTGCGCCCTGGCTGGACGCGCTGCCAAACGGGGCAGTCCTGGGTCTGGGATGGCGTGCTGTTTGAGGTGCTGCACCCGCCTGTGGCACATGCGCCTTCGCCGTTGCTTGCGGACCAGGCAGGCAGCCGCGTGGTCGCCAAAAGCCCCCCGTCCAACGCAGTCAGCTGCGTTTTGCGCATTGGTCATGGACAGGGTGACGGTCAAGGTTCAGGCCACGTCTCGGCCTTGTTGACGGGCGACATCGAAGCCGCCCAGGAGCAGGCCTTGGTGCAAGCAGGCCTGGCCCCGGTGGATCTGCTGTTGGTGCCGCACCATGGCAGCAAGACCTCTTCAACGCTGTCGTTTTTGCAGGCGTTGCAGCCTCGGTGGGCGCTGGTGCAGGCGGGTTACCGCAACCGCTACGGGCACCCGGCGCCACCGGTGGTTGACCGCTACCGCGTTCAAGGCATTGCCTTGGTGGAGTCCACGCGCTGCGGTGCCGCCACTTGGCGCAGTGCTGCGCCCGAGCAGTTGCAGTGCGAAAGGGCGCAGGCCAGGCGGTATTGGCACCACACCATGGCGCACCCTGCCCAGGCCCCTTGAGGTGCGCCGCAACCCGCAACCACCGCCACGTTCAGGGGTGGCGCGCTCCCACAAGGTTTCATTCGCTCGCCCGCAGTTTGCCGCAGCGGGTATGTATTTTGCTATCCTGTTGTCAGGAGTGACGAGCTATGCGTGAATTCGATGAGATGTACAGCCGCTTGCCTGCTGCAGGCGATGGCGGTGAGGTCAGAGACCATTACCTGGCCTACGCCCGCTGGCTGGCCGTGCAAGACCCACAGACCATGGCCTCGCGCCGTGAAGAAGCCGAGGTCATCTTCCGCCGGGTTGGCATCACCTTTGCCGTTTATGGTGCGCTGGACGAAGACAAAAACAAGGACGAGGGGGGCACCGAGCGCCTGATCCCGTTTGACCTGATCCCCCGCGTGATCGCTGCCCAGGAGTGGAAAAGCATGGAAGCCGGTCTGGTGCAGCGCGTCACCGCGCTCAACCGCTTCATCCACGACGTGTACCACGACCAGGAAATTTTGAAGGCCGGTGTGATCCCGCGTGAGCAGATCGAGCGCAACGCCCAGTTCCGTCCCGAGATGGTGGGCGTGGATGTGCCCAACCACATCTATTCGCACATCAGCGGCATCGACATCGTGCGTGCATCCAACAGCCAGGGCCAGGGCGAGTACTACGTGCTGGAAGACAACCTGCGTGTGCCCAGCGGCGTGAGCTACATGCTGGAAGACCGCAAGATGATGATGCGCTTGTTCCCGGAGTTGTTCAGCCAGCATCGCGTGGCGCCGGTGGCCCATTACCCCGACTTGCTGTTGGAGACCCTGCGCGCCAGCAGCCCCGCCACCACCGCCGAGCCCACGGTGGTGGTGCTCACACCCGGCATGTACAACAGCGCCTATTTCGAGCACGCCTTTTTGGCGCAGCAAATGGGCGTGGAACTGGTCGAAGGCCAGGACCTGTTTGTGAAAGACCAGTTCGTTTACATGCGCACCACACGCGGCCCACAGCGTGTGGATGTGATCTACCGCCGGGTGGACGACGACTTCCTCGACCCCAACGTGTTCCGCCCCACCTCGACGCTGGGTTGTGCAGGCCTGATGGAGGCCTACAAGGCGGGCCATGTGGCGATCTGCAATGCGGTGGGCACGGGCGTGGCCGACGACAAATCGATCTACCCCTACGTGCCCGACATGATCAAGTTCTATCTGGGCGAAGAGCCGATCCTGAAAAACGTGCCGACCTTCATGTGCCGCAAGCCCGACGACTTGCAGTACACCCTGGCCAACCTGAAAGACCTGGTGGTCAAAGAAGTGCACGGGGCGGGGGGCTACGGCATGCTGGTCGGGCCAGCCTCGACCCAGGCCGAGATCGAGCGCTTCAGGGCGGCTTTGCTGGCCAACCCCGAGGGCTACATCGCCCAGCCCACACTCAGCCTGTCGAGTTGCCCCACCTTTGTGGAGAGCGGCATCGCCCCGCGCCACATCGACCTGCGCCCGTTTGTGTTGAGTGGCCGCACCGTGCAAATGGTGCCAGGCGGGCTGACCCGTGTGGCTTTGAAGGAAGGCTCTTTGGTGGTGAACAGCAGCCAGGGCGGCGGCACCAAAGACACCTGGATTTTGCAGAACTGAGCCATGCCCACTCTTCCCGTAGGTCGGAGTCTTCAAGTAGGTCGGAGCTTCAGCTTCGACGTTGCGGATGATTCACCGGCCATGTCGGGGCTGAAGCCACCGACCTACAAGTATTGAAGCCGCCGACAAAACCAAGTCAGGCCTCGCCACGAATCGCCAAGGAAACCACCATGCTTTCAAGAACTGCTGACCATCTTTTCTGGATGTCCCGCTACATGGAGCGGGCAGAGAACACCGCCCGCATGTTGAATGTGAGTTATGAAACCTCGCTGCTGCCGCAGTCTGCGGCCTCGGTGGAAGCCGGCTGGGAAGGCATTTTGTCGATCAGCGAGTTGCTGCCCTCGTACCTGGCGCTGTACAAAACCATCACCCCGCAAGACGTGATGACGTTCATGGTCAAGGATGCGAACAATCCTTCATCGATCATTTCCTGCCTGCGCGCCGCGCGTGAAAACGCCCGCGCCGTGCGTGGCACCTTGACCACCGAGGTGTGGGAGACGCAAAACCAGACCTGGCTCGAAGTGAACCGCATGCTCAAGAGCGGTGAGTTCGAGCGCGATCCCGGTCAGTTCTTTGAATGGGTGAAATTCCGCTCGCACCTGTCACGCGGCGTGACCTTGGGCACCATGCTGATGGACGAGTCGCTGTATTTCATGCGCATGGGCACCTTCCTGGAGCGCGCCGACAACACGGCACGGCTGGTGGATGTGCGGTTCCACGCCTTGCAAAACGACTTTTTTGGTGCGCCGAACTACAGCGGTGTCGAAGCCGAAGTGACGCAGGAATACGATTTTTACCACTGGAGCGCGATCTTGCGCAGCGTCAGCGGCTTTGAGGTTTACCGCAAGGTGTACCGCGATGTGATCCGTCCCGAACGCGTGGCCGAGTTGCTGATCTTGCGTCCCGACATGCCGCGCTCACTGCATGCCAGCCTGAACGAAGTGGTGTCGAACCTGACACTCGTCTCGCACGACCGTGGCAGCGACACCTTGCGCCATGCGGGCCGCCTGCGCTCAGAGCTGGCCTTTGGCCGCATCGACGAAATCCTGGCGACGGGTCTGCACGCTTACCTGACCCAATTCCTGGAGCGCGTGAATGTGCTGGGCGGACGCATCAGCCGGGAATTCTTGATGCCGCAAGCGGCCTGATTCAGGTCAGTGTCAATACCACGGGCGCGTGGTCGCTGGGGCGCTCATTTTTGCGCGGCGCACGGTCGATCACGCAGGCGCTGGCGCGGGCCTTGAGCGCCTCGGAAATCAAAATGTGGTCGATGCGCAGGCCCCGGTTGCGGCGGAAGGCGAACTCGCGGTAATCCCACCAGCTGTAGCTTTTTTCGGCTTGCTCAAACAGCCGGAAGCTGTCCGTCAAACCCAGCCCGACCAGGGCCTGGAGTTTTTCTCGCTCGGCGTCGGTGCAGTGGATGGTGCCCGCCAACGCGACCGGATCCCACATGTCGCGCTCATCAAAAGTGATGTTGTAGTCGCCCAGCAGCACCAGGTTCGGGTGCTTTTGCAGCTCGCTGCCCACCCAATCGTGCAGGGCGTCGAGCCAGCGCATCTTGTAGACAAACTTGTCACTGTCGGGTGCCTGGCCATTGGGAAAATAGGCGCCGATCACCCGGACCTGGCCGCCCGCCCCATCCGGGTAGCTGGCGGCGATCACGCGGGACATGTCGTCTGCAAAACCGGGGATGTTTTTCACCACCTCCATGCCTTCGGTTTTGGCGATCAGGGCCACGCCGTTGTAGGTCTTCTGGCCAAACCAATGTGCCTGGTACCCGGCCTCAGCAAAGGCGGCCACCGGAAACTTGTCATCGGTGAGCTTGAGCTCTTGCAGGGCCAAGACATCGGTCGGGTTGGTGGCCAGCCAGTCCAGCACCTGCGGCAGGCGCACGGACAACGAGTTCACATTCCAGGTGGCTATTTTCATAAAGGATTTGGGGGCGTAGCAAAACTCAAACGTGCAATGCAGACAAAACACCCAGCACCATGCCGATGACGCCTGCGCCATACATAACGTATTCCAGCCATTTCTTTTTGGACAGCAGGGCTATCGCCGCCATGGCGATGGCCACTTGCAGCACCGTGGTGGCTTGTGCCCAGCGGTGGTGTTGGTGCATCTGCGCGTCGGATTGTTCGTCCCAGTGTTTGGACTCGGCTTCGAGCTTTTCTGCAGCCACTTTGATCTCGGATTTTTCAGCTTTGTAGCGTTTGATTTCTTCGGTGTAGAAATCTTTTTTGGACCTAGGGGCCAACTCCAGGGCCAGCTCGCTCAGGTTTTGCTTGCTGCTTTTGGCCTGGTAATAGTTCCATTGGTTGGAGGCATCGGTCTTTTTGATGGCCGCGTTGTTCTTGTACAGACCTGCGTTGGCCTGTGTGGCTCCGCCCATGTAGCCAAACAAAGCACCCACTGTGGCGATGATGGCCGTGAACATGGCGATGCTGTTGGTGTGTGTGCCGCCGTGGCCTTGCGTGGCGTGTTCCAGCTCGTGGTCATGTGGGCCGTGGACGTGAAAACCGTGTCCGGACATGTAGGTTCTTTAAAAAGTGTGTTGGTAGGTGACAAAACTGAAAGGCAGGCCACTGGCGGCCACATGCGATTCGCGCCGCACCTCTTGCCAGCCGGTACCCAGCGTCGGGGCGAAGGCATCGCCTTCAAAGTCTTGCTCGATTTCGGTCACCACGGCGGTGCTGGCCAGTGGCGCGGCCTGGGCGTAAATCTCGGCACCGCCGATCACCCAGGCATCCGTGGCCTCGGGGCACTGCCGCACCGCGTCTTCGACCGAGCTTGCGTGCACAGCGCCTTGGGCTTGCCAGTCGGCCTGGCGCGTGACCACGATGTTGACGCGGCCAGGCAGGGGCCGGAACTTGGGCGGCAGCGAGTCCCAGGTCTTGCGGCCCATGATCACGGGCTGGCCCAAGGTGGCGCGTTTGAAATGCGCCAGGTCTTCAGGCAGGTGCCAGGGCAGGGTGTTGTGGGCGCCGATCACGCCATTGCGGGCGCGGGCATAAATCAGGTGGAGTTTCATCGGGTGCTGGCCCGAGGGCCAAAACAGGTTCAGACCGCGACCGGCGCTTTGATGGCTGGGTGGCATTCGTAGCCCAACATTTCAAAGTCTTCGTACTGGTAGTCAAAGATTGAGTCGGGGCGGCGCTTGATGTTCAGCGTGGGGTAGGCCATGGGGGCACGGCTCAGTTGCAGTTTCACCTGTTCATGGTGGTTGCTGTAAATGTGGCAGTCGCCGCCGGTCCAGATGAAGTCGCCCACGTCCATGTCGCACTGCTGGGCCACCATGTGGGTCAGCAAGGCGTAGCTGGCAATGTTGAAGGGCACGCCCAAAAAGATGTCGGCGCTGCGCTGGTACAGCTGGCAGCTCAGTTTGGGCTTGTCACCCGGCTTTTGTGCAGGGGCTACATAAAACTGAAAGAAGGCATGGCAAGGCATCAGCGCCATTTTGTCCAGCTCGGCCACGTTCCAGGCGCTGACGATGATGCGGCGCGAGTCGGGGTTGCTTTTCAGCGTCTTCATCACGTCGCTGATCTGGTCGATGTGGCCACCGCCGGGGGTGGGCCAGCTGCGCCACTGCACGCCATAGACGGGGCCCAGGTCGCCGTCTTCGCGCGCCCATTCGTCCCAGATGGTGCAGCCGCGTTCTTGCAGCCATTTCACGTTGCTGTCGCCGCGCAAAAACCACAGCAATTCGACAATGACGGCCTTCAAAAAGACCTTTTTGGTGGTCACCAGCGGAAAGCCCTCGTTCAGGTCAAATCGCATTTGGTGGCCAAACACGCTGCGTGTGCCCGTGCCCGTGCGGTCGCCTTTTTGCACGCCCGTCGCGTCAACGTGGCGCATGAAATCTTCGTATTGGCTACGGATGGGGCGAGCAGGATGGTTCATGGGATGCAAGTGTAAATGGGGGAGCATTAACCCAGGACGCGTCCTGGGTTGAGCAGATTGTGCGGGTCCAGTGCTTTTTTCACCGCCCGCATCATGGACAGGGCCGTGGGGTCTTTGTACAGCGGCAGCTTGCCCACTTTGAGCTCACCCACGCCGTGCTCGGCGCTGATCGATCCGTTGAACTTGGCGACCTGGTCGAACACCAGGGTGTTCACGCGTTCTTCGTTGCCCTGCAAAAAGGCTTTGCCATCCACGCCTTCGGGGGCTTGCACGTTGTAGTGCAGGTTGCCGTCGCCCAGGTGGCCAAAGTCCACCATGCGCACGCCGGGCACTTCGCGCGCCAGCAGGGCGTCGGTCTCGGCCACAAAGGCCGGGATGCGTGACACCGGGATGCTGATGTCGTGCTTGATGTTGAGGCCTTCTTCGGCCTGGGCCAGGGTGATGCTTTCGCGGATGTGCCACAGGCTGCGGGCCTGGCCCAGGTTTTCGGCCACCACGGCGTCGGTGACGCAACCGGCCTCCAACGCGGCTTCGAGCAAGGCTTCGAACTGGCTGCGGGCGTGCTGCTCGCTTTCGCTGTCCGAGTTTTCCAGCAGCACGCACCAGGGGGTCTCTTGCCACAGCGGCACGCGCAGTTGCGGGTAATGTTTGTCCACCAAGCCCAGTGCAAACTGGCCCATGACCTCAAAGCCCGTCAGGCCAGGCCCCAGGCGCTGGTGCGCCAGGCCCAGCAGCTGCACGGCGGCGTCCATGCTGGGCACGGCGGCCCAGGCGGTCAATTGCGCAGCGGGCAGGGGATAGAGCTTCATCGTGGCGGCGGTGATGATGCCCAGCGTGCCTTCACTGCCCACCATCAGGTTGCGCAGGTCATAGCCGGTGTTGTCTTTGCGCAGCCCGGTCAGGCCGTGCCAGATCTCGCCCTGGGCGGTGACCACTTCCAGGCCCAGACACAGTTCGCGGGTGTTGCCGTAGCGCACGACCTGGGTGCCCCCTGCGTTGGTGCCCAGGTTGCCGCCGATGGTGCAACTGCCTTCGGCCCCCAGGCTCAAGGGGAACAAAAATCCGGCGGCTTCGGCGGCAGCTTGCAGGTTCTGCAGCACGCAACCGGCTTCCACGGTGATGGTCAGGTTGGCCGGGTCCACGGCCCGCACGGCGTTCATGCGGGTGGTGCTCAGCACGATTTGCGTGCCCGAGCCATCGGGCACACCGCCCACCACCAGCCCGGTGTTGCCGCCTTGCGGCACGATGGGGGTGTGGTGTGCGGCGCAGGCTTTGACCACGGCGGCCACTTGTGCCGTGTTGCCCGGGCGCACCACGGCGAGCGCCCGGCCATGCACGCGTTTGCGCCAGTCTTGCTCCCAGGGGCGCAGGTCGGTGGCCGGGTCGTCGTGCGTGAGCACATGGGCATCGCCACAAATCTGGCGCAGCAAAGCGATCAGGGCTTCCCTGGAAGCGGTCAAAGCGGTCATGGTCGTGTTTTCGGTGGCAGCGGAGGGGAGGGGGCTCAGTCGCGCGGCACAGACACGAAATGGCCCGTGGCTTTGGCGGCTTTGAAGCGGATGCGCACATGCAGCGCACAAGCCACAAACAAGGACGTGCACAGCAGCGTTTGCAGCCCGGCCAGGCCCGCCGATGGCCAGGCATCGCCCCAGGCGCGCACCACGCCCTCAATGAAGTAAAGCCAGACCAGCATGCTGACCCAGCGGTAGGTGTACATGCGGTTTTTCAGCAAGCCCGCCAGCGGAAGGCACAGTGGCAAGACCTTGATGGCCCACAAGGAGCCCCCCGGCCGCAAGGGGGCCAGCCAGAGTTCCCAGGCCAGGCCCAGCAGGATGAGTCCCAGCAGGCTGCCAACGGCCATTCTGCGTGTGAAGTCAACGCCAGCGGGTTTGGTTTCTGTGTGTGTAGTCATTGCGGTGGCATCATACCGGGCATGAAATCGTTCCCCCCCAAGTCCACATGGCGAGCGCAAGCCGCGAACTGGTGGCAAGAAGTGTCTGTTTTTCCCTGGCGCCAGATGGCCGGTGTGTTGGCCGAACGCTTTCGCGATGCCCGTTTGGGCGTGAGTGCCAGTTCACTCACCTTCACCACCGTGCTGGCCTTGGTGCCGCTGTTTGCGGTGGGTTTGGCCGTGTTTGCGGCGTTTCCGGTGTTTGGCAAATTCCAGGACACGATCCAGCGCTGGCTGATTGAGAGCCTGGTGCCCGAGAGCATCGCGCGCCAGGTGTTGAATTACCTGACCCAGTTTTCCCGCAAGGCCAGCCGCCTGGGATCTGTGGGTTTGGTGGCGGTGCTGATGACCGCGGTGGCCTTGATGGTGACGATCGAGCGCACGCTGGGCCAGATCTGGCGCTTGCAGCGGCAGCGGCCTTTGCCGCAAAGGGTGTTGCTGTATTGGGCGGCCATCACCCTGGGGCCGTTGCTGTTGGGCGGCAGCCTGGCCATCACGTCGTATGTGGTGACGGCCTCGCGGGATGTGGTGACCGTGTTGCCTGGCTCGACGCGCTGGTTGCTCGACAGTTTTGAGTTTTTGTTGCTGACCGCCTGCGTGAGTGGTTTGTACTTTTACGTGCCTTACACCCGTGTGCGTTGGCGGCATGCCATCACCGCCGGTTTTTTTGTCGCGGGTGGACTGGAATTGGCCAAAAAATTGCTGGCCGTTTACCTGCTGGAGGTGCCGACCTATTCGGTCATTTACGGCGCCTTTGCGGTGCTGCCGATTTTGCTGATCTGGATTTACGTGACCTGGCTGATTGTGTTGTTGGGTGCGGTGCTGGCGTCCAGCCTGCCCGAACTGGGGCGGCAGGCGCTGCGCCAGCCCGAAGGGGCGGGCTGGGGCTTCAAACTGGCCCTGGAGGTCGTGTCCGAGTTGAACCTGGCCAAGGCGTCGGCGCAGCGGGGCTTCAGTACGACCGATTTGGCGGAGCGCTTGCGTGTGGCGCCCGATGAAATCCGCCAGGTGCTGGAGGTTTTGCAAGGGCTGGACTGGGTGGGCCGCCTGACCGAACAAAACGACCAAGGCCATGCCCGGCAGGTGTTGTTGATCGACCCGGCCCAGGCCAGCGTGGGGCCCCTGGCAGACCGGTTGTTGATGTCAAGGGATTCTGCGGCCGATCCCGTCTGGGTTCAGACGCGGCTGGACCAGATCGCGGTGGCGCAGTTGCTGCCCTCGGTCAGCGTCACGGCTTGAATGGCGCGCTCAAAAAACCACGGAACCGGGCCCGGCCACCCCGCACCGGGGCCTGTGTGAGCTGGTAGTTGGGAAACCGCTGCAGGAAGCGCCCAATGGCAATGCGGCCTTCCAACCGTGCCAGGCTCAAGCCTGCGCACTGGTGCACGCCAAAGCCGAAGGCCAGGTGTTTGTTGCCGGTGCGGCGCAGGTCGGGTTGTTCGGGGTTGTCATACACGGCCGGGTCGCGGTTGGCGGCGCCAATGCACAAGGTCACCAGGGCGCCCGCAGGCAATGCCAACCCATTGACCTGCGTGGCTTGCAGGGCACGGCGATTGCCCAGTTGGTTGGACGATTCAAAGCGCAGAAATTCGTCCACCGCCAGCCCCAGAATGTGCGTGCGCTCCTCCAGCGTCTCGGCGCTGTTCAGGTCGGTCTGGAGTTGTGCGCACTGCGCGGGCCATTCCTGCAAGGTGATGAGCGCATTGCCGATCAGGTTGGTGGTGGTTTCGTGTCCGGCGTTGAGCAAAAACATGCAGTTTTGCAGCAGTTCGACTTCGCTCAGCGTGTCGCCACTGTCTTCGCCCTGGATCAGGCGGGTCAGCACATCGTGTTCCGGGTCCCCCGGGTGTTGGCGTCGCTCGCGCACCAGTTCGCGCAGATAGGCCAGAAATTCGTTCACGCTGTGGTTGCCCAACGCTTCTTGTTCCGGCGTGAGGGCGGGCTCGAGCGCGCCCAAAATGGCCAGCGACCAGCCGCGCAAGGGCGCGCGGTCGGCGTGCGGCACGTTCAACAGGTTGCCAATGACTTCGACCGGGATGGCCGAGGCAAAGTCTTCGATCAGGTCACCGCCACCCCGCGCCTCGAGGGTGTCCAGCAGGTGGTCCACCAGTTGCACCAGGCCTGGCTCCATGGCCTCGATGGCCCGGCGGGTGAGCGCACCTATGATGAGGCGACGCACCCGCGTGTGCAGCGGCGGGTCGTTGAAGACCAGGCTGTGGGTGTGGTGCTCGAACAGCGGGGCCACGCCACCTGCTGTGGTGAAAGGCGGCTGGTTGAAGGGCGGGTGGTTGTATTTGGGGCCGAACTCGACTTGCTTGTCGGAGCTGAACACCTTGGCGTCGCGGTACACCGCGACCAGATCGGCATGGCGCGTGAGGAAATACGAGCCGTCGGGCATGCGCTTGAAAGGTTCGGCCTCGCGCAAGGCGGCGTACACCGGGTAGGGGTTGTTCAGAAAATCGGCAGGCAGCGTGCGCAGGTCCAGCGTTTGGGCAATCTCTTGAGCCCGTGCCGTGTTCATGGGCGGCGTGATGCAGAAGTTCATGGTTTTAAAAAGTCTTTCAGGGCCTGCAACACGCCTTCGGGCGCTTCGGTCATGAGCGAGTGGCCGGCGGGCAGTTTGACCACTTGGGGCTTGGCGCACAGGTTGATCAGGCTTTGCGCGGCTTTGGGCGGCGTCATTTGGTCTGCGCTGCCCAACACAAACAGGGTGGGGCAAGTGACCTGGGGCATGGCCGCTTCACCGCCGCTGTAGCTGTCGCAGGCCAGAAAGCCCGTGTGGAACACGTTGACCTGCGTGTTGCTGGCCAGCACGCGGCGCATGAGCGCCTTGCTGGCGCCCACCAGCCAGGTGCCGGGGCCCAAGGCCGAGGGCGGCGGGGCCAGGGTGGAATGCGAAAACGTGTTGACCATGTCGATGGCCTTGAACGGTGCGCTGACCGACAAGTCCAGCAAAGCGGGCGAGACGCGCATGGGGTAGGCCGTGCCGACCATCACCAAGTGACTCACACGCCCCGGGTGCACTGCTGCATCGCGTGCGGTGGCTTCGAGCGCGATCAGCGAGCCAAAGCTGTGGCCGATCAGCGCGGCCTTTTCAATCTGCAGGGTGTCGAGCAAGGCGACGACGGTGTCGGCCGCTTCTTCCACGCTTTGCGGTGGCTGGCCTGCGCTTTTGCCGTGTCCGGGCAGGTCGATCGCCAGCACGTTCCAACCGTGGTGGGCCAGGTAGCGGGTTTGCAAGATCCAGACGCTGTGGTCGTTCAGCACGCCGTGGATGAAGACGGCCGTGGGTTGCGCGGGGTTGAAGTCTTTGCCGCCGGTGTAGGCGTAGAGCGCGTGGTCTTGAACTGAGATTTGCATGCTCAGGCTCCTGCTTTCTCGGCTGCCTTCAAGGCCTTTTTCAGGTCGTCAATCAAATCAGCAGGGTCTTCCAGGCCGATGGACAAGCGGATCGTTCCGGGGCCGATGCCACTGGCCACCAGGGCCTCGTCGCTCATGCGGAAATGCGTGGTGCTGGCCGGATGGATCACCAGGCTGCGGCAGTCGCCCACGTTGGCCAGGTGGCTGAAGACTTGCAGGGTTTCGATGAACTTTTGCCCTTGGGCACGGCTGCCTTTGATGTCGAAGCTGAATACCGAGCCCGCACCCCGGGGCAGCAGCTTTTGCGCCAGTGCGTGCGAGGGGTGGCTCTCCAGCATGGGGTGGCCCACGCGGCTGACCAGCGGGTGCGCCGCCAGAAATTCGACCACTTTAGCCGTGTTCTCCATGTGGCGCGCCATGCGCAGGGGCAAGGTTTCGATGCCTTGCAAAATCAGCCAGGCGGTGTGCGGGCTCATGCAGGCACCAAAATCGCGCAGGCCTTCGCGCCGGGCGCGCAGCAAGAAGGCGCCCACGGTGCTTTCTTCGCTGAAGACCATGTTGTGAAAGCCTTCATAGGCCTGGCTCAGTTCGGCAAATTTGCCGGATTTGTCCCAGTCAAAGCAGCCGCCATCGACCACCACGCCACCCACCACCGTGCCGTGGCCCGACAAAAATTTGGTGGCCGAGTGGTAGACCAGATCGGCCCCATGTTCAAAAGGCTTGATCAGCCAGGGCGAGGTCAGGGTGGAGTCGACCAGCAGGGGAACGCCCGCCTCGTGCGCGATGGCGCTGATGTCCGGGATGTCCAGCACGTCCAGCCCGGGGTTGCCCACGGTCTCGCCAAAAAACAGCTTGGTGTTGGGCTGCACCGCGGCTTTCCATGCGTCCAGATCGCCCGGAGGGACAAACGTGGTGTGGATGCCAAAGCGGCTCAGGGTGTAGTGCAGCAGGTTGTGTGAGCCACCGTACAAAGCGGTGGACGCCACAATGTGCGAGCCCGCCCCCATGAGGGTGGCGATCGTCAGGTGCAAAGCGGCTTGTCCGCTGGCCGTGGTGATGGCGCTAATGCCGCCTTCCAGCGCCGCCACGCGCTGCTCCAGCACGGCGTTGGTGGGGTTGCTGATGCGGCTGTAAACATGGCCCGGGCGCTCGAGATTGAAGAGCGCGGCGGCCTGGTCGGTGGATTCGAAAACGAAGGACGTGGTCAGGTGAATTGGCACCGCACGGGCACCTGTGCTCGGATCGGGCGCCGCACCCGCATGCAGGGCCAAAGTATCAAAACCGGGATCGCTGTATCCAGCCATGAAGGGTCTCCGAAAAAAGATCACGTTCGACGCGCGTTGAACTTGACGTTCGCCGTTCATTGTGGGCTATATTGGACACCACCCGACACAGCATTCGACCCCAAGGAGACACACCATGAAAGTCAGCGACATCCTCCGCGTCAAGGGCGGCACCCTGTTCACCGTGCAGTCCGACGAACCCTTGTCCCGTGCCATGAACGACATGGCTGAAAAAGACATCGGCTCGCTGGTGGTCATGGCCAAAGGTGCGCTGGCAGGCGTGCTCACTTTCCGTGAAGTGATCCAGCAAATCGTCAAGAACGGCGGCCAGGTGGGCGCGACCTTGGTGCGCGAAGCCATGGATGCGCAGCCGCTGACCTGCACGGGTGAGACCGACATCGACGATGTGCGCCGCATGATGCTGGAGCACCACGCGCGCTACATGCCCGTCATGGACGGTGCCATGCTGATGGGCGTGATCAGCTTCTACGACGTGGCCAAAGCCGTGGTGGACGGCCAGAACTTTGAAAACAAGATGCTCAAGGCCTATATCCGCGACTGGCCTGCGGGTTCGGCCCCTGAGGCCGAAGACGTCAAGCTTTGAATCTGTCAGCAGCGGTACCTGGCGCGCGCTTTTGGTTGGCGCCACCACTGGGTCGCGTGCCAAAAACCGTGCAAGTGCCCGCCGCCACAAGGATCACCCTGATCACCAATGCTTTCAGGGGCAAGGTCACTTGAATTGCGCCAGAAACGCCAGTGTGCGACGGGTGGCATCCTCTGTTGTGTTCCGGTCATATCGGTAGATGACTTGTTTGCCCCACCCATTGGTAAAGCCGTAGCCATTGGATTCAGCCTGATCCCAAGCGTGCGTGACGCCTGGGTAAATGTGCCACTGCACGGCTTTGCCCGCCGCCTTGAGTTCTTCCAATTGTGGAAAGCACCGTTCAGATGGTGTTTCAAGATCGCCGTCGGCCATCAGCATGAGCAGGGGCTGGTCAATATCGTTGCGCAAAAAGGGTAAAACGAGCGCGGTAAGGCTGTTTTGATAGGCGCAACTGCCGTAATGCCCCACACTGGCCCGAAAGCGGTATTTGCTTTGGGTTTGCGCTGTATTGCTTGGACTTGAGACCCAAGCGGCAGCAAAACCGCCCATGCTGTAGCCAACTTGGAAAATCCGGTCTTTGTTCACCCAGGGCACAGTCTGCAGGGCTTGAAGGGCATCCAATGTGTCCTTGAACACGGTCGGAGGTGTGACCACTTGCGCCCTGCAATTGGGCGTCATGCGCGGTTTGTAGCTCTCTACTGTCAGAACCGCATAGCCGGCATTTAAAAATTCTTTGATTCGATCGCGCGTGGACGCTTTGGTGCCCCCGCAGGTGGGAACCACCACGATGGTGGCCCATGTAGCCCCATCCGGTTTAAAGCCATCGGGCACCAGCAACTGGTTTTCTGGGTTCGTGAACAGCCCCAATTCCTTGGGCTCCAGCGACCATTTCAAGGCCGGGTTTCTGCTGTTTTCACGGTCAAAGTAACTCCAGAACTTGGCCTCATTGGCATCGCGCACAGCCAGTGTTGGCGGGCTTTGCATTGGAGGCGCTTGTGCTGCAACCCCAAGGGGCAACAGCAAGGCGGTGTGAAGCCACAGGCGGCGGTATTTGCTGACAAAAGCGCCCAAGGGCCGCGATGGATTGGGGGTAGGGCTGATTCGATTTTTCATGAAGTGCTCCCGGTGGTTGAACGTCCTGCCATCCAATCCCATGCCTGCTGCATTGGCAAGGCGATGGGGTTGGGTGCTTTGCTTGCATTCGACTCAGTCAGATGTGGTTTTGCGCATGCTGTAGTGCAGCGCCATTTGCATGCGTTTGCTGTCGCGTCCGGTCAATTGCAAAGCACCCCATCCGGTATTGATGAACTTGCCGGTGTTCACGCCGTTGGCTTTTTCGCAATGCGCACCCGTACCGCTGCAGCGGATGGTCGCTTGGCGTGCCGTGGAGGACAGATCAGCGCCTTCGTCCCAAGCCGAGCTATAGACCTTGGCCGAGGTGGGTGCCCAGGCTCCGGTGGGCACATCCCAGCCGTCGATGGTCAAAGATTCAGCGGTGTTACCAATGGGTATAACGCCTTGTGCATTCGTGGCCGAGGTCAGTGCGTTGAGTGCGGGGACTTTCAGTGCAGGCCATGCCATGGCTTGGAGTTCGGTCAGCGTGGGGGCTCGGTTGATGGTGCGGCGGTATTGGCGGAACACCGGACTGAGTGAATTGGCCGCTGCAAATGCCGGAGTCAGTGTGATTTCAAACGTCCAGTTGCCTTGCTGCGGAATGGCCGCGATCTTGTCATCGGTCCAGTCTGCCGGGGTGGCCCAGAACTCGTTGGTGAACCGGGCGCTGGGGTGGCCGCTGGTGGCTGCATTCAAAAAGGCGCCGTTGAGGCGGATGGTGGCCCCTTTGGTGATGGTGCCGTTTTTGACCAGGCTCAGATAGTCGAGTTGGTTGCTGGGATGGGGCTTGAAGGTGAAGATTTTTCTGCTGGGTGAGGTGACCACCACCTGCTCATAAATGGACACTTTGTCCGTGTTGGCATCGTTGGGGTCGTTCCAGCGGCGTTCGCTGATGCCGATGTGGTAGCCGGTGGACAGATAAGCGTAGTTGGCCACGGCAGGCATGTCCTGGCGGCGGGCTTGGGCGCTGATGTTCAGGTCGTGATTGGATTGGTTGCCGATCAGTTTGAGCACGCCGTTTTGGGTCCGTGCATGGTATTCGCTCACATCGCTTTGCCCCAGGTTGCTGCCAGCAGCCGGGTCGGTCACCGTCCAGCGGGCGGTGAACACCACGTCACCGTTCATTGGCAGGGTGGTCACCGTGGTGTTGCTGTTTTTGACGGTGTAGCGGTATTCCGGCAAGTCGTGCTTCAAGCCCTTCACGGTGCCAAAAATGCCTTTGAATGCGCCGGTAAAACGACCGCTACCTGTTGGTAAGGCGGCCCCTTTTTGGCTGACCACGGTGTTGTTGTGCACATATTTGGTCGGGTCGTTGTCTACAAACAAGCCTTTGCAGACCTCGCCCGTGATGTGTGATGCCAAGGTGGCCCCATCGGATCGGCGGTCGGTGGGGTTGGTGCCAAAGCAGCTTTCCATGCGGGTCAGCAGGTTTTGAATCAACACACTCATGCCGTCTGCAGGCAAGGCTTGGGCATTGACGTCCGTGAAATTGGCACTGGCCACAGGGGCAACGCCAGGTGCCAGGGTGATTTTGGCGGCGCTGTTGTCGCCGTCTGCCGCAGTGTCCGAGCCACTGGCCTTGAGTTCAATGGTCACGGTGGCCGTTCCATTGCTGCGAACAATGTTGGGTTTGCCCAGAACATCCAGGACTTTGTCCAGGCCCGTGCTGTCGGTCTTGAATGCCATCGTCATGGGGTCGGCATTGGCGTCGACACCTGCCGCGTCCAACAGGGGTTTCAGGGCGGTTTTGACTTCGCTGCTGGCTAGTGTGATTTGGTCTGCCGTCAGGCTGGATGATGACAGTGTCACCGGATCGCCATTGCTGGCCAGGCGGGCCGCGACCAAGGTGGTAATGGGCGAGACATTGACGGTGGTGGATTGTGCCGAGTTGACCACGCTGACCTCGGGTTCGCTCTGGCCCTCTTGCGTGGCGATGAGTACAAAGATGCCCTTGGCGGCCGCTTTGAGTTGGATCGAAAAGCTGCCATCAGCGCCCACGGTGCAGGGTGCGCAAGATTGCACTTCGCTGCCCGTGCTGTCCTTGACCACCACTGTGGCACCTGCCATGGGGGCGCCTGTGGCCGCAGTGCCGCTGAGGGTGATGGTGCTGTCTGCGCTGCTGCTGCCACCGCCACAAGCGGTCACGAGGGCCGCAATGGCCAGCGTGCTGGCAGACGCGGCAAAGGGCCACGATGGATGTTGGCTGGGGTTGATCCGATTTTTCATGAAGTGCTCCCGGTGGTTGAAGAAAGTTGCAAAGAATGAAATGCGTTGCTTGATGACGTGGCGGTTGATCTGCGCTACCAGTTTTTGATTGAAATTGGTGCGTGAGGCGATGGGGTTTCACGGCCATGGTCAAACAGGCTGATGCCGATCGCGTCATCGCTGACGTTCAGCACACCAAACTTCTGGCTGTAATTGAGCCAACTGTTGCCTGGGTCGTTGTCGCTCCAGTGGAACGGACTGAAATTGATGGCCGCACCCGAGGCGGTGACTTCATAGAATTTTTTGCCGGTTGCTGTCGTGATGGGCTCGGGTGTTGCATTGCGATGGATGTCGCCACTGAGCAAAAGGATGCGGTATTCACTGGCCAATTGGAGCAACCAGTCGTGTTCATCTTGACAGTCGAGCCAACCACTGCGGCCATGCCGTTGAAAGGTGGAACCGCTGGCCACGAGGTGCACCGCATGGGGCGCGTTGTGGATTTCGCTTTCGATCTTTTGGCGTTGCGCCGACCCCAGCAATTGCGTTTTGGTGCGCCATGAACGCCCGTCTGTCAGGTGCAAATGCAGTTGGTCTGACAGTTTGATGTGGTCATAGCCGGGCATCAGGCTGTCATAGGCGCCCAGATTGGGTGGGGTCACGTAGTTTTGCTGCACGGCGGCATCGCTGACGGATGCAGGGAACGCTTCCTTGTTCAAGGCAGCTCGCCAGCACTGCAGCAAGTTGCCCGACAGTACGGCTTGGTTCATGTGCAGTTTGGTGCGGGCATTTTTTCCGTTGGCATCGTTCCATAAAAAATCGTGGTCGTCCCAGATGGCATAGGTGCGCAGATGGGGTCGTGTGATCAAGTTGCTGAATTCTGGAACGGCCAATTGCTTTTGGTACAGCGCGTGCAAATGGGTGGCGAATGCATGGTCTGCATAGCCAGCTTCTTGGGGGTGACTGTGCTCATTTCCATCGGGGTGAGGAGGGCAGTCGATGTAGACGGAATCGCCCAACAAGACCAGCACGTCCGGCTCTTGTTTGGCGATGGTGTTCCAGACGGGTTGACTCTTGTATGAGTTGGGCGACATGCACGATGTGAATGCGATTTTCATGGTCGGATCTCCTTGCCTGGTGGCCGGTGTTGAACGGAATTGCCAACGCCGGGCTGACTATAATTTGAGCAAATAAAGATTCATATCCCATAAACGAGTGGTTGTTAAGAATTCAAAATTTTTTATGCTTGCAGGTTGTGCCGAGGTGTTGAACTGTGGAGCGATCTCAAAATGAAAACTGTCTTGGTTTGGATCGTGGAAGATGACCCGCAGGTGCGGATGTACCTGGCTGAGCAGGTGCAAGCGCATCCCTTGCTGAGCTTGGTGGCGATGCATGAAACCAAACAAGAGGCCGTGGCCTGGTTGTCTGCGCAGTCAGTGGCCGTGGATGCTTTGTTGTGTGATCTGGGTCTGCCCGACGGTTCGGGCCAAGAAGTGATCTCTGCGGCCGTACAAAAGTGGCCTCACTGCGACGCGATGGTCATCTCCATGTTTGGCGATGACATGAGCGTGCTGTCCAGCATCGATGCTGGAGCAGTTGGCTACATTCACAAAGATGCGCCTTGGGGCGATGTGGCGCAGTCGATTCTGGACATGAAAGCCGGTGCCGCCCCCATGTCACCCATGATTGCACGCGGTGTACTGGCCCGATTGAGAAGGTTGGCCGGACCGGCCCACGCCTCACCCATGGATGCAGTCAAGACCCATGCATTCGAGTTGATGTCGATGGGTTTCAAGCTGAGCCACAAAGAGGGGGAAATACTCGAGCTGATCTCCAGAGGCTTTTCCTATGCGGAGATCGCGGGGCTTCAAAAGATCAGCATTTACACGGTCCAAAGTCACATCAAAAATCTTTACCGCAAGATGGCCGTTCATTCACGCAGCGAAGCGGTTTTTGAGGCCCAAAAACTGGGTTTGCTGCGTGTCTGAATGGATGCGCTCATGGGCTCGCTCATGGGCTTTTTTGCTGGTGCTTTGGCTGGGGTTTTGTAGCGGGACGCAGGCCAGGACGCTGGAGATTTCTCAGGCGCAGATGCAGCTTGAGACCCTGGGTGAAGCACAGGAAAAACAGGTTCAATTGCCCTATTTCTGGGACCACCATTACCCTGGTTATGCGGGGACCGCCAAATTCTCATTGCGATGGGCACTGGCCGATGTGCCTGCTGAAGAAGGCGTGGCGATTTATTTGCCGAGGGTCGGAAACCGCTTTGAGTTATCGGTCAATGGTCACGTCTTGTTGACCCATCTGTCCACCGAAGCCATGCGGGTCAGTCAGAAGCAAGCCGATTTCAGTAAACGACCGCATTGGGTGGCTGTTCCAGAGGCCGTGTTGAAGGCTGAAAACGTCTTGCACCTGCGTGTGGAGTCGGACGTTTTGCGCAAAGGGGGTTTGAACCCCGTGGTGGTGGGATCAGCGCAAGAGCTTTATGAGCGTTACGAGCGCGATTACCGGTGGCAAGTGGGTTGGGCATTGGTGATGGTGGCCTTCAATTGGACCGTCGCCGGTTTCAGTCTGATTTTGTGGTCCACAGAAAGCGAGGTGAGGCCGCGTGAACCCTTGTACCTCATCGCCGCTTTGACCGAGTTTTTTTGGAGCATCCGCATGTTGGATGTGGTGCTGATCACGCCCCCTTGGCCGTGGCCCTGGTGGAGTTTCCTTGTTTATGCGGCATACATTTTCTGGATTTATGGGGCGCTCATGTTTGTGCACCTCATTGTCGATATCCAAGGACAACGCATTCAACGAACAAGCTTCGTTGTCATGTTGATCGGTGTTGCGACGGCAGCCATGGAGGCATTTGCAGGCATAGACATGCCGAGGGTCATCTGGTTGGGCTGTGTGGCTGTGAGCTTGTTGGTGTATGGGGTTTGGTTCTGTCACCGTGCTTTGCGGCAACCCAATGCTGAACGTGTCTTGATTGCCCTGGCTGTCATTGTGAATGTGGTGCTGGGGGTGCATGACTGGTGGTTTGTGCGTGTTTTGGGCGGGGTGAATGGGCACACGAATTGGATGCCTTACAGCGTGGTGCTTTTCGGCTGGAGCCTGGTGTTTGTGGTGATTTCCAGATTCAGGCAAAGCATGCTCAGAGAGCGGGCTGCGACGAGCCAGTTTGAATTCCGGGTCAAGGAAAAAGAAATGGTCTTGCGTCAGGACTATGAAGATCAAAAACTTCACCTGGCAGAAAACGAACGGCTCACCGAACGCCAGCGGGTGCTGCGCGACATGCACGACGGGGTCGGGGCACATTTGAGTGCGGCCATTCGGCAGATTGAACGGGGCAGCATCAAGCCAGCAGACCTGACATGGACGCTGCACGACTGTCTGGACTTGCTCAAGTTGACCGTGGACGGCATGAATTGTGAAATGGGCGATGTGGTGGGTTTGTTGGCCAACATCCGCTACCGACTGGATGCGCGCATGCGCGCCGCAGGATTGCAACTGGTGTGGCGCATCGATGCCGAGGTTCAGAAAATCAACTGGATGACGATGCAAAACATGCAGAATTTGCGTTTCATGATTTTTGGGATTTTTTCCAACATCCTGCAGCACGCCGATGCCACGCAATTGGAGGTGTCGTTGCACCTGGATGGGCCCCTGTGTGTGTTTGATTTTTCGGACAACGGTGTGGGCTTCAACGTGGACCAAACCTCGTTTCGGGGTTTGCGCTTCCTGCACGAGCGTGCCCAGCTGCTGGGTGGGGTGCTGCAGATCCAAAGTCAGACGGGCCAGACCCGTGTCACCTTGCGGCTGCCTCTGAAAAAATGAGGCCCTTGCAATGAGGCTTGGCCGCTCTGGGATAATCCTCTCCCATGAGCGGCAATACCTTTGGAAATCTTTTTTCGGTCACCAACTTTGGTGAATCCCACGGCCCGGCCATTGGCTGCGTGATCGATGGCTGCCCCCCGGGCATGCCCCTGAGCGAGGCAGACATCCAGCCCGATCTGGACCGCCGCCGTCCCGGCACCAGCCAATTTGTGACCCAGCGCAACGAACCCGATGCGGTGCAAATCATCTCCGGGGTTTACCAGGGGCTGACGACCGGGACCCCAATTTGCTTGCTGATCCAGAACACCGACCAGCGCAGCAAGGACTATGGCGACATCCTGCAGACCTTCCGTCCGGGCCATGCCGACTACACCTACTGGCGCAAGTACGGCCTGCGCGATCCGCGCGGCGGTGGGCGCTCTTCGGCCCGCCTGACGGCCCCCATGGTGGCGGCAGGTGCGGTGGCCAAGAAGTGGCTGAAGGAAAAATTTGGCACCACTTTTGTCGGCTGCATGACCCAGATCGGGGATGTCCCCGTGGGCTTCGAAAGCTGGGACCATGTGCCGAACAACCCGTTTTTTGCCCCGGTGGCCGATGTTTCGGCGCTGGAGGCCTACATGAATGCCTTGCGCAAGTCGGGTGATTCGTGCGGTGCCCGCCTGCGCGTGGTGGCCCGTGGCGTGCCTGTGGGGCTGGGCCAGCCGCTGTTTGACAAGATTGACGCCGACATCGCCTTTGCCATGATGGGCATCAACGCGGTCAAGGGGGTAGAGATTGGCGCGGGCTTTGGCTGCGTCACGCAAAAAGGCAGCACCGCAGGCGATGCGCTCACCCCGGAAGGCTTTGTGGGCAACAACGCCGGTGGCGTGCTGGGCGGCATCAGCACCGGGCAAGACATCGAGGTGTCGATTGCCGTGAAGCCCACCAGCTCGATCTTGATCGCCCGTGACTCGATCGATGCCAACGGCCAGCCCACCGAAGTCATCACCAAAGGCCGTCACGACCCGTGCGTGGGCATCCGTGCCACACCGATTGCCGAGGCCATGCTGGCCCTGGTGGTGATGGAACACGCTTTGCAGTACCGGGCCCAATGCGCTGACGTGCAGCACACGCTGCCGCCCATCGCTCCTGCCAAGCCCTGAGGTATGACGCGACGCCGGCAGCTGCTGCCCTTTGCCGCGATGTCGGCCAGTTACTTTGCCCACATCGGGTTTTTCAACCCTTACTTGCCCCTGTGGTTGCAAGACATGGGCCTGAGCCTGCTGACCATCAGCGTGCTCACGGCGGTGCAGGCGGCCACCCGTTTGTTTGCGCCCTATGCTTGGGGCGCTTTGAGTGACCGCACGGGCGAGCGCGTGAAGTTGCTGCGCATCGGGGCGGGGGTGGCTTTTGCCTCGGCTTGTTTGCTGTTTTTTGACTGGGGGCCGGTGGGCTTGGGGTTGGTGTTGTTGGTGATGTTCACCCACACCAGTTCCATGATGCCGATCAGCGAAGCCGCCATGGCGCACCTGGTCAGCCAGGGCGGGGCGTTTGACGCCAAGCGCTATGGGCGGGTGCGTCTGTGGGGCTCAATGGGATTTTTGGTCACGGTGTTTGCGGCGGGGGCCTGGTTCGATGCGTTTGGCATGCGGCACTTTCCGGGCTGGACGGTGTTGAGCCTGGCGGCCGTGCTGCTGTGTGTCTGGTGGTTGCCCAATGTCAAAGAGCCCACGCACCACTTGGAAGCGCATGTGCCGGTGTGGCCGGTGTTGCGGCAAAAGCCGGTTCAGTGGTTTTTGGCGTCCACGTTTTTCCATGTGCTGTCGCACATCGGCATTTATGTGTTTTTTTCGCTGTACCTGGATGAAGTGGGTTACAGCAAAACCATGATCGGTGTGATGTGGGTGGTCTCGGTGGCGGTGGAGGTTGGCTGGTTTTTCAACCAGTCGCGCTGGCTGCCCCGCATGCCCCTGACCGCATGGCTGGTGGTGTGTTCGGCGGTGATGGCGCTGCGCATGGGCCTGACGACGGCCTGGGCCGATGTGTTGTGGGTCTTGTTGTTGGCGCAATTGCTGCATGCCATCACCTTTGCCACGCACCACACGGTGTGCATCGCCTTGGTCTCGCACCATTTTCCGGGCCGATTGCGCGGGCGCGGGCAGGCGCTTTACACCGTCATCGCTTATGGTTTTTCAGGTGTGCTGGGGGCTTTGCTGGGGGGCGTCATCAGCGAACGCTGGGGTTTGCAAAGCGTGTTTCTGGCCAGTGGTCTGGCCAGCGTGGTGGCCACGGCGGCGGCGTACAAGGTTTGGCGCTTGCATCACCCGCGGGTGGTCCAGTGATGCGGTGGTCTGTGATGAATGCTTGGAAGAAACCATGAGTGCGCTGGTGTTGCCCGATTTTTTGCCATCCGATGTGTGTCTGGCCTTGGGCGATGCCCAGCGCCTGGTCACCTGCTTGGACGGCGCCCACACGGTCTGGCATGCCTGGGGGCAGGCCCAGCACCCCGCCGTGGTGTTGCTGCATGGCGGCAGCGGCAGCTGGACACACTGGGTGCGCAGCATCGCGCCTCTGGCCGGTGCGGGCTGGCGCGTGCTGGTGCCTGATATGCCGGGCTTTGGCGACTCGGACTTGCCTGCAGGCTGTACCGATGTCGATGCCTTACCCGCGCATTTGCACGCCGGCTTGCAGCAGTTGCAAAACCAGGGCGTTTGCACCGGCCCTGTGCAGGTGGTGGGTTTTTCTTTTGGGGGCATGGCCGGGGCGCTGTGGCTGGCCGATCACCCGCAAGATGCCCGGGCACTGGTGCTGGTGGGGGCGCCCGGCATGGGCATCACCGTGTCCGGGCGCATGGCACTCAAAGGGTGGCGGCATTTGCCCACACCGCAAGCGCAGGAACAGGTGCACCGGCACAACCTGATGGCGCTGATGTTCGAGCGGCCCGAAAGTCTGGATGCGTTGGCGCTGAACCTGCACACGGCCAACGTGCAGCGCGATCGCATGCCGCGCCGCCGCCTGTCGTCCACCGACATCGTGGCCCGGGCCTTGCCGCGTGTGCAGGTGCCGGTCAGCGCCATTTATGGTGAACACGATGCCTTGTACCGGGGCCGCTTGCCCGAGTTGCAATCGGCCATGCAGGGCTTGCCCCCCCGTTGGGGGCAATGGCACACGGTGCCCGGAGCGGGCCATTGGGTGCCCTATGAAGCCGCCGAGCCGTTCATGGCGGCTTTGCTCGCCACCCTACAGGTGCCGGGGATTTGAGCTGACTTGGTGGAGGGCCGGGTTCGCTGAAGACCCCCGTGTCACAAGTCGAGCTGTGGGCGCAATTGGCGCACAGACACAAAGCGCCAGCGTCCAAACACCAGGATCAGGCTGGCCGCGAACAGACCCACGCCGCTGATTTGCAACCAGGACAGCAGCCAGGTGCCTTCAAACGCACCAAACAAGGTGGCTTTGAGCCCATGGGCCAGCCATGTGATGGGCAGCCATGGGCTCAATGTGGAGAAAAAGCTGCCGCTGAGTTCGACCGGCATCACCCCGCCTGAAGACGTCAATTGGATCGCCAGCAGCACCATGGCCAAAGCCTTGCCTGCGTCACCCATGAAATGGGTGAGGGCGCAGATCAGGAATAAAAAGGCCAAGCCGGCGCTCAAGACGGTGCAGACCAAGGCCAGCGGATGGACCACATCCACCTGCAACACCACCAGCACGGTGAACAGAATCAGCACACTTTGCAGCACCACCAGGCTCCCGGGCAGGGCCAATTTGCCCAGCAGTTGCGCCGCCCGATGAAAGGGTTTGGCGTGCCTGGGAAGCAAACGCAGGTTGACAAAAAACACCGCGATACCGGCGCCAAGCCACAGGGCGGCCGGAATCACGTTGGCAATGAAACCGATGCCGTTGTTTTGCACGGTGGCGTCCAGCTCGAACAGCGGGCGCACCGAATCGGCCAGACCCTCGGGGCTGCCATCGGGTGTGTCGTCCATGGTGGGGATGGCTTTTTCCATCAGCGCCAAGCCCATGGCCAGGCGCTTCGTGGCGGCGCTGATTTTTTCATTGCCCTTGGTCACAGCGGCCGTGCCCTGAGCCAACTCGGCCGCACCCGCGTCCAGGGTGTCCAGCTGCGCGTCATCGGGAAATTGTGTGGATGCTGAGCGCAGGCCACTGTTCAATTGGCGCACGCCCACGGTGAGCGCATGCACGCCCGCACGCAGGTTGCGCGCACCTTCTTCCAGCTTTTGCTCGCCGTCCACCGCCGTTTGCAAGCCCTGGTCCAGCTGTTGCAAGCCCGAAGACACTTGCGTGATGTGGTTGCGAATGCCTGGGCCGACCAACAAGCTGCTGCCCGTCTCGTCGTTGAACGTGGACACTTCGGACGAGAGCGTGTGGCTGCCGCTTTGCAGTTTCTTCAGACCCTGGCCCAGATCGGTCAGACCGTTGGCCAGCGTGTCGGCACCTTCGTTGAGTTTTCTCAAATCGGAGTGGCGCGGCCTGCTGGCGTCCATGGCGCGCAAGCCCGCGCCCAGTTTTTTGCTGTCCTGACTCCAGTGAGACAGGTTTTCGCTCAGACGCTGCGCGCCCACTTGGACAGATTTGGCCCCGCTGGCGGCGCGTGTGGCCCCCTCATCCAGTTCATTGGCACCATGATGCAGGTCACTGAGGCCTTGGTGCAGGCGCGTGACGCTTTGCTTTGAGCCTGCCGCTTTCAACAGCACCAAGGACCAACGCTTGGCATTCAGACTTTCGTTGATTTTGTGTCCCAGCTCGGAGGCAAATTGCTGGGCAATGCGGGCGGTTTCCACGTTGTTGCCCTGCGATGCGAATACCACCAGTTGGCCCGCGCCGGGCTCTGCCCCCGGAACGGCGTTGGAGCTGAAGTTTTCCGGAATGATCAGGGCAAAGGCCAAATGACCTTGTTTGACGAGTGTGCGGGCTTGGTCGGCATGGGCCATCGCTTGGTAGTCGAAGCGGGCCGTGGCTTTCAAGGTGTTGCTGAGTTCTTGGCCGATGTTGACCGCTTGCTCCCGGTAAACCAAGCCTTGATCGAGGTTGACGATGCCGACTTTCAGCGCCGTGCTGTGTGCGCCAGGGTCCCACAGGCTGGACAAGTAAATCACGGTGTACAGCGAAGGAATCAGCGCCACAGCGACCACGGCCCACAGGAGTTTGGCCCGGCGAAAAAAGAACCCCGCTTCGGTGCGAGCGATGGATTGGCTTTGGCGCAATAGCTGGATCAGAACAAGCATTTTTTTTGTTTTCGGTCAGAGAGAGGGGCGTTGCATTTGAGGAAGGTCACCGGTCATAGGCCGCAGCTGTCTTGCAATTGGCGCGGACAGCCATGGCGTTGAATTTTCCTCCATCGCCGCGCCGCCTTCAGCAAGGCCTTGAAAGGCCACTGGCGCGTGTCTGTTGAAGAGCTTGTTAACGTGAAACAACAGTCTTCGGCCGCGGAGGCGGCCTCCCACAAAAAACCAGGTCTTGTGTGGGAGCTCGCCCCTGCGCGCGAATGCCCGTAGACAATGGCTATTGTTTTGAAACCACCTCCGAAAGCCATGATGCCCGTCTCCATCAAAATTGATTTTGTCTCTGACATCGCTTGCCCCTGGTGTGCGGTGGGTTTGGGTGCTTTGGAAAAGGCGCTGGCCCGATTGGACGGCGAGGTGCGGGCCGATCTGCATTTCCAGCCATTTGAGTTGAACCCCCACATGCCCCCCGGCGGGCAGGATCTGGGCGAGCACCTGAGCGAGAAATACGGCTCGACACCCGAACAGCAAGCGCAGATACGCCAGACCATTGCCGCACGCGGTGCCGAGGTGGGTTTTGCCTTCCATCCCGGTGGCCGGGGCCGCGTTTACAACACCTTCAACGCGCACCGCTTGCTGCACTGGGCCGAGAGCCAAGGCGCAGGCGCACAGCACGCCCTGAAAAAAGAATTCTTGCAGGCCTATCAGGGCCGCGCCGAATGCATGGAAGACCCGCTGGTTTTGCTGGCCTGCGTGTCCGCAGCGGGGCTGGACGTGGCCGCTGCCCGTGCGGTGCTGGACAGCGATGCCTACAGCGCCGAGGTGCGCGAGCGCCAGCAGTTTTATGCACAAGCGGGCATCCGCTCGGTGCCTGCCATCATCCTCAACGACAAGCATTTGATCTCGGGCGGGCAGCCGGTCGAGGTGTTCGAGCAGGCACTGCGCCGCATTGCCTCGGGCGAGGTGGCTTGAGCTAAAAACCACCAGCCACGGGTGAGCCGGGGTTCAGGACACGCAGTAGCGCACGGCATTGCCGATGGCGGTGGGCGACACCGGGCCGTTGGTGACGATGGTGCAGGCGCTCGGGGCCAAAAAGACACAGCCGCCGGCCACCGGGCTGTTCACTTTTTGGCCAAACTCGGTTTGGGCTTGGGCACACAGACGGGCCGCGTCTTTGCGGGTCAGCCAGCGCACTTGGTTGGGCAGATTTTTGCGCCAATGCCAACCCAGCTCGCCAACCGATGCGCCGAACTCATAGCAGTCGGCGGGCTCGTCGGCGTCGCGGGGGGAACCTTGGCCTGGTGCCGTGGTGTCCACGCGGCACGGTTTGAGTGGCACCTCTTCTTCGGGCATTTGCGCGAACAGCGGACTGGCGGTGCACAGCAGGCCGAACAACAGGCCGCACAACAGGCCGTACTGGAGCCAGGCACGCCACCCGAAGCCTGGCTGTGGGGGGTGTTGGCCACCCAGGGCTGCCATGGGGAGGTCGGGACGCATGGGTTCAGGCCACATAAGACAGCACCCGTTTGACCAACAAGCTGCGGTTGAAGGGTTTGAGCATGGACTCGTTCATGCCCGCTTCAAGGCAGCGCGCCAACTCGTCTTTGTCGGCATTGGCGGTCAGCGCGATGATGGGCGTCGAACGTTGCGGCTCGGGCAGTTCACTGCGGATTTTGCGGGCCGAGGTCTGGCCGTCCATCTCCGGCATCAGCAGGTCCATCAGGACCACGTCAAACCCATCGCTGTCGCGCACGGCCTCAAAGGCTTCCAAGCCGTTCGCCACTTCGGTGACCTGCGCTTGGGGCAGGTGGCGGCGCAACTGCAACGAGGCGATTTGCCGGTTCAACGGGTTGTCGTCGGCGATCAGAATGCGCACCGCTTTTTCGCTGTTCTCGGTCTCGACCAAGGCTTGGGCGTAGGCCGGTGCATGGCTCAAGGTGCAGGGCAGCGTCACATGGAAGGTGGTGCCAAGTCCCACCTGGCTTTCAAAGCCAATCGCGCCACCCATGGCTTCCACCAGCCCTTTCGTGATGGACAAGCCCAGGCCGTTGCCGCCAAAGCGGCGGGCAATCGAGCTGTCGGCCTGCGAGAAGCTTTGAAAAACCCGGTGCTGCAATTCGGGCGCGATGCCCATGCCGGTGTCGCGCACCGCGAGCCGGATGGTGCACGGCGTTGGTGGGTCCTCTTGTGCAGGCAGCAAGCTGCAGTGCAGTTCGATCTCGCCCTGGGTGGTGAATTTGATGGCATTGCCGAGCAGGTTGACCAGAATTTGGGTCAGCCTGTGGCTGTCGCCCACGATCCACTGCGGCAAGTCGGGCGTCATGTGCAGCGTGTACTGCAGCGGTTTGGTGGCCGCACGCCGTTTGAGCAACTGGAAACTGCTGAGCAAGGTCTCGTGCAGGTTGAAAGGCGCTTGCTCCACTTGCAGGCGACCGGCTTGCATTTGCGAGTGGTCCAGCAAATCGTTGATGATGGTCAGCAGGTGTTCGCCCGATTTTTGAATGACTTCAATCTTCGAGCGCACCTCATCGTCGAGTCGCTTGTCGTGATGGATCAGATCGGCCAAGCCCAAAATGGCATTCATGGGCGTGCGCAACTCGTGGCTGACCGAGGCCACGAACAGGTCTTTTTGCTGTTGCGTGTGTTGCATGTTTTTGGTCAGTTGCCGAAGCTTGCGCCGTTGCTGTTGGGCGCGTTGCATGCGTTCGTTGCGCACACTGTTCATGCGAAACAGCAAAGCCAGTTGCATGCCAAAAATAACGATGGCCATCATCAAGTGCCAATGGATCAGGTCTTGTGGCCTGATTTGCAAAGCCATTTCGCCACCCAGCAGGGCGTAGCCGTACAGGCCCAAGATCAACAGCCAACCCACCGCCAGCCCGGCGATGCGCGCGCCCTGTCTGTAAGCCAGTACCGCAGGCAGCGGGGCCAGGGCCAGCCAGCTGATGGTGGCCGAGTAAATGCCCCCCGTGAGCCAGGTGATGCAAAAAGCCTGTGCCAGCGTCAAGATTTGCAAGGCGGTGATCAAGAGACTGAGCCGGACGTGGGCCAGCCGCAGGCCCCCCAGGGCCAACATGGCCAGGATGCCCAAACCATTGGCCAGTACCCCGCCTTCAAAGTCCAGCTGCCAGGACACCATCGCAAAGGCGGCGTAGCCCAGGGTCAAGATGAGCAAAAAGGAGAAAAACAGCCACTCGCGCTCATGGTGCTGCGACGAGAGTGGCCCCCGGCGTTGGAGGAAGCGCCCGCAATGGCCGGCAAGGGTGGCGGACAATGGTGAGTTGGAGGTGTTCATGCATTTTTTGTAAAACCAAATGCTACATTATTAATGCCATTGAGCGGGTGCCGCTCGCACAAATCCACCCCAAATCAACGGTGCGACAGGCTGCCCTGGCTCATGGACGCTTCTTTCACCAATCAACAACAAGGCGAAAAAAATGGGTTTGCAAACCTGGTGGATTTTTGTCGGCATGACCTTTGTGGTGTCGGCCACGCCCGGCCCCAACATGCTGTTGGTGATGAGTCATGCCGCGCGATTTGGCATTCGGCCCGCCCTCGCGACCATGGCCGGGTGCATGTCGGCCTTGGTGTGCATGGTCAGCATTTCAGCGGCGGGCGTGGGCGCTTTGCTGCACACGTTTCCGGCGGTGTTTGACGCCTTGCGTTACCTGGGCGCCGCTTACTTGGCTTGGCTGGGTTACAAGCTCTGGCGCGCGGGTGTGCCAGCAGCGTCGGCCCTGACCGATGCTGCACAGCCCGGCCCCGTGCGCAGCGCGGGATCGTTTTACCGTCAGGGTTTGGCGGTGGCGGCCAGCAACCCGAAAGCGATTGTGTTTTCGGCGGCGTTTTTTCCGCAGTTCATCCAGCCCGAGTTGCCTGCGCTCACGCAGTTCGGCATTTTGTTGGCCACCTTCACGGTGATCGAGGTGAGTTGGTACCTGATTTACGCCCTCAGCGGCCACAAGCTGTCGCGTGTCCTGCAGCAAGCCCACGTCATGAAAACCTTCAACCGGGTCACGGGCGGGGTGTTTGTGGGCTTTGCCGCTTTGATGGCGGCCAGCCGTTGAATGTGTCTGTGCCCTGGCTGACACCACGCGGGTTGATCCCCGATAACTGTGCGCCAAGCTGTGGATAAGTCCATGCACAAGTCTTGGAGGCCGCATGCCTGTTGGCTTGCCGGCGTGTGCTTGGTATTTGAGCAGTGCTGGCCGGAGCTGCCCGTGCAGGTGCATGAGCCAGCCCCCGCCTGATTTAACTTGGCAGACGTTCAGGCCAAGGCCTTGGCGATTTTGTGGCGTGGCACCGTGGTTTTGGGGCATTGGCCCTTGGGCAGCGCAAACCACTGGCGCACATCGGCGTCCACGCCCACGCCGTGCATGAAGTTGTAGATGGCTTTTTTCAGGCCCTGGCCCAGCAGGTCGTGGTCGATGCCCTGGCCCAAGCGGGTGGGGTCGACAAAGCCCACGTCGTTTTTGGCAAATGTGCCCGCGGGCAAGGGCAAGAGCGTCACGCCGTAAGCCTCGGGGTTCAGGCCCACGGGCGAATGCACGGTGCAGACAAAGCGGTGGAAAAAACCGCTGTGGATGCAGCCGTTTTCAAACAACTGGCGCACGTATTCGAGCGCGTCCACCGTGTCTTGCACCGTTTGCGTGGGAAAGCCGTACATCAGGTAAGCGTGCACCAGCACCCCCGCATCGGCAAAGCCTTTGGTCACTTGCGCCACCTGCTCGACCGAGACGCCTTTTTTCATGAGGTTCAGCAAGCGGTCCGACGCCACTTCGAGCCCGCCCGACATGGCGATGCAGCCGCTTTGGGCCAGCAAGTCGCACAGTTCAGGGGTGAAGGTTTTTTCAAAGCGGATGTTGCCCCACCAGGAAATTTGCACGCCCCGGCGCAGCAGTTCTTCGGCCAGGGCTTTCAGGGCTTTGGGTGGTGCGGCCTCGTCCACAAAATGAAAGCCGGTCTGGCCCGTCTCGTCCACGATCTGCTCGATGCGGTCCACCAACGTGCTGGCGCTGGCGGTTTCGTAGCGGCTGATGTAGTCCAGGCTCACATCGCAAAAACTGCACTTTTTCCAGTAGCAACCGTGCGCCACCGTCAGCTTGTTCCAACGCCCGTCGCTCCACAGCCGGTTCATCGGGTTGAGCATGTCCAACAGCGACAGGTACCTGTGCAGCGGCAGACCGTCCCAGGTGGGCGTGCCCACGTCTTCAAAGGCGATGTCGGGCTCTTGCAGGTTCACGTATTGCACTTGACCTGATGCATCGCGGATGAACGTGCGTTGCAGGCGCTGCGCGCTGCGCTGGCCTTGCAGGTGCTCGATCAGGCTGAGCAGCGGGCGTTCGCCGCCGTCGAGTGTGACGAAGTCCACATGGTCAAACACGCGGGCGTCTTTCAGCTCGCGCAGTTCGGTGTTCACAAAGCCACCACCCAGGCCAATGCGGATCTGCGGGTGCGTCCGCTTGATGCACTGGGCGATGCGAAACGCTGCATAGACCGAACCGGGAAAGGGCACCGACAGCAACACCAGTTGCGGCTGGTGCTGCGCAACCGCTTGCAACGCCAGGCGCTCCAGCGTGCTGTCGATCAGGTTGGGGGGCTGGGCCAGCGCCTTTGCCAGCGCGTCAAAGCTGGGCTGGCTGGCGGCCAGGCGCTCGGCGTAACGCACGAACTCAAAACCTTCATCGACCGCATCACGCAGCACATCGGCCAGGTCGTTCAGGTACAGCGTGGCCAAGTGCCGGGCTCGGTCGGTTTGGCCCAAAGCGCCAAAGGCCCAGCCAATCGGGTCGCCCGTGCCGTCGTCTTCGTAGGCGTCGAGTGCCGCAAAGCGCGGGCCTTCGGGCAAAAAGCCCCGGCCTGCGATGCGGTGGCTCAAGGTGCTGTCACGGCCTTGCAAAAAGGCGATCACCGGGTCGATGCTGACCGCGTAATCGTTGAAGTGGTCCAGGAAAAAGTTCACTGGCCCCGAACGCTCTTCAACGGGCAAGGCCAACGCCGCGTCACGCAACGCCGTGAGGCCCGGCCGGTTGAGCAGGGCGAGCACCGTGGCCAGCGCCAAGTCAACTTGTTCGGCCGCGATCCCCTGCGCACGCAAAAAACCCGTCAGGTAGGCGGTCGACGGGTAGGGCGTGTTGAGCTGCGTCATCGGTGGGATGAGGCTCAGGACTTTGAACGGGGCGGGGCTCGGCATGGGTGGTTGCTTTTCCAATGGAAGAGGGATTATCAACGCGCACCGCCACGCTTCCCAGGGGGCGGGGTTTTAGTACAAGGTTTGGGTTCTTTGTGGGGTTTGGGGTTTTGTGGGAGGCCGCCCCTGCGGCCGAAGCATTCGCGCGCAGGGGCGCGCTCCCACAAGGCGCTGGTCTCCCACAAGATTTCGATGTGTTTTGTGACAGGCGTTAACATGGGCCGCACTGTTTGGCTGCCGCACGATCGACCTTTCCCAGATGACTTCCTTGCCCGAAACGCCCCCACCAGCGGCCCTTGTTCTTTCTGCCTTGACGGTGCAAGCCACGGCGCAAGCCAAACTCACCCCAGCCCAGCAGCGCTTCAATGAACTGCTGGCTCACGTTGAGCGGCTGTCGGGCCACATTCAAAGGCTGCAGGCGTGGTCTGACCGGCACCGTTACGCGCACATTCAGGCCTTGCGCGAATCGGGGCAGCAAGCGCAGGCCCACCGCAAAAGCCTGCTGCTGTTGTTGCACGACAAGCTGCAGACAGCAGACCTCACGGTGCAGCAACAACGCATGGCCCGTGGCAAGTTGCGCAGCCTGATTGGGCAATTGGCCGCCAGCGCCGACCCGCAGGTGCAGGCCCTGGCCGACCTGTATGTGCGTGAAGAGGACGCGCAAGAAGCGGCCGAAGAACAGGCCGAGGCAGCGCAGCGCCTGCGTGAAAGGATTGAAGAAGCACTGGGCCAGCCGATTGACAAACCCAGCCAATACCAGACGCCCGAAGAGATGATGGCCGCGGGCATGCGCCAGTGGCAACGCCAGCAGCAGGCCGACGACCTGCGCAAGGCCGCCAAGCGGGCGGCGCGCAAAGCGCAAAAGTACAGCGCGGCCGCTGAAAAGGGCGAAGTGCCCAAAGCCGTCCTTCAGGAGGCGGATGCCAAAAGCGCCATTCGGACCATTTTTCGGCAGCTGGCCAGTGCCTTGCACCCGGACCGGGAGCCGGACGAACAAGAGCGTGTGCGCAAAACCGCGTGGATGAGCGAGGTGAATGCCGCCTATGAAAAAAACGATCTGACCACCTTGCTGCGCCTGCAAATGCAGGTGGCGCAGGTGAACCCGCAAAGCACCTCACGCATGGCCGATGACAAGCTGCTGGCCATGTGCTTGTTGCTCAAGGAACAGGTGAGCGCGCTCGAGGATGACCTGGACCAGTTGCAAAGCCAGTTGAGCCGTGAGTTGTGTGTGCCGGTGCAGGCCGATGCCGACGAAGCGGCCATGACCCAGTCCTTGCAGCGCATTCAGGCCGACCAGCGCCACAGCGCCGACAGCCTGGCCGCCGACTTGCACCGCATTCAGCACGAGGCTGAACTCAAGCGCTGGCTCAAAGAGCAGTGGCAGCTGGCCAAAGCCACTTCTGCGTGAACTGGCCCGCAGCAGATAGGCCCTGACGCTCAGCTGAGCGCTTGCATGTCGGCCAGCAAGGCATCGACCGAGGCTTCGCTCGTGTCCCAGGCACACATGAAGCGGCAACCGCCGCCAGCGATGAACTGGTAGAACTTCCAGCCCTTGGCATGCAAGGCATCGATCAGGGGTTTGGGCAATTGGGCGAACACGCCGTTGGCTTCAGGTGCATGCAAGACCTGCACACCAGAGACTTGCAGCAGACCGGTATACAGGCGCTGCGCCATGGCGTTGGCATGGCGCGCATTGCGCAACCAGGTGTCGTTGTCCAGCATGCCCACCCACGGGGCCGAAATGAAGCGCATTTTCGATGCCAGTTGCCCTGCCTGCTTGACGCGCCAGGCAAAGTCCTGAGAAAGCTCGCGATCAAAAAAGACCACGGCCTCGCCCACGGGCAAGCCGTTTTTGGTGCCGCCAAAACACAGCACATCGACCCCGGCTTTCCAGGTGATTTCGGCGGGGCTGCAACCCAGGTGTGCCACCGCATTGGCAAAGCGTGCGCCATCCATGTGCAGCTTCAGGCTGTGCTTTTTGGCCATCCACGACAAGGCACGTACTTCGTCCACGCTGTAGACCGTGCCCAGTTCGGTGGCCTGGGTGATGGAGGCCACTTTGGGGCGTGGGTAGTGGATGTCGCTGCGTTTGGTGACCAGGGCTTCGACCGCTTCTGGTGTGAGTTTTCCACGCTGTGCGGATGGTGATGTGGCTTCAGCCACCAGCAGTTTGGAGCCGTTCGAAAAAAATTCCGGACCGCCGCATTCGTCGGTTTCCACATGCGCCACAGGGGTGCATATGACCGAGTGGTAACTCTGGCACATGGACGCGAGCGCCAGTGAGTTGGCGGCAGTCCCGTTGAAGACGTAATACACGTCGCAATCGATGTCGAACAGTGCACGCAGCATGTTGCTCGAGCGCTCAGTCCAGCGGTCATCCCCGTAGGCAGGCTCATGTCCGCTGGCGTTGGCGTCCAGCAGTGCCTGCAGGGCTTCGGGGCAAGCGCCTGCATAGTTGTCGCTGGCAAATTGTTGTGCAGTGATTTTCATGTCGTCTCCCTGACGCGTGTTTCTGAACCGTATGGTATTTGAGTCCTGGGGTTTTCAGCACTCGATGATGTTCACCGCCAGCCCTCCGCGTGCGGTTTCCTTGTATTTGGTCTTCATGTCCGCGCCAGTTTCGCGCATGGTCTTGATGACCTGGTCCAGGCTGACAAAATGCCGACCATCGCCGCGCAGCGCCATGCGAGCGGCGTTGATGGCTTTCACTGCGGCGATGGCATTGCGTTCGATACAAGGAATTTGTACCAGGCCCCCGACCGGATCGCAGGTCAGACCCAAGTGGTGTTCCATGCCAATTTCGGCTGCATTTTCGATTTGCTCGGGGCTGCCCCCCAACACCGCGCACAGCGCACCGGCGGCCATCGAGCAGGCCACACCCACTTCGCCCTGGCAGCCTACCTCGGCACCACTGATGCTGGCGTTTTCCTTGTACAGGATGCCGACGGCGCCTGCTGTGAGCAAAAAATCGATCACTCCGGCATCGCTGGAGCCTGGCACAAAACGCCTGTAGTAATGCAGTACCGCCGGCACAATGCCGGCTGCGCCATTGGTGGGGGCTGTGACCACTCGGCCACCTGCCGCGTTTTCTTCATTCACTGCCAGCGCATACAAGTTCACCCAGTCAAGTACGGCCAAAGGATCGCTCAGGGATTTTTCAACTTGGGTGGTCAAATCTCGCCACAGCTGAGGTGCTCGGCGCTTGACCTTGAAGGCGCCTGGCAGCAGCCCGTCGTGCTGCAGGCCCGCTGCCACACAGGCCTGCATGGCAGACCAAATGTTGAGCAAGCCGTTGTCGATTTCAGCATCACTGCGCCAATGGCGCTCGTTGGAACGCATCACGCCTGCGATGCTCAATGCATGTTCACGGCAACGGCGTAGCAAATCATCGCCGCTGCGAAAGGGGATTGGCAGTTGTGTGGTGTGCGTTGCCAGACGTTTTTGGCGTTCACCATTCCGTGCCAATTCTTCGCTCAATACGAAACCACCACCCACCGAGTAATAGGTCCGTTCTGTGAGGAGTGCGTCCGTCGCATCCCATGCAAAGAACTTCATGCCGTTGGCGTGAAAAGGCAGGCTTTGTCGATAGAGCAGCAGATCGTCTTTTTCGTCCCAGCGTATGTCGTGAATGCCCAAGAGCGCAAGACGTTGTCCGCTGCGGATGTTCTTCAGAGTGGGTTCAATGTGATCCACTGGCACGGTTTCTGGCTCGTGGCCGCACAGTCCCAGCAGGACAGCTTTGTCGCTGCCGTGCCCTTTGCCAGTGGCACCCAGCGACCCATGAAGGCTGCACCGTACGCGAGTTGTGCGCTCCAGCAAGTCCAGGTTCTGCAAATGCTGGGCAAAGAGCCGGGCAGCTCGCATGGGACCTACGGTATGCGAGCTGCTGGGACCTATACCGATTTTGAACAGATCAAATACCGAAACTGCCATGTTGAACCCTTGCTGGATGCTCCGGGGATCAGGCTTGCGCCAGACGTGTGCCGCCGAAAATGGCGATGCTGTTGTTGCTGGACCACGCCAGCACATGCCCAGCCAATTGGTGCGCGGTGATCGCCGAAAGTGTCCAACCCAGGTGGCCGTGGCCGGTGTTGTAGAACACATTGGCTTTTTTACCTGCGCCCACGCGGGGCAGCATGTTGGGCATCATGGGGCGCAAACCGGCCCAGGGCTCGACACGGCGGGTGTCCACGCCCGGGAAGCAGGTGTTGACCCAGTTGACCAGGGGCTTGATGCGGTCAGCGCGGATGTCCAGGTCGATGCCGTTGAACTCGGCGGTGCCCGCCACGCGGAAACGGTCTTGTCCCAGACGGCTGGTGACCAGTTTGGTTTCGTCGTCCAGCAAGCTCACTTGCGGGGCAGCCGCCTGGCTGGCTTCGTCGTTCAAGCCCACGGTGATGGAGTAGCCTTTGACAGGGTAAATGTTCAGACGGTCACCCAGCTGAGCAGCCAAGCCTCGGCCATGCACGCCCGCGCAAATCACGATGCCGTCAAAGCTCAGGGTTTCGGTCTGGCCCGCGTGCTGCACTTGCACAGCAGCGCTTTGTCCATTGGACGCCACACTCAGCACCTGGTGTTCGGTGAGGATCTTCACCCCCAGGCGCTCGCAGGCCTTGGCCAGGCCAAAGGTGAACTTGTGAATATCACCGGTGGAGTCGCTTTCGGTGAAATAGCCACCGCAGTACTGGCCTTGCAAGGTGGGCTCGATGGCCTTCATCTCTTCGGGCGTGACAGCACGGCGCGGCAGGCCGCCCTGGGCCAACAGTCTGGAGACTTCGCCTGCGTGGTCAAAGCCCTTCTTGTCTCGGTAGATGTGCAGGATGCCTTCACGCTTGTGGTCGAATTCAATGCCTTCTGCCTTGGCCCAGGCAAAGTGGTGTTCGCGCGACTCGATGGCCAAGCGGGTCGTGGCGATGGTGTTGTCCTTGTACCTGGGAATAGCGGCCACGAATTCGGCCATCCAGCTGAGCTTGTGCCAGGTGGGGGCGGGGTTCATCAGCAGCGGGGCGTCGCTTTTGAGCATCCACTTGAGGCCCTTGATGAGGGTGGACGGGTGGGTCCAGACTTCGGCGTTCGAGGCCGACAGTTGACCGCCGTTGGCATAAGACGTTTCCATGCCGGGGTAGCGGTTTTTCTCGATCAGGGTGACCTGCATGCCTTGCTGGGCCAGGGCGTAAGCGGATGTGATGCCGGTGATGCCACCGCCCACAATGACCATGTGTTTCTTGATCATGGGATTTTTCATGGAGCTTCTCTCTTTTTCAAAACGTCTCAAACGGATGGACACGCAGCGCACAGGATGTGTGCTGCATGACCCCCTCTGTTTGAGACCTGAGAGATTCGCTTTTGGCAAAGCTTGCTCCTGCGGTGGACCGGATGACGAATCCCGGTCGCTCTTCAGAGTGTGTGACACGCCATCTAGGGTGGGTGTCGGCTTGCATCGGTCCTTTGGCCTGAGAGTTTCCGGGGCGGTTGCTCCTTCGGCGCTGCCAGTCTGGCTGGGCAGTCTCTCCCGATGCAAGGTTTTTGATCTTAGCGGTGTTCCTGGTGTTTGTGAAGGTGAAGCAGCGGGTCAGACCCACTTTTGCATGAAGCTTGCCTGTCCTGCTGCCGGGTCGAGGACATAAGGCGCAAAGCCAAAACGCTCATAGCTGCGCAGGGCCACCGTGTTGCCGGTGAGCACTTCCAGCGTGAGCTTGCAGCAGCCGCGATTGCGGGCATGGGCTTGGGCCGCAGCCAGCAAGGCTTGGCCAACGCCTTGTCCACGGTGAGCGGGCAGCACCGCGATGTCATGGATGTTCATCAGCGGCCGGGCCTTGAAGGTGGAGTAACCCTCGATGCAGTTGATCAGGCCCACGGGCTGATCACTCAACCAGGCGATGAAGCTGGTGGTCAGTGGGTGTTCTGCCAGATCGCCGCAGAGCCGGGCCTTGACGTCTTCTGCGAGCCCTTCGCCGCCGCCCATGGGGTCGCGGGCATAGGCGTCGAGGAGCAGGACCAGTGCCTGCGCATCGGCCGGATCACGGTAGTTGACGCGACGGACGTTCAGCATGGTGAGGCCTCGTGGCTCTAGGCTTTGAGGGGAATGCAGCTGCAAAACAGGTTGCGGTCGCCGTAGACGTTGTCCACGCGGCCAATCGGCGGCCAGTATTTGACGCTGCCCGGCACGCGGCCCTTGAGCGCGCCACCCACCTCGCGCGGGTAAGCGCGGTCCCAGTCGGCAGCCAGCAGGCTGTCGGCGGTGTGCGGGGCGTTCTTGAGCGGGTTGTTGTCTTGTGGCCAGGTGCCCGCTTCCACCAGACGGATTTCTTCGCGGATGGCGATCATGGCGTCGATGAAACGGTCCAGCTCTTCGCGGGTTTCACTCTCGGTGGGCTCGACCATCAACGTGTTGGCCACCGGAAAGCTCAGTGTGGGCGCATGAAAACCGTAGTCCATCAGGCGCTTGGCCACGTCTTCGGCCATCACGCCGCAGCTTTCCTTGAAGTGGCGCAGGTCCAGAATGCACTCGTGCGCCACATGGCCGTTTTCACTGGCGTAGAGCGTGGGGTAGTGCGGCGCCAGACGTTTGCTGATGTAGTTGGCGGCCAGGATGGCGGCCTCGGTGGCGTGTTGCAAACCATCGGCACCCATCATGCGGCAGTACATCCAGCTGATCGGCAAGACCGCCGCGTTGCCCAGCGGCGCGGCCGAAACGGCGCCCACGCCGTTCACCGGCAGACCGCCTGTGGCATGGCCGGGCAGGTAAGGCACCAGGTCTTCGACCACGCAGACGGGGCCGACACCGGGGCCGCCACCGCCGTGCGGGATACAGAAGGTCTTGTGCAGGTTCAGGTGGCTCACGTCACCGCCAAACTCGCCGGGGGCGGCCACGCCCACCAGGGCGTTCATGTTGGCACCGTCCACATACACACGTCCGCCGTGCTGGTGCACCAGCGCACACAGGGCTTTGACTTGCGTCTCGAACACGCCATGCGTGCTGGGGTAGGTGATCATCACGCAGGCCAGGTGGGCGCTGTGCTGCTCGCACTTGGCTTGCAGGTCGGCCATGTCCACGTTGCCGTTCTCGTCGCACTTGGTCACGACCACCTGCAGGCCCGCCATCTGGGCGCTGGCCGGGTTGGTGCCGTGGGCACTGGACGGGATCAGGCAGATGTTGCGGTGGCCCTGGCCTTGGGCGCGGTGGTAGGCCTGAATGACCAGCAAGCCAGCGTATTCGCCCTGGCTGCCGGCGTTGGGCTGCAGGCTGATGCCTTGGTAGCCGGTGGCCTGGCACAGCCAGTCGCGCAGCTGCTGGTCCAGCAGGGCATAGCCTTGCAGTTGGTCAGCGGGGGCAAAGGGGTGGGGCAGCGCGAACTCGGGCCAGGTGATGGGGATCATCTCGCTGGTGGCGTTGAGCTTCATGGTGCACGAGCCCAGCGGGATCATGGTGCGGTCCAGCGCCAGGTCTTTGTCAGACAGCTGACGGATGTAGCGCAACATGCCGGTCTCGCTGTGGTAGCGGTTGAACACCGGGTGCGTCAGGAAGGCGCTGGTGCGGCGCAGCGATTCGGGGATCAGCGTGCTGACGCCTTTTTCGAAGGGCTCGAAAGACGGTGCTTTCTGGCCGTCCTGCGCGAACAGGCCCCACAGCTGCTGAATGTCTTCGCGTGTGGTGGTTTCGTCCAGGCTGATGCCCACGAAGCCGGCGCGGCCACCGTTGTAGCGGCGCAGGTTGATTTCTTGGGCCAAGGCTTTGGCGTGAAGTGCATTGGCCGTGGCGGCGTTGCCACAGTCCACGGTGAGCGTGTCAAAAGCCGTGCCGTGCAGCAGCGAAGCGCCAAGCTGTTTGAGGCCAGCGGCCAGTACGGCGGTGTAGCTGGCGATGCGCTGGGCGATGCGCGTGAGGCCTTGCGGGCCGTGGTAGACCGCGTACATGCTGGCCACCACCGCGGGCAGCACTTGGGCGGTGCAGATGTTGGAGGTGGCTTTTTCGCGGCGGATGTGTTGCTCGCGGGTTTGCAGCGCCAGGCGGTAAGCGGGCTGGCCGTGTGCGTCCACGCTGACGCCCACCAAGCGACCGGGCATGGAGCGCTTGTGCTCGTCCAGGCAGGCCATGTAAGCGGCGTGCGGACCACCGGCACCCATGGGCATGCCAAAGCGCTGGGTAGAGCCGACCACGATGTCGGCACCCATCTCGCCCGGGGTTTTGAGCAGCACCAGGGCCATCAGGTCGGCGGCCAGGATCAGGGCGGCCTGTTTGCTGTGGATCAGGTCGGCGCTGAGCTGCCAGTCGGTCAGCCAGCCGCTGCTGCCGGGGTATTGGTTCAAGGCCGCAAAGTAGTCGTCTTGCGCGATGGCCGATTGCCACTCGTCGCTGGAACGGATGATCTTGACGCTGATGCCCAGCGGTGCGGCGCGTGTCTGAATCACTTCGATGGTTTGCGGGTGGCAGTCGCCGCTCACGATGAACACGTTGCCCTTGGCGCGGGCCGAGCGCTTGGCCAGGGTCATGGCTTCGGCGGCGGCGGTGGCCTCGTCGAGCATGGAGGCATTGGCGATGGGCATGCCGGTCAGATCGCACACCATGGTCTGGAAGTTGACCAGCGCCTCCATGCGGCCCTGAGAAATCTCGGCCTGGTAGGGCGTGTAGGCGGTGTACCAGGCGGGATTTTCGAGGATGTTGCGCAGGATGACGCCGGGTGTGTGCGTGCCGTGGTAGCCCTGGCCGATGAAGCTTTTGTAGAGTTTGTTTTGGCGCGCAATGCCCTTGAGTTGATCCAGTGCGGCCGCTTCGGTGACCGGGGCAGGCAATTGCATGGCCTGGCTGCGCGCGATCGAGCGCGGCACGATGGACTCGATCAGGGCGCGGCGCGTGGCCTCGCCGATGACCGACAGCATGTGGGCCTCGTCGGCGTCGCTGATGCCGATGTGGCGGGCGATGAATTCGGACGGGTTTTCAAGATCGCCCAGTGGGCGGTTGGCGGACATCAGCATGGCAGGCTCCGTGGAAACATTGAACAAAGGGCACCGGGGTGGATGCCCTTCATTCAAGGCTTGTGGTTCAGCCTGCGGTGAACTGGGTGTAAGCCGTCTCGTCGAGCAGGGCATCCACTTCGGCGGCATTGGCCAGCTTGACCTTGAAAAACCAGCCCTTGCCCAGTGGGTCGCTGTTGGCCAGCGAAGGGTCGTTGCGCAGGTCTTCGTTGACTTCGGTGATTTCGCCGCTCACCGGCATGTAAACGTCGGCCGCGGCCTTGACGGACTCGACCACGCCGGCCACCTCTTTTTGGGCAAACGACTTGCCGACTTCGGGCAGGTCCACAAACACCACGTCGCCCAACGCATCCTGCGCATGGTGGGTGATGCCGACGACGGCGGTGTCGCCCTCGACGTTGATCCATTCGTGGTCTTCGGTGTACTTGAGGCTCATGTGAAACTCCTGAAAAAATGAATTGGGGTCAGATCCCGATTGTTTTGGGGGGAAATCAGCCGCGGTGGTAGCGGTTGGGAACGAAGGGCAGGGTGCTGACTTCCATCGGTACGGCTTTACCGCGCACCATGGCGTTCAGGCGGGTGCCCACGCGGGCATATTCTGCCTGTACATAGGCCAGTGCCACGGGCTTGTCGGCGGTGGGTGCGAGCAGGCCGCTGGTGACTTCGCCGATTTTTTGGCCAGCCTCGTTTTGCAACTCGACATGCTCGCGCACTGGCACGCGCTCCAACGCGACCAGGCCCACGCGCAGGCGCTGTGCGGGCTGTGTGCCATCGAGCTGGGCCAGCACTTTGTCAGCACCGGGGAAGCCGCCAACGCGCGCACCCCCTGTGCGGCGCACCTTTTGCATGGCCCAGTTCAGCTGGGCTTCAACGGGCGTGGTGGTGGTGTCGATGTCGTTGCCATACAGGCACAGCCCGGCTTCCAGGCGCAAGGAGTTGCGGGCACCCAAGCCAATGGGCTTGACCTCGGGTTGGGCCAGCAAGACACGGGCGAAGGCTTCGGCCACAGAGGCGGGCAGGGAAATTTCAAAACCGTCTTCGCCGGTGTAGCCGCTGCGTGTGACGTAGAGGTCGGCGCCTTGCCAGATGGCGGCCATGCCGGTCATGAACACAAGCTTCTCCACACCCGGCAGCAGGCGGGCCAATGCGGTCACGGCATGCGGTCCCTGCAAGGCCAGCAGGGCGCGGTCAAACTGTGGATCGATGGTGCAGCGGCTGCCGATGCGCGCCTGGATGTGGGCCAGATCGCCGTGCTTGCAGGCACCGTTGACGATGACAAAGAGGTCATCCCCTCGGTTCACGAACATCAGATCATCGATGATGCCGCCCTCGTCGTTCAGCAGCAGGCCGTAGCGCTGTTTGTGCAGACCCAGGCCGATCACGTCCACCGGCATCAGGCTTTCGAAAGCGGCGGCGGCATCGGGCCCGACCAGGCGCAACTGGCCCATGTGTGAGACATCAAACAAGCCGGCGGCGGTGCGTGTGTGGTGGTGCTCGGCCACCAGGCCTGCTGGGTACTGCACAGGCATGCTGTAGCCAGCATAGGGCACCATGCGCGCACCGAGTTCAATGTGCAGCGCGTTCAGTGGGGTGGTGAGCAGGTTTTCAGCAGCGGACATGACAGATTTCCAAGGGCACGGTTCACCACGGCACATGCCGGTGGTGGGCCCTCGCTGTCCGCTTTACCTGAGAGATTCGCCGGGAAGCCTCGGATGCCAAGGCGTTCTGCGGGTTGCTCCTTCGGTGGGCGCCGTGGCTCGATGGCCCGGCACCTCTCTCCAGTGAGGCAACGCCTTCATAAAAGACGTTTTGTCAGTCCTTTTGCCTGAGCGTTCAGCGGTGTTGTCACCCCCTGCGCCTTCGGCGGCTCAAACACAAGCTTGAGCTCTCTCCTGACAGGGGCGAATTCTAGCGTGTTTATGCGGCGCAAAAAAAGAGGCCCCTCGGGGCCTCTTCGCAAACAGGGCAGTTTTACATGCCTGTGTAGTTGGGCCCGCCACCGCCTTCGGGGGTGACCCAGACGATGTTTTGCGTGGGGTCTTTGATGTCACAGGTCTTGCAGTGCACGCAGTTTTGCGCGTTGATCTGAAGGCGGTCGGTGTTGTCTGCGTTCTTCACGAACTCGTACACGCCGGCGGGGCAATAGCGGCTTTCGGGGCCGGCAAATTGGGCCAGGTTGATGCTGACGGGCACGCTGGCATCCTTGAGCGTCAGGTGCGCGGGCTGGTTCTCTTCGTGGTTGGTGTTGCTGATGAACACGCTGGACAGTCGGTCAAAGGTCAGCTTGCCATCGGGCTTGGGGTAGTCGATTTTGGGGCACTCGGCGGCTGGCTTGAGGTAGGTGTGGTCGGCCTTGTCGCGGCGCAGCGTCCAGGGAATGTGGCCGCGCAGCACAAACTGCTCGAAGCCGTTCATCAGCGTGGCCACGGCCAAGCCCTTTTTGAACCAGCTCTTGAAGTTGCGCGATTTGTTCAGTTCGGCGTGCAGCCAGCTGGCTTCAAAAGCTTCGGGGTAAGCGGTCAATTCGTCGTGCTGACGACCGGCCACGATGGCGCCGTAGGCGGCTTCTGCCGCCAGCATGCCGGTCTTGATGGCGGCGTGGCTGCCCTTGATGCGGCTCACATTCAGGTACCCAGCGTCACAGCCCACCAAGGCGCCACCCGGGAACACTGTCTTGGGCAGGCTCATCAGGCCGCCTGCCGTGATGGCACGGGCACCGTAGCCGATGCGCTTGGCGTTGACTTCACCTTGTGCGTTGGTGAAGTACCATTGGATGTTGGGGTGGGTTTTCCAGCGTTGGAATTCTTCAAATGGGCTCAGCCAGGGGTTGGCGTAGTCCAGGCCGACCACATAGCCGATGGCGATTTTGTTGTCTTCCATGTGGTACATGAACGCGCCGCCGTAAGTGGCGTTGTCCATGGGCCAACCGGCGGTGTGCATGACAAAGCCCGGCGTGTGGCGGCTGGGATCGATCTCCCAAACTTCCTTGATGCCGATGCCGTAGGTTTGCGGGTCGCGGCCTTGGTCGAGTTGGTATTTGGCGATCAGTTGCTTGCCCAGGTGACCGCGCGCGCCCTCGGCGAACACGGTGTACTTGGCATGCAGTTCCATGCCCTGCTGGAAGTTCTCGGTCGGCTCGCCGTCTTTGCCGATGCCCATATTGCCGGTGGCCACGCCTTTGACCGAGCCGTCTTCGTTGTAAAGCACTTCGGCGGCGGTGAAACCGGGAAAGATCTCCACGCCCAGGTTTTCGGCCTGTTGGCCCAGCCAGCGGGTGAAGTTCGACAGGCTGATGATGTAGTTGCCATGGTTCTGCGCGCATTCGGGCAAGAGCAGGCCGGGGGTGCGGGTGGCACCGGTCTCGCTCAGGAAGCTCCAGGCGTCATCGGTCACAGGCTGGTTGAGCGGGGCACCACGCTCTTTCCAGTCGGGGAAAAGTTCGGTCAGGGCCTTGGGGTCCATGATGGCACCGCTTAAGATGTGGGCACCGGGTTCCCCCCCCTTTTCCAGCACCACGACCGATACATCCTGGCCCTTTTCGGCCGCCAGTTGTTTGAGTCGGATGGCGGTGGACAGGCCAGCGGGGCCGCCACCGACCACGACCACGTCGTATTCCATGGATTCGCGGGGGCCGTAGGTGCTCAAAATTTCTTCAGGGCTCATGAACGTCTCTTTTTGAAGTGTGGATCGGGGGGCTTTGCACCGGGGTGTCGGGCCTGTGACTCATTTTATGCGGCTTGGCGTCGGTTCCCCCGCACAATGGTGACCGCCGTTGGCTGCAACGGACATGAAACCCTCTGGAAAGAATTGTCATGGCATATGAAATCGATTTGTCGGGCCGTGTGGCCTTTGTCACAGGCGCTTCCGGTGGCCTGGGTGCGCAATTTGCCAAAACCCTGGCCGCAGCCGGTGCGGGCGTGGTCTTGGCCAGCCGGCGCATTGAAAAACTCAAAGACCTGCGTGCCGAGATCGAAGCCGCCGGTGGCGATGCCCATGTCGTCGAGCTGGATGTGACCGACCGGCACAGCATTGCGGCCGCTGTGGCCCATGCCGAAACCGAAATGGGCAGCATCGACATCCTGGTCAACAACTCGGGCGTGAGCACCACCCAGCGCATCCAGGATGTGACCGAGGACGATTACGACTTCATCATGGACACCAATGTGCGCGGCGCATTTTTTGTCGCGCAAGAGGTGGGCAAGCGCATGCTGGCGCGCGCCAAAGGGGCTGCGCCGGGCAGTTTCACGGGCGGGCGCATCATCAACATCGCCTCGATGGCGGGCCTGAAGGTCTTGCCCCAGATCGGCGTGTACTGCATGAGCAAGGCGGCGGTGGTCCAGATGACCAAAGCGTTTGCGGTGGAGTGGGGCAAGTTCGGCATCAACGTGAATGCGATTTGCCCGGGCTACATCGATACCGAAATCAACCACCACCACTGGCAAACCGAACAGGGCCAGAAGCTCATCGGCATGCTGCCGCGCAAACGTGTGGGGCAGCCGCAAGACCTGGATGCCTTGCTGGTCATGCTGGCCAGTGACCAGAGCCATTTCATCAATGGCGCGGTGATTTCGGCCGACGACGGTTTTGCAGTTTGAGCTGAACGCGCCATGAAATTGGAGTTGCCTGCACGCAAAAAGCGCGTTCACGAGATGACCATCCCCATCCGCTGGGGTGACATGGACGCCATGGGGCATGTCAACAACACGGTGTACTTTCGCTACCTGGAAACCATTCGCATCGATTGGTTCATGCAGGCGGGGTTGGCGCTGAACCCGCGTGGTGAAGGGCCGGTGATCGTGAACGCGTTTTGCAACTTTTACAAACAGTTCGAATACCCCGGTGACATCCTGGCCACGCTGTTTGTGAGCGATCCGGCCCGCACCACATTTGAAAGCTGGTGCACGCTGGAGCGCACCGACCAGCCTGGCGTGGTGTTTGCCGCAGGCGGCGCGACCACCATCTGGGTGGATTTTTCCAAACAAAAGGCGGTGGCCTTGCCTGACCGCGTTCGGGATTTGGTCTGCGACTGATCAGGTGGCTGTAGCCGCCTGCTGGGCGGCTTGAGGCGGTGCGCCCACAGCGCGCCACTGGCTGGCGTGGCTTTGCAGCCAGTCGCGGGACTGGGTGGGATGGCCCACCTGCATGGGGTGAAAGTCGCGCCGGGTATAGGCCCAGATGGGTTGCGCCACACGCCAGACCATGCCGTGTCGGCCGAACAGGAAACGGCTTGCAGACCACCAGGTCGATGGCTTGAACAGGGTTTTGTCGTGCCAGAGGTTGTTCACCGTTTGGCGCAGCACGTCGGTGCTGAACTGCACTGTGACGTACCAGAACCAGCGGATGCGCCAAGTGTGGTTGCCACCCAGACGTTGGTAGATGTCAAAGGCCACGCATTTGTGCTCGGACTCTTCGGCGGCATGCCAGCGCCACAGGGTTTTGAGGGGTTCATCGGCCCCTGCAAACCAGTCTCCGGCTTGGTCCATGCGCTCCAGGGTCAGGTCGCCAAAGATGGAGGTGAAGTGCTCAAAAGCCGCGGTGATGGCCAGCTCGTGCAGGTGGCCTTTGTCGCTTTTGTTGAAAAATTGTTCCCGGCCCTTCTTCAAGCGCCGCTCGGAGCGGGGGGCCCAATGGTTGACCAGGCCCTGCTTTTCCAAATGGGCGTTGTACAGGCCATGCAGGTGCCGGTGTGTGGCTTCCTGTCCGATGAAGCCCTTGGCAATGTGTTGCAGGTCGGCATTTTCGGGCGTGTCGGGCAAGTGCTTGGCCCCTTCTTTGACCGAATCGATGAAAAACTGCTCGCCCACAGGAAAGCTCATGGACAAGGCGTTGGCATAGGCGGTCAAGAAGGCATCGCCACCGTTCCAGTGGCGCGCAAAGCCCTGGCTCAGGTCCACGCTCAAGCGGCGCACGGTCAATTCGGTCGGGGCAGGTGGGTGTGCGGTCATGTGGGTGGCTGGTGGTTTATGGCTTGGAAGTGCGTGCTGGATCGGTCAGAATGTGAGCATTGTTCATGTTTTGCCGTGCCTTGGCAACTCGCTATCTGCTCATGTTTTACAGGAGGTCATTCATGCCTGCCGCCCCACGCGCCACCAAGCCGCAAGCCACGCCCGGTCAGCGTCGCCAGCCTTCGCAGGCGCGTGCGCAGCAGACCATGCAGAGCTTGTTCAAGGCGGCTGCTCAGATTTTGGACAAGGAAGGCGAGGGCGGCTTGACCACCAACAAGGTGGCGGCGGCGGCCGGTTTTTCGATCGGTACGCTGTACCAGTACTTTCCCAGCAAGGAGGTGCTGGTGCGCGCCATGGCCACGCGCGGGCAAGAGCTGGTGCTGCAAGAGTTGGGGCAGTATTTGAGTGCGCTGGAAACGCAGGCGGATGTGCGCGAAAGCGATGGCCGTGCCTTGTTGGGCCAGGCCATCCGCATTTTGGTCAGGGGCTTTGCCACTGGCAAAGGGTTGAGCCAAAGCCTGATCCGCTTGTGCTGGACGCTGGAAAAACCCGACGAAACCGCCAGCGCTGTGCGCTTGGTGGCCGACCGGCTGGCCATCTTTTTTGCGCGCATCGACCACCCCGCCCTGCAATCGCCCAGCCCGGCGCAATTGTTTGTGCTGACCCGCTCTGTCGTTGGCAGCTTGCGCAGCGCCAGCCTGGAGAAATCGCCCTTGCTGGGCAGCCCTGCCTTTGAAGAGGCGCTGGTGCAGATGGCCTGGGCCTTGCTGGCTTGGCCGCCTGCGCCCAGCGTTCAGGCCACGGGTTTGGCTTTGGGCACGCGGCCCATCAGGTAAAACTCGGGGTTGGGCAGCATGCCGCTGAAGCTGGCCATGCGGTTGGAGAGGCCAAAAAACGCGGTGATGGCGGCGATGTCCCAGATGTCTTCGTCGCCAAAGCCGTGGGCATGCAAAGCGGCAAAGTCGGCGTCTTCCACCTCGTCGGAGTGCTGGCAGACCTTCAAGGCGAAATCGAGCATGGCACGATGGCGTGGACTGATGTCGGCCTTGCGGTGGTTGATGGCCACCTGGTCGGCCACTTCGGGGTTTTTCTCGTAAATGCGCAAGATCGCACCATGCGCCACCACACAATACAGACAGTGGTTGGCTGCGCTGGTGGCGGTCACGATCATCTCGCGCTCGCCCTTGCTCAGGCCGCTTTCACGCCCCACCGACTCGGGCAGCATCAGCGCGTCGTGGTAGGCAAAAAATGCGCGCCACTCGGCAGGGCGGCGCGCAAAAGCCAGAAACACATGCGGCACAAATCCGGCTTTTTCTTGCACCTCGAGCACTTTGGCGCGGATGTCGTCGGGCAAGTCCTTGATTTCGGGGGCGGGGTAACGGGGGCTCATGGCATCTCCAGAGGGGTGGTGCTTTTGATTATGCTCAAACCTATTTCAGGAGCCTGTCATGTCCAACACACCGACCTCGCCATCCGTTTCGTCGCCCGCGCAACAAGCCCGTGATGAGCGGCCTGACGACGCTGTATTTCAGGCGGGCATCGGCACCCGCACCCTGGTCATGGGGGCCGAATTTGTCGACCGTGCCTTTGGCAACGCCACCGACTACACGCTGCCCATGCAAGAGTTCATCACCCGCAACGCCTGGGGCAATGTGTGGCAGCGCCCGGGGTTGGACCTCAAAACCCGCAGCCTGGTGACCGTGGCCATGCTCACCGCACTGGGCAAACAGCACGAACTCAAAGGCCATGTGCGCGGGGCGCTCAACAACGGCGCCACGCCCGAAGAGCTGCGCGAAGTGATGCTGCACGCCACGGTGTATTGCGGCTTCCCGACGGCCATCGATGCGTTTCGCACGGTGACGGAAGTGGTGCAAGCCCAGGGCTGAAGTCCGAGTCACCAAGGCAACAAGCGCGCATTGACGGGGGGGCGTCTTTTCACCCATTCTCGAATGAGGAGACACCACACCCATGGAATTTTCAGAACTCATCAAGGCCCGTAAAAGCATTCGCGGCTACCAGCAAAAACCGGTCCCCCGCGAGGTGATCGAAGACATCATTGAGGTGGCCAAATGGTCGCCCTCGTCCATGAACACGCAGCCCTGGCATGTGCATGTGGTCACGGGCGAGCCGCTTGAGCGTATTCGCCGGGGCAACACCGAGAACATGGTCAAGGGCGTGCCGCCCAAGCGCGACTTCCCGATGAAAGAGGCCTACGAGGGCATCCACCGCAAGCGCCAGGTGGACATCGCGATTCAGCTGTTCGACGCCATGGGCATCGCACGCGATGACAAAGAGCGCCGCACCGATTGGGTGATGCGTGGTTTCAGGCAGTTCGATGCCCCCGTCTCGCTGGTGCTGACCTACGACAAATACCTGGAGCCCGCGGCCATCAGCCAGTTTGATTTGGGGGCTTTGTCGCACGCCATCGTGCTCGCCGCTTGGGAGCGGGGTCTGGGCACCGTGATCAACGGGCAGGGCATCATGCAGTCTGCCGTGGTGCGCGAGCACGCGGGCATTCCCGATGACCAAAACATCATGATCTGCATCGCTCTGGGCTACCCGGACGAAGACTTTGTGGCCAACACCGTCAAGTCGGTGCGCGAAGACGAAACCAACTTCGTGCGTTACGTCGGTTTCTGAACCTGTCATTGATCAGGTCGCCATCGGACGATGGCGGTCTTCACCTGGAGCGAAGTCCCCATGAACTTGAGCAAAGAAGAACTGGCTTTCCGCGACGACGTGCGCGCCTTTCTGGCCGCTGAGCTGACCGACGAGATCCGCCTGGGCGGGCACCGCACCTCGGGCATTTTTTCGGACTACGAAGTCGGCATTCCGTGGCAGCGAATTCTGGCCAAGCGCGGTTGGGCCGCGCCGCACTGGCCACTCGAGTGGGGCGGCTGTGGCTGGACGCCAAGGCAACACGACATTTTTGCCAGCGAGATGGCCGCGGCCGACGCTCCTAAGGTCTCGCCCCTGGGCTTGGTGATGGCGGCCCCGGTGTTGGTGGCGTTTGGCACGCAGGCTCAAAAAGAGCGCTGGTTGCCCGACATCCGCAACGGTGTGAGTTACTGGTGTCAGGGCTACAGCGAACCCGGCTCCGGCTCCGACCTGGCGTCGCTGCAATGTCGCGCCCGGCGCGAAGGCAACGAGTGGGTGATCAATGGCTCCAAAATATGGACCACCCACGCCCATCGGGCCACGCACATGTTTTGCCTGGTGCGCACCGACAGCAGTGGCAAACCGCAGCAAGGCATCAGCTTCTTGATGTTCGAGCTGAACAAGCCGGGCATCCAGATCCGGCCCATCATCAGCATCTCGGGTGACCACGAGTTCAACCAGGTTTTTTTTGACGAGGCCCGCGTGCCCGCAGACGCCCTGATCGGCGAAGAAAACCAGGGCTGGGCGATTGCCAAATACCTGCTGGAGCATGAACGCGGCGGCACCTCGGCACCGTTCTTGCACGCCCGCCTGGCGCGGCTGCGCGAATCATTGCGCGAGGCGTTTGCCGCAGCCGGACCGGGTGACACCGAGCAAGCAGATATCGCCCTGACCCTGGCCAACGCACAGTGCCGCATCGATGCCTTGCACGCCTGGGAGCAGCAGGTGCTGACGGCGCGCATGGGCGGCGGTACGCAGCCCTGTTGGCTGCCCGCAGCACCCTCGATGGGCAAGTTGCTGGCGACTGAACTCAAGCAGCACCTGACCGAACTGGGCCTGAGCATTGCTGGCCCCTACGGCGCCACCAGCCTCACGGTGGAAGTGGCCAGCGCCCATGCGCTGCCTGTGCCCGAAGCGTCGGTGTTTGCCACCCGTGCGTATTTGAACGACCGCGCCGCATCGATTTATGGCGGCACCAACGAAGTCCAGCGCAACCTGATCGCCCGCCACATTCTGGGGGCCGAGGTGGTGGAGCCTGTGCTGCCCACCGACGAGACGCAGGCCATGCTGCTGGCCAGTTTGCAAGGCTGGCTGCAGGACAAGCTGCCGTTTGACCAACGCGCACAGATGATCGCCAATCCCGAATCCATCGCACCGCTGTGGCAAGGGCTGGCCCATGAGCTGGGCCTCTTGGGCGCGGCACTGCCCGAGCGTCTGGGCGGCATGGGCGGCGGCCTGCCTGAGCAGATGCTGATTTGCCAGGCCCTGGGTGCGGCCTTGGTGGCTGAACCCTACAGCAGCACCGCGGTCACGGGCGCGGCCTTGCTGCAGGCGCTGGCCGACCCCGCAGCCGATGCTTTGCTGCAAGGCCTGGCCGAGGGTCAGGTGCGCCTGGCGGTGGCCGCCTTGGAGCCCGCAGGGCGCACCGAGCTGAGCCGTGTGCAGACCCGCTTGCAAACATCGGGCGGCCCGCTGCGCATCAGCGGGCGCAAGGCCCTGGTGCGCGGTGCACCCGGGGCGACCCACTGGCTGGTGAGCGCGCGAGACGAGGCGGGTCAGTTGCGCATCTGTCTGATCGACCCCGCAGCCCGTGGCGTGCAGCGGCGCGATGTGCGCTTGATCGACGGTGCCTGGGCCGCTGAGTTGGCGTTTGACCAAGCGCCCGTGCAGGCCGTCATGGGCCAGGGCGATGCGCTGGCCGCACTCACACAGGCGTGGGACACGGCCACCCTGGCCGCAGGTGCCGAAGCCGTGGGCGTGATGCAGACCCTGATGCGCGACACGCTGAATTACACCAGCCAGCGCAAACAGTTTGGCCAGCCCCTGGCGGCTTTTCAGGCGCTGCAACACCGCATGGCCGATATGTATCTGGCGCTGGTGCAAGCCGCGGCCGCGGTGGGGGCTTGTGCCGATGTGGCCAGCGAGAGCCCGGAGCGCCGCGCCCAGCGGGTGTCATCGGCCCATGTGACGGTGCTGCGTGCGGCCCGCCTGGTGGGGCAGGGCGCGGTGCAGTTGCACGGCGGCATGGGCATGACCGACGAGCTGGCCGTGGGCCATGGCTTCAAGCGGCTGACGGTGATCGAGCAGCAGTTTGGCGGGGTGGCGCAGCATTTGCGGCGGGTTTGAGTGACTGAGTAAGAACAGCCTTCGGCCGCAGGGGCGGCCTCCCACAAAGACCACAGAGCCCTGTCAAAGACCCCTGAGCCTTGTGGGAGCGCGCCCCTGCGCGCGAATGCCCCGACCGCAGGGGCGGCTTTCCCACTCAAATCTCATCCCCGCACCAACTTCTGAATCAAATCCGCCGCCCCTGAAGCCTGGTATTTGCGCATCAGCTTCACGCGGTAAATTTCCACCGTGCGGTGGCTGATGCCCAAAGCTCGGCCGATTTCTTTGCTGGTCAGGCCGTCCATCAAATGGGCGGCCACTTCGCGTTCGCGGGCCGTGAGTTCGGCTTTCACGGGTTTGCGGGCTGACAGGTCTTCGAAGGTCCAGATACCCGCTTCGTGGGGCGCGTCGCGGTTCAGCGCGCGGCCTGTCACATGGCACCAGAAGGTTTCGCCTTTGAAGCGACCATCGACGCGTTTCATCACCCGGTCGTCGGCGTACACGCCCTTGGCGTTCAGGATAGGGGTGATGCGCTGGCCGGTGCGTTCGTATTCGTCGGCGCTGGGATAGAGCAGCTGAAAGCTCTGGCCAATGAGCTGTTCGCGGCCCACGCCAAACATCTCGCAGACCCGTTGGTTGCAGTCCACCATGGCGCGGTTGCGTGACAGCACCATGCCGATGGGGGCCAGGTCAAAGGCCAGGCGGTAATCGATGTCGTTGGCGGTGACGGTTGTCTTGGGCATCAGGGCACACCATTACGAAAAACTACGTAGTCGAATACGTAGTATCGTAGCGCTTTCATCCACTACTGGAGATTGGTGTGAACAAGATTTATCCCTCCGCAGCCGAAGCCCTCAAGGGCATCGTGTCTGACGGGCAACTCATTGGCGTCGGCGGTTTTGGCCTGTGCGGCATCCCTGAAGCCTTGATCGACGCCTTGCGTGACAGCTGTGTGCAGAACCTGACCGCCGTTTCCAACAATGCGGGTGTGGACGATTTCGGCCTGGGCAAACTGCTGCAGACCCGTCAGATCAAGAAAATGATTTCGTCCTATGTGGGCGAAAACAAAGAGTTCGAGCGCCAGTACCTGGCCGGCGAGCTGGCACTGGAATTCACGCCGCAGGGCACGCTGGCCGAGAAGCTGCGTGCCGGTGGCGCGGGCATCCCGGCCTTCTTCACCAAGACCGGCGTGGGCACCTTGGTGGCCGAAGGCAAAGAGCTGCGCGAGTTCGATGGCGAGACCTATGTGATGGAACGTGCCTTGGTGCCCGATGTGTCGCTGGTCAAGGCGCACCGCGCCGACAAGTCCGGCAACTTGCAGTTCCGCTACACCTCGCGCAACTTCAACCCCGCCGTGGCCATGGCGGGCAAAATTTGTGTGGTCGAGGTGGAAGAGATTGTGGAAACCGGCGACATGCACCCCGACAGCGTGCACCTGCCCGGCATTTATGTGCACCGCATTGTGCTGAACCAGCACCCTGAAAAGCGCATCGAAAAACGCACGATCACAGAGAAAGCAGGAGTCTGATATGAGCTGGAGTCAAGACCAAATGGCCGCCCGTGCGGCCCACGAACTGGAAGACGGTTTCTATGTGAACCTGGGCATCGGCATTCCCACGCTGGTGGCCAACTTTGTGCCGGCCGACAAGGAAGTCTGGCTGCAAAGCGAAAACGGCATGCTGGGCATTGGCCCGTTCCCGAGCGAAGACGAAGTCGATGCCGACTTGATCAACGCCGGCAAGCAGACCGTGACCACCATCAAAGGCTCGTCCATTTTTGGCAGCGAGCAGTCGTTTGCCATGATCCGTGGCGGCAAGATCAACCTGTCCATCCTCGGTGCGATGCAGGTGAGCGAGAAGGGCGATCTGGCCAACTGGATGATTCCCGGCAAGATGGTCAAGGGCATGGGCGGCGCGATGGACCTGGTGGCCGGCGTCAAGCGCGTGATCGTTTTGATGGAACACGTGGCCAAAAAGAAGGACGGCACCGAAGACCTGAAAATCTTGCCCCAATGCACCTTGCCGCTCACCGGCGTGGGCGTGGTGGACCGCATCATCACCGACCTGGCCGTGATGGACGTGACCGACGCCGGCCTGAAAGTGGTCGAGTTGGCCCCGGGCGTGACGCCAGAGGCTTTGCAAGCCAAGACGGGTGTGAAACTGGTCTTCTGATCCGGCAGCATCCCTCCATGACAAAGGCCCCGAAAGGGGCCTTTGTTGTTCATGGCTCGGGTATGTCGTATTTTGTCGGAATTTGTCGAGGTCGATTCGTAGAAAAACGCCGTGAACATCGGCATCATGCAGTTTTGGTTTTATTGCTTGCATGAAAAATTCTGACAGTTCGGCCAGCACCGTCATTATTCGAATTCCATGGGCGCTCAATGCGCTGAGCGGTTTATTGGACCAGTTGGATACATGGGGTCGGCATCAAGGCTGGTCGGCTGCATTGAAAAACAAAACCATGCTGGTGTTGGAGGAGTTGGTGGTCAACGCCATCACCTATGGCGAGCGGCAGCCTGAATCAGGCTTTCTCGAAGTGCGCTTGTGCGATGAGGGCACTTGTTTACGCATTGATGTGCTGGACAACGGGATCGCCTTTGATCCGTTTTCACTCGCCGCACCGGACATCGATGCCGACTTAGACAGTCGGCCCGTCGGAGGTTTGGGGATTTTTCTGACCAAGGAATTGAGCGCGTCTTTTTCTTACCAGCGCATCAATGAAATGAACCATGTTCGGTTATCAATGGATGCGGGCGATTGAGCAGGTCCTCTGTTGCAAGGCATCAGGCCAATGAACCCTTGGATGAAAGGTGTGAAATATGAAAGCAGAAGAATTGAATGAACGCCTGGCCCCAATTGCACTGGCGATGGGCGTGGAGACACTGGCGCTGGATGAAGAGGGGGCTGTCACCCTCGTCAGCGATATGGTCGAGATCCTGATTGAAGCTGACGAAGACAGTGATTCGGTCTTCATCAGTGCCTTGCTTGCCAGTGCGCCGCCGATGGGGGCCACTGACATTTTGGAGCAAATGCTTCGCGCCAATGTGCTGACACAGCAGACGGCGGGAGCCACGCTAGGGATGGACCGCGATTTGAACGTCGTCGTTTTGTCACTGCGCTTATCTGGGGCTGAGCTGCGGGCACACGAACCTGCGTTTCAGGAAAGACTCATGACCTTCATCGAAGCGGCAGAGTATTGGGCCTTCATGCTCTCTGAAGAAGGGCTGGACGCGGCATCGGCACAGACCGATGAGGCGCATCGAATCCATTTGTCGACCTACCGCGGTTGAGTTGGAGGCTTGATATGGCGACCATTCAAGATTTTTACAGTGCAGCAAAAAATAGCGGTCGCTATTTTTTGGCAATTCACAATGATTCGTCGGATTCCGAGACGGTCAGGGCGCACGCCCAAAAATGGGGTTTTATTGGCAAAAGCGATGCGAAAGAAGTCCTGGGCGCTTTTCGCAAAGCCTTGAAGCAAGAAATGGGAGCCGATTTTTTCAAACGTTTGCCATCCGAATTGCGCATGCGGTTGGAAAATTTGCAAAGAAATGGGAAAGGTGTCCGCGAGATCATTCGAGATGTCGAGGCATTTTCTGAACAAGACAAAGCGAGGATTGATGCCAACAATGCTTTTGTCGATGCAAGTTATCACTCGCAAAATTTCAAACAACATTTGGCCAAACTACTCAACTGCACGCCTGATGTGCTGCCACATCCCATAGCAAACTTCGGTGACGCGGACAACATCGACATGCAACAGCGCATGAAGGCGCACTTGCAAAGCCACTATGTGGGGGTGATGCCGGATTTGCAAGCATTGCCTCCTCTCAGTGTGGAGCGCATTCTTGATCAGGCGCTTGCCGCAGCGTTGGCCCAAAAACTGTCTGCGCTCAATTTGGAGACAGCACCGCCTGTTGCGAACGCCCATCGCGTGCGTGATTCAGCGCAGGCGCATGCCACACCCTATGGTTTGCGCACTTGGACAAACGCGCCTGCAGATGTGGCCTATGGACAACGGCAACTGGCACCCGAAGATGCAGGCCTAAAGAAAGGGCCTTACCTCTTGGCGGGCTCGAAACTGAGTGGTGTTGAACCGGGCTTTGTCGGCACGAAGGCTTGGACGGACGATGACACCCGAAAAATGCTCGACCCCAAGCACCCATTCGCACAAAGAGTCGTGGGCTTGTTGCTCGAAAATCTGTCGACTGCAGACTTAAACACGTTGGGCAACCAGCTGGAGCTTTATTGGGATCCAGGAGCTTCGATAGAACGAAACGAACTTTTGGAGGCCATCCGTGGTCTGCCGGCTGATCAAGTAGCGAGTTCCCCACTTGTCGCCGCGACACTCAGAAAGCTCGACGATGACAGGAAACAAAACAGCTTGTCGCCGAGTGACAGTCGTTTGCTGAATTTGACGATCTCGTACACCAGCAATACAGAAGCCAAATTCAGCAGGCAGCATTACGTCAAGCTCGATTACCACGAAAAACTGTTGAACAAGTACACGATTGCACCGCGTGCACATGTTCATCCCCTCAAGAATTTCGGGCATCGACTGGGACGCCGACAGTCGCCGCGTGACATCAATGGCAGCGCCATCACAGAGGCCATGGCCAATGACATCACGCGGTCTTTTGGCATCGTCACGCAAAAGCTCAAACTTGTGCATGCGCAATACCCTGATGGATCGCCCAAATTGCTGCTCGATGGCACGCACATGTACGACCCCATACGCCCATCGGCGACCTACGCAGATCTGGACTCTCAATTGCATGCAGCCAGGCACGAAGGCGTGTTGGTGATGCCAAGCGAAGCCGGCCAGCAGCAGGTGGTTGACACCAGCATCGACAAACTCGGATACAACAAGATTTTTCTGTTGGGTTTGGCGGACCGTGATGCGGTGGGCAGCAAAGGCCAAAACAAGGGCCGACTGGGCAACCAGTTTGCCTCGATTGACCCTGGCAAGTCCTTGAACCCCAAGGCCATGGGCAGAAAAGATTTGCGCAATGACATGGCGGCTGAACCTGGCATTTACAAAAATTTCAGCATTTTTGATCAATCGCCATTTTCTGAACGCATGGAGGGCGTGCGCGATCTGGTCGGAACGCTCGACAATTATTCAGCGTCTGAGCAACATCAAGTTTTCACACAATATGACAATGTATTCGGCTCTGCCTGCACCAACCAAGAATTGAGATTTGCCAAAGAAATCAACGCAATCCGGGACGCGTACCGAAATCGACTGGAGTACATCAAGACCGTATTTGCAGACCGCTTGGCCGTTTACGAATGGACACTTCCCGGCAAACCCGATGTGAACCAAGCAGAAAATCAGGTTTTCCACGCCCAGACCCTGGATACGCTGGACATGCTGGAGAAAATATCCACCAAGGACGTTAAGCTCCAAAAAGACAGCATCCAACTGGCTCAACCCAGTGTGCCTTATGACAAGCGTCAGGCGTGGCAAGTCAAAGCCCACGCGTCGGACCCTGATTGTCTGGTGTTCAGCCCGGTGAAGGGCAATCCCAAAGAAGCCATAGCGCGCCTGCAAAATTTTTTAATGAAAAATTCGGGCAATGATTGGCGTCAGCAAATGGAAGAAAGCGGTATCACCTTTCGCGGTGATGCGGGAAGGGCCGATAGCCAGTTGGTCATTCGCAAAGACAAAATGGAGGCGGCCAAGCGCGTGTTCAGCGTCGAAGAACTGAGAAAATTCTTTGCAATGCAGCAGCCGCCGTCTGCCGTCGAGCCTTCAGCCAGCATGTACCCGATATAGGCTGAGAATCATCACCGACCATCGCTGGCGGTTCGACCGCAAGCGCAATGGAGGCCCATACCCTATGCGGATTTTCAGATTTTCAGGTCTTGTCGTGACGGCATGGGCGACCATGGCCTGCGGGCATGTCGTGCCAGGTGCAGGGCGAGATGCGCACGGCTGCATCCCCTCGGCAGGCTACGTGTGGTCAACGCTTCACGCCAGATGCCTGCGTCCATTTGAAGCTGAATTGGCGTTCGTCCCTTACGGGAACACATCGCAACCGGTGCTGCGCGCCTACATTGTGCTGAACGCCAGTGATTCGCCAGAAAGAAAAGCAGAACTCTATTTGCCTGGACACTTGCCCGCCATTCCAATGATCGTCATGGACGCCGTGGAAGGCGAACTGCGCCCCGTCCTCATGGAGAACAAGGCGCAAGGTATTGAAGTGATCAAAGCCAAAGACGATCTGTTCATACGCGTGAAAGGCCAACTGCTTTTCGTTCGCTCGGCGGGATAGCGTTTCATCAACGCGGGGCGCGCAGGTTGTCAAACCAGCGTTTCTGGTCGAGCAGGCCAAACACAAAGACACCCCGGTGATCGGCTTGGTCACCTGCATCCAGCGTGGTCACTGGGGCGCCACCGAGCAGTTGCTGGCTCTTTTCGGGCAGGCCGCCCACGTACCGTGGCGTCACTTCATCATGGCCGCCGGTGTAGACCCGCAGCGGTGTGCGGGTGATCCAGCGGTAAGCCTGGTTGCGTTCCAGTGTCTGCCAATAGGGTGTCGCGCCGATCACACCACTTTGGCGAAATTCAGGCCGCAGAAAATCACTCAGCTTGGCCGGTGTGCGTTTGAAGAACTCTTCCCAGGTCATTTCGTTGCGGTACAGCGCGCGTGATGCGGCCAGGTATTCGGCGCGGATCGCCGATTCGGTCAAACCCAACTGCTGCAGGTAGTGTTCTTGCGATTGCAGCTGGATGGCCACCACGCCAGGCAAATACACCGCATCGCCTGGTTGAGGGTGATTGACCCAGCGGTTCATGGTCATCGCAATGTCAACCGGCGCGCTGGCGATGGCGGTCGCCGTCACGGGCACACCCGCCTGCTCCAACAGTTTGAGGTATTGCATGGTAGACCAGCCACCTTGTGACCAGCCGCTGAGAAAAACCTGGCTGTAATCGAGGCCTTGTGACTTGAGAAATTCACGGGCGGCGAGGAACATGTCAAAGCCCGCCTGTCGCGTGCTGTCCTTGACCAGGTAGCTGTCTGGCAGGTCTGAAACGCCCCGACCAAAATAATCGGCCGCCACCACGATATACCCTTGCGCGGCAAATTGCGCCAGCATCAGGCGCGTTTCCATGGACGCGTCTGGATTGGACGGCACATAACTGCGGTCGAACACGGTGCCGTGCTGGTACGACACAACCGGCATGTTCTTTTGCCCGGTCTCTGGAATGGCGACCAGGCCTGACGCCACGGTGGGGCGGTTGTCCAGTTCAGGAATCACCGAGTGGTATTTGAGTCGGTACAACTTGACGGGATAGCGGGCTTTGCTGAATTGCCCTCGGTAGGTGCTGGGCTGTGTGGATGACGCCATGAATGCATCCAACTCTTTGCCCGTGATCTGGTCGAGCCGCTCCAGACTGTACTGACCGATCAACTGCTGTTCCGCACGATTTAAAAATACAGAGGCTTGCTGGGGTGCTGTGTTGCTCTGAGCTGAAGCGAAAGGGGCGCAGGCGCACAACAAGCTGATCAGGCAAGTTTTGAAAAGGATGTTTTGCATACAGGGGTTGGTTTTGGGGTGTTCATGACACGGGTTGGAGGGTGATGGCGCTGACAAAGACGTAACCTTGTCTGTGCACCGTTTCGAGTGGCAGCGCCGTGTCGGTGTGGTCGCTGACTTTGTTGCGCAGTCTTCTGACCAGGATTTCCATGCGCCGAGGATCGTAGCTGTCGGGCTTGCAGCCCAGTTCCATGATCAGCTCGTCACGGGGCAGCGTCACCCCTGGCTGGCGAGCAAGGGCGCGCATCACGGCCATTTCAGAGCCCGTGAGTTTCACGCTTTGTCCTGCAGGGGTGTAGAGAAGCCAGGTGGCGCAATCGATGCGCCAGCTCGCGATGGAGGGTGTCGTCGTCACAAGCCGTCGGTGCAAATTGCCGATCAGCGCGCTGAGTTCTTCAAGCGCCACAGGCTTGACCAGGTAAGAGTCACAGCCCGCGCGTGCACCCACTATGCGGTCACTATTTTCGCCTCTGGCAGACGTGATGATCACACCTTTGGTGCCCAGAAGTTGTTTTTTTGATGCCAACCATTCGAGACCGTCACCATCAGGCAAGCCCAGATCCAACAGCAGCACATCGAAGCTGTGTAAGAGCATCCACTGTTCAGCTTCAGTCAGACTGCCCACACCATGCGCCTGACAGCCATCCAGGTTCAGGAAGGCCACAGTGGTTTGCCGAAGCGGACCCTCGTCCTCGATCAAGAGAACACGGGGAGCGCTTTTCATCAACAGGCTCATGCGACAGGCCTCACCCTGCTTTTTGCACAACACCCTTCATGGCGTCGCTGATTTCCTTGATCAAGGTGCTCTGAATCTGCGTCATCAAGCTCCATTTTTGAGTCATGGATTGCAACTCCAGCATCGTGGTGGTGGACACTTCTGTGCCACGCGTTTGATCGAACTTGGCCTTGATCGCTGTTTCATATGCGTCCACCGCGTTCAGGCCGACATTGGAGATGTAGTCGAGCGACAGTGTGCCGGAGCTGGAAGTTGAGGAGATCATTTGCGTTCACCTTTTGAAAAAATCGGGGGACTGGACAGGGCCGGCAGCAGGGCCTGCCTGGCGGGAGGATAAATCGGGAGACACTTTGCCCAGTATGTTCAGTGCCGCATCAACGGCCTGACGTGCTGCTTGGTGCTGGGTATAAGGGGCCGTGGGCAAACCGCTTTCGGCCTGCGCGCGCAGTCGCGCTTGCAGGTTCTGCAAGTGCAATTGCAAACGATGTCGTTCAGCTTGGCCATGAACGGGGTCGCTGAGGCGAACGGTCAGCTCTTGCCAATCCGTGCTCAACTCGGGTGCTGCGGCCATGACGGCTGTGGTGGGCTTCATCGTTCAAATCTCCGGATCTGACCGGTGGCATCTTCCAGCACCAAGACTTGGTTTTCGATGCTGACCAATCGCCACTGACGGATGTGTCCGCCGGGCAAAATCCGTTCACCATTGGCCAGCAGCACATAAGCCTGAGGGCCACTTTGGAACGCGAGGATCGACGGGAGCCCTGGGGCTTGAGCGGGCAGTGCAGGGGCGGGGCGCAGTTGGGCCGGACCGCTGCGGACCTGCACCGCCTCAGGCAATTCACGGCGCACCAGCGCGATGGTTTCTTGCAATTCGCTGGGGTCTTTTCGATCACTGGTCAGCCAGACCTGACCGCCTGCCGCTGCAGTGACTTGCATGTCTGGGGGCAGCATGGGTTGCAAAGATTGGACGTGGGATTCGAACTCGCTTTGGATCAACAGATGGGGAATGACCTTGCGGGTCAAAGCCATCACCTCACGTAACAAGTTTTCAAGTTGTTCTTGGTCTTGCACCACGCCCCACAGGGCATGGCGTTGGCCATCGGCTTTTTCGATCCGTACCACGTCCGCCAATCCTGCAGCCTGAATGATCGCTTGCAGCTGAGCCTGGCTAATGGGCGCAGGCGTGGGCATCTCTTGCGACATGGATGGAGGCACTGCTTTGGACGTCTGGTCGTGCAGCTGGGTCCAGGCGGCCACAGCTGCGACCGTCAGCATGCCGCCAAGGCCCACGAGTCCCAGGCGTGTGCTGCGCTTTTGCGCCATGCGCCGCAACCACGAGGCATCGCCGACGGCGATTTCCTCAGGTCGAAGGCTGTTCAGCGGCTCGGTCGACGTTGTCGCCAAGGCATCGGCGCGCTCTGGGGCAGAGGAGGGCAGCTCGAGCGATTCAGACGTGGGCGACCAATGTGGCCATGACTGTTCTTCTGGCCGGTCCCAGCTGGCTTGCGCTGCAGCGATCACCAAGCGCAGCCCGTCCCAGACCAAGGCATGACCGATCGGGAGTTCAAGCGATTGGCTGTCCATGTGCAGTTGCCATGCGCTGTCATCCCAGAGCAAGCGGGCTTGTGCAAAGGGGGCGTCGCGCAGCACCACATCGTTGGTTTCTTCAGACCCCACGGACCATTCGCCAGACCTTGCGGGCAGGTCCACGCAGGCACCCTGGTGCCAGCCAGACAGCACCCGCAGTTGACCGAATGCCAAGTCTTGGCTCACAGGTCAATCCTCCCCAAAGGTTGCACTTTCACATCAGGAATCAACTCCTGGTAGGAAACGACTTGCAGGTCGTACAAATCTTGTTCGATCATTTTGCGCAGATACCGACGGATGTCCATCGACGCCAGCATCACAGGACGTTGCCCGTTGGGGTTGAGTTTGCCCACGGTCTTCTTAATGGCTTCCACCAATTTTTTACCAACCGCAGGGTCCAGTGCCAAGTAACTGCCCGCTGAAGTCTGGCGTATGGCGGCCCTCAGGGTTTCTTCCACCTTGGGGGCCAGCAAATACGCGGGCAGCATGTTTTGTCCGGCGCAGTATTTGTGGCTGATGTGGCGTTTGAGCGCACCCCGAACGTATTCCGTCAACAGCACCACGTCTTTTTCTTTTTGGCCCCATTCCACCAAGGCTTCCAGGATCGACCGCAGGTCGCGCACCGAAATGTCCTCTGACACCAGGCGTTGCAGGATTTCGCCGATTTTCTGCATCGGCATGATGCGGATCGCCTCTTTGACCAAATCAGGAAAACGTTGCTCCATGGCGGACAGCAAAAACTTGGTCTCTTGCACGCCAATGAAATCGCTGGCGTATTTGCGCAGCACGGTGGCCAGGTGGTAGGTCAATATTTGGCTGGTGTCCATCACCGACAGGCCTGCGCTGGTGAGCAGATCGCGCAAATCAGCAGGCACCCACAGGCTCTCCAGACCCGGCAAGAAGGGGCGGTCTTTTTCAAAATCGACCATCAAGGAGGACAAGGTGTCCTCGGTGTCACGCGAGAGCAGCCATTGCGGCCGCAGACGCCCCGTGGCGACAGGGACTTCTGACAAAAGAATGTGGTAGGTCTCGGCGGGCAGGCGGTCTGTGAAGCGCAGATGGATACCGGGGAAGGGAACCCCCAGATCGAAATACAAGGCACGGCGGATGCGGATCAACTCCTCATTGAGTGTGTTCGCATCCAGCTGGCTGCGCAGGTCATCCGAGACGTTCAGAATCAGTGGCACGGTCGGCACAAAATCTTCAGAGCCATCTTTCTTGCTTGCGACGGGCTTGCTGGCCACCGCCTGCATGGCCGGCACCTCGGTGATTTCACCGGTGATGGCATTGACCTGTTTCTGAGGGCGCATGGCCAGTCCGATGCCGATCAGCGGCACGGCAAGCATGACAAACACAGTGGTGGGCATGCCTGGAATCAAGCCCATGCCCAAGGCGATGCAACCACCGATCAGCAAAGCCTTGGGTTGCGCCAGAATTTGCTGCCCGATGTCGCGGCCCACGTTGGAGACCTCGCCGTCGCTGGACTGCACCCGCGTCACCATGATGCCCGCACAGATCGAAATGAACAGCGCCGGAATTTGCGCAATCAAGCCATCACCGATTGACAAAATGGAGTAGGTCTGAATCGCTTTGGCTGCGCTCATGTCGCGCTGCAAAACCCCAATCATCATGCCGCCCAGCAGGTTGACTGCGACGATGATCAGTCCAGCGATCGCATCGCCCTTGACGAATTTCATGGCGCCGTCCATCGAGCCGTAAAGCTGGCTTTCCTTTTCCACGATGTTGCGTCGGCGCTTGGCTTCATCCATGTCAATCGTGCCGGCGCGCATGTCGCCATCGATGGACATCTGTTTGCCTGGCATGGCGTCCAGCGAGAAGCGCGCTGCCACCTCGGCCACCCGCTCGGCCCCTTTGGTGATCACCACGAACTGCACGATGGTCAGAATCAGAAAGACCACCAGGCCCACCACCAGGTTGCCTCCCACCACGAAGTTGCCAAAGGTGTCGATGATGTGACCGGCATCACCTTGCAGCAAAATCAAGCGGGTGGTCGCGATCGAGATGCCCAGGCGGAAAAGTGTCGTGACCAGCAACACCGATGGAAAAGACGAAAACGCCAGTGGCGATGGCAGGTACATGGCGACCATCAACAGCACACCCGAGATCGTCATGTTCAGGCCAATCAGCATGTCCACCACGAGGGTCGGCAGCGGCAGGATCATCATGAAGATGATGGCCACCAGCATCACCGCCAGAACCACGTCGTTGCGTGCTGCGGCGGCCATGGCCAGGCGCTGAAAAAATCGCTGAATCAGGCCCATCATGGGACAGCACCTTCGGGTGTGGACCGTGGCGAGCGTGCCTGTAAATAAGCCCGCATGGCCTGCTCTGCTTCATGGGAACGCGCCAGCCCTTGCAAAACTTGCGCGCGCAACAAATGGTAAGGGGCGTTGATGCGGCCGCGCAGTGCCAGCTTGTCCAGGCACACCAATGCCTGTTCCAGGCGGCCCGCCCGACGGCACGCCACTGCGTTGGCGCGCAGATGCACCGGGTTGTCGGGATCCAGAATCTCGAGGGCAGAAAAAACCGTCATCGCCCGCTGCGCAAAGCCCTGTTTCAGGTAAAAGTGACCGAGCAAGGCCAGCACTTGTGACTGGCGAGCGGGCATGGGCGGCTGGAATGCGTCAGCCTGCATACAGCGCCCTCCTCATGGCATCGCACATGTCGCGCATTTCCAGCACTTCGATGCCGAGCCGGTCCATGCGTTTGAGTGCGTTGGCCTGCTCGCCGGCGGCGCTGCGCAGGGCGAGTTTGACCGTCTTGAGCGCCTGCGACAGCACATCTTCGAATTCACCCGGTTCGAGCAAACTCGGATCATCCAATTCCAGCCGAGTCCACTGTTCCAGGGCCGATTCAGCATTGGGCTGTTCGAGCAGCAGAGCCACCTGCGGTTGAAATCCCAGATCTGGCGGAGACATCTTGCGCTGTGCAGGCAAGCTGTCGGACCGCATGCCCGACTGGTCTTCCATGGGAATGAAACCCAGGTTCAGACCGTAGGCATTGCCCAGTTGACCGATGCCTGCCATCAGTGTCTCCCAGCCACTTGGGCTGCACGCGCAACGTCAGCCATCCACTGAATGAGTGCGTCCATGCCCTGAGCCAATGCACGATGGTCCGTGGGCATGGTCAAGCGAAGACAGCCCGACCATTGGGTGGCAGCACCTCGTCCGCTCAGGCCCAGCCTGAAGGTGCCAGGCGCATGGGCGGGCTGCATGTGGGCATGGCAGGCCATCAGGGCCGACTCCATTTGTTGTGCTGTGCCAAAGGGCACATCCATGGTGTGGGCCAACAAGAGCCCTTGACCTTCTTCCACGGTCTGCAGGGTCCACATGCCATCGCCAATCTTCAAGGTGGCGCAGCCTTGGTCATCGAGCGCCAGTGACGGCAAGCCCATGGACAAACCCCAGTCGGCGATGGCCAGATCCAAGCGGTTCATCGTCAGATCTCCTCGGCTTCCAGATCGATCGCGCGGTCCAAAGCCAACTGCGCAGCGTCGAGGATGGCTTGCCGAGCATCTGGCGAGGTGAAAATCTGCAGCGGCAACGCTTTGAGCGCCTGGCGAATGCCCGCCACGAAAGCCACTTTGCACGATGCAGGCGCGTCGCATTGGTGTTGGCGTGCCAGGCTCTCGAAGCGTGTGGCGTCCACCCAGCGTTCGCCGCTCAGGCCCGCCAGATCCGCTGTGAGTGCACTGGCCTTCAACGGGGGGGTGTCGAATTGCGTCTGCAGCTCTTGGCCCAGCACATCGCAAGTGTCGATCACGGCAGCCACCACGCCCAATTGGAAAAGGTCACTGACCAAAGATTGCAGGCGAACAGGATCGCGCGAGGGCCGGGCTGCCGCCAGATCCATGCCGAGTGCATTGACCATGTCACCCAGCACCTGCGTGAAGCTGGCACCCTGGCGAGACTTGTGGCTTTCCAGCACCAGTTTCAAGGTGCTGTTCAGGTCGCTTGCGCCCAGCACCGTGTCGCGGTAGGTTTGTCGAAAGCGCTGGGCCGCGTCTGGTGCCTGTGTCTGCGTGGCGTGCGATTGGGCTGCCTGCACAGTGTTGATGTCCGCCCAGATGGCATCGCCGCGTTCGGTATCCAACTCTGCGGCCGCGTCCATCACGGCATCCAGCGCGCGCCCACCGGCATCGGCACCCAATGAGCCGTCTTGCAGCAGTTCGGCCAGCTCCAGCAGGCTCAGGTATTGCTCAGAAGCCTGGCCACCTTGGCGCGCCACTTCCTGTCGGGCGTGCTGGGGGTTGCGCAAAATGCGCCGGCCCAATGCCATCAAGTCCTGGCTGCGTTGTTCGTCGTTTTGCCCACCGTTGTGCAGTGCTTGCAGCAGGGCCTGAATTTGGGAGCGCGTCAACACCGGGGTCTTGCCCGAAGCGCCCAGCCGCCGCTCACGCAGTGTTTTTTCTTCCACCTTGGTGGAGAACTGCTGGGTCAATTCGTCGGCTGCATCGGCCAACACCGAAGCATGGTCGAGTTGAACCACCGGCTGACCTTGCAGCAGGCCAGACGCCACCTGCCCCTGGCCGCTGTGTGGGGCCGAGTGGTGGTGTGTGTGCAGGTGTGTCCCTGCGTGAACTGGTGAATCGATCATCGGCGAGATGCAAACCAGAAAAGTGAATGAGCAGCAAACGGCGCGCATTCGGAATGAACGCCGACCGATTATCGATCTGCGTTCCTCCTCAGGCGAATGCCTCTTTCATTCAAATATTCGCACTTAAAGTATTCGAAATTAGAAAATAAATGCGCTAAAAAATTCATTCATTTTTCATGTGTCACAAATTTTGATGGGGCGTGAAATGCAAATGTCGTAATTTGTCGTAAGTGCAAAAGTGGCCTGACTGCAATGTCGGTATTCGTCGGAATTTGTCGGAGTTCAGTCCTTTGTTTTGCAGCGCTGCTCACTACCATCGGGTCATTGTTCACCAGCATCAACGAGCACACGATGGCCGCAAATTTCAGTTCCAGTACCGAAGCGCTTCTTCATGAGAATGCCCGCTTGGTGGCGCAATCGAAAGATGTCAGCGAAAAGCTGCGTCAACTGATGGCCAATCCTGTTCGCCAAAAGCTGCGTGAACTGGGGGTAGAGGACGAGGGCGCTTTTTATGCCTGGCTGGAAAAGCAGATCGGTGGCACAGACATGGCGCAGGCCGAAAGGCTGGCGCAGGAGCAATTGGCCCAGTTGTTGGCACCGCCAGCGCTGGAGCATCCCGCATCGGCTGGCCGAACACGCCGTGCTCGGCAAATGGTTTGATTCTGGAGAGCGCATCTTATGGACAACATCAATACACAAAACAACCGCCCAGTCAGTTACACCTTCACGCAAGGCATTGGCGACTATTCGGCCGAACAAGTCAACCACATGGACATCGCGGACCTCATGACCTTGGTCTTGACCCGCATACAAAACGCAAAGGAGTTGCAGTTCAAGCAAAAACTGGACGAAGCCGATGCGCGCACCAAAAAGCTGGAGGCCTTTGGTGAACAGATGAAGGCGTTGGCGCGCATAAAGACCGGGTTTGGTTCGAATGACAAAGACGACACACCGATGCGCGAAGCGCAGGGCGTGAAAAGCATGGTGTCTGCTGACCAATGGGACGAGAGCGCAGTGGATCACGAACTGACGACCAAGAGTAAGCCTGATGCGGCAGCAGTTGAGAAGAAGACCAGCAGCAAATATGGGGCGTACGAAAACTTGTCAGGAGGCGCTAAGTTGACTGTTTGGGAGAATGTCAACGATTATCTGGATGCAAACCTCACCGATGCTGAACTGAAATATCTGAAGTCGGACGGAGGAGAAGGTAATCCTGTGCTGGATGCCAGCATTCGGGAAAAGTACGTCAAGGTTTGGCACGATGCCGGTTATGAGCCACCGAAGACCCTTTCTGAGAAGGAAAGGATGTCGGTTTTTGTCAGTGTTGACAGCAGTTTTACTTACAAGGCTGAGCGTCTTAACAATGCTTCCAAAGCCTACTACAGCTACCAGGACAAGCAAGCAGAAAGCAAAGACGAAGCCACAGATGCGGCCAGTTCAGACACCAGTGCCGATGTTCTCGAGGCCTCCACATGGCGATCCGAGCTGTCGGCTGACGGGCAACAGTACATGGGCAGTGTGGACACGTTTTGCCAAACCGGCGTGGCCAACGGGACGCTGACCGATGCGGACGCCGACAACATCATGTCGGGTAATTTCACAAAATCCGACTTGGAGTCCCTTGAAGTGGCCATTAAAAACGAGCAGGACAAGATCGGCAGCATGAACACGCGAGACCAGATCGACATCCAGAAAATCACCAACCAGATCGACCAGCTCGTCAGTCTGCTCAGCACTTTGACCAAGAAGTTCTTTGAAGGCGCGAGCAGCGTCATCAACAAGATGTGAATTTGAAGGAAAACCCCAACATGAGCACCATTCAAAACGACACAGGCAGCTTGTCAGCCGAAGATTTTGCCGCCATCAGCGAGCGCGTTGCCCAGCATTTTCGCGAAGGCGGCACTCTGGGGGATTTGGCGGGGATCACCGATGAGCAGTTTGAGGCCCTGTATGCCGCAGCCTACCGACTGTATGCCTCTGATCGTTATGAAGATGCCGCCAAAGTCTTCGCCTATTTGGGCATGACCGACCCCCATGACCGCCGTTACACCTTGGGCCTGGGGGCCAGCCAGCAGATGCTTAAAAAGTGGGACGAAGCGATTGCCGCCTACACCCTGTGCATTGCGCTGGATGTGGACGACCCCGTACCGGCCTTTCACATGGCCGAATGTGTGGCTGGCAAGGGTGACTTGGCCGATGCGCAAACCTTGATGGCCGAAGTGGTGCAGCGTTGCAAAGCACCCGAGCACCAGGCGCTCAAGCAAAAAGCCGATGCCATGCTCAAGCTGATGGCCATGCGTGCTGCACGCACAGCATCTGCCAAATCCTGAACGGTCAGAGAGCAAGCGCATTCATGACCATGAGCACCGTGGGTTCAACTGCTGCCAGCAACTATGCCTCGGGGTATGCGCCAGCCGACAGCGCGGCCCATGCCAGCCCGGTGGCCGCAGCGACGCCTCAAGCTGATGTGCAGGGGACGGCCGCTGTGCTGCCCGCTGCAGATGCAGGGTTGCCAGCCGCTCAGACGTCGGGTGCACCGCAACTGGCCATGCCGGTTGTGGAGGTGGACGACATTTTGGAGAATTTACAAAGCTTGCTGCCCTTGTTTCTAAGCAAGGGCGATGCGCTGACACAAGAAGCTTTTGTGGAGCTGCTCAAGAGCAATTCAAAAATTGGCGATGAACTGGCCAAGGGCCGAATTGACAAGATTCGCGAGGCAGCGGCAAAGCTGACCGATGCCGAAAACAAGGAATTTTGGGGGAAGGTGCTGAGCATCGCCGGCAAGGCCTTGCTGGTGATCGGTGCTGTTGCGGCCACAGTGGCCTCGGCCGGTACCCTGGGTCCGGTGTTGTTGCCTTTGGCGGTCTACACGGTCGTGACCAGTGTCAGTGGCTTAGTCAACGACACCATGAAAGAGATGGGCTACCCCAATGGCATGGGTTTTGATTTGACGCTGGGCAACCTGGTCAAGGTGATTGCCCAAAAAGTGTTTGATGCGGATGAAGAAACGGCCAAGTCGTCCATGAAATGGACCGATGTCACCGTGGGGGTGGCGATGGCCGTGGTGTCGGTGGGAGGCATGTTCAAGGTGGGGGCTGCTTTGCTCAAGGCCGGTGGGACTGCCGCATCGCAAGCTGCCGCCAAGATGGGCAATGTGGCCAACAAAGTCAATGCGACCACGCAAATGGCGGGCGGCGCAGCCACCATGGGTGCTGCCGTGGTCGGCATGGATGCCGCCAAAGACCGGCGCGATGCTGAAAAGGCACGGGCCGACAACAAAGTGCTGCAGGCCCTGGTGCTCAAAAGCCAGCAACTGGCCCAGATGTATTACGAGGCCTTGAGAGATGTGCTCCAGCGCATGTCCGACGGACAGGAGCACCTGTCAGAAATCATCAACCGCCGTGGACAGACCCAAAAGGGTATTCAGGGCAACATGGTTTGAATCAACGAAGGAGCTTGAAAAATGATATCAGTTAATCGCAATTCCTCACCGCCAGCCACGCCGCAACAACCGGCCGAAAGCGTCAAGGATGATTCGTCAACAAAAACCCAACCGTCACCCGAGATGAGCGAGGAAATGAAACGGCAAATTGAAGAGATCGGAGCACATATAAATCAGAAGGTTAAGGAGGCTTACGACAGGAATTACTTACCTCCAAACAAGCCTCCCTTATATCTTCCTAAGGATCCTAAGGACATTTTGCACAGCGCGAAATGATGCTCTCCGAAATGTTGACCATGGTGGGAATCGTCTTGTGGGGTGATCTGAAAGAGATATTCCCCAAGACGGACGGGACTGCGCCGACACAGGCACATATCCGATGCGTTGACCAAATTGGCTTTCCTCTTGAAGCACGGATGGTTAGCTAACCGAGCCACAACATATGACAAACATCACAAGCTTTTCAGGATCTTCGGTCACGCTCTTTGCGTCCGGCGCGCAAGCGGACCAGGTCAGCGCGACGACACAGGGTGTATCTGCAGCAGGGGCTGTCAGTGGCGCGACCGCCAACGTGCCCGCCGAGGTGGGGCAGGCCGAAACGGCGTGCACGGCCACTGCAGGCAAACCGGCGTTGTCAGAACCAAAGCACCGCCGTGCTGCAGCCCGTCGCGACGCAGCCAGAGCCGAGGAAGCCCATGTGGGCACTGCCCGCCAAAAAGCCGATGTGGCGCTGGACCGTGCCGCCTTGTTGCGCGAAATGCGCAAGGACCGTCGGGAAGCTGTGTGTGCCAAGGCCTTTGAGTTGCAGGACTTTGCCCGCTTGGTCGTCGGCCCTGCGCAGTATTGCCTGAGACATCCGATCAAGGTGGTGACTGCGGCTTTGGCGGTGTCGGCTGCGACCGCCTTGGCCATCAGCACAGGCAATTTGGCAGGCTTCAAGGCCGCGATGCCAGGGGTCAGTGCGGTCATTGGCGGCATGATCGGCTCCAGCGGCGTGGATGAGATGCTCCAGCGTGGCAGTGAACTGGCCTTGCTGCAGTTGGGTGTGGATCCGAAGGTGACGGAAAAATGGGGTGACGCGGTCGGGTCGGCCGTGTTTGTCGGCGCCAACGTGGCCATGAACGCCATCGGTGGCACTTGGCAAAAGATCGATTTTTCCAGCGTAGGTGAACTGGTTGGCGACGTTGCTGTGCTGCTCAATGTGCCTGCCAAAAATGCCGCAGCTCTCAGCGCCTTGGTGGGCATGGTGGGGACAGGGGTTGTGGGCATTGGTGCAGGCATCGTGGCAGGTGATTACAAAGAACTCAGCTCGGCCAACTTTGAAGAAGTCTGGAAAACACTGACCCAAAAACTCCTGGAAAAAGATTTCAAACTCACCGACATCACCAATATAGATGCCTTTAAAACCATGCAAAAAGCTTGGGGTGCATTGGTCGCAGATTTCGGTGACCTGGAAACATTTGTTCAGAAGCTGAATGAGGTCATTGCTCCGGGAAATGACCATTCCAAATACAAGGCTTGATGCTTTTTTTGATTATTGAGAAGACAGATCACACACATGACCACGCCACCCATTGACCGTTCGCGCACAGCCTATCCATCCATGGTGCCCGCTGGCACCGAACCCACATCGGTCGCTCAGAGCAGTGCGCCCACTGGCGAGCCTACGGCAGAAGCGTTGCAACAAATCGATGCCTCGGCATCCTTGCTGTATCCCGCTGGCGAGCGGGCCAGCGGCGAGGTGTCACCGTTGACAGCCAGCAAAGCCAGCGATGTATTGCAAGAGCTGTCCCATTACGACGGCAATTTGTCTGACTTGCTGGCGAGCATGGCCGCCACGATGGCGGGCATTTTTCAGAAATTGAGAAAGAGCGCTGTCGAGGGCAAGGTGGCTGAACTCAAGACCCAGGTCAATGCCATGCTCGGCCAGGCAGGAAAAATGCGGGATGCCGCCGACAAGAACTACAACGCCGCCCTGATTCAGGGATGGAGCCAGTTTGCTGGCGGTGCAGTGGGGCTGGCTGGCGGCGCAGTTTCTGCGCATGCATCTTTCAAGGCGGGCAAGGAGCTCCAACTCAATCAAGCGGCAACGGCTGCACCGAAAACCCTCGCCGCAAAAACACCGGCGGATGTCGAGGCCGATGGGTTTGACGACTTGCTCAAGCAGGCAGGGGGGGCGGGGCGACCCCGCGCTGATGCCATCAAAGGAAAACGTCCAGCAGACACAGCATCTGAATCAGCGCAAGCCAATGCACCGGAGTCCAAGCCTGCTGTTGCGACGGCCGAGACTGCGCCGCAGTCCGCTGGGCGGGTCGATCTGCTGAACACGCGCGCTCGATTGACCACGGAGTTGTCGCAATCCGTTGGGACCATGACCACGAGCATGGGCGGTATTTTTGCCGCAGGTCAAAAGCAAGGTGCCGAGATGGATGAAGCGCAGGGCAAAGAATTGGAAGCCCAGTCCACCCAGGCGGCAGCCAATTTGGCGCGTGAGGAGGAGTTCGCACAAATGTGGAAAGAGGGGCTGCAACGGCTGCTGGACAACTTGAAAGCTGCCATTGACCAAGAACAGGCCACCGGCAAAGCGACCATCCAAAACATATGAGTAACGTGATGATTGACAACATGAATGCCTTGGCGGAGACGGCGTCTTCTTCTTCTTCTTCTTCTTCCTTTCAGACCTTGGTGACGCAAGGCCAGGAGCTGACTGAACTGTGGAACAACACCCCGGTGCCGGATCGCCCGCTGAGCGAAGAGGCACTGGATGTGTTGTACACCTTGGGCATGCGGGCCTTGCACGCCAAGCAATACACAGAGGCGCAAGTGGCTTTTGCCACCTTGTTGCAACACTTGCCAGCGCATGCCGACTATCTGTCGGGCATGGCGCATGCACTGGGTGGTCATGGTGACGCAGCCGGTGCTGTCTTGCTGCATGCCCTGGCTTTGCAGAGTGCCGCACTCGAAGACAAGGCGTCCCATGCCTTGTCGTTGGCGCAAGCGTTCATTGATGTGCGGCAGCCAGATGCGGCTGAAGCGATTTTGAACGCATTACCCAGCAACACGACGGCGCTGCCTTTGTTCAAACAACTGCAAGCGCGGACCGAAGCTGTTCGGGCTCTGATCCATCGTGCCAGTCACTGAATTTCTCAGCGCAGACGACATCCACTTGCTGACCGAAGTCGGCATGGTGGGCGCTGGTGCGCGGCTGCATGTGGATGCCCTGGCCTTGTTTGAAGCCTTGGCGGTGTTGCGGCCCGGGCGTGACTTTCCCTGGATCGGACAGCTCGCGGTCTGGCTGAACCGTGGCCAAGCCGATGAGGCTGTGCGCGTGTTGCAGCAAGGCTGCCAGTGCGCTGCGCAAGCACCCGAGGACAGCCAAACGGCGCACCCCGGTGACCTGACCTTGTTGACGGCTTTTCTGGGTTTCGCCCAGCACATGGCGCGCCGTACCGCTGACAGCCGCCAGACCATGCAGAAGGTATTGACCATGCCTTACCACCCGCATGCCCATGCCATGGCCAAAGACATGCTCGGTTTGACGACTCAAAACACTTTATTGACCCCTTTACAGGAGCCTTCGACATGATTGAAGCTGTGCTTGCCCAGGCTGCTGCACCCACGGGTGCCGCTGTTTCTGCCCCTGCTGCCTTGCGTGAGCAGGCATTGAGGTCAGACATCGACCGTTTTGCCGCAGCCATGCACCCACCCGAGGCGGTGGTCTTGCCCCGCCTCGACACGGTCGCGCCAACCCAGGGGGCAGACAAGGCGGGGATGGGGGATGCCATATTGGCTGGACTGCAATCGGCTTCGGACGATCTTGGGCAACGTTTCACCCAGGCTCAGAACATGCTGACCGGGCCGGATCTGGGCGTGGCAGATGCCATGCGCCTGCAGTTGAGCATCATGCAAGCCAGCATGCAATACGAATTGATCAACAAAGGGGTCAGCAAAATGACCCAAAACATCGACCAGGTCCTGAAAACGCAATGAGCATGCTGTCCTTTCTGATTCGACGCTTGGCCTTGGGGCTGGTCTGTGCACTGACCGCTTTATTGACGGCCTGCGGGGGACAAGTGGAATTGCTCAGCACCATCCCCGAAGCCGATGCCAATGAAGTCATTGCCGCATTGATCAACAACCAGGTGCGGGCGACCAAGGTCTCGGGCAAGGAGGGCATGGTGGGTGTGCGTGTGCCACAAGAACAAGCCGCGCAAGCGGTGGATATCCTGCGTGAGCGGGGATTGCCGCGCGAACATTTCAATGGCATGGGCCAGGTTTTTCGCAAGGACGGCTTGATCTCTTCTCCCATCGAAGAGCGCGCGCGCTACCTGAATGCGCTGTCGCAAGACCTGTCCGGCACGCTTTCGCGCATTGACGGGGTCTTGTTCGCACGGGTTCACCTGGTGCTGCCCGAGCGCGGCAGCGGCAGCGAGCGAGACCAGCCGGCGTCGGCGGCGGTGTTCATCAAGCACTTGCCCGATTCCGATCTGGATTTGTTGCAACCGCAGGTGCGGCGTTTGGTGGTCAACAGCATTCCCGGTTTGTCCCTGGAGCGTGTCTCTGTGGTGCTCGTGCCCAGCATGCCTCTGAAGAAAGCATCGACGGTGTTGGTGGGTTTCATGGGCATGCAAATGGCGGTCGATTCCGTGGGCATGGCGCAAGGGCTGTTCGGCGGTGTGTTGGCGTTGGCGCTGGTGTCGCTGGCGCTGTCCGCCTATCTGGTGTGGCGCTTCGTCTGGCAACCTCGTCAAGCCGTGCAGACGGTGCCCGGGGGGCAGGGATGACGCAGGGCGCATCTTTGCAGGGCTTGTCGCTGGATGCCGCCCGTTGCATTTTTGAATTTGCTTATTTGCCCGCCCAATACGCAGACCCGGAGCGGCTGGTCAGCTTGAAGCCTGCCCTGCTGGATGGGGTGGATGCGCCAGTGGAGCGTGTATCGCGTGCGATCGCACAAACCTTGGGCTTGCCAGACCTGGATGGGCTGGACACCGCACAGCCTTTGCATCGCGCCGCGCTCTTGCCGCACGATGTGATCCGAGAGCTGGCCTGGTGCTTGGGGCTGCGCAGCGCCAGCGCAGCGTTGCGCAAGTTGGTGTTGCGTGAGGACTTGAACGCATTGGAAGGCCATCTTCGTCCAGCGCACTGGTCCTGGGTGTTCCGTCCCTTTGAGAGGGACATGCCCTTGGCCATGGCAACGGAGTCGGCTTTGCAGCAACAGGTGGTGGCCGAATGGCCGCCGCTGATCTGGCGAAGTGGCTGGGATGCGCTGGTGCGCATTTGTCTGGGACTGCCGCGCAGCATTGGTCAGCGCTTGTGGCTCAAGTTGCCTGTGCAGACACCCGATGTGTTTGCGCTGGCCATGCCCGCGCCTGACGCCGCCGAGATGCAGTCACTGACGCTGCATGTGGCGCAGGCCTATGACGCCGTGGTTCAGCAATGGAGCCCGCAGTGGGATCGGCAGTGGTCGGTGACGCCCAACGGAGAGCCAGCATGAATGGATTCATTCAGTTCAAGGCACAAGATGGGTCAACGATGCGACCGGACCCGTCCAATTGGGTGCTGGAGGCGAACGATGTTGCCGTCTGGCACCAGGCGCAAGCTGTGTTGGCGCAGGCCCACGCAGAGGCTGAGCGCATACGCGCCGAGGCAGGGCGGTTTTATGCGTCCGAAAAAGAGCGTGGTTACGCTGAAGGTCAGGAACTGGTCCAGTTTGAGCAGATCGATCGCATGATCGATGTGGCTGGCAAAACCGTGGACTACTTTGCGGGCATGGAGCAACGCCTGGTCAAACTGGTCATGCAGTCGGTGCGCAGGGTGATCGATGATTTCAGCGATGAAGAGCGTGTCATGGCGGTGGTGCGCAGTGGTTTGGCGGTGATGCGCAATCAAAAACAGCTGACCTTGCGCTTGTCTGCCGAGCATGTGGACCATGTGCGTGCGCGAGCCCATGAACTGCTGGAGCGCTTTCCAGGCGTGGGCATGCTCGACATCGTGGCAGATCCCCGAATCAAGGGGGATGGGACCATTTTGGAGAGCGAGATCGGCGTGGTCCAAGCCAGCATGGATAAACAACTGGAAGCATTGGAAAAATCGTTTCAGAAAATTTTGGGAAGCCGGGTGTGATCGAAGACACCGTGCTCAATCTGTCTCCAGCGCAGCAGGACACGCTGGACACGGCATTGCAAAAGACCGATGCGGCCATGCAGCGGGTGTTGTCGATGTGGCCCATCGAAGACATCGCTGGGGACACTGACGCGGTGTTGCCAGAAGCTGCAGCGCTTGCTGAAACACGCACGCCTGAGCAATGGCAGGCCTTGCACGAACAAGCTTTGGATGCGTTGCGCCATGCACAGCCGGAGGAGGCCCTGGATGTTTTTGTTCAACTGGTTGAACATCGCCCTCTCGATGCCCCATACCTGTTCGGTTTTGCACTGTGCTTCCAGCAACTGGGGCAATTGCAAGAGGCCACCGGGTATTTTTCATTGGCCCATGCCCTGGAGCCCAGCGATGGGGCCTGCGCATTCCGTCTGGGTGAATGTCTGTTGGCGCTGGGCCATGTGGCCGAGGCACAAGACGCTTTGAGAGCGGCCATCGAACTGGATGCCGTGGCGGGTGCAGATCCTGTGGTGCGAGAAATGGCACAGCAGTTGCTGGATCAAATTCTTTGAAATTCCAGTGAACTCATAGCCCCATGTGCCCCCAAATTTCTCGCCATTCCGCACCCCTTGGTGCCGTGCCGTTGTCGGTGCCCGAGCGCGCACCGGTCGGTGTGTCTGCCCGCCCAAGATCGGTGTCTTTTGCGCCTGCGCACATGACCTTGCCCCGATTGGGTGTCGCCGGACAGAGCGCCGCGTCGCGGCCGATGCCGGATGGCACCATGCCGTCTGCCGTCAGTGCAGCTGCTGCGCCAGCTGCATCCACACATGCAGCACAGGCCTCGCCACGTGACGCAGCCCCTGAGGCCGCCATCACGCTGACGAGCGTGGGTCAGCAATTCAAGGCACTCAAGCAGCAGGTGACCGAGTGCAAGGACAAGCTGGCCGCATCGCTTGCCAAGGCCGAGAAGGCCAATGTGTACCCTGCCAAACGCGCGTATTGGCAAAAAGCCGGGGCGTTGATGGCGGGCGTGGGGACGGTGGTTTTGTTTGCCGCGTTGACCCTGTCCACCGGCGGGGTCGGCCCTGCCGTGGCGTTGGGGGCTGCCAGCCTGATGGCTGTCAAATCTGCAGCGGACATGCGTTGCGCGTACAAGGACCTGAAAAACAAGCAGGCGCGCTTGCAGAACCCCAACGCCCCATTGCCCTATGCCGAACAGCCACTGGGCGCGGACGCCATTGGCAATTTGATCTGCAAGCGCATGACGGCTTCGGCCAAGGCACGCAACGAAGTGGTCGATCCCAACGCCATCAAGGACAAGGCCCGCAAGTGGAGTCTGGTCCTCAACAGCGCCCTCAAGGTCATCACGTTCTCTGCCGTGGGGGTCACGGGCATGGCCATGGGCAAGGCCGTGGCGATTCCCATGGCCTGCATCGGCATGAGCCTGGGTGCGATGGCGGTGGCCATCAAGCTCGATCAGGATAAAAAGGCCACAGAGGCGCAGTACAAGGAATACGACCTGGCCAAAATGCCGGTCCATTTTGAGAAGTTGTGTGACTTCTATACGGCTTTGGCCGAACAGGGGCAGGCCACACCAGCCACGGCTGAAAAAAAGCAGCAACTGGTCACCGGCCTGAGTCAGGCCTATCTGGATTTGCAGGAGGACCTGACGCATTTGAGTCAGGCCATCCGCGACAAGGCGCAGGCGCGCAGTGACACACAGGCTGAAAGCACGCGTGGCGCGGCACACGGTGCTGCAGACGCCGCTTTCGACACTGGCATTGCAGTGACCCGTCGCGCCGTGGAGAACACCGTGGGCCAAGGTCTTTTGGCCTTGGGGGGCAATGCCGAGGCGGCTGCGTCCATGGTCAGTGCGACCAAATCCTTGTACACAACGTACAGACTGCTGGACCGTGTCGAGCAGCGTACGGAGCCGTTGGTGCGTCATGCGGACCAGATTCTGGGTCTGCGCGAACGCATGCAGTGGATGGCGGTTTGAACAAAGGCGATGACGTGAAAAGTTTTGATTACGTGCTCGACATGATGCAGCTGGCGGTAGAAGACACGCCCATGCTGGCCATCACCGGTCGCGTTACGCAAGTCATAGGGACCATCATCAAGGCGGTCGTGCCTTCGGTGAAGATTGGCGAGGTCTGTATCTTGCGTCAGCCTGGTGAGGATTTCGAGATGAAAGCCGAGGTGGTGGGCTTTGCGCGCGATGCCGCTTTGCTGACCCCGTTGGGCGACATGTACGGCATCTCGGCGGCCACCGAGGTCATTCCGACAGGGCGTTCGCACATGGTGCCGGTGGGCCCCGGTTTGCTGGGGCGGGTGCTGGATGGCTTGGGGCAGCCCCTGGATTTCAAGGAGCGAGGCCCTTTGGAGGCCGATCGTTTTTATCCTGTGTTTGCCGAAGCGCCAGATCCGCTGACACGGCGCGTGATCAAAGACCCTTTGCCTTTGGGTGTGCGTGCCATCGATGGGTTGCTGACTTGCGGTGAGGGGCAGCGCATGGGTATTTTTGCAGCCGCTGGCGGCGGCAAATCCACCTTGATGGGGATGCTGGTCAAGGGCGCGCAAGTGGATGTGACCGTGATTGCGCTGATTGGTGAGCGTGGCCGAGAGGTGCGCGAGTTCATTGAACACGAATTGGGAGAGGAGGGGCGCAAGCGGGCGGTCATTGTCTGTGCCACTTCCGATAAATCTTCGATGGAGCGTGCCAAGGCGGCGTATGTGGCCACAGCGATCGCCGAATATTTTCGTGACCAGGGCCAGAAAGTGCTGTTCCTGATGGATTCGGTGACCCGGTTTGCGCGAGCGCAGCGTGAGATCGGATTGGCCGCCGGTGAGCCGCCAACGCGTCGGGGTTATCCGCCATCCGTGTTCGCCACGTTGCCCAAATTGATGGAGCGTGTCGGCATGAACGACAAAGGCTCCATCACCGCGCTTTACACCGTGCTGGTGGAAGGGGATGACATGACCGAGCCAGTGGCCGATGAAACCCGTTCTATCCTGGATGGGCACATTGTGTTGTCGCGCGCACTGGCTTCGGCCAACCATTACCCCGCGATCGATGTGCTGGCCTCCGCCAGCCGTGTGCAAAACAACGTGATCACGGCCGAACACAAGGCATCGGCAGGTCGCATGCGGGAGTTGATGGCCAAATACAACGAGGTTGAGTTGCTGGTCAAGATTGGTGAATACAAACGCGGCAGCGATGCCACCACCGATGAGGCCATCGACAAGGTCGAGGCGATTCGTGGCTTCTTGCGGCAGCGCACGGATGAGCGCAGTGGCTTTTCGCAAGCCATTGATGGTCTTGCGCAACTGACGGCTGCGCGCCGTTGAGGGTGGGGTATGGCCGTCGTTGATGAGTTGCTGTTTATCAAAAATTTCCGCGAACAAAAAGCTGAAAAAAACATGTTGCGCACGCGGCTCGATTTGCAACAGGCGCACCACCGTCAGCAAACGGCGCAAGACCGCTTGCAGGTGTTTCGTGTGCAAGCGCAGCAAGACGAAGCGCGTTGGTATGAGGCCTTGTGTTCGCGGCTGGTCAAGCCACGTGAGATCTTGTCGGTGCAGGAGGATGTGGCCGCGTTGCGTACCACGGAAGCACATTTGGCGGTCAGTCTGGAACAGGCTTCGACCGAGCATGAAGTGGCCCAGCAACACTATGCCGTTGCCACGGACCAACACCGCCAGGCGACGGCGGCGAAAAACAAATTCATCGAAGTGGCCCAAAACTTTCATGCCGAGGCAGCGCGGGAGCGGGAGCGGCGCGAGGAGTTGGAGCTTGAGGAAGTGGCAGGTCAGATGCGTTTGCGCGCTCCTGGCGAGGAGAATGAACATGGCTGAACCATCCGTCCAGCTCGGTGTGCGCACCGGTCCCCATGCGGACTTGCATGGCGGCGGCACGATGCAACAGTCACCCCATGATGCCGATCCACAGGCTGCGGCGCGTTTCGGCCAAGCCTTGGCCCAAACACCGGCCGCCCAGGACGCGTCGGCAACGGCTCGGGGCTGGGGTGGGCCGTTTGACTTGCTGGGGGCTGTGCCCAAGGTCCCCCTTGTTTCCGAGTTGGCCAGTGAGGCTTCTGCGCAAGCTTCCTTGATGGCGGTGTTGCAGGACGCCACGAGCCAATTGCTGGTTGGGGAAGGGCAGGGAGGACGCCGCGAAGCGCGGATCACGCTGGACGAGAGCCTGATGCCCGGAGTCTGTGTGGCGCTTTACGAGGACGCCGGTGCCTGGGTGGCCGATGTGTGCTGCAGCGATGCGACGTCGTACCAAACCTTGGCGCGGGCCGTTTCAGACCTGGCCCGTCAGATGGCGCTGGCGTTGGCCCGCGATGCGCTTTGGCGCGTGACGCTGGAGGCCACGCCGGACAGTGATGCGGTGACCGTAGAGGCATTTGCCTCCTGTCCTTGATTTTTAAACGGATATTTTTGTGCCAGAACGAACATTGAAAATTCCCCTCCTCAGTGGCAGCGAAGCCCAGGCCTTGACGACCTTGGCGCGTCATGCGGTGGACTTGCCCTTGCCCGGTTGGCCTGGCCTTGGCCAGCAGACGGCCCGTTTGAGTTTGCACTGCATGCCACCCGGGTCATCCCTGCAACTGGATCCGTCTGCCACGCGCATGACCGTGGAGTGGGCCGGTGCCAGCCTGTGGCTGGATTTTCCGAAAACCGCCACCGAGCGTTGGCTGGCCGGAACCCTTGGCACCGCTTGGCCTCAATGGCCTGAGCTGGCACCGCCATGGCAGCATTTGGCACAGGTTCAGGCCAGCCAATGGGTGACACAGGCTTTGAGCCAGTCGGGGCGTGGATTGGCCCACTGCACGGATTTCCAAAACCAGTCGGGCAGCTTGCCCGAGGCGGCGCGCCACCATGTGCTGATGAGTCTGCAGGTGCAGTCCGAGGCCACTGAGTCTGTCGAAGTTTTCCATGGTGTGCTGCACACGGACAGCTTGGGCCTGCTGCTGGTGACCGGGTTGGTGGCTGACCATCCGGGCCAGGCCCCAGAGACCCTGCAAGAAGACCTGTTCCCGCAACCCCTGATGTTTTGCCTTGGCGAAACCCAGTTGCCACTGAGCACAGTCGAGCGATTTCAACCCGGTCAAGTGATTCTGGTGCAGCAACGTTATGCGCAAGGCGAGCAGGTGGTGTGCTTGCGCAGTGAATCCGTGAACGCGCCCTGGATGGCTTGCCAAGCCAGGCTGGACAACACCCAACTGCACATCCTTTCAACGGTAACGACCATGACACTTCCTGATACCCCACCTGCATCTGTTCAAGCCTCTGACGCTGAACCCGAATTCTTGGCCCAGTTGCCGGTGCGTGTGAGTTTTGATTTGGGCGAGACGGTGCTGAGCCTGGCCCAAGTGAAAACTTTGCAGCCTGGCGAAACGATCCAGTTGCAGCGTCCGGCGCAAGAGTATGTGACCATCCGCGCCAACGGCATGCCCATAGGCACGGGGCAATTGGTCGAAATCGATGGCCGTCTGGGGGTGGCCATCGGCAGCCTCACCACCGGCATGCCCAGCCAAGCGGTGGAGTGACCGATGGCAGGCGGATTTGACCCGGTTTCGCTGGCCGTCACGCTGGCGCTGCTGGCTTTGTTGCCGACGCTGGTGGTGGTTTGTACCAGTTTTTTGAAAATTGCCATTGTCATGTCGTTGCTTCGCAACGCCTTGGGCGTACAACAGATCCCGCCCAATTTGGCGTTGTATGCGATGGCCTTGCTGATGTCTGTTTACATCATGGCACCCGTGGGGCAGAACATTTTTGACCAGGTTGCGGCCGTTCCGCAGGCGACACGTTCCATAGAAAGCACGCTCAATGCCGTGCTTCGGGGGGCTGAACCATTGCGCGAATTTCTGCACAAACACAGCGACCGTGAGCACCGAAACTTCTTTGTTCAGACTGCGCGTGAAATGTGGACTGCCGAAATGGCCGCGAAAGTCCGGGAAAAAGATTTTCTGGTGTTGTTGCCCTCGTTCATGCTGACCGAGATGACCGAGGCTTTCAAGATTGGATTTTTGCTTTTTCTGCCCTTCGTCGTGATCGATCTGATCGTGTCGAACATTTTGCTGGCGATGGGGATGATGATGGTCTCGCCCGTCATGATTTCCATGCCGCTCAAGCTGTTCCTGTTTGTCATGCTGGATGGCTGGACGCGACTGATCCGCGGCTTGATCCTCACTTACAACTGAGGCTGACCCATGAACCAATCTGAAATTGTCAGCATCTTGTCGAATGCGCTGAATCTGACGCTGTTGTTGTCCATGCCCGCCATTGCCGTCGCCGCCATTGTGGGGACCTTGTTTTCGTTGCTGCAGGCTTTGACGCAAATTCAGGAGCAAACCCTGTCCTTTGCCATCAAATTGATTGCCGTGGCACTGACGTTGTACTTGACGGCTGGGTGGATGGGGGGCCAGTTGTTCAACTACGCCTTGTCGATTTTTGACGGTTTCCCGCGCTGGGTCCGATGATATGAATGCTTCGGACATCGTGCGAATTGATCCACTTCAGCTCAAAAACCTGGCCTTGGGTCTGCTGTTGGTTCAGGCGCGTCTGATGCCCATGTTTTTGCTGTTGCCGATGATGAACCGCTCGATGGTGCCACGCACGGTGCTGTTTGCCATCGCGGCGGGTTTTGGTGTGCTGGTGTTGCCCACGCTCCAATTGCCCGCAGATTTGGGCAAGGATGCCCCGATGTTGCTGCTGATTTTGGGCAAGGAGGCGTTGATTGGTTTGTTGCTGGGCTTTTTGCTGGCGTTGCCATTCTGGCTGTTCGAGGCCATTGGCTTCATCGTGGACAACCAACGCGGGGCCAACATGGCGGCCATGCTCAACCCCTTGACGGGCAGTGAAAGCTCACCGCTGGGGCTGCTGATGAACATGGCGTTCATCACGTTTTACATCGCCATCGGGGGCATGCATGTCTTGCTGGGGGTGGTGTACGACAGCTACAAGTTATGGGATCCCTTGCAGTTTTGGCCACACTTTGACGCGGAGTTTGCCGACCTCGTTTTTCCTCAACTCAATCGCATGCTCCAGCATTGTTTGTTGCTGGCGGCGCCCGCCATGCTGGTGATGCTGCTGGCAGAGTTGTCGCTGGCACTGATCAGCCGTTTTACACCACAGCTTCAGGTGTTCTTTTTGGCCATGCCGATCAAGAGCGCGCTGGGGATTTTCATGTTGGCGATCTCGACGGGCATGCTGCTGGACATCGCCCGGGAACAGATGGATGGCGGTCGCCACTGGTTGAAGTGGCTTGCACCTGTTTTGCATGGAGGTGCTTGAGTGAGTGAAAAGACCGAACAACCCACCGCCAAAAAACTGCGCGAAGCCCGTGAAAAAGGTGAAGTGGCGAAAAGCCGCGATTTCACCCAAACCGTGCTGGTGGTGGCTTTGTTTGCTTACATTTTGTCGTCAGGGTCCCGCCTAGTCGACAAGCTGGGGCAGTTGATACTGCTGCCTTTGACTTACCTGAACCATGATTTCCATGCCGCGCTGAATAACTTGCTGGATGAATTTTTCAGTGAGGCTGTCGAGATGATGCTGCCCTTCTTGCTGATTGTTTTGGTGCTGGGAATTTTTGTGGAAGCCATGCAGACCGGGATGCTGATTTCCTTCAAATCCCTCATGCCTTCTGCCAAAAAACTGAATATCGCGGCGAATGCCAAAAACATGGTTTCCAAGAAAAACCTGGTTGAGTTTTTTAAGTCACTTTTGAAAATCGCGGTCATCACCTGGGTGCTGTATGACCTGGTTCTGGCCCAGCTGCCCACCCTGATGTTGCTGCCCTACAAGGACATCTCGGTGTTGGGCGCGGTGTTTGCCGAAATCCTCAAAAGCTTGATCATCTCGACTGGCCTGGTCTATACGGTGCTGTCGCTGGCGGATCTGTTGTGGCAGAGACACCAGCACAACAAGGGGCTGATGATGAGCAAAGACGAAGTCAAGCAGGAATACAAAGGCATGGAGGGAGACCCGCACATCAAAAGTCAGCGCAAGCACCTGCACATGGAGCTCATGCACAACGACGCGACGGACAAGGCGCGCCAGGCCACCGTGCTGGTCACCAATCCCACCCACTATGCGATTGCCTTGAACTACCAGGAAGGTGAAACCCCTTTGCCCTTGGTGATGGCCAAAGGCGAGGGGGCGCTGGCTCAGCGCATGATTGACGCTGCCCGAGAAGCGGGTGTGCCGGTCATGCAAAACATTCCGTTGGCGCATGCGCTTTTCGATACGGCCCAGGTCAACCAATACATCCCCTCTGATTTGATCGAACCTGTCGCGGCTGTTTTGCGTTTGATCACCGATTTGGCCAATTCCCAGGAATGATTTTTCTCACGAGCTCCACATGAATACCTCTTTTCCCGATTGGCTTGAAAGCTGGGCACTGGCCCATGGTGTGTCGCTGGATGCGGCGCGTCGAAGTGGTCGCCTGGCCATTGCGGTGGACAACATGCGCATCCTGTTGAGTCGGCACAACGCGCACAGCTGGCTGGTGCAAGCGCGCGTGATCGATTTGCCAGATGACGTGCGACTGCGAGAAGCGATCGTAGAAAAGGCGGCGACGGCCGCCACAGCACGCATGGCCGTCAGTGCCAGTGCACTGGTGGTAGACCCTGAGCGTTCTGCCTTGTGGTTGCAAACCAGCTTGGCACCGGACGCCGGTGTCGCAGCGCTGGAGGCCTGCCTTGAGCGCGTGGCCAATGACATTGAATTTTGGAGAGCAATGCTGTGATACTGAAAAAATCGTGTGCTGTTTTTGACCGACCCACCTGGGCGCGGTCATCGCGGGCCCATCTGTTGGCGCTCATGACACTGATGGCGGCCCCTGCGGTGTTGCATGCAGGCCCCGTGCCCTGGCCGAATGCGCCGTTCACTTACTACGCTGACAAAAAACCTTTGTCGTCCGTGCTCGGTGATTTTGCGCAGGCATACAACTTGAAGTTGCACATGTCGGCCAAGTTGCAAGACCAGGTCAGCGGTCGTTTCAGTCTGGACAACCCCACGGAATTCATGAACCGCTTGTCGGGTACCTTCGGGTTCAGCTGGTTCACGCACTCGGGCGCGCTTTACATCGGCGACAACCAGGACCTGGTGACGAAATCCATTGCGACGCCTGCCGTGCGATCGGGCGGGAACCTGCGCCAGCTGTTGACCAGTCTCGGTGTGTTCGATGCGCGCTTTGGTTGGGGCGAGATGCCTGAAATGGGCATTGTCATGGTGTCCGGCCCTTCGGCCTATGTGCAATTGGTGGAGCGCACGCTGCAAGCCATGCCGAACGCACCAGGCGGTCAGCAGATTGCTGTTTTCCGGCTCAAGCATGCCTCTGTAGAGGACCGCACCATTGCCTACCGCGATCAGAGCATCAATGTGCCTGGTGTCACCTCCATTCTGCGTCACCTTGTACGAGGCACCAGCAGCGGCAACGTTGCAATGGCCGGGAGCACGTCGGTGGGCCGTTTGCCATCGGCACCGGCCTCTTTCAAGGGGGGCGACACGTCCTCGCCATCGCCTGCCTTGGGTGAGTCTTCTGCTGCGGCCAGCGGTGCGGTGCAAGCTGCCCAGGTGAATGCGTCTGGCACGCCTGCGATAGCCAATGCCAGCAGCAACGCCAATACCAACACCAACGCCTCCAGTGTGCGGCCGTCCATTCAGTCTGACCAACGCATCAACGCGGTCATCGTGCAAGACACGCCCGAGCGCATGCCCTTGTACAAAGAATTGATCGCTCAGCTGGATGTGCCGGCCCCGCTGGTGGAAATCGAAGCGCTGATCATCGACGTGAACATCAACCGTTTGACCGAACTGGGCCTGAGCTGGAATACGGTCATGGACAAGCAGCGTCTGGCGCTTGGTTTTGGTGATGTGGGCGCGGCCGTGGACAGCAAAACACTTTCTGTTGCTGCTTCCAGAGCCGGCGGTGTGACGCCGGGCACGTTGACGGCCGCCGGAGCCGACTATTTTGTGTCACGCCTGCGCCTGCTCGAGCAGCAAGGCGATGCCAGCATCCAGTCACGTCCATCCATTTTGACCACGGAGAATCTGGGCGCAGTGATTGATCTGTCAGAGACTTTTTACATACAGACCACATCCGAGAGATCGACGTTGGTGACGCCCGTGACGGCAGGCATCACTTTGCGGGTGACGCCACGCATCGTGCAGCAAGATCCGCAATACAGCATTCGCTTGATGGTGGACATTGAAGACGGACAGATACAGACCCAAAACACGATTGGCAACATCCCGACGGTGGTGCGTGGCGTGGTCAGTACCGAGGCCAGTGTGGGGCCGAATGAAAGTCTGCTGTTGGGCGGCTACAACTCGGTTCAGTCTGTCAAAGGTCAGGACAAGGTGCCTCTGTTGGGTGACATTCCAGGCATTGGTGCATTTTTTCGCAGCACCTCCGACAAGCTGCAGCGGCGTGAACGCCTTTTCCTGATTCGATCCAGTGTGGTTGGGAAAATGCAGGAGGGGCCTTCGAAAGTGTCCGTCCCCGTGACGGTGAAACCTTTGGGTGCAGAGCCCGACGCGACTGCCACAAGCCCAGCCGCAACAGCCGCATTGGGCGGTACACCGTCTCCTGTGGTGGCTTCGATCCGGGCCTCCAGCTTGAACGCGCCTGTCAGTGCACAGCGTGCGGCAGCACCCGGTGACAGCCGCACAGTGGACCCGGTTGTGCAGCAGGTGCGTGATCGGCAGACGCAAAGCATCTTGCGCGATGAAATCCAGCGCAGCAAGGCGCAGTTGCAGCAAGTGCGGCTCGGTGCTGTGGGCAATGCGGGCGCTTCTGACAAGCGGCAGGCCGAAGTCCAACGTCTCGAGGCCGATGTGCAATCTCTGGAACGCGAGCTGGCGCGCATGGAAAAGCGTTGAGGGGCAGACGGGGCGCGGCGGTCCCGCGCCCTTCGTGCGGTGTCACGCCAAGTCGCGTGGCAACCAGATGAAAAAGCGGCTGCCCTTGCCGCTGCTTGCAGGTTTTACTTCCACCCGACCGCCGTGCAATTGAACAATCCGCTGAACGATCGACAAGCCCAGGCCAATGCCGGGCTTGTTTGATTCGGGTTGTGCGCGAAAGAAATCCTCGAATACCTGGTGTTGAAACTCAAGCGGAATGCCTTGGCCTTCATCGTCGATGCAAATGGCCACCTGAGTTGACTGGCAGGGCGGCACACTGACGGTGATGGTGCTGCCCGTTTGTGAGTATTTGGCCGCATTTTCAAGCAAATTGGTGATGGCCATTTCCAGCAGCACGGGATCGATTCGGACTGCGTCGTGGCTTTGTCCGGGGTGCCACGCCAACTGGTGTTCTGTCAGTTGGGATTGGTAAGCGGGCAGCCAACTCTCCAGCCAGGTATTGACTTCCAGCGTTTGCAGGTTCATCTGCAGGTGAGGGGATTTGAGGCGGTCGCTTTGCAACCATTTCTCGAACAGGCCCGTTAAGCGCTGCAAGGCACTGGACATGGTGCTGAGCCGGTTCTCGGTGTGGTCCAGTCCGACCGATTTTTCCTTGTGCCACAGGCTGATCTGGCTTTGGATGATGTGGATCGGATTGCGCACTTCGTGCGAAATCATCGAACCAAACCGCACGTATTGTTGGAGCACTTCGCGTTCGCGCTCCAGCGATTGTTCCAGTTGCGTTGTGCGTTGCTGTACGGTCTGCTCCAACTTTTGCTCGGATGTCCGCAACACTTCCACCAGCTCGGTCTGGGCCTCTTGGGTTTGCTGCCTTGCCTGTTCCAGTTGCCCGCGCTCTTCACGCACTTTGCTGGCCAAGCTGATGGCCAGAAAAAACATCTCACCCACGGTTGAAATTTGCAGCGCATACGCAGTCAGGCCATTCGAGGGGACCACCCCGATGGCGTGCAGTGAAGCCACCACAGCACCGATCCACAAGATGCTCCAGCCGATGGCGAAATAGCGTGCGCTGCCGTGGTGCGCAATGGCTTGCTTGACACTGATGTACAGGATCAAGATTCCCATTTGCAGCGAAATGACCATGAACGCCTGAATGACCAGGGCCAAGGGCATGGGATGCCACAAGTGCATCAACAAGCCCACCAGCACCAAGCATGACAGGATGGTTGAGCCTTGAAGCCAAAGGTCAAGCTTGGGCATTCGGGTCGAGATCGAAAGCAGTCGGCGTGCGAACTCGGTGGCAAAAATGATGGACAGACACAAAAAGGCCGATTGGGCGATGGCATCAAACGGGTGCTGGTCAGGCCAGAGGTAAAGACCTCCAAAGCCGTTGCCTGAAAACATCCCCAAGCCCATCGCCAGTGAATACAGTGCATACAGCAAGAATCGGCTGTCCTTGAGCAGACCACTGAGCATGGTGTTGTACAGCAGCAAGGTCAGGATGCAGCCGAAATAGACGAACTGCAGCAACAGTTGCCAATGCAGATGTTGCTGGTAAGCGTAGGGTTGCCACAATTGCAGAGGTACGGAGAGCGCGTTGCTCGAGTTGACATGCAGGTAAAAATTCTGTGCCTTGTCTGTCAGTTCGATCGGGAAGACGAAATGCCGATTGAAGCTCGGCCGCTCGCGCAATGGGCGGTCCGTGCCCGTGGATACGGCCATGCCATCTGGGGTGTAGAGAGTCAGCTTGCCTAACAGTGAATTGGGCACCTCCAGATACCACTTTTCAGGCGATGCGCTGGCGCGTTGCAAGCTGAAGCGCAGCCAATAAGAGGATTCTGTGAGTCCAAAATTCACGGCCGAGCCATGGCCGATCCACGGCTGGAATCGCGCTTTCTGCGGGGCGCGCAGCACATCCTTGATTTGCAGACGGCTCTCTGGATCTTCCAGATACACCACGGCTGGGAGCAAATTGATGGTCTGGTCTGCACTGCTCACTGTCATGGCCAGCGCTATATGGGCCATCAGCAGCCATGCCCAAAGCCCCAGCATCCAGCGTGTCATGTGGGGTGCACTCCGCTTGAGATGGGCTGCAACGGGGGCATGCGCAACACCTTGTTCAGGCCTGCAGGCTGGCCAAGCCTGCTGCACGGTCGCTGCAAATCGCGATGAGCTTGTCGAAGCCGCTCATGACAATGATGTCTTTGACCGACGGTTGAGGCGAGGCGATGGCGACTTTGCCGCCGCGCAGCTTGGCCGTTTTGGCGGCGATCAGCAAAACCCGCAGTCCCGCGCTGCTCAGATAGCCCACGCCACTCAGGTCAATCAGCAAACTGCCAGAAGCACTCTGTGCAAACAGTTGCTGGATGTCGTTTTCTGCCACACCCGCGTTGCTGGCGTCAATGCGCGGGTGCGCGGGGGTGTAAATTAGGGGGGCGGTCATGGCAATTTTTTATCGTGGGTTGAGGAGCAGGACCATAAAATTGTCTTCGCGTGAGTCGTTCGATCTGAACGATGACCCGAAACTGGATCGCCCAACGGGAGGGGTCATCAGGTTGTCATTCTGCCGAAATGAAAATGGGTTGTTCATCTCCCACGGATCCGCTTCGAACTGCGGCGGTTGGTGCTGGTGGATGGGATTTATAAACGAAGACTTTGGGGAGCCAAGAGGTTCATGCGTGGCGGCACGTCGTGTGTCTTCTTGGGGGTCGTATGCACTGAAGGAAGGTCGATTGTTTTCGCTGAGTGCCTCGTCTTGCGCCAAGTCACCACCCATGAGGTCTTGCATCGTCGGGGTTTCGGGTGCATCGCCACTCTGTGCTCGAGCAGATTTATTCAGTGGTGCCAACTCGCTGTCTGTCATGACGGTCGCCTGAAAAGAAATCGCTTCGGCGTGCGTCATTGCATCGGACAGCCAAGTTTCATCCATGCCCAGTGCCAACTGTTCGCGGCGGAAGGTCTTGCTGATCAGGTCCGCTGCTGCTGCTCGCTGCGCCTCACGATCTGCCGTGCCTATGTTGAATACGCCTTTGAGTTTGCTGAACCACCCTTGTTCCTTGAAGGTCAGGACTTGCCTGCCAGCTTTGTGCTCAATCAACTTGAATTGGAATTTTTCTGAATTACTTTGGTAGGACTTGCTTCTTCTTGCGGCAGAAAGCATGCGTTGCAGTTCGTCAGAAGTGATTTTTCCTCCTGTGACGTTCAGCCGAAATTCCGAGGCCTTGCGCCCTTGTTTCAGTTCCTTGATTTCCTGCCCGAGTCGTTGGTTCGCGCTGGTGGGCATGCGATGGCTGTTGGTGATTTGCATGGGCAACTCCTGCTGTTTCCTGTTGGAACTTTTCAATCAAACACGCACCATGGGCTGGGGGTCTGGTGTGTTGTCGGGTGTGTGCACGGACGCAGGAGGTGCGCAAAACGCGTCCATGGCCTCAATCAAGTGATGCAAGCCTTCGGCCAGTTGTGTCATCTCCAAACCCTCACATGGCCAAGTTTCTTGCAAAACAAGGCAATGGGTCATGGCATCCATCGAAAAGCGACGTTCTTGAGGCATGAGGTGGTTCAGCTGCAGTGCCAATAAAGCTTTTGGCGTTTGCTGCAACGGATCTGCAGTGCGCACGGCAGCCGTGAATTGGTGCCGTTTTTCGTCATAAGACAAGGAAAATTCCAGTGCCTGCCCCAGGCTGAATTCCAGATTGAAACCATTTTCCAGAATGGCTGCATCGGTGCCAGTGCCATCATCCACGTTGAACGCCTCTTCGTCTACCAGACTCAGGGTTAGCAGGGCAAATTCAAAAGGCGCTGTTGTGGCATCCGGCAGTTCATCCGTATCGGGTTGTGTCATGGCGTTCCTTGTCAAATCAACGGCATTTTCGTTCACGGAAGGATATGCGCAGGAGTGCCCAAAAATGACGCATTCATCCCGACGAAATCCGACAAATTGCGACATCCCAAAATCACTGGGGCAGTCTGTTGAAATGCCTGTGTGAGCTTGTCGGAATTTGTCGGAATTTGTCGGAGTCGGGTCGCTTCTCAAGCGCGGCATCCGCTGAGAATTCACAGACACGCATCTGGCGTGTTCCACCGATGCCCTGACCCATGCGCCTGTCCCATCCCGCGAACCCTGCAGCCTCACACAGAGACTGGCGTCGCATGCGCTGGACATTGCGGGCGCGCACTTTCGCCTTCATTTCGGTGATTCTGGCCATTGCCATCGGGGCGACGGTGGTGGCCATGGGGTTGAACGCGCGCAACACCTTGCTCGAGCAGGTCGAGCGCGATGTGAATGTGCTGGCGCAGGTGTTGGCACGGTCCATTTCGGTGTCCCAGCAACTGCCAGATCAGATGGAGGATCTGATGGGGCGGGGCATGCAGGCCACGGCGACGGCCTTGTCTCATTACGTGGTGGCAGCCGAGAAGGCTGGTGAATCCAGGGGCAGCATTCGCAAAGTACTCAAACAGATCATTGACAGCACGCTGATTGGTGAAATCTGGATCACCGATTCGAAAGGGCATGCCTATTTGAATGCCCCTTTGGGTGTCGATTTCACCTTCAGCCCGGACGCCCATCTGCAGCCTCAGGCATCGGCGTTCTGGGGGCTCTTGTCTGGGCAGGTACCCATGGTCAACCAAGCCATGCAGCCGCGCGAGCTGGATCAAAAAATGTTCAAGTACGTGGGCGTGGGGGGCGTGGACAAGCCTCGCATTGTCCAGGTTGGCGCCGAGGGTGCACCGATTCAGAGCATGCGGGAATTCTCCGGGGTCAAGCGCTTGATCGGCTTGCTGGTCGGGACCGGGTCGATCAAAGCCATGTATGTGGTCAATCAGGACATGGCCATGCTGTCCTTTCACAACGCAGACAGCACGGAACCTGGCGGTGAAAAAAGGGAAAAGGAGCAACTGGCACGTGTGATGACCAGTGGTGAGGTGTTGACCCGGATCCATCAGGACCATGTCGAGGTCACGCGGGTGATTCGCGATGAGTTCGATAACCATCTGGGCGCATTCACCGTGCAACTGCCGCGCGATGGCTTTGACAAGCTGCTGGAGCAGCAGATTTTCCATGCGCTGAGCGTGGGGGGCTTTGTGTTTGTGTTGGCGGGCTTGGTGAGTCTGATGTTTGCAGACCGCATCACGCAGCCCATTGCCACGATCACGCGTGCTGCGGCCAAGGTGCAGGCAGGTCAATTCAATCAGCTTGACGAATTGCACAAAACCAGCGAACGCGCCGACGAAATAGGCCAGCTTTCACGGGTGTTCGAGGGCATGGCCAGCGTCGTGGGCAACCGTGAACGCGAGTTGGATCAATTGGTGACCGAGCGCACGCATGAGCTGGCCGATAAAAACCAGGCGCTGGAGGCCGCACAGCAACGCATTGACGAAGAGCTGGAGCTGGCCAGAAAACTGCAATTGGCGATATTGCCCGCACGTTTTCCTGCCGCGAGCCTGTGCACGGGGGACGCGCGCATGCTGCCTGCGACCAGCATGGGCGGTGACTTCTACGATTTCATCGAGATGGGGCAGGGCCGGATTGCAGTGGTCATGGCCGACGTTTCCGGCAAGGGCGTGGCGGCGGCCTTTTTCATGGCGGTGGCACGCACCAGCATCAACAGTTTGGTGCGAATTCACGCTGATCCGGGGGAGTGCCTGCACCATGCCAACCAGGAGTTGTGCGGTCAAAATCCGTTGGATCTGTTCGTCACGGTGTTTCTGGGTATTTTGGATACCCGAACCGGCGAGTTGGTGTACGCCAATGCTGGGCACAACCCACCTTACACGGTCAGCACCAACACCCCCCCCCAACCACTGCCTCTGACACAAGGGATGGCGCTGGGCGTTGTCCCCGACCTGGATTACCTGACGCACACGGTGCAGTTGCGTCAGGGTGACCTGTTGCTGGCCTATACCGATGGGGTCACCGAGGCGTTCAATGCGCAGCAGCAGGCTTTTGGCGAATCGCGGCTGGAAGATTTGCTGCGCAAGCATGTGGACCTCTCGCCGCATGCCCTGGTGCAAGAAGTGTTTGAGCAGTTGTCTGATTTTGCGCAAGCCGCGCCGCAGTCGGACGACATCACCGTGGCGGCCCTGCGCTGGGGCAGTGCCAACGGGCCAACTTAAGAGGACGTACCCCCATGATCTCAGTCAAAAAAACCAATGGACTGGGTGCAGTCTTGAAATACCGCGTCGCAGGGCTGTACCTGTTGCTGGCGATGGCACTGGTGGCTTGCGCAGACCGGCCAGCCCTGCAAAGGCACAACGAGGCATGTGTTGTCATTGACAACGATTACGACATCGATGACATGATGGCCATGCCCATGGTGGTGGCCAACAAGCAGGTGGCGGCGATTGTCCAGTCGGAAGGCTACAGCCTGCCTGAAGTCAGTGCCCCTGCCTTGGAGCGCCTGATCAATGGTTCAGCGGCATCGCCCAGCGATCGCGCCATTCCTGTCATTGTGGGCAGTCGTGCCTCAGAGTCAGTTGATTTGTCGAGATGGCCCTGGCTGGGATTTTTCCGCGACATGATGGCGCATTCGAACGGTCTCTTGTCTTCGAAACCAGCGCCCAGACAGAGCCAACCCGACTACCCGGCGCAAGTGGCGCAAGCGGTCAGCCATTGCCAAAGTGTGTCGGTGCTCATTTTGGGGACCTACAGTTCTTTTGTGAATTACAGCCCGCGCATTCGGCACCAAATCGACAAGGTGGTGATCATGGGGAAACCGATGGGGCAACAGGCCACCCGGCATGACAAGCAGTCGTTCAACTGTGCCTACGATTGGCCGGCCTGTCGCCAGGCCATGGGGCAATTGCAGGGGCTGAAGTCATTTTTCGTGGACATTCCAAGGATTGAGGGGTGTCGGGGTCCCGCGCCGCCGGTGGCCAGTTGCTACGGCCCCACGCTGGAAATGGTTCAAGGCCTTGAGGGGCGGGGCGGGCTGCGTGAGCAGGGATTGCCAGGCCGTTTGAGGCAAGCGCTGATCAACGCGTTCGACTGCAATGGTTTTTTCCTGTCTGGCATGCCCGTGGTTCAGGGCACGGCTTGCACATCCCAATCAACATGGGTGCCCACCGAGGTCATGGCGGGTCCCGGCGGTCAAATGCTGTTTTGGGATCAAACGGCGGCTTTGTTCCTGCTGTACCCGGATTTGTTTGCTTTGAACGTTCAGTCGGCTGTCGATGACAAGCCAGGGCACTTTGAACCAAGCTTGTTCAATGCTTCGCACGTTCAGACGATTGAGCGCATGCGGACCTTGTGGACCGACAGCACCAACCGTGGGCAGTGAGACCTCTCGACCACAGGCCCACAGTCGATTTTTGAAATCAAGCACAAGGAAAAAACACGATGACACTTGAAAGCATGCTGACATGGCTGCAGCTCCCGGTCAGTGCGATCGATGGCAGCCAAGCACAATTTCGTGTGGACGAGCGCGTGACCGTGCAGTTGGAGCTCACGGCAGATGGCGAGTACCTTCGCTTGCGCTCTGCGGTGGGGCACAGTCTGGACACCGGCCCATCGGCGCTGGCGCTTGACATCGCCATCGCAAACTATGCGGGTGCGGCCACTGGCGGCGGTGCCTTGGGTCTTAACCCCGTCAATGGCGAGGTGCTGTTGTTTCTTGAAGTGCCTTGCGCATTGATGGATGCGCAGACGCTGGAGACGGTGGTGGGCCGTTTTGTGGAGGCCGCGCTGCATTGGCGTGACCGTCTTGAAGCCAACGCAACGGCTGCCGAGACCGATGTCCCTGATGCCACGCACCAGGCTTGGGTGCGGGCATGAAAATTTCAAATTTCGGTGATTTGGTTGCCACAGGGCAGACGCAATCTGGTCGCGCGCAGTTGCGTGCCACCGAAAAGGGCGATCTGAGTGTCGTGACCCTTGGAAAGTTCAGGCGATTTTTTTCTGCGATTGGACGCAACCAGGCCGGCAGGGACAGCAATCGCGCAGGGGCGCAGGCTTATGTCGCCCATGTCCGCCAAACGAAAGGATTTGAGGCCGCCCGTTTTGCCGAAGCCGCTTTGTCTCACCGCATCGACAAAGGCAAGCCTGTGTCGATGCGAAAAATCCAGGCACTGGAGAGCGCATGGCACACCGCTGTACAGGCCACGGGGACGCAAGGTGCGCGCGCGTTCCAGGCCGCAGATTTGGTGGATGCAGGTGAACCCGTGGGGTTGGGCTCCAACAACAAAATTGTCAAAGCCACATTCGACAACGGGACCGAGGTCATGACGGGGGCGCTGAAGCCGCTTGGGACGTCGGCCGGTGCCGTCTTGCTCACGGGGCGTGACGAAGACTTGGGGGCGGAGACTTATGTGCTGGACCGCAATTTGGCTTCGCAGCGCATGGCCGAGTGCCTTGGCGTCCATGTGATTGCTGGCGGTGTACCGGCGCAGACCGCTCAGGGCAAACCAGCGTTGCTGATGGAATTGGTGCACGGCGACTCGGTGGCTGATCGGGTGGACGCCGGGAAAGAGGTGCTGGATGGACCTGAATTGCGCCGTGGCTTGGTGGGCTTGCAGGTGGTCGACATCCTGACGGGACAGATCGATCGCAATTTGGCCAACATCATGCTCAAGCGCGAAAGCGGCCGTGACATTCCTGTGGGCATCGACAATGACCTTTCTTTTGTCACTGCCGCCTCTGTTGAGGAATTGCACACGTTTGTCAACAGGGAAGCCAAACCCGTAGGCATGCCCGTGGTGTTGGACCAATCCATGCGCCAACAAATCATGCGCATGACGCGCCATGATTTGGTGGCCGTGATGGGGCCCAACCTGGCCACGGCGGGACGCCTGGAGGCCGCCGCTGCGCGCTTGTCTGCGTTGCAGGCCCACATCGCATCGGGCGCGGTCATGGTGATTGAAGACAGTGCATGGCAACACCCCCAAGTCCCTCATTTGTTAAATCAGAATGCCGACAATTACTGGCATCAAGCCATGCATGCACGGCCCGAGACGACATGAACGTGCGCCGGGCGTGACTTGGCGGTGGGTTTCGCGGTTTTTTCGAACCAGTTCAACGACCGTAATCTGGCGGATTCAAGTACGAAGTGCAATACGGGCCAAATTCATCAAAAAAGCTGCATGTATTGAGGCTTTTTTGTTTTTTCTAAATTTTGAGAAAATTATCGAAGGGCAAACCACAATAAGATGTAATTTGTTCGTTTCAATGACTTCCTTAAACATTTTGATTAATGCAGAATAGGCATTTTTCTACAAATGGTTCTTGGGATGTCGAATCCAACTTCCAATCGTGTGCGCGGTGAACTGCTGCGTGAGTGGCGTTTTTCCCAGAAATGGGATGTCGTTGAGCTGGCCAGACGGGTCAATTTGTCCATTGGTCAAATTCAGCAACTGGAGACAGGGGGCACGTCGCTTTTTTACAGCACGGCCATCCGGGAAAACGCCGCCAAAAAAGTCGCCGCGATGTTGGGCGCCGATCCCCTGGCGGTGATCCGCATGGACGATGAGCCTGCCGCACCGGGCCCCGAGGACAAAGTGGTGGACGATTTGATTGCGTTGTCGCGCCAGCGTGCCCAAGCCGCCCGACAGCCCTCGTTTGTTGTGCGGCATGCCAGCGGGATGGCCACAGTACTGTTGTTGATGGTGGGGGTGTTTGCTGCTGCCGGGTGGTTGCAGCAAAAATGGCAAAACGGCGGGGCTCAGCAGTTTTGGCGTGAAGCCGCTGCACCTGCGGCCATGGCGCCTGCGACTGGCCAGGCCCAGGTTTTGCCTGCGCAGGCGGCGTCAGAGTTGAACGAAGGGGCTTTGCAGAAGACAGTGCCCTTGGCCACCGCTTCAACGGCCGAAGTCCTTGTGCAGCCTGCCCCCACTGCGGCTACAGCAGGGGTGACCCCCACGCCGGCTTTGGCATCGGCGACCGTGCCGACCCCCACATCTGCCATAGCCTTTGCGCCACCTGCGGCTGCAAGCACTTCAGTGGCTGTCGCCAGCGCACACCCCAACCCCTTGTGTCAGCAAGTGAGCACGGGCCATGCCATCACGCCTGCACGTCCCAGCAAAGCGGGCGACATGGTGTACATCGTGGCCCAAAAAATCGGTTCGGTGTGTGTGGTCGATGCGGCCGGTGTGCACACGGTCCTGTCGCTCAAACCGCAGGAGGCCCGCAGCGTCTATGGCGCGGCACCTTGGCGCGTGAACTTTGAGCAGCCGGAACAAGCCCAGTTGTATTTTCAGGGGGAGAGGTTGCGCGTGCCGGGGGGCAGCGTGACCACCGTGGCCTTGCACGAGGCCAGCTTGTCTCAGTGACCCAGTTGGGCCTTGAGTTGCGCTATTTCCTGACGCAAGGCTGCGTTTTCTGCCATCAGTTCGGCCACGCGCCGTTGCAGACTGTGCAGATCGTCGGCCGGCGTGTCGCCTGAGTCGCCTGACATTGGCACCACTTCCTGGGGGGCTTTGCGGTTGATGTCGCGCACGCGTTTGGCCGCTTGTTTCAGTTCGTCCTTGCCGCCCAATGCCGCGGTCTTTTGCTCTTCGACGGGCAGTGTGGCCACGGCAGCGGCGGCGTTCAGGGAGATTGTTCCTGCTTTGACGGCGGCCACCAGTTCAGGGGCGGCTTGCTTTTGGATTTTCTCGATCTGGACCACCTGGCTGTTGCTCAAACGGGCGGCCTTGGCAATGTCTGCGCGGCTTTTGAGCGGGTTGGCGTCGCTGGTCACGCTGTCGTCGGAGTCGGCCTGCACTGTGTGGGCGGCCTCGTGCACACTGCTGCCATCGGTTGCCGCGATGGCATTGGCACGGCGCTCGGCCAGAATTTCCCGTTTGCGCAAGGCCAGCACGCCGCGCTGAAAGTCCGATACGCTGCGCCTGCCCAAGTGCTGGTCGATCATCCACAGGTGCACGTCTTCCATCGACTGAAAGCGCGTGTTTTGCACCGTCTGAAAGGGCAGGCCGTGTTTTTGGCAAATGCCATAGCGGTTGTGCCCGTCCACCAGCACATCGCCCCACAGCACCAGCGCATCACGACACCCCTCGGCCAGGATGCTGCGTTCCAGCGCAGCATGCTCGTCGGGGGTCAAGGGGTCGATGTAGGCTTTGAGCGCGTCGTTGACGGTGATGTTCATAGAAGTCGGTCGAAATGCAGAGGGGATTGGAAAGAGGGGGCGCATTCGCGCGCAGGGGCGCGCGCTCACAAGGCTCAGGGGTTTTGTGGGAGGCCGCCCCTGCGGACGAAGGTTGTTCGTTCTCCGTAACGCCGAAGGCCCCTTTCGGGGCCTTCATTGATGTGGAGCGGGAGAAGGGAATCGAACCCTCGTTATTTGCTTGGGAAGCAAAAGTCCTACCATTAAACGACTCCCGCGTGGCCGTGATTGTACTGTCTGAATCAGGGCGCTCAACGACTCAACGAATCGCCGCATGGGCTTGGGCCACTTTCAGCGCCAATGGCCGTGGCGGTGTCCGCCATTCCAGCCCCAGCCCAGGTCGATGTGGGTATAGACCGGTGGGTAGCTGCGATAAACCGGGGCAGGCACATAGACCACACGGGATTCGTTCACCACGGTGACGGGCGGCGCTGAGGTGGTCATGACCGTGTTGGCTGGGGCTTCCGAGCGGGGCGCAGCCAAGGGGGTGACTTGCAAGGGGATGGTCGGGCCAGGGTCTTGCGGCAGTTGCACGTTGTATTGCTTGCCTGCGTATTCGTACACCACGTTGTAGCCCGTCAGGCGGTTTTCGTAGACGGTTTGCGTGGTGCATGTGGTCTGCGGTGGGGTCTGTGTGCCTTGGCTTTCAATCTGGCTGCCCAGCATGGCCCCGCCGATCACCCCCACCATAGCGGTCAGGCCCTTGCTGTCCCGACCGCCAAACTGGCTGCCAATGACGCCCCCAGTGAGCGCACCCAGGATGGCACCGCCGCCCGAGGGTTGCGCCTCTGCTGTGGGTTGGCTTGTGGTGCAGGTCTGGCGAGGCACGGCCACTTGCTGGTACACGGCGGTGCGTGAGATCACTTGCCCTACTTCTTGCGCTTGCGCGCCAGCGGCGGTGATGCACAACAACGCGGTGATGGCCTGGGTTTTCATGGGTTTTGGGTCCTGAGTTGAACAACACGGTAAGTTTATGTCTGGCAGGCCGTTAGCATGGGAGTGTTTGCGTAAAGTTTTGTGATGTGCCGGTCAGGCGGGCCATTGGTCGGGGGTGAAGCCCACGGTGACTTGGCCCGAGGGCCAGGCAATGACCGGCCGTTTGATGGTGCTGGCATGTTCCCGCATGACTTGTTTGGCGCTGCTGCTGTCGGACACGCTGGCTTGCAGGGCGGCGTCCAGTTTGCGCCAGGTGGTGCCTTTGCGGTTGAGCAAGGTTTCCCAGCCCACCGCCGCCAGCCAGACGTCCACCTCGGCCTCGGGCACGCCTTGTTTTTTGAAGTCATGGAAGGTGGCGCTCAAGCCGTGGTCTGCCAGCCAGGTGCGGGACTTTTTAACGCTGTCGCAATTGGGAATGCCGTAAACGATGGGGTGCATGGGGAGCGCTGAAGGTGAAGAAGACAAGACTGGGCGACAATCGCCGCCTATGAAGACTCTACAGGAATGGCTCGACTGGTGCGAGCAGCTACACCCCGTGGCCATTGACATGGGGTTGGAGCGGGTGAAAACCGTTGCGGACCGGATGGATTTGCGTTTTGATTGCCCGGTCATCACCGTGGCGGGCACCAACGGCAAGGGCTCGACCTGCGCCATGCTGGAGGCCGTGTTGTTGCAAGCCGGTTACCGCACGGGCGTGTACACCTCGCCACATCTGGTGCATTTTGAAGAACGTTGCCGCCTGCAGGGTGAATCGGCCTCGGCCGAGGTGTTTGCCGAGGCGTTTGCGGCGGTGGAGGCCGCACGCGGTGAGGTCAGTCTGAGCTATTTCGAGTTCAGCACGCTGGCCATCTTGCACCTGATGGCCCGCGCCCCGTTGGATGTGGTGATTTTGGAGGTGGGGCTGGGTGGACGGCTGGACGCGGTCAACATCGTGGATGCCGACTGCGCCGTCATCACCAGCATTGACATCGATCACACGGCCATCTTGGGCAAAGACCGCGAAAGTATCGGTTTTGAGAAGGCCGGCATCATGCGCCCCGGGCGGCCCGTGATTGTGAGCGACCCGGTGCCCCCGCAAAGCGTGATCGACCATGCCGCCGCCATCGGGGCTGACTTGTGGCGTTTGGGCGAGGACTTCAACTTCTCGGGTGACCCACAGCAATGGGCCTGGGCAGGACGCGGGCGCCGTTACAGCGGCATGGCGTACCCGGCTTTGCGCGGCGCCAACCAGCTGATCAACGCGTCGGGCGTGCTGGCGGCACTGGAGGCCTTGCGCCAGCGCATCCCGGTGACCGCGCAAGCGGTGCGCAACGGCTTGGCCATGGTGGCGTTGCCCGGGCGCTTCCAGATCGTGCCGGGCCAGCCCGTGCTGGTGCTGGATGTGGCGCACAACCCGCACTCGGTGGCTGCGCTGGCGGTGAATCTGGACGCCATGGGTTTTTACCCGACCACCCACGCGGTGCTGGGGGCCATGGCCGACAAAGACCTGTTGCCCATGTTGCAAAAAGTCAATCCCATGATTGACCGCTGGTATTTCACCGATTTGCCCTTGCCCCGGGCGGCCCGCGCGGTGGATTTGCAGGCCGTCTGGTTGGCGCAAAACCGCCGCCAGGATGTCGCCAGCAGCGTGCATCCCGATCCCATGACAGCATTGCAGGCGGCCATCGAAGCGGCAGACCCGGCTGATAGAATCGTGGTCTTTGGTTCCTTCTATACCGTGGGCGGTGTTTTGCAAGACGGCATCCCGCGTCTCCAAGCCAAACACCTGAGCCCGTGAGCACCACGTCATGGCCTTTTTCAAGATCCGATCTCCCGGTCAAGCCGCTTCCAATGAGGCGGTGACCTCTGGCCCCAACGAAAACATCGAAGTGGTTCGCCGCCGTGCGCGGCACCGTTTGATGGGCGCTGTGGTGCTGGTGCTGCTGGGGGTGGTGGGTTTCCCTCTGCTGTTTGACACCCAGCCACGGCCCGTGGCCGTCGACACGCCCATCGTGATTCCTGACCGGCAAAGCACGGCGCCACTGACCAGCGCGACACCCGTGCCTGCAGCGCAAGCACCGGCCAAGCCCTTGCTCCCTGCATCCGAAGCCGTGCCCGCCCAAGCCAGTCTGGACGCACGTGAAGAAGTGGTGAGCCCCGCCGCTCCTGTGGTTGTGCCACCCAAACCCGAAGCGGCAAAAGCCACGCCGCCCGCTGAAAAGACCCCGGAAAAAGCGACGGCGGCCAAGCCCAAAGACGATGGTGGCAAAGCCCAGGCGCTGTTGGAGGGCAAGTCTGCCAAAGCGGCAGCGGGCCGCATTGTCATTCAGGTGGGGGCCTTCAGTGACCAGGCCAAAGTGCGCGATGTGCGCCATAAGCTGGAACAGGCCGGGCTGAAAACCTATACCCAGGTGGTGGACAAGGATGGCAAGAACACCACCCGCATCCGCCTGGGCCCCTATGAAACACGGGAAGAGGCCGACAAAGTGGCGGCCCGCATTCGCAAGCTCGACTTGCCCGTGGCTTTCTTGAAGATCTGACATGGCGATCAGCCTCACCGATTGGATGTTGTTGGGGGTGCTGCTCGCCTCCATGGTGGTGGGGCTTTGGCGCGGACTGGTTTACGAGGTGTTGTCATTGGCCGGCTGGGTAGCGGCTTTTGTGGTGGCCCAGTGGTTGGCACCTGATGTGGCCGGCTGGTTGCCTTTGATCCAGGGTGCGCCCGCTTCGGTGCAATACGCCGTGGCGTTTGTGGCCGTCTTTGTGGCCACGGTTTTTGCGGCTGGATTGGTGTCGTGGCTGATCAAAAAATTGGTGGAAACCGTGGGCTTGCGCCCGGTCGACCGCACTTTGGGTGGCATCTTCGGCTTGGCGCGTGGCGTCGTATTGCTGTTGGCCTTGACTGTGGTGTTGCAGCTGACGGGGTTGTCGAGGGACGCGTGGTGGACCACGGCCCAAGGCCCGGTTTGGCTGGAGATCGTGCTCACGGGCCTGAAGCCGCTTTTGCCCCAAACCTTTGTGGACTATTTGCCTTGAATTCTTGAGGCAGTTCGATTTTTGAACGGAAATAAGTATGTGTGGAATTGTCGGCGTTGTCAGCAGCGCACCGGTCAATCAGATGATTTATGACGCCTTGTTGCTGTTGCAACACCGCGGGCAGGATGCCGCAGGCATCGTGACGCAGTTGGACCGCAAGTTTTTCATGCACAAAGCCAAGGGCATGGTGCGTGATGTGTTTCGGACCCGCAACATGCGCAGCTTGCCCGGCAATTGTGGTTTGGGGCAGGTGCGGTACCCCACGGCCGGCAACGCGTTCAGCGAAGAAGAGGCGCAACCGTTTTATGTGAATGCGCCCTTTGGTCTGGTGTTGGTGCACAACGGCAACCTGACCAACGCCCACGCGTTGAAGGCTGAGCTGTTTTCCAACGACCACCGCCACATCAACACCGAAAGCGACTCCGAGGTCTTGCTCAACGTGCTGGCCCACGAGCTTGAAAAAACCACCCGGGGTTTGCCGCTCAAGCCCACCGATGTGTTCGAGGCGGTGCGCGGCGTGAACCGCCGTATCAAAGGCTCCTACGCGGTGATTGCGCTGATCGCCGGCCATGGCCTGGTGGCTTTCCGTGACCCGCATGGCATCCGCCCCTTGTGCCTGGGACGCAGCGCCGATGGCTCCATCATGCTGGCCAGCGAGTCCGTGGCGCTGGATGGCACGGCCCACCAGTTCGAACGCGATGTGGCACCAGGAGAAGCGATTTTTGTCGACCTGGAAGGCCAGTTGCACAGTGCCGCGTGCAGCGACAAAGCCCAGCTGAGTCCTTGCATTTTTGAATACGTTTATCTGGCCCGGCCTGACTCCACCATGGATGGCATCTCGGTGTACCAGGCCCGTTTGAACCTGGGCGAGACCCTGGCCAAGCGCGTGGTCTCCACGGTGCCGCCCAGCGACATCGATGTGGTAATCCCGATCCCTGAATCCAGCCGTCCCAGCGCGACCCAATTGGCCCATTTGTTGGGCATTCCTTACCGCGAAGGTTTTGTGAAAAACCGTTACGTGGGCCGCACGTTCATCATGCCCGGTCAGTCCGTGCGCAAAAAATCGGTGCGCCAAAAACTCAATGTCATCGTGAGTGAATTCAAGGGCCGCAACGTGCTCTTGGTGGACGACTCCATTGTGCGAGGCACCACCAGCCGCGAGATCGTTCAGATGGCGCGTGATGCCGGTGCCCGCAAGGTGTACATGGCCAGTGCAGCGCCGCCCGTGCGTTACCCCAATGTCTACGGCATCGACATGCCTACCAAGGAAGAGCTGGTGGCCCATGGCCGCAGCATCGAAGAAATCCGTGAAATCATTGGCTGTGATGCCTTGATTTATCAAGACGTGGACGCCATGAAAACAGCCGTGGCCCAGGCACGCGTGAATGCCGCCGGGGCCTTGTCCGACTTTGACGCCTCTTGCTTTGACGGTGTTTATGTGACGGGCGATATTTCGGCCGATGACATCAGCCGATTGAATGAAACCCGACTCCAGGTGGAGGAGGGTGACGAAGACAATTCGCGTTTGGCTTTGCCGAACGCCAGCGTGTGAGACCAGCCATGACCGATACCTCCCGATTTGACGACTTGCACCTCGAAACCCTGGCGGTGCGCGCTGCGGTTGAGCGCAGCCAATATGGTGAAAACTCTGAAGCGCTGTACCTGACCAGTGGTTATGTGCAGCCCACAGCAGAAGCGGCGGCCCGCCGTTTTGCCGGTGACGAAGAAGGGTTCACCTACGGCCGCTATGGCAACCCCACGGTGAGCAGCATGGAAATGCGCCTGGCCGCGCTGGAGGGCACAGAAGCGGCCATGGGTACGGCCTCGGGCATGTCGGCCATCTTGATGATGTGCCTGGGCTTGCTCAAGGCGGGTGACCATGTGGTCTGTTCGCGCTCCATGTTTGGCTCCACCATCAAACTGATCGGCTCCGATCTGGCCAAGTTTGGGGTCGAATCGAGTTTTGTGTCTCAGACCGACCTGCAGGCCTGGCAAGCGGCGATGCGCCCCAACACCCGCTTGTTGTTTGCCGAAACGCCCACCAACCCGTTGACCGAGGTTTGTGACATCCAGGCCTTGGCCGACATGGCGCACAACGCGGGTGCCTTGATGGCGGTGGACAACTGTTTTGCCACGCCCGCACTGCAACGCCCTGTGGCCATGGGGGCCGACATCGTCATGCACTCGGGCACCAAGTACCTGGACGGGCAGGGCCGCGTGATGGCGGGTGCCTTGTGTGCCTCGCAGCAAATGGTCACCGAGAAATTTTTGCCAGTGCTCAAAAGCGGCGGCATGACGCTCGCGCCTTTCAACGCGTGGGTGGTGCTCAAGGGCCTGGAAACCCTGGACTTGCGCATGCGCGCCCAGACCGCACGCGCCCAGATTTTGGCCGAGTGGTTGGAAAAGCATCCTGGCGTGGCACGCGTGCACTACCCCGGTTTGCTCAGCCACCCGCAGCACGATTTGGCCATGCGCCAGATGTCGGGCCTGGGCGGTGCTGTGTTGTCCTTTGATGTGAAGGCCGACGGCCCCGAATCAGCGCGCCAGCGCGCTTTCCATGTGATGGACCAGATGCAAATGCTGTCGCTGTCCACCAACCTGGGCGACACCAAAACCCTGGTGGCCCATCCCGCCAGCACATCGCACGGACGCTTGACCGAGGCCCAGCGCCAAGCCGCAGGCATCGGGCAGGGCCTGATCCGTGTCGCTGTCGGTCTGGAATACCCGCAAGACATTCAAAAAGACCTGTCCCGTGGTCTCGATACCCTTTGATATGACCCCCACTTTCTCTCGCACCCGTACCCGTTTTGCCCCATCGCCCACCGGCTTCATTCACCTGGGCAACATCCGCTCGGCTTTGTACCCCTGGGCTTTTGCCCGTGCCACGGGCGGCGACTTCATCTTGCGCATCGAAGACACTGACCTGGACCGTTCCACACAGGCTTCGGTGGACGTGATCATCGAAGGCATGGCCTGGCTGGGGCTGGACCATGACGAAGGCCCGTTCTACCAAATGCAGCGCATGGACCGCTACAAGGCGGTGCTGGCCGACTTGATCGCCGCAGGCCATGTCTATCCTTGCTACATGAGCATGGCTGAACTTGATGCCCTGCGTGAACGCCAGATGGCGAATAAAGAAAAGCCCCGTTACGACGGCACCTGGCGTCCCGCCGACGGCAAAACATTGCCCGCCATTCCCGAAGGTGTGAAGCCGGTGTTGCGCTTCAAGAACCCCATCGGCGGCGTGGTGGCTTGGGATGACAAGGTCAAAGGCCGCATTGAAATCAGCAACGACGAGCTGGACGATCTCGTGATTGCCCGCCCAGACGGCACGCCCACGTACAACTTTTGTGTGGTAGTGGACGACATCGACATGCAGATCACCCATGTGATCCGTGGTGATGACCATGTGAACAACACGCCGCGCCAGATCAACATCTTCAAAGCGCTGGGCAAAGAGCCGCCCATTTACGCCCACCTGCCCACCGTGCTGAACGAGCAGGGCGAGAAGATGAGCAAGCGCAATGGCGCGAAAGCCGTGACGGCCTACCGCGACGAAGGTTACTTGCCTGATGCCATGGTCAACTACCTGGCGCGTCTGGGCTGGAGCCATGGTGACGACGAAATCTTCAGCCGTGCGCAGTTCCTGGAATGGTTCAACCTCGACCATCTGGGCCGCAGCGCGGCGCAGTTTGACGAAGCCAAGCTCAAGTGGGTCAATGCCCAGCACCTCAAGGCCATGGACGATGCCGCGTTGGCGCAACATGTTCTGCCGTTTCTTTCACAATTGGGCGTGGTGCCCGATGCCCGACTGGCGGGCATTTGCGGTTTGTTCAAGGACCGTTGCGACACGCTGGTGGTGTTGGCCAAATGGATCTCGGCGTTCTATCTGGATCTGGTGCCCAACGCCGAAGAAAAAGCGCAGCACGTGACCGATGCGGTCAAGCCCGCCTTGGCCGCCTTGGCCGACAAGCTGGCTTCCTGCGTGTGGGACAAGGCCTCCATTGCCGCAGCGATCAAGGAAACCTTGACCGAAACCGGCCTCAAAATGCCGCACTTGGCCATGCCTGTTCGGGTGCTGGTGATGGGCACGGCCCAGACACCCTCGCTGGATGCGGTGTTGGCATTGAGTGAAAGAGAAAAAATTATGCGGCAGTTGAAAAACGCCTAAATTTCTGTCTATAATTCAAGTCTCGACACCAACGAGGCATAACGAAAAAGCAGCAATGCTTCAAGTTGTACCGAAGGGGGTATAGCTCAGCTGGGAGAGCGCTTGCATGGCATGCAAGAGGTCAGCGGTT
>ERZ1292633.20-Hain-H41-02um-R1-20-length-238876-cov-8_pt1 | contig 158749 bp, 160 predicted proteins | sample MGYA00564406_ERZ1292633 | MGnify/ENA primary metagenome ERZ1292633 (study PRJEB36523, sample SAMEA6512639) | groundwater metagenome | collected 2019-01-08 | study: AquaDiva: Metagenomics assemblies of 32 groundwater samples
CGCTGGTGTTGAGGTCGTTCTTCTCGTACCAGGTGGCGGTGGGCAGCACGATGTCCGAATACAGACAGGTGGTGCTCATGCGGAAGTCCAGCGTCACCAGCAAATCAAGCTTGCCTTCAGGGGCTTTGTCGTGCCATTTGACTTCGGTGGGTTTGGCTTCTTGCGCGCCCAGGTCTTTGCCCTGCACGCCGTGCGAGGTGCCCAGCAAATGCTTGAGGAAATACTCGTGCCCTTTGCCCGACGAACCCAAAATATTGGAGCGCCAGACAAACATGTTGCGCGGCCAGTTGAGCGGGTTGTCCGGGTCTTCGCAGCTCATCTTGAGGCTGCCGTCTTTCAGTGCCTTGACCGCGTAGTCTTTCGGGTCCATGCCCTGGGCCTGTGCGTCCTTGACGACCTGCATCGGGTTGGTCTGCAACTGCGGCGCGCTGGGCAACCAGCCCATGCGTTCGGCGCGCACGTTGTAGTCGATCATGCTGCCGCCGAATTTGGATTTGTCGGCCAGCGGCGAGAGGATTTCCTCCACGCCCAGTCGCTCGTAGCGCCACTGGTCGGTGTGCGCATAAAAGAAGCTGGTGCTGTTCATCTGGCGCGGTGGGCGCACCCAGTCCAGCGCAAAAGCCAGTGCGGTCCAGCCGGTTTGGGGACGCAACTTTTCTTGCCCCACATAGTGCGCCCAGCCGCCACCGCTTTGGCCAATGCAGCCGCACATCATCAGCATGTTGATGATGCCGCGGTAGTTCATGTCACTGTGGTACCAGTGGTTCATGGCCGCACCAATGATGACCATGGACTTGCCCCGGGTCTTGTCGGCGTTGTCGGCAAACTGGCGCGCCACGGCAATCACCTGGTCGCGCTTCACGCCGGTGATTTTTTCCTGCCAGGCGGGGGTGTAAGGGGTGTCGTCGTCGTAACTGGTGGCGGCGTTTTCACCGGCCAGGCCGCGGGCCACACCGTAGTTGGCCGCGGTCAGGTCGAACACCGTGGCCACCAGGGCGTAGCGCTCTTCGCCCGCCTTGCCCAGCTTGATGCGGCGCACCGGCACTTTGCGCACCAGCACATCGTCCACCGCGCTGGCTTGTTTGTTGGCACTGAAGTTGGGGGTGTCGATGCCGCCGAAATACGGGAAAGCCACTTCGCCCACCTCAAACTCACTGCCCTCGCCTTCCATCAGGCTCAACTTGAGCTTGACTTCGCTGTCTCCTCGCGCCTCTTTGTTTTCCAAATTCCATTTGCCTGCATCGCTGCGACCCTCGGCACCCCAGCGGAAACCGATCGAGCCATTGGGCAGCACCACACGATCGTTCTGGTCCAGCGCCACGGTTTTCCACTCGGGGTTGTTGTCCTGGCCCAGTTTGCCGTTGAAGTCGCTGGCCCGCAGGTAGCGGCCCGGCACCGTGACCTTGCGGCCATCGGCCAGGGTGCGTTCTTCGAGTTGCACCAGGTTGGGCATGTCGGTATAGCGGCGCACGTAGTCGTCAAAGTAGGCGCTGCGCTTGTCGAAGTAAAACTCTTTCAGGATCACATGGCCCATGGCCATGGCGATCGCAGCATCCGTACCCTGTTTGGGGTGCATCCACAGATCGGCCAGCTTGCTGATCTCGGCGTAGTCGGGCGTGATGGCCACGGTTTTGGCGCCTTTGTAGCGCACCTCGGTGAAAAAGTGGGCATCGGGCGTGCGCGTCTGCGGCACGTTGGAGCCCCAGGCGATGATGAAGGTCGAGTTGTACCAGTCGGCCGATTCGGGCACGTCGGTCTGCTCACCCCAGATTTGCGGGCTGGCCGGAGGCAAGTCGCAATACCAGTCGTAAAAGCTCATGCACACGCCACCGATCAGCGACAGGTAACGGCTGCCTGCGGCGTAGCTGACCATGGACATGGCCGGAATCGGCGAAAAGCCAATGATGCGGTCCGGGCCATATTGCTTGGCGGTATAGACGTTGGCGCTGGCGATGAGCTGGTTCACCTCGTCCCAGGTGCTGCGCACAAAGCCGCCCAGGCCGCGCTGCTGCTGCCACTCGCGGCGGGCTTCGTCGTTTTGCACAATGGCTGCCCAAGCGTCCACCGGGCTCTTGGCCACGGCCAGCGCAGCGCGCCAGTGCTTGAGCAAGCGCGCGCGGATCATCGGGTACTTGACGCGGTTGGCGCTGTACAGGTACCACGAATACGAGGCGCCACGGGCACAGCCGCGCGGCTCGTGGTTGGGCAAGTCGGCGCGGGTGCGGGGGTAATCGGTCTGTTGGGTTTCCCAGGTGACGATGCCGCCCTTGACATAAATCTTCCATGAACACGAGCCGGTGCAGTTCACGCCGTGGGTGCTGCGCACAATCTTGTCGTGCGCCCAGCGGTCGCGGTAGGCGTTTTCCCAGGTTCGGTCTTCACCGGTGGTGACACCGTGACCACCAGAGAATGGCTCCTTGGGGTTTGAAAAATAATTCAATCGGTCCAGAAAATGGCTCATCTTTTTTCTCCAATTCAGCGGGGCGTTCAGCCCCGTTTGCAAACAGTCGTCAGGCGGCTTCAGGGGTTGCGGATCTCGGCACCGGAACGCAGGTAAAACCACCAGTTGAGCAAGAGGCACAGCGCGTAAAACACCGCAAAACCGTACATCGCCACCTCAGGCGTGCCCGCCTTGATCTGCTGGCCAATCACCACCGGGGCGATGAAGGCGCCGTAGGCGGCAATGGCCGACGTCCAGCCCAGCACAGGGCCGGCTTGCTGGCGGTCAAAAATCACGGCGATGCTGCGGAAGGTCGAGCCGTTGCCAATGCCGCTGGCGGTGAACAAGAGCACGAACAACAACATGAAGACCAGGAAATACTGCTCGGGCGTGGCCGACTGGTAAGCCAGCCACATGACATAACCCACCGAAGCCGAGGCCAGCACCATCACCGCCGAGATGACCTGCGTGACGATGGAGCCACCGGTCTTGTCCGACAGCCAACCGCCCACGGGCCGCACCAGCGCGCCGACAAAAGGACCGATCCAGGCGTAGGTCAGGGCCGAAGGGGCGTTGGGGTTTTTCAGGGTGTGCACCAACACGCCGCTGGCATCGGGCACGTGGCTGATGCCAAAGATCACGGTGATCGACAAAGGCAAGGCCATCGAGAAGCCGATGAAGCTGCCGAAAGTGACGATGTACAGCACCGTCATGGACCAGGTGTGCTTGTTCTTGAAGATCGAGAACTGGGCAGCGATGTTGTCTTTCATCGTGCCAAAGGCGGTGAGTTTCATCACCATCAAGGTGCTCACGATGATGAGCGGCATGGCCAGCCACATGTTGAGCACGCCCAAACCAGTGGGTGCGGGCAAATACAGATACAGGCCAATCCCGGCGGGCACAAACGACAAGGTGTACAACCAGATGATCTTGAAAAAGGCCGGGATGGTGCCACCGATGTTGGGCGAGACCGTGGTCAGGTTGTTCATGCCGAAAAAGCAAAGCACCGACAAAGGCACCAGTGACAGCAGCCAGGCAAAGCCCGCGTTCTGGATCCAGGTGGGGGTGCCTGCGGCGATTTTGCCGAAGATCCAGCCGCTGTCTTTCACCAAGGTGGTGGGCTCACCGCCCAAACCACCAAACAGGCTCATGGTCATGACCAACGGAATGACGATCTGCATGGTCGTCACGCCAAAGTTGCCCAGACCGGCGTTGAGCCCCAAGGCCGTGCCTTGCAAGCGCTTGGGGAAAAAGGTGCCGATGTTGGACATGGAGCTGGCGAAGTTGCCACCGCCCACACCCGACCACATCGCCATGAGCTGGAAGACCCACAAAGGCCACTCGGGGTGTTGCAAGGCGATGCCCGTGCCCATGGCCGGGGCCAACAGCATGGCGGTGGTCAGAAAAATCGTGTTGCGCCCACCGGACAGGCGGATCAGGAACGAGGCCGGGATGCGCATGGTCGCACCCGCCAAGCCCGAGATGGCCGTGAGGCTGAACAACTCGGCCTGGCTGAACGGAAAACCCAGGTTCAGCATCTGCACGGTGATGATGCCCCACATGCCCCAGATGGCGAAGCCGCACAAAAGGGCTGGCACCGAGATCCAGAGGTTGCGGTAAGCGATGCGCTTGCCCGTGCTTTCCCAGAATTTTTCGTCTTCTGGACGCCAATCGCTGATGTTGATGGCATGTCCTGCCGCTTGTTTGCTTGAGGTATTCATGTTCTTTTTCCTTCGCTCGTGATTCAGGCGCGCAAGCCTGGCTGTGTGATGTCGGCGGGTGCCTGGCCCATGTAATCGGTTTTGCGCACTTCGGTCCAGTACATCCAGATGAGTGAGATCCAAACCACGCCGTACATCAGCATGAAGGCGCTGCTGCGCACACCGGTCAGATCGACCAGCGCGCCAAACATGATGGGCAGGACAAAGCCGCCCAAGCCACCGGCCAAGCCGACCACGCCGCTGATGGCCCCAATGTTGTGGGGGTAATCATTGGAGATGTACTTGAAGACACTGGCCTTGCCGAAGGCCCAGGCAATGCCCAGAATGAACATCAAACCGGTGAATGCGTACACATTCAGACCAATGACAAATGTTTTCGGTCCTGAGATGGTGGCAATGGTGAACTCGGTTTGCGGATAAGACAGCAAGAACAAGCAGATCCAGCTGACCCACAGCACCCACCAAGTGACGCTGTGCGCACCGTATTTGTCACTCAGCACACCGCCCACGGCACGCAACACGCCGCCGGGCAGAGAAAAGCAAGCGGCCAGCAAGGCGGCCACACGGATGTCCAGACCGTACTCGCCGATGTAGTACTGCACCATCCACAGAGCCAGGGCCACATAGCCGCCAAACACGATGCTGTAGTACTGGCAGTACTTGAGCACACGGGGGTCTCTGAGGGTTTTGAGCTGCTCTTTGAACGACACCTGGCTGGGCACCAAGTGCGCCGGGTCGCTGTGGCTGAACAACCAGAACAGCACCACCGTCCCTGCCATGATGGCCGCGTAAACCTGAGGCACAGCCGTCCAGCCAAAGGCCACCAGGATCACTGGCGCCACAAACTTGTTGACCGCCGAACCCGAATTGCCCGCGCCGTAAACGCCCATGGCCATGCCTTGTTTGTTTTTGGGAAACCAGCGCGCCACATACGGTGTGCCCACCGAAAACGAACCGCCTGCCAAGCCCACAAACAGGCCAATGACCAAAAAATGCCAATAGGCCGTGGCGTAAGACATGAGCCAGATGGCAGGCACCGTGAGAGCCATCAGCACCGCCATGACGATGCGCCCGCCGTAGCGGTCAGTCCAGATGCCCAAAGGCACCCGCACCAGAGAGCCGGTGAGCACCGGCGTGGCCATCAACAGGCCAAACTGGGTGGCGTTGAGGCCCAGCATTTTCTTGATCGGCACCCCGATCACGCCAAACATCATCCACACCATGAAACAGACCGTGAAAGCCACGGTACTGACAATCAGCACCGACCAAGCTTTGCGCTGTTGAATCAATTCATTCGCCATTTCAGTTCTCCATACTCATGCACTGAGTGTGGTTTTTTGGCGCCGCTTTGGGTATCCACCAGAAGGTCATCACCCCCCAAAGCAAAAGGAGGATGGAGATCCCGCCTCCATCCTCCCTAGGAACTACCCCGGTTGATGTGGATCAATTCAAACCATGTGTGGCCGCAAAAATGGCGATCTGAACGCGGGAGGTCAAATCCATCTTTTTGAAAATGTGCTGGATGTGGATCTTCACGGTGGTCTCTGCGATGTCCAGGTCGCGGGCGATCTGTTTGTTGCTCATGCTCTTGGCGATCAACAAAAAGATGTCTTTTTCGCGCGGCGAGAGCTTGTCCAGTTGCTGCGCCGCCTGCGCCCGCATGGACGGCGCCACCTCTATAGCAACCAAGGCCGCAGGCACGGTGTTGGCGGGTTGGCGCAAACCCGAGACCAGCTTGTTCAACATGGCCGGGCTGATGACCGATTGACCTTCGTGCACCTGGACCAACGCATCACACAATTGGTCCGACTCCGAGGTCTTGAGCAAATACCCGTCAGCGCCGTTTTGCAACGCCGTGGACAAATCCTCTTCGTCCTCGCTCACGGTGAGCATGAGGATGCGCAGTTCAGGACAAACCGCCTTCAAAGCCCCGATGGCATCCACCCCTTTCACGCCCGGCAAATGGTTGTCGAGCAGCATCAAGTCAGGGCTGGTTTTGCCCAGCACACGCAGGGCTTCGCCCACATCGCCGGCTTCGCCCACCACACGAAAGCGCTCGTCCTGGGACAGCAAGGCGATCAGGCCGCGGCGAAACAAGGTGTGGTCATCGACCACCAAAAGCGCAATAGGTTCAGTCATGGGCGTCACGACAGGGTCGCTGTCTGGGCTGGGTTGATTTTGGGATGCGCGTGGGTAGGCACGCGCAGCGTGACCGTGGTCCCCTCTCCTGGCGCGGAGCGCACATCGACCGAGGCCCCAATTTGATCGGCACGCTCGCGCATGATTTTCAAGCCAACCTGCACTTCACTGCGGTTGCGGTCTGCATCAAAGCCCACACCGTCGTCGCGCACCAGAAAGCGCCAGGGTTCGCCCTTGTGGATCTCGATTTCGACCGCTTGCGCCCCGGCATGTTTGCGCACGTTGGACAAGGCTTCCTGCAAAACGTGCAAGACATGGATCTGCACGTCCTGGGGCAAAGGCAGGCCCTCACCGGTCACTTTGCGGCTGACCTGCAAGCCGGTCTGGTGCTGGAATTTCTGCAAGGTTTCCTGCACGGCACGGTCAATGTCGTCGGCTTGGGTGCGGGTGCGGAAGTGCAACAGCAACTCGCGCACATCGGCAATGCTTTCCTTCAAGCCGCTGTCGAGTTCCCCCAGCGCTGTGGAGGTCTTGGTGTCGTCATTTTTGGCAATGGCCGTGCGCAACAGCTGCACCTGGATTTTCAGAAAGGCCAGCGACTGTGCGATGGAGTCGTGCAACTCACGTGCCAGCAACGACCGCTCCCCGGCAATGGCTGCTTCGCGGTCCAGCACCACGGCGCGCAGACCTTCCACCGCCGTGCCCAAGTGGCTGGCCAGGGTGTCCACCAGCTCAAACTCCTCGGCCGACAAACTGATCTGGGTTTTGTAGAACAGGTTGATTTCACCCAACACCTTGTTGTGCATGCGCACAGGCACCGAGATCATGCTTTCATAACCGATGTGGGAACAATGCTGCAAGGGGGCCACGTCGCTGCTCACGATCGGAATGACCCGCGTGCGGGCATTCGGCTGGGGCTGGCCACAGGCACAGGCCCCAGCCATCAGGCATTTTTCTTCTTCCTGCATGAATTGCGGAAACTCATCGGACGCCAGCAGCAAAAATTTGGAGGCATCCTCGCCCGACCAGCGCAAGGCCAGCGCGTCGGCTTTCATCAGGTGCCGCACGCGCTGGGCAAAGCCCTGGGCCAGCTCGTTCAGGTCATTGGCCTGCGCCAGAAAGGCGCTGACGCTGTACAAGGCTTCCAGCCGTTCTTTTTGTGCTGCAATGCGCTGGGTCTTGGCCGCCACCTGGGCTTCGAGGTTGCCATACAGCGACTGCAGCGTCGCGGCCATGCGGTTGAAGCCCGAGGCCACCTGGCCGAATTCGTCGTTGGAGGCGACATCCACCCGCGTTGAAAACTGGGCCGACTCGATTTTGCGCAAGCCATCGCGCAGATTGCCCAAAGGGTTGATCACATACATGTAGCCCGTGTAGAGCATGATGACCGCACCGCCAATGGCCAGCGCCATCATCACGAACTGGAACAAATTGAGGATCGCGGTCAAGCCGGCCAGCTGGACTTCGATGGCGAGCACAAAACGGTCAATCGCCGTCAGGAAGGTATTGGCGTGCAGCACCAGACTGGCATGGTCGAGCGGTGGGCGCGCCAGAAACCGTGTTTTCTGGTTTTGCCAGATGGTTTCCACTTCGCTGTAACGCTGCCTGACCCGGTCGTCCCACGGCACAAACAGGGGGCGACTGGCATCCCCCCGCTTCAGCATGGCCATGCTGCGGTCAAACTCCTGGGTCAATGCCTCGATTTCTGCGGGTGACAACTGCGCCTGCACTTCACTGGTCAAGCGCCAGGTCTGCATGCGCATGCGACCGGCTTCGTTCAAGGCGGCAGCGCCCCCGCTGAGCTTCCAGGTAACCCACAAGGTCAGGCCGATCGAGATCAAGGCGATCACCAGCAAGCCCGCACCAATGCGCACCAATTTGGCAGACAGGGAGGCGGTGTGTCTCATGCCGCAGCGGCCTTCTGGCCTGAGCGGGCGGCCCTCGACCTGAAGGTCAGGGGTTGCAGCGCCGGCAGTGGGGTGGGTGTGGTGTTCATCAAATCGGCCAGGGTCACGCCATCCAGTGTGGCAAAAAAAGCTTCCAGTGCCTGCGCCAACAATTGCTTCAGGTGGCACGCTGGCAGCAAAGCACAATGGCTTTGTCCTTCGCCAAAGCATTCGACCATCTGAAAATCAGTCTCGGTCTTGCGCACCACCTCGCCCAACACGATCTGCGCTGCAGGCCGCCCCAAACGGATGCCGCCGCCACGCCCCCGGCTGGTTTGCAAATAGCCATCCGCCGCCAGCGTCATGACAATTTTGGTCAGATGGCTTTTGGAAATGCCGTGTTGGTCTGCAATCGCCTGGATGGTCGCAACGCTTTGTTGCACCTCGCATTGCGCACAATACATCAGCACACGCAGACTGTAGTCGGTCCAGTGGGTCAATCGCATCGTTCTGAAGTCCTAGTTCTGGAGGAGGATGCCTCAAATATTCAGTTTGGATGCATTTTATGTGCTGAGCGGCCCACCACGGCTCCCTCCGCGCTTTGCCCCTGATGGTCACCCACAAGTGCCCACAAAGCCGCACTGGGTGCAGTAGTCGCAACCATCCTTGCGGATGACCGCGTGCGCACCGCAATCGGGGCATTTTTTCCCGGCCATGACACCCCCGCCGGTGCGCTCGGCAGCGGTGAAGGACGGGAGGTCTTCGCTGCTCGCCAAAGGCAAGGGCAGTTGCTCGGACAGCGCGTTGCGTTGTGCCCGCAACGCCAGAATGTTCTGCACGGCATATGCGATCGCGGCCACCTCCGAGTCATGCCACAGCGGAATGCGGGTACCGTCTTCGCGCACTTTGTGACCATGGCGAACGGGGCCACGATCCCAGGCCACTTTGCACAGGTCGCTCAAGGCACGCTCCAGAAAGCCGCCACGCGCGGCCAGTGACAACAACCGCATGCTGGCCGTGATCCATTGCTGCGACTCGCCGCTTTGGCCCACCGGCATGAAAAACTCGATGGCCCGGTCGACGCTGCCCCGACCATCGGCCCGTGGCACAGGCAAAAAGGACACGATCAGGTACAGCGTCTTGTGCCCTTCGTGGGTCCAGTACTCAATCTTCTCAGCCACCGCATCCAGGGCGCCTTTGGGGCGGCTTTCGATGACGGTGCGCATCGGGTCTGCCGTTGCCGTTGCAAAAGAAGAAGGCGCTTCGACTGGGCACTCTACAGGCGCCGGCGTCAACGCCAACACCGAACCCAAGATCGCGTTCGGTCGGTAAGTGGCCAGGCCCTTCAGACCCGAGCGCCAGGCCTGCAGGTACAGGCCCTTGAAGTCTTCATACGGGTAATCGGCGGGCACGTTCACCGTTTTGGAAATGGCGGTGTCCACAAAAGGCTGCACGGCTTGCATCATGGCGATGTGCGCGTCGGCGCTCATGTCCATGGCCCCCACAAAGGCCGGCGGCAGATGGGCGGTGTCGCCCCCCAAGGCCTGGTACAGACGCCAGGCGTGGTCTTGCACCTGGTATTCGCTGCGCGTGCCATCGGCCTCGCGCTTTTTGCGGGTGTAAGTCCAGGAAAACGCCGGCTCGATGCCGTTCGATGCATTGTCTGCAAAGGCCAGACTCACCGTGCCGGTGGGGGCGATCGACAACAGGTGGCTGTTGCGGATGCCGTGGGCACGGATGTCGGCCTTCAGCGCTTCGGGCAGGCGGCTGGCGAAGGTGCCCTCGGCCAGATAGGCATCGGCGTCCAACAGCTCGAACGCACCCTTCTCTCGTGCCAGCGCCACCGAGGCGGTGTAGGCCGCATCGCGCATGCACCGCGCAATTTGCTGCGCCATCTCGCGCCCCTCGGCGGCGTCGTAGCGCAGGCCCAGCATCACCAGGGCATCGCCCAAACCGGTGAAGCCCACGCCAATGCGGCGCTTGACCCGGGCCTCTTCTTGCTGCTCGGGCAAGGGCCAGTGGGTCAGGTCCAGCACGTTGTCCAGCGCGCGCACCTGCAGGCCCACGCTGTGGGCAAAGGCGTCGAAGTCAAACGCAGCGTCACCGCCATGGCCAAACGGCTGGCGCACAAAGCGCGGCAAAATCACCGGCCCCAGGTCGCAGCAGCCATAAGGCGGCAAGGGTTGTTCGCCACAAGGATTGGTCGCGCTGATCGACTCGATGGCGCGCAGGTTGTTGTCGCGGTTGATCTGGTCCAAAAACAAAATGCCCGGCTCGGCAAAGTCGTAGGCCGACCGCATGATGGTGTCCCACAACTCTTGCGCGGGCAGGCTCTGGTACACCCATTGGCCGTCTTCGCGCTGGCGTGCGCCTTTTTCCATGAGGTCTTGCCCGGGTTGGGCGGGGTGCACCAAATCCCAGTGGCGGCCTTGTTGCACCGCTTCGATGAACGCATCGCTCACGCCCACCGACACATTGAAATTGTTCCAGCGCCCCGGTGTGCGTTTGGCGGTGATGAACTCCATCACGTCCGGGTGGTCGATGCGCAGCACGCCCATTTGCGCGCCGCGCCGCGCGCCCGCGCTTTCCACCGTGGCGCAGGACTGGTCAAACACATTGATGTAGCTGCACGGCCCGGAGGCCGTGGACGCCGTGCCCTTGACCCGCGCGCCCTTGGGCCGGATGCGGGAAAAGTCGTAGCCCACACCACCGCCTCGGCGCATGGTTTCGGCGGCCTCGCGCAGCGCTTCGTAAATGCCGGGGTAGCCGCCCTCGTCACGGCCCTGAATGCAGTCGCCCACGGGCTGCACAAAACAGTTGATCAAGGTGGCCTGGATGCCGGTACCCGCCGCGCTCATGATGCGGCCCGCGCCAATCGCGCCGGCTTCCAGATTGCGCCGGAACTTCTGCTCGTATTCGGCACGCAACTCGGGCTTTTCAACGCTGGCCAGGGCCCGCGCCACGCGGTCAAACAATTCATTGGCGCTGCTTTCGTCGGCCTTGAGGTATTTTTCTTTCAGCACATCGGTGCTGATGGGCTGCGGCGGCATGGGCGGCAAAGCGCCCGACAACTGGGGGGCTTCTGCGGGACGGTTCATGGGGGTATTTCCTTCACACAATCAAAACGGTTCAAAAATTCAGCACTCTGCATTCAGGCCGACACATGCGGCTCGGCGCGCATTTGCTCGGGCGTGGTGAAGTAAGCAGCGGTTTTTCCCATGCGCTCGCGCGCCTTGTGCAGCTCATGCCGGGCCAGGGTGCGCAGATGCACTTCGTCCGGGCCATCCATCAGGTGCATGGCGCGGCCCCAGGTCCAAAAATAAGCCAAGGGCGTGTCGGGCGAGAGGCCCATGGCGCCGAACACCTGCATGGCACGGTCGACCACGCGGGTTTGCAGACGCGCCGCCACCACCTTGATGCCCGAGACCTGGGCCCGCAGCTCGGCAGCAGGCGCATCGCCACGGTCCAGCATCCAGGCCGTCTTGAGCACCAACAGCCGCGCCTGGTCGATCTCCAGCCGCGACTCGGCCAGCCAGTCCTGCACGTTCGACTGGTCGGACAAATGTTTGCCAAAGACGGTGCGCTCCAGTGCGCGTTCTGTCGCCATCTCCAGCGCCAGCTCGCATTGGCCGATGGTGCGCATGCAGTGGTGCACTCGCCCCGGCCCCAGGCGCGCCTGCGCCATGGCAAAGCCCTGACCCCAGCCGCCCAGCAAATGGTCCTTGGGGATGCGCACCTGGCGAAACACCATTTCGCAATGCCCTTCGGGCGCCAGGTGGTGCACCACCGGGATGTTGCGCAGCACCTCTACCCCGGGCGTGTCCATGGGCACCAGCACCATGCTGTGCTGGTGGTGCGCGACTTGCGCGGGCGTCCAGGCAGGCGCCGCGTCTGGTCCGGCCAGCCCCGATGGGCCTTCGTTTTTGCACATGACGATCAGCAGTTTGCAATGCGGGTGCGCCGCGCCCGTGATGAACCATTTGCGCCCGTTCAGCACCCAGTCATCGCCGTCCGAGCGCAGCGTGGTTTGCAAATTGGTCGGGTCAGACGAGGCCACGTCGGGCTCGGACATGGCAAACGCCGAGCGGATCTGCCCGTGCAACAAAGGCGCCAGCCACTGTGCCCGCTGCGCTGCATTGGCAAAACGGTGCAGCAACTCCATGTTGCCGCTGTCGGGGGCGTTGCAATTGAACACTTCGGCCGCCCAGGGCAAGCGGCCCATGGTTTCAGCCAGGGGGGCGTAGTCCAGGTGGCACAAACCGGTGCCGGGCTCGTCCGGCTTCAAGCCGGGCAAAAACAAATTCCACAAGCCCTCTTCCTGCGCCAGCGCCTGCAAGTCGCCCATGAACGGGGGTGGAAACTCACCGTGTTTGACCGACTGGTGCCACGCCGCGTTGTAGGGCAGCAAGTACCGATCTATGAACGCTTGCAAGCGCGCGTGCCATTGGCGCGCTTGGGGGGACGGCGAAAAATCCATGTGACTTCTCCTGACAGATCCCACAGCGTGCCTGCACCGTCGCCAAAACACCATCCTGCTTTGGAGGGATAGCCAAACCTGGGCCACCTGATGAAAATATGCACGCAACATGAATCTTCTCTGATAATAGATTCATTTTCAATGCACATTCAAGGAAAACCCATGACCCACCTCGCTGCGCACCCCACCACCGCCCAAGCTGGACAAGCAGGCCAAGCCCAGCAAAGCATTGGCTCGCTGGCCGTGCAAATCCCCGGGGCCACCGCCATCTTTCGCAAACTGAAGCTGGATTTTTGCTGCGGCGGCCAACAGTCACTGGCCAAAGCCTGCGCCGAAAAAGGTCTGGACACCGACGAGGTGCTGCAAGCGCTGAACGCGCTGGAGCACACCGACAAGCTGCCTCCTGCCCCGTCGGCCAGCGACTTGATCGATCACATCCTGCAGCGCTACCACGAGGTGCACCGCCAGCAACTGCCCGAACTCATCCGCATGGCGCGTCGCGTGGAAGCCGTGCACCGCGACCACCCCCAGGTGCCGAACGGTCTGGCCCAGCAACTGGAAACCATGGAACAAGAATTGCTGGAGCACATGGCCAAAGAAGAACAGATCCTGTTCCCGCTGCTCAAGCAAGGCGGCCACCCGATGGTGGTGCACCCGATCGGCATGATGCGCCACGAGCATGTGAGCCATGGCGCGCAACTGGAGCGGCTGGCCGAGCTGACAACGCAGCACCAGCCACCCGCCGGGGCCTGCAACACCTGGCAAGCGCTGTACGCCGGCACGGCCCGCCTGACCGAAGACCTGATCAATCACATCCACCTCGAAAACAACCTGTTGTTCCCGGCCTTCGAAGGCCAGGCACAGCACTGAGCCATGAACGCGAACCTGAACCCATCGGCCAGCCCACAAAACTGGCTGGCCATGACCGAGGCCGCTGGCCTGCAGCCCCTTTGCATCCGGGGCAAAACCCTGTTGCCCATCGTGCAAGGCGGCATGGGCGTGGGCGTGTCGGCGAGCGGGCTGGCTTCGGCCGTGGCCCGGCTGGGTGGCATGGGCACCATCTCGTCAGTGGACTTGCGCCGCCGCCATGAAGACCTGATGGCGCAAACCGGGCATTTGGACAAAGAAGCCGATGCACGTGACCGCATCAACGCGGCCAACTTGACCGCACTGGACCGCGAAATCCGCGCAGCACGTGCAGCGTCAGAGGGCCAGGGCTGGATCGCCGTGAACGTGATGAAAGCGCTCAGTGCCTACGAAGGCTATGTGAGACAGGCACTGCAAAGCGGTGCCGATGCCTTGGTCGTAGGCGCAGGCCTGCCACTGGACCTGCCCGATCTGGCACGCGATCACCCCGAGGTGGCGCTGATCCCCATCTTGTCGGACGCGCGCGGCGTGCAGCTGCTGGTGCGCAAATGGGAAAAGAAAGGCCGCCTGCCCGATGCCATCGTGATTGAAAACCCGCGTCTGGCCGGTGGCCACCTGGGTGCGGCCAAGGTGGCCGATCTGGGCGATGCGCGTTTTGATTTCGAGGTGGTGCTGCCGCAGGTGCGCGAGTTCTTCCGCCAAGCCGGCTACGAACGCGACATTCCGTTGATCGCCGCAGGCGGCATTGACAGCCATGCCGACATCGTGCGGCTGCAGGGTCTGGGCGCTGCAGGCGTGCAGCTGGGCACTGCTTTTGCCGTGACCGAAGAATGTGATGCCTCGACCGTCTTCAAGAACATCCTGGCGCAAGCCCAACCGCAAGACCTGGTGGAATTCACCAGCGTGGCCGGCTTGCCTGCCCGTGCGGTGCGCACGCCCTGGCTGGACAAATACCTGCGCATCCTGCCGGTGCTGCAAGAGCGCGCCCATCCCAAGGCCAAATGCAATATGTCGTTTGATTGCCTGCAAACCTGCGGCTTGCGCGACGGCATTGCGGGCATCGGCCAGTTCTGCATCGACCAGCAACTGGGGCATGCCATGGCGGGTGACGCCGATCGCGGCCTGTTCTTCCGTGGGGCTGGCCGCCTGCCCTTTGGCGCGCAAATCCGTGGCGTGCCCGATCTGGTGCGGCACCTGCTCACGCCAGTGTTGACCGCCAACGCCTGAGCGCAGGGCGGCCTGCACCGAACGGGCCGCTGGCAACCAGGGCCCAAACCCTTCCTGCCCCACCGCATCTGCGCCTGCTGCGGCGAAGCTTTTGTGGAGCGATCCTCCGCATTCCAGAAATACAAAAACTAGAGGAACACTTTTCCGCTGATAAGGGGATGGTGATTGATTAAATATGAATGTAAGTTGGACAATTTGCTAAAACTAACAGCCTAAAATGCTGTATTTTCAGTTTTGCACGCACAAAAGGCGTTGCACCGATGCTTCTATCCATCGACAGCACCTCGCCGCGTGACAATTTCAGCAACGATCCAAGAGGTGATTTCGACAAGCCGCAGATGCGCAAAATCTGTCCCATTTGCGCTTCCAATGCATCAAACCGCCGCCAATTGCTCCAAATTTCTGATGGAATCAACCAAACATACAAGACTCAGACTTGATGGGAACCCACCATGCTAGCGCAGCAGGAAGACATCTTTGCCACACTGGCACTCTTGGAAGATGATCCCTATTTTGCAGACCGCGTCAGTCAAGATTTGACACAAATGGGCTGCCAAATCAGCCACTTTCGCACAGGCGAAGACTGCATCAAGGGATTACAAGAAAAATCCGTCGATCTCTGTTTGTTCGATCTCCAATTGCCAGGCATCAGCGGCCTGGAAGTGATGACACGCCTTTCGGCCCTGGGTCGCATGCCTCCCGTGATCTTTCTGACCAGCAACGACTCGGAAGAGGACATTGCACGCATCTTGCTGGCCGGTGCCGACGACTACATCATCAAACCCCACAACGCCAACATTCTGAAGGCACGCATCAAGGCCTTGTTGCGCCGCACCCGTCACAACACGACCCCACCACAAGAGCATTTGGGCGCATTGACCATCGACCATGCGGCACAGAAGATTTTCCTCGATGGCCAACTGGTCAAACTCACCAGCATGGAGACGACCCTGGCGTTTGCACTGTTGCAGCAGCGTGGACAAATCGTCTCGCGCCAGTCGCTCTACAAGGTACTGGACATTGACGACATGGCGGTCGATACACGCCGCCTGGATGTGCACCTGAGCCGCATCAGAAGCAAGCTGCAGCTGAACGTTGCCAACGGATGGACGCTGTCGTCCGTTTACCAACGCGGCTACCGGATTGAGTACTTCCATGAAAAATAAAGCCATGGCGTTGCGTTTTAGCCAGTGTCTGCACCACTGGGTCGCTGGCGCACTGGCCTTGGTCCCTGCCCTCCTTCTGGCGGAACAAGCACACATCCTCTACGTGGTCCGGCCAGGCGAAACGCTCACCCAAATCAGTCAACAGCATCTCAGCGAAGGTCATCACTGGCAAGAACTTGCACGAACCAATGGCCTTGTGGATCCACAACGGCTGCAGACGGGACAACGTCTGCGCATCCCCGTGGACTGGTTGGCGGCCAAACCCGCTGCAGCCCAGCTCCTGCATTTTTCTGGCGCAGTGCAGACCGCAGACCTCGGCGCCAAATGGCAGGCCGCTCAGCCAGGGGCCCTGCTCCAGACCGGACACCAAATCAAAATTGGCCGCAACAGCAGCGCGACCCTTCGATTTGCCGACGGCTCAGAACTGGTGCTCCAACCCGACACCGAGCTGGCCCTGGACACGGTCAGCATTTACGCTGGCGGCCACATGACCGACACCCGCCTGCGGCTGCAGTCTGGCAGGGTGGAGGTGCGCGCCAATCCCAACGGCCTGACCCATCAAAAACTGAATGTCATTACCCCGTCAGCCATCACCGCTGTGCGCGGCACGCAATTCATGATCGAAGCGCAACCCGGTCAAAGCCTGACACAAACCACGCAAGGCAGTGTGGAACTGCTCAACCCCCAGGGCAAGACCATGGTGCCTGCTGGCTATGGCAGCCACGTCAAACTAGGGCAAGCCCCTTTACCGCCCACCCCGACACCGCCCGCGCCCACACTGCAACAAGCGGCTTCCCGCTTCACTGCCTATCCGATTCAGTTCACAGCAGACCCCAAAACCGATGCCATCGGCTGGACCACCCAAGTGGGCCCCAGTGAAGGCAACCAGATGCGCCCCCTTGCCAAGCAAATCAAAACGACCCAAGCAGAATTCGAACTCGGACTGCTGGACAACGGCCACTACCTGCTGCGCACCTGGTACATCGACGCACAAGGCATGCCCAGCAACATCACCCAGCACGCCTTCGAAGTCCAAATTGCTCGCAAACTTCAGCAGCCTGCGGTCGCCATTCAACCGGCTTTGCTCGAAAAAAACCTCCAACTTCAATTGCCACCAGCACCTGATAGCCAGCGTTATTTGTTGCAGCTGACCCAGGATGCGCAAGGCCAGCACACCATTTGGTACGCGTTCAACGCGGCCCCGAATTCCACCTTGCCAGCGCAGTCACCCCTTCAGAACAGTCCTTATCACCTCTGGATATGGGCCTACTCGGTCAATTGAAGAGCGACCGCTTGGTCACGGCGCTGCTGCTGCTCGCCCTGACCATCCCATTGCACCTGAGCGGTGCGCTGTCGCGCTTGGACAACCTGGTCTACGACCTGGCTCAAAAACACAGCGACCGTGCCCCACCTCAAGACGTGGTCATCGTGGCGATTGACGAAGACAGCCTGTCTCAACTCGGACGCTGGCCCTGGTCACGAAAACTGCACGCCCAACTCATCGACCGTCTGCACCAAGGCGGCGCCAAAGCCATCGGGCTCGACATCTTGCTGTCTGAGCCACAGCAAGGCGACCCCCAAGCCGATCTGCAATTGGCACGCGCCATGCAGCAAGCTGGAAACGTCGTGCTGCCCGTGGTCATTGAACAGGTCCGACGGAACGGCCAACTGATTGAGAGCCAGCCCATTCCTGTGCTCAGCACCCAGGCCAGCGCCATCGGACGCGTTCACGCCGAACTCGATGCCGACAGCATCGCCCGCAGCATCACACGCTGGGAAGGCATCGGTCAGTCCGTATGGCCACACTTTGCGCAAGCCCTGCTCATGGCTGCAGACCAGTGGCCACCAGAGCTGCCCCGCACAGCGCCCAGCCACACCACCGCTCTCGCCACCAACACGCTGCACCAGCACGAACAAAACTACATCAACTTCAGCAGCGCAAAACAGCACTTTGCCAGCCTGTCGTATGTCCAGGTTCTGCAAGGCCACTTTCTGCCAGACACATTTCGCGGCAAGTTGGTCTTGGTCGGCTCTACAGCGGCAGGCCTGGCCGACAGCATCGCCACCCCCATTTCAGGTTTGCGCGAACCCACCCCGGGTGTCGAATTTCTGGCCAATGCCGTCGTCTCCATGCGCGAGCAAACCCTCATCCCCCCCTCACCGCTGTGGCTCACCCTGCTGCTGAGTTGCGGTCTGGCCGTGTTGCCGTTGGCCTGGCTGCCGCGCCTCAGTGCACAGGCCGGACTGTTCATGACGCTCGGCTATGGCTTGACTGTGCTGCTGATCGGCATGGCCTTGCCCCTGGTACTGCACCAATGGCTGCCCTTGAGTGCGGCCTTGACAGGCATCTTCAGTGCCTACCCCCTCTGGGCCTTGCGCAAGCTGCAGTCGACCACCCGCTTCATGGACCAGGAACTCGCACGCTTGGGGCTGGAGCTCAAGAAATGGGCGGCCAAGGATGAAACCAACGCCGACTCCGATCCCATCCAAAACCGCATCCTGCACATCCAAAATGCGACCGATCGGCTGATGGCGCTGGAACAACAGCAACGCGAAACTTTGGCCAACATTTCGCACGACATTCGGTCACCCATTGCGAGTGCAGCGGCGCAAGTCAAAAACGAGCTCGGTGCGCAGCACCCCGTGCATCGCCAACTGACCAAGGTGCTGCATTGGACCGAGGCGTTTTTGCACACCTCCAGAGCCCAAATGCTCGACCCGGACAGCTTTGAAACCCTGGACATTGTGGATCTGTTGCACCAGGCCATGGACGAGTTCTATCCCCTGGCCCAAGAACGCCAACAGCAAATGAACGCGCAATTGCCTTTGGACCCCGTATGGGTGCTTGGACACTTTGACAGCCTCAGCAGAGCCATCGGCAATTTGTTGGGCAACGCCAACAAATTTGCCCCCATCCACAGCCGCATTGACATCCACGCCCACACCACCGGCCAGCACATCCATATTGCCATCACAGACCAAGGCCCCGGCATCCCCGCAGAGCAAATCGGCCACATCTTCCAACGCTTCAACCAGGGCGAAGCCCAAAAGATCCACCCGCATGGCGGCGTCGGACTGGGTTTGTATTACGTGCAGACCGTGGCCCACAAACACGGGGCCAGCGTCAGTGTCAGCAGCCAACCCGGAGCGACCACCTTCACCCTCCGTCTGCCCATCCAATCGGTGGCCTCGCCCATCGACTAACCCGGCAGTGCAAGCGCTGATTAACGGTATGCGCCTTGCCTGGGTCCACGAAATTTTGCTCTACCAAACGAGCGCTGGAGCGCATCCATCGACGATGGCGTTCAGATCACCCGAACCACCGTGCGCCCCTTGGCACGTCCCTGAATGAAATCGTCGAACGCACTCGGCAGCTCGGCCAGAGCGATGCTGCGCGTGACTTCGGCCAGATGCGCCGGGCGCAGATCGGTGGCCAGCCGGTCCCACACGCGCTGGCGCGTTGGGAACGACATATAGCCTGAATCGACCCCCAGCAGGCTGACGCCGCGCAGAATGAACGGGAACACCGTCGTCTCCAGTTTGAAACTGGCCGCATTGCCGATGCTGGCCACCGTGCCGGCCTGTTTCATGTTGGCCAGAAGCCAGTGCAGGATGGGCCCGCCCACGTTGTCCACCGCACCGGCCCACTGGCCGGCTTCCATTGGCCGAACCTTTGCGTGGTCGATGCTGGAGGTCAGCATCACCCGTGTCGCGCCCAGCGCCATCAACTTTGCCTCCTCGGTGGCTTTGCTGGTCAGCGCCACCACCTCGTAGCCCAAGCGTGCCAGCATGTCGATGGCCAGACCGCCAACGCCACCGGTAGCGCCCGTGACGACCACTGGTCCCTTGTCAGGCGTCAGCCCGTTGTCTTCCATGCGCATGATGGCCAGCGCGGCGGTAAAGCCAGCCGTGCCCAGCGCCATGCTGTCAAACAGCGACAGACCGGCTGGCAAGGGCACCACCCATTTGGCGGGCACGCGGGCCAGTTCGGCATAACCCCCGTGGTGCGAGACGCCAATGTCAAAGCTGGTGGCAATCACCGCGTCACCAGGCTTGAAGCGCGCATCCTGGCTGGCCACCACCTCACCGGCCATGTCGATACCGCCGATGCATGGAAAGCGCCGAATGATCTTGCCTACGCCCGTGGCCGCCAGCGCGTCCTTGTAGTTGATGCTGGAGTAATGCACCCGCAGCGTGACCTCGCCAGCGTCGAGTTGCGCCGCGCTCATCGTCGTCAGTCGGTGGCAGGCCTTGCCGTTGGCATCCTGCTCGATCAATAGTGCCTTGAAATCGGTCATGTCTTGCTCCTTGTTTGTACTGGAATGGCTTCTTACAACGTCACGAACGCAGGCGGCTGAAAGACGCCGACCGGTCTGACCTCCCCCTTGAACCGCTCGGCTTGCACGATCGTCAGCTGCCCGGTGCACCCCTGGGTGAGCCGGGAGGTGCCGACGTCGCGCGTCAGCACGTTCGGGTTGCCGTGAACACAAAGGTTTTTCCCATCCGCATCCTCCACCGGGTCGTACCACGCCCCTGTGGGAATTTGCACCACGCCAGGCAATATCTCGGATGTCAGGCGCACGGCAGCAATGCACGCGCCACGCGCATTGAACAGGCGCACGAGATCGCCGTCTTCGATCCCGCGCTCCTGCGCGGTGTCGGGATGCATGGTGCACACCTCACGCCCGTGCATCTTGGTGGACTGACTGTGCCCACCGAAATCCAGTTGGCTGTGCAGGCGCGCCGCAGGTTGGTTCGAAATCAGGTGCAAAGGGTATTCATCCGTTGGTGCTTCCACCGGAGGAATCCACGTGGGATGACCCGGGCAATCGATATAGCCAAAGCCAGCGATACGGGCTGAGCTGACCATGATTTTCCCGCTCTCGGTGGCCAGCGGATGGGCGTCGGGGTCCTGGCGGAACTTGCGCAACATCCCCCCGTCATCCTCGAGCTGGGGCAGGACCAGTTCGCCGCGTTCCCAGAAAGTACCAAAATCTGGCACTTCATGCCCGAGCGCGACCAGTGTGTCGCGGGTGGTGTTGTAAAAGTGGCGAATCCATTCCTGCGCGGTGCGCCCTTCGCAGAAGGCATCCAGTACGCCTAGGCGCTGCGCGAGGCCACAGAAGATCTCGTAGTCGTCTCGTGCCTCACCGTAGGGTTCGATGATCTGATGCATCGCCACCATCAGCGCGTCGGTGGGCGCACTGCCGATGTCTTCGCGTTCAAGCGTCATGGTGGCCGGCAGCACGATGTCGGCGTGGCGGGCGCTGGCTGTCCAGGCGCTTTCCTGCACGACAAAGGTGTCGACTTGAGAGAACGCGCGCGTCAGGCGCGTCAGGTCCTGGTGGTGGTGGAAGGGATTGCCTCCTGCCCAATACACCAGGCGAATGTCCGGATAGACAAGGTGCTGCCCGTTGTACTCGAATGGCTCACCAGGATGCAGCAACATGTCGGCGATCCGGGCGACCGGGATGAATGCCTTGACCGAGTTCGTGCCCTGTGACAGCGACGGAGACGATATGGCATTGTTGCGACGGCCATAGTGTCCGAAGGTGCCCAGCGCATAGTTGTAGCCGCCACCGGGCAAGCCGATCTGCCCCAGCATGCACGCCAGCACGGCAGCCATCCAGATTGGCTGCTCGCCGTGTTCGGCGCGTTGCATCGAATGGGCGGCCACCACCAGGACGCGACGCTTGAGCAGCGACTTCGTCAGGCTCACGATGCGCTCGGCGGGCACGCCACAGATCGTGGCTGCCCATTGGGCATCCTTGCGCACGCCGTCCTGGCGGCCAAGGATATACGCCTCAAGCTCATCCCAACCACTGCAATAGCGGGAGAGGAAGGTACGGTCGTGCGCATCCAGCTCGATCAACGTGCAGGCCATACCCAGCATGAGGTCGGTGTCGGTTCCGGGCGTTACCGGGATCCAGTCCGCTGCGGCCTCTGGCGGCAGGTCGGAGCGCTGGGGCGACACACAGATGAACTGGCACCCGCGCTGGGCTGCCCGCAGCATCGCGTCACGTTCCACATGGCGACTCACGCCGCCACTGGCGATGCGCGAGTTCTTCAAAGCCATGCCGCCGAACGCCAACACCACATCGGAGTGCTTGGCGATCTGTTCCCACGTCACGTTGCGCTTCACCACGTGCTCGAAACTGCCAAGAATGTGGGGTAACAAGACTTCGGCACAACCGGCGCTGTACGAATTGACTGACCGCACATAGCCGCCTAGCGCCACATTGAGAAAGCGGTGGACCTGGCTTTGCGCGTGATGAAAGCGACCGGCGCTGGACCACCCGTACGAGCCTCCGAAGACGGCGCTTGGACCGTGCCGATCCTTCACCCGCTTGAGCTCGCGCGCCAACAGGTCGAGGGCTTCGTTCCAGCTGACTTGCACGTACTCGTCGTGGCCGCGTGCGGTGTCCGGACCGGGGCCGCGCTCGAGCCAGCCTCGGCGCACGGCCGGTGCGCTGATGCGTGCCGGGTGGCGCGCCGCGTCCGGGAAGTTTTCGATCAAGGGATTCGGGTCCGGGTCGCCAGCATGTGGGCGAACGACCAAGCGGCCGTCCACCAAGCCTGCCTGAAATGCACCCCAATGCGCACTGTGGGCGTGAAACTGTGATGTCATGTGAATTTTTCTTCCGTTACAACCGTTTATCCTGTCAAGCTTGGCTAGACATCGATAGCGGTGTTGGAGGCCGCGCGTTGGCGCAGTTCGAATTTTTGCAACTTGCCTGTGCTGGTCTTGGGCAACTCACCAAAAACCACACTGCGAGGCACTTTGAATCCCGCTAGGTGTTTCTTGCAATGAGCGATGACTTCAGCCTCGTCGAGGGCAGCGCCGGGCTTGAGCTCTATGAAAGCGCAGGGCGATTCACCCCATTTCGGGTCGGGCTTGGCCACCACAGCAACCGCTAACACTGCGGGGTGCTGATAGAGCACATCTTCGACTTCAATCGATGAAATGTTTTCGCCGCCTGAAATGATGATGTCCTTGCTGCGGTCTCTGATCTTGATATAGCCATCCGGAAATTGCACCGCCAGATCGCCGCTGTGAAACCATCCATCGGCAAAAGCGGTGGCGTTGGCGTTGGGGTTTTTCAGATAACCCTTCATGGCCAGGTTGCCTCGCATCATCACTTCGCCCATGGTTTCACCGTCGGCAGGCACGGGTTGAAGGGTGTCCGGGTCCAGCACCTGCACGGCCCATTGCATGTGATTGCGCACACCCTGACGTGCATTCAGGCGCGAGCGCTCGTCAGCGCCCAGGGCATCCCAGGCACTTTGTTTGGCGCACACGGTGACCGGGCCGTAGGTCTCAGTCAAACCATAGACGTGGGTCAGCTCGAAGCCGATGGCCTCCATGCTTTCAATCACGGCAGCCGGCGGCGGCGCGCCGGCCACCATGCTCTTGATGCCGCTTGGCAGTCCCACCTTCATGGCCGCTGGCGCATTGGCCAACATGCTTTGCACCAGCGGCGCGCCGCAATAATGGCTGACTTGGTACTCCCGCATCAGGTCAAAAATAGCCTGCGGATCGACCCTGCGCAGGCAGACGTTGACCGCCGCGCGCGCTGCCAGCGTCCAGGGAAAGCACCAACCATTGGCATGGAACATCGGCAGCGTCCACAGGTAGACCGCGTGCTTGGGCATATCCCATTCGAGGATGTTGGAGACCGCATTGATGGCCGCCCCACGATGGTGGTAGACGACACCTTTGGGATCGCCGGTGGTGCCGCTGGTGTAGTTGAGGGAAATGGCATCCCATTCATCACTCGGCATCGGCCAGGCAAAGTGCGGGTCACCGCCTGCAAGGAGAGCTTCGTAGTCCGTACCCCCGAGTTCCATCGCAGCGGGCCCATAGAGGGCATCACTGGTTTGAATCAGCTGCAGTTGGTGACTGCTTTTACGCAGCGCCAACGCGGCCGCAATCACCGGCGTGAATTCAGGATCCACGATCAGCACTTTGCTTTCGCTGTGATCGAGCATGAAGGCGATGGTGGAGGCATCCAGTCGCGTATTGAGGGCATTGAGCACAGCACCGGACATGGGGACGCCGAAATGGGCTTCCACCATCGGCGGCGTGTTGGGCAACATCACCGCCACAGTGTCGCCCTTGCCAATACCGAGGCCTTGCAAGGCACTGGCCAGGCGACGCGAACGCTCATAGGTTTGACGCCAGGTCCAACGTTGGGCACCGCCCCCCTGACCGTGCACGATGGACAGTCGGTCAGGGTATACCTCGGCCGCGCGTTGCAGGTAGATCAGGGGTGTCAGCGCGCAGTGGTTGGCTGGGTTGCGGTCGAGCTGCTGGTCGTAGATCGAGGTGCTCATGGTGTTCTTTCCAAAACTTTCTTCGGTTGAGTCGGTCAATCTCAGGCCTTGGGTTTGGCTGGCTCGTAACTCGCAGCCATTCCGGCACGCGCGTCTTGCTGAATGCCATAACTGGGGAACGGGTAGCGCAAACCGTTCTTAGCCAGGGCTTGCATGCCTTGCAAGGCCTTGGCAATGTATTCAACCGGCAAAGCCATCAGCATTTCGTCGTCGGTGACGCCGCCGTAGCGGCGTTCCGCAAAACAGGGGATGGACAAACTGGGTTCACGCGTTTTCAAGGCACGTCCCCACGAGTCAGCGCAGGCCGACTCGCCCACGCAAGACCAATCGAAACGCTTGTAGCCATGCCACTGCAGGCCGTTGATGAAATACATCATGGCGCCTGGCGTGGCATAGAACAGTGCTATGTCGGGCTGGTCCATCACGCCAGCAGCATCACCGCCGCCCCACTTGGCCAGCGGCGAAATGACCAAGGCCTTGTATTGACCCTTGGGCACCAAATCCATGGCGCTCTGGTGCTTGGCGCTGTCCTCTGGTGTGGCGTACCAGACACCCACCAATTGCTTGGCTTCGTACCAGTCCTTGTCCTGCCCGCCCAGGCCCACGACCGAGCGGCATTGGTCCCCCACCAAGTCGTCGGTGGTCACACCCAGTGTCCAGCCCAGGCGGGCAGTCTGGGCAACCAACTGGTCCAGGGTGTGCACCGCTTGTGGCCGCCGAATGCGCGGCACCGCCTGCATGGCTTCAACGGTTGGACACAGCTTCATGCCGAAGGGGATGGAGCGCAGTCGCAAGACCTTTTCCAGTTCACCAGTCATGGACTTGAAGTCGTTTGCAGTGAACACCTGTGCGTTGTTCAAAGTTTCAGAAGTGATGCTCATGTTGTCGTCCTCTTATGGTTTAAAAATATGACTGCAAGACCTTGCGCAAGACGTAAAATTTTTCACGCGTCAGAGGCCGTTGTTTTGGGTCAATTCATTGCGATAGTTGTAAATCGAGAAGCGCGTTACCTTCAGCGCCTTGGCCGCAGCCTCTCCGCAGAGTGCGTAGGGTTTGGGTTACAAGATCGCTGGCACCTGAACCTACACAGAGAGTCCGCTGTTCGCCGGCTACGCCCGTGGCGGTCAGTGTCCAAGAATCTTGGACAGAAAGTCCTTGCTGCGCTCGTTTTGCGGGTTGTTAAAGAAATCGTGCGGGTTGTTTTGCTCGACGATTTGGCCTTGATCCATGAAGATCACGCGATCGGCCACGGCCCTGGCAAAGCCCATCTCATGCGTCACACACAACATCGTGATGCCCTCGTCGGCCATCGCGATCATGACATCGAGCACTTCCTTGACCATCTCAGGGTCAAGCGCAGAAGTGGGTTCGTCAAACAGCATGATCTTGGGCTTGAGGCACAGCGCACGCGCAATGGCCACACGCTGTTGTTGACCACCTGAAAGCTGCAGAGGGTACTTGTTGGCTTGTTCGGCGATGCGCACACGGTTGAGCTGCGCCATGGCCTTTTCCTCAGCTTCCTTTTTTGGCAATTTGCCCACCCACATCGGTGACAGCGTCAGGTTCTCCAGCACTGTGAGGTGCGGGAACAGATTGAACTGCTGGAACACCATGCCTACTTCCTTGCGCACCCGATCAATCGCCTTGACGTCGTCATTCAACTCGGTGCCGTCAACCACCAGTCGACCTTGCTGGTGTTCTTCGAGCCGGTTGATACAGCGAATCAGGGTGGACTTGCCCGAACCGGACGGGCCGCAAATCACAATGCGTTCGCCTTTTGCCACACTCAAATCGATATCGCGCAGCACGTGAAAGTTGTTGCCGTACCACTTGTTGACTTTGTCAAACGTGATCATGGAATGGGTGGTTTTTGTCTCGGACATGATGAATATTCTTTAGTGACAGTTAGCGCAACTTGCTCTTGTTGACTTGTTTTTCAACCCATTGGCTGTAACGCGACATCCCATAGCAGAAGATGAAGTAAATCAGGGCAATGAACAGATAACCTTCCATGATGAAGGGCATCCAGTCGGCATCCGAGCTGATTGCCAGTTTCATCGATCCAGTCAGCTCATACAGGCTGACGATGGTGACCAGCGAAGTGTCCTTGAAGGTCCCGATGAAGCTGTTCATGATGCCTGGCACCACCATGGACAAGGCTTGCGGCAACACGATCTTGCGTTGCGTCTGCCAGTAGGACAAGCCCAGCGTGGCGGCAGCCTCGGTCTGTCCCTTGGGCACAGCCTGAAGGCCACCGCGAATGACTTCGGCCAGGTAGGCGGCAGCAAACAGCGTGATGCCGGCCAGCACGCGCACCAACACGTCAATCTGCAGGCCCTGTGGCATGAACAGCGGAAACATGAACGAGGCCATGAACAGCACAGAAATCAGGGGAACGCCACGGATGAGCTCGACGTACACAGTGCAAAAGCTTCGAATGGCCGGCAGGTTGGAGCGTCGCCCCAGCGCGATCAGCAGCGCGATCGGAAACGACATGATCAGCGACAACGAGGCCAGCAAGATGGTCAGCGGCAGACCGCCCCAGCGTTCGGTGTCAACCTTGCTCAGATTCAGCACGTTGCCATACATCAGCAAAAAGTAGACCGCCAGCACCACCAGCCACAGCGGGGCCAGCCAGAATTTCCAACAGGTGCGCATACAACTGAGCACCAGCAAGCCGGTCAGTATCAGGGTGGCGACCAACGGGCGCCACTGCTCTTCAAAGGGATAGCGACCGAAAATGATCAGACGATACTTTTCGCTGATCACGCCCCAGCAGGCACCTGCGTCTTTGCCTTGGCAGGCATCGAAACTGGGCAACCAGACAGCCTTGACGAAAGCCCAGTTCAGAATCTGGGGTACATACCACAGCAGTACACCGCCGATCACCAGGGTCGACACAGCAGTGGCCCAATCGGCCAGCAGGTTGGCCTTGATCCACGCCAGTGGACCGCTTGTGTTGGCCGGCGCAGGGCGCGCGGCAATGGGTTGAAATGTTGTTGTGTTCATGATGGCGAGGCACTTGTTAACGTTCTTTGATAGCTGCCCGGCTGTTGTACCAGTTCATCAGCAGAGAAGTGCCCAGCGAGGTCGTCAGGTAGACCAGCATGACAACCGAAATACACTCCACCGCGCGCCCAGTCTGGTTCAACGCGGTATTGGCAACGGAGACCACGTCGGGGTAGCCGATGGCCACCGCCAGCGACGAATTTTTGGTCAGATTGAGGTACTGGTTGGTGACCGGTGGAATGATCACGCGCATGGCCTGCGGCAGCATCACCAGACGCATCTCCTGGATGCGGTTGAGTCCCAGCGCCGAGGCAGCCTCGCTTTGCCCTCGCGAGACCGACTGGATGCCACCACGGACCACCTCTGCAATGAACGCGGCAGTGTAGAGAACCAAGCCGATCAGCACGGCCAGAAACTCTGGCGTCAACGCAGCACCGTTTTCAATTGAAAATTCTCCCTTGAAGGGTCGATCGAGTTCGGTCGGAGCGCCACCCACAAGCCAGCCCACCAAGCCGCCCAACAAGACAATCACAACGGACATCCAGAACAGACTGCGCACTTGGCCGGTGACCTCGAAGCTGCGCTGAGCCCAGCGCCGGTAAAACCCGGCTGCCACCAAGCCGACCAGCACACCCGCGCCAGCCAAGTAGTAGCCAAACGACCACACCGGCACAGGGTAACTGAGTCCGCCCTTGCTCAGGAACATGCCGCTCAAGGTGATGGCCTCCGATGAAACGGGCAGCACTTCGGTCAGCACCACATACCACAGCAACAATTGGATCAGCAAAGGGATGTTGCGAAACATCTCCACGTAAACACGGCTCAGGCCCCGCACCAGTATGCTGCGTGAAAAGCGCCCGATCCCGATCACGGTGCCGATGACGGTGGACAGGACGATGCCAATGATGGCAACGCGCAAGGTGTTGCTGACACCGACCAGTATGGCGCGCCAGTACGATTGTTCAGAACTGAAGGCAAACAGACTCTCACCAATGTCAAAGCCAGCTGGTTGGGTCAGAAAATCAAAACCGCTTTGAATGCCACGCATACGCATGTTGACCAGCGTGTTGTGCACCAAAAACCAGCCTACGCCGACGATGGCCAGCACAGCCAGCACCTGGTAGACCAGGCCACGAAAAGCCTGACTTCGCCAGGACCAGTATTTCTTTTTAGGAGGGGTGCTTGAACTCATGGTGTCTCTTGTCCTGTGGGAGTTTGAACGCCAACGCCACGGCTGTAAAAGAAACGCCGCGCAAAATCGCTCTTGCGACTTCATGCGGCGCTCATGCCTTGCTATGTCGTAGGCTCAACGAATCGGCATGGCATACATCAAGCCACCGTTGTTCCACTGGTTGTTGACGCCACGCGGCAGGCCCAAAGCCGACTTGGGGCCGACATTGCGTTCGAAGATTTCGCCGTAGTTGCCGGTGGCCTTGATGGCGCGTGCCATCCAGTCCTTGTCCAGACCCAGCAACTTGCCGCTGTCTTCACCATTGCCCAGAATGCGCTTGACCACGGGGTCGGCGCTGGTGGTTTTGAGCGAGTCCACGTTGGCTTGCGTGATGCCGTACTCTTCGGCTTCAATCAGACCGTAGATGGTCCACTTGACGATGGTGAACCACTCGTCATCGCCACGGCGCACCATCGGGCCCAGGGGCTCTTTGGAGATCACTTCGGGCAGGATGACGTGGTCGGCCGGGGTTTTGGCAACTTTGTTGCGAGTAGAGGCCAGGGCGGAAGCATCGGTGGTGTAGGCAATGCAACGACCGCTGAAGTAGGCGTTTTGGGCCGCCTCGAGCTGCTCAAAGACCACTGTCTTGATGTTCAAACCATTCGATCTGGAAAAGTCAGTCAGGTTTTTCTCAGTCGTGGTGCCCGCTTGAACGCACACGGTTTGACCTTTGAGCTGCTTGGCGCTCTTGAGCTTGCTCTTGACCGGCACCAAGAAGCCCTGGCCGTCGTAGTAGGTGGCGACGGTCTGTTCCAGACCCAACGAGGCATCGCGCGTCAGCGTGAAGGTGGTGTTGCGTGCCAGTACATCGATTTCGCCCGATTGCAGAGCCGTGAAGCGTTGCTGCGTGTTGAGCGGAACATACTTGACCTTGTCGGCATCACCCAACGTGGCTGCGGCAAGGGCGCGGCAGGTGTCGACGTCCAGACCGGACCACTTGCCATTCGAATCGGCGGCACTGAAACCGGGCAGACCGACGTTGACCCCGCAGACGAGCTGGCCACGTGCCTTGATACCGTCGAGGGTTTTTCCAGCATGCGCCGGAATCGCAGACAAGCTGCCTAAAGCGGCAATGATGACTGCCAAAGATTTGATGGTTTTCACGTGCATTTTGATGTCTCCTGTTAAAAAAATAATTGAATCCAATGGTGAAATGGTGCATCGACTAGGCGCGCGGCCGATAAGCACGAACTGCCAAGACGACGCGCTTGAGTGCGTCGAGCATCGAGTCGGTCGAGCATGCAATGTTCATGCGCTCGAAGCCGCCGCCCTCTTCCCGGCCAAAGATATGCCCCTCATCGAAGAACACAAAGGCCTCGTGCTGCATGATGCGTTCGAGTTCCTCGACCTCGAAGCCCAATGGACGGAAGTCCATCCACTGCAGGTAGGTGCCCTCAAGATCAAACACAATGACCTCTGGCAACTCCTTGGCCATGAAGTTTTTCAGTTCACGGCGATTGTGATCAATCAGAGCCAGGAGTTTGTCCAACCAAGGCTCGGCACGGGTATAAGCCAGCTCGCACGCCTTGTAGCCCAAGATGTTCAACCTGTGCAGCCCTTGTGCCTCCATCTCTCGCTTGAAGCGCGCGCGCAGGTCCGGATTGGGGATGATGATGTTGCTCGTCGTCATGCCGGCAATGTTGAACGTCTTGCTCGGCGCGGTGCAAACAATGGTGCGCTGCGCGATGTCCTCACCGAGCGTTGTCATGACCGTGTGCCGGTGCCCGGGCATGATCAGGTCAAAGTGGATTTCGTCGGAAATCAGCAGGAGATCATTGTCCAGGCAGATTTGCGCAACACGAGCCAGCTCCTCACGACGCCATACGCGCCCGGTTGGGTTGTGCGGGCTGCAAAAAAGCAATACCTTGTTTGTCGGCTGCCGAGCCAGTTCTTCGAGGCCTTCGAAGTCGATCTGGTACTTGCCGTCCTGTACCACCAGTGGATTTCGAACCACCGTGCGGGCATTGCGCTCGATGGCCAAATAAAACGGGTAATAAATCGGCGTGTTGACGATGATTCCGTCGCCCGGCTCGGAGTAGGCCCGGATCGCCGCAAAAAAAGCAGGCAGCACACCAGGGCAATCGAGGCGCCACTCTGGCTCCACAACCCAGCCATGACGGCGGCACATCCAGTCAACCACGGATGCCTCGAAAGCGGGCGTAGGGGACGCATAGCCGAGAACAGCGGTCAACAAATACTCGCGCAGGCCTTCAACAATCTCCGGTGCATTCGGGATGTCAAGGTCGGCGACAGAAAACGGTGCAACGCCCTTTGGTACTTCGGGGTTGCGTGAATGCATGTCAAGCCACTTGTATGACCCCATGGCTGTTCTATCGATCGAAGATTGGAAGTCGTAAATCATAGGGAGAGCCTCCTCAAACCCGGGGCGATTCATAGCGCCCATTGACTGCTTGGGCCATGCCAAAATTTTTGTCAAACAAGTTGGTCACCAGCAACGGCACTGACATCGGCCCGTCTCCTAAGGTTTGCACGTATGCACTTTGTCGATCCAATGCTAGTATTTTGTAATAGACCGGTCGTCTCAAAAATAGGGGAAACCCTATTTTGAGTTTTATTTTTCAATCCGCTATTTCAAACAGCTACTTTGGAGAAATACAAGCTCACGAACTGGTCAATGGGGTGCAGGCTGCGCGTCAACTTGGAGCGCAAAATCGCGCCCTCCCACCCAATCCAGAAGAACTGAGACAAGGCCTTGGCATCGTTTTCTTTGGCAATTTCACCCACTTGAATGGCCTCTTCCAGGCAGGCTGCCACGCGCTCTTCCCAAGAGACCAACACCGCCTCCAGTTGCAGCCGGAATTGATTGTCTAGGCTAGCCAGCTCCTGGCCTAGGTTTCCAATCAGGCAGCCACGCTTGAAGTCAAACTTGGTCATACCATGCTTGGCATTGTCGATGAAGGTCTTCAGCCGCGTCAAAGGTGAGCAACTGCTATCGTTGAAGATGCGATCCATCTTACGGGCGTAGTACTCCACATAATTTTCGATGACCGCTGTGCCGAAGTCGTCCTTGCTTTTGAAGAAATGGTAGAACGAACCTTTAGGCACGCCAACGCGTTTGAGTACCTCGTCAATTCCCGTCACCTGAAAGCCACGCTCGGTCAGCAACTCAGTACCGCACCAAACAAGTGCCCGCCGAGTATCGGATCGCACATTCGCGCGTGCTTGGCGACTTCGCAAAACTTTCTTCTTTCCAGGCTCATTGTTTGCAAAAATGGCAGCACCATCCGTTAGTGTTGAAGGAGTCATCAATTTCATAAAGGTAAAATAGACCGGTCATCTCAAAAAGTCAATTGGCAATTTGGCCATTTTGCCCTAACCCCAAAAAAGTAAAGTTAGTTGCCCAAATTCTTCCTAATCCCGCCTGGAATCAGGCCATTGCCCAGTTGACCGAATCAAACTATAGAACCCTGCCGGTACTGGGAGGGTTGAGCGCCGGTCCAATTGCGGAAGGCACGCCGGAATGAACTTGCATCCAGGAACCCCACCAATGTCGCGATGTTTGTCACGCTCAAAGAGCTCGCCGACAAGTGGTGTATGGCCGCGTCCCGTCGCATGCCATCCTTTATTTCCTGGTAATTCGCACCTTCGGCCTCCAATCGTCGACTCAAGGTCGTTGGCGCTACGTCCATTTCTGATGAAATGTCCTCCAACGTCGGCCAGCAAGAGGTATTCAAGCCACTGCGTAGACGATGACGTACACGGGCAGTCCAGCTGGTGATATTGCGGTATTTAAGGAACACGCTTTGAGGCGCGTCGCGCAAGAAAATCTTGACGCTGGCGCTGTCTGAATAACAGGGGAATCCAATACTCTTGCATCGAATCGAATGCGGGTCATTTCGCGTCAAATTCCAGGCGCTCAGAGCACATCACTGTGTACTCCTGGGCGTAAGAAGGGCAATGCCCTGTGAACTCAGCCTGCGTGATGGCTAACCGTTCTACTTCTCGCTTCAGTGCAAAACGGGGAGAAACTATTTCAAAGCCCCGATTTTCTTCAGTACGGCCGTGTAATTTTTGTAGTCATCCCAGATCAACTGCTTGATTTTGATCGGATCTTGGTAGTCGATTTCCATGCCACGGGTTTTCATGGCCTCTTTGAAACTGGGCGACTCCATGGTCGCCTTGGCCGCATCGTGGATGTACTTCAGGGCTTGCGGCTGGGTGTTTTTCGGTGCGATCAACAAATATTTGGCACCAAACGCTGCAAGATAGCCTTGCTCTTTCCAGGTGGGGGTATCCGGCAAGGCCGCTTGGCGCACATCACTGAATGACCCCAAAGCCCGAAGCGTGACGTTGAGCTGCGGCATGACTTCTGCGGGTTGTGCCACCGACGCTGTGATGTGCCCGCCCAGCAGTGCCGGGCCACCCTTCGCCCAACCCGCAAAAGGAACATTGATGGCATGGATGTCTGCAGCGATCTTGAGCTGCTCCACGTTCAGATGGCTGATGGTGGTCTCGCCTGGAAAACCAATGCTGAGCTTGCCAGGTTGCGCTTTGGCTGCCTCGACGAAATCCTTGCCTGTTTTGTATGGCGAGTCTTTGGGCACAACAATGATGGGAGAAAAACTGACCACATTGAGTATGAAGTCGTAGTCGTCGGGCGTGTTGTATTTGAGTTTGTTCAGCTGCGGCCCAATCGCCAGGTTGGAATTGGGCACGATGGCAAACGTGTAGCCATCGGGTTTGGCCATCTCCACCATGGCAGAGATGGCACTGGTGCCGCCTGCGCCCGGCTTGTTGGCGACGACCAAGCCGTTGGGGAATTGCGAGCGCATGCCTTCGGCCAACAGACGCATCACGATATCAGCCGCACCACCTGCGGGCCAACCCACGATGGCCGTCACTGTTTGCGCGGGATAGCTTTGCGCCTGGCTAGCAACGGCCCAGCCAAAAAGTGCAAGGCCTGCGATGAATTTTTTCATGTTTGTCTCCTGTTTTTTAAATGACATGGGTTGACTGCAGCAACCTGTTGACTTGTTCAAGGGGATTTCACGCTGCTGGTTTTGCCGGCTCGTAACTCGCAGCCATACCTGCACGCGCATCTTGCTGAATGCCATAACTGGGGAACGGGTAGCGCAAACCGTTCTTGGCCAGGGCTTGCATGCCTTGCAAGGCCTTGGCAATGTATTCAACCGGCAAAGCCATCAGCATTTCGTCGTCGGTGACGCCGCCGTAGCGGCGTTCCGCAAAACAGGGGATGGACAAACTGGGTTCACGCGTTTTCAAGGCACGTCCCCACGAGTCAGCGCAGGCCGACTCGCCCACGCAAGACCAATCGAAACGCTTGTAGCCATGCCACTGCAGGCCGTTGATGAAATACATCATGGCGCCTGGCGTGGCATAGAACAGTGCTATGTCGGGCTGGTCCATCACGCCAGCAGCATCACCGCCGCCCCACTTGGCCAGCGGCGAAATGACCAAGGCCTTGTATTGACCCTTGGGCACCAAATCCATGGCGCTCTGGTGCTTGGCGCTGTCCTCTGGTGTGGCGTACCAGACACCCACCAATTGCTTGGCTTCGTACCAGTCCTTGTCCTGCCCGCCCAGGCCCACGACCGAGCGGCATTGGTCCCCCACCAAGTCGTCGGTGGTCACACCCAGTGTCCAGCCCAGGCGGGCAGTCTGGGCAACCAACTGGTCCAGGGTGTGCACCGCTTGTGGCCGCCGAATGCGCGGCACCGCCTGCATGGCTTCAACGGTTGGACACAGCTTCATGCCGAAGGGGATGGAACGCAGGCGCAAGACTTTTTCCAGCTCGGCGGCCATCGTCTTGAAGTCACTGGCTGTGAAAGTTTTTCCCGTAATTGGGGATGCAAAGGTGTTGTTCATTGAGGTGATTTCCATGTTCATGAAGGTTTGATACCAACGTGAGACTTCAGCATTTTCTTTTCCGCATCGCGGTTCAGACACATGCCCAGACCAGGGGCCACAGGAACCGTGAAACGCCCCTTAACTGGCTGCAAATCCTGCTCAAACAAATCGCGGTTGCAGGCTTTGAGGGAATAAGTATGGTGTTCGTGAATTTCAAAATTGGGGATGGCTGCCTCGAATTGCAGCGCCATCGCAATGGCCAGCGGTGAGCCACACACATGCGCCTGCACACCGACATCAAATGTGTGCGCTAAATGGGCAATCTTGACGGCTTCGCTGATACCTCCGACCAAACCCACATCGGGCTGGATCATGTCCATCGCCCCAGCCTCCAAATAAGGCAAAAAGCCCCAACGCGTGTACAGACGTTCGCCCGCGGTCACTGGAATAGGAGATTTCTGAGCGAACTTGGTATGCGCCTTGCTGCCGTTGTAGTGTGTGGGCTCTTCCATGAAGAGGATGCCCAGGTCTTTGACCAATTCAGCTACCTGCAACGCACCGGCGGTGGATGTGAATGAATGCAACTCCAAAATGATGTCGGCATCGCTGCCCACCCCCTCGCGGATTGCCTCCATGCGGGCCCGAAACAACTTGCGCTGCGCCGGCGTGAACAAGCCGCGCAGCTTGGTTGCTCGGCTGCCATCGGGCGCAATCATGAGCGGGTCAACCTTGACACAGTCATAACCTTCAGCACGGGCCTGCTGGGCTGCTTCCAGATATTGCGCGGGTTCTGTGTAATTGATGACCTCATCACCCCAGCCAAATTGAAGTTGACTGGCGTAGCAGCGCAAAGGCTCAGGCGTCTGAGCCCCCAATAACTGGTGCACAGGTTTGCCAGCCGCCTTGCCCTTGATGTCCCACAAGGCGGAGTCCAGCGCACTCATGGCGCCAAACACCACGGGCCCACCCCCTTCGGCCCAGAATGAGCGGCGCAACATGTGTTCCCAGATGGTCTCTGTGTGCAAGGGATTGCCGCCCAACACAAAGCGCTCAGCGAGCGTCAACACCATGGGCGCTGCGGCTGGAGCGCCCGTACCGTAAGACATGCCGACCTCTCCCAGGCCGGAGATGCCTTCGTCGGTATGCACACGCGCAAACACATGACGCCACGATGCAATGCCGTTGCGACCCGATAGCTCGGCCTCTAAAACTTCGACACCCGTGACCTTCATTTGATCGCCTTAAATTTGTATTTTGTGCATTGTATACCGTACACAAGAAGAGTCAACACCCCCAAAATAGTCACTAAAATCAACGCAAAACCAAGTCACACTGATGCAACCCTACGTCCGCCGCTCCACCGCCGTCGCCGCCACGGATCAGATTCGAGATGCCATCATTTCAGGGGACCTGGCTATGGGCAGCCCTCTGTCAGAAGCCACCATCGCCGAGCAACTGGGCATCAGCCGCACCCCCGTACGCGAAGCCATGCGGCAGTTGGCACAAGAGGGCTTGGTTCAGCTGCGCCCATATGTAGGTGCATCGGTGTTTGTGGTCACCGTCCAAGAACTTGCCCAGATGATTGATTTCCGCGAAATGCTAGAAGTTGCGGCGCTCAAACAAGGCATGACGCGTGATGCGCCAGGACTGGGGGCGAAACTGCAAACCATTGCCACGCAAATGGAAGCGGCCATTCACGCGTCAGACGTTCGCCCATATAGCGCTCTGGACACCGAGTTTCACGACACCATCATTGATGCCGCCGGCAGTTCGTTTCTGCATGATGCCTATACGCTGGTGTCATCCAAGCTTGCCGCCATGCGAACCGTCATTTGGCGAGACAAGGACAGGCTCCAAAGAAGCATCCACGGACACGAAGCGCTCATTGCCCGCATCAGCGCGGGCGATGTCCAGGCGGCCATCGCCGTTTTGATTCAACACATTCGAAATGCTGAGATGGTGTTTGCTGGCGATAAGACGTTGTTTGGTCACACGGAAAACTGATCAACGCACCACTGGACCGTCTGGCCGATGATCGCCAGCGGCAATGCATTTGGTACCAGGCTGCGCCGCCTGATGCAAGCAGCTTGAGCTCAGCACTGCAAGGATCCGTGCACCAGCAATATGGCTTGCCACCGTGGGGCCGCTTGAAGGCTGGATTGCCAAGGCTAGAAGCGGGCGGTGGCTGCGTGCAGTTTCAGCAGCTCGCGGTTCCTGTCCAATTCTGGGCGGGATTGTGTCAATTAATTTGAAAACCGTTCAGAACAATTCGATTGCCTGACTGCTGGGGCGCTGGTCCAATGCCTACCATGCCCACCTCACCATTCACGCCTTTGCGACGCGAAGACACCGCACTGCTCACCGGTCGCGGCATGTTCACTGGTGATGTGCAGCTTGCGGGCGGCTTGCATGCGGTGTTCGTCCGCTCGCCTCTGCCGCATGGTCGCCTGCAGCCCATTGACACGCATTTGGCCGAACAATCACCCGGTGTGGTGGCCATCTTGACTGCCGCCACATTGACCCCATCGGGGCAGGCGGTGCATTTACCGCCGCCCAACCCGTTGTTGCCGATTTCTCATGCACCGCAGACCGAAGTACTGGCCCGCGACCTGGTCACTTATGTAGGACAGCCTGTGGTCTTGGTGCTGGCGCGTTCGCTGCAAGAAGCACAGGCGGCAGCGCAGACGGTGCAACTTCAGATCGCTCCATTGCCCCCTGTTTTAGACTTTGCCGATGACGCCTCGAACATGCAGGCCGAGCAGGTGACGCAGGTCGTGCACCAATTTGATTCGGGTGAACCAGGCTCCGAGCCCACAGCGGGCGCCATCACGGCCGAACTTGAACTGCAGGTGCCCCGTGTCTTGGCCATGTCCATGGAGCCCCGTGGCGTGCAAGTGCAGTGGGTGCATGAGACCGACGATGCGCCAGCCAGTCTGACAGTCTGGATCGGCACGCAAACGCCTTCTCGCGCGCGCACCGATATCGCCGAGGCCCTGGGCTGGGCACCAGAGCGTGTGCGCGTCATCTCCGGGCAAGTCGGGGGGGCCTTTGGTGCCAAGTCGTCGCTGTGCCCGGAAGACCTGGCCGTCATTTTGGCGGCTCGCCAACTGCGTGCAGCGGTGCGCTGGCAGTCCACCCGTTCCGAAGAATTCACCTCCGGCATGCATGGCCGGGGGGCGCATCTTTCAGGGCGTCTGACCCTGTCGCCCAATGGGCGGTTTGAGGCCTTGACGGCGCATTTGCGTTTCACCATCGGTGCCTGGTTACCGTTTTCGGCGGTGGCGCCCTTGCGCAATGCGGCCCGCATCTTGCCAGGGCCTTATCGCGTGGCCAAGCTGGACGTGCAAGGCAGCGCGGGTTTGGCGCACAACGCGCCTGTCACGATTTACCGAGGTGCAGGGCGCCCCGAAGCGGCCCTGCTGATGGAGACCCTGGTAGAGCAAGCCGCGCGCGCCGCAGGCATCGACCCGGTGGCCTTGCGTCGACTGAATCTGATCGATGCGTCGGCCATGCCTTACACCACACCGACTGGTGAGGTGTATGACAGTGGCGACTACCTGCGCGCACTGACGCAGGCCTGTGAACGCTTTGATTACGCCGCCCAGCGTCAGTTGCAAGCACAGCGTCGTGCACAGGGCGAGGTGGTGGGCATTGGCCTGGCGCTATACGTTGAGCCTTGTGGCACAGGCTGGGAGTCGGCCCACGTCGACTGGCATGCAGACGGCTCGGTCACCGTGGCCACGGGCTCACCCGCCCAGGGGCAAGGCCACGCCACCACCTATGCGCGCATTGCCGCGCAGGCCCTGGATCTGACACCCGAGGCGGTCACCGTGCTCTACGGCGACACGGCACTTTGCCCACCCGGCATTGGGGCCCTGGCCAGCCGCAGCACCGCCATTGCAGGCAGCGCCATCGTTCAGGCTTGCCACACACTGAAAGCACAACGTGCTGCGGGACAAGCCCTGCCCTTGTCGGCCGGTGGGCGCTTCACGGCCGCCGAAAGCTGGAGCTACGGCTGCGTGATCGCACGCCTGTCGGTGGACCGCGATACAGGTCGCCCCACGATTGAAAAAATGGTCTGGGCCGACGATGCCGGCCACATCGTCCACCCCGATCTGGCCAAAGGCCAATTGATCGGCGGCATGGCCCAAGGGCTGGGCCAGGCGATGTTCGAAAAACTGGTGTACGACGACGCCGGGCAACTGATCACCGGCTCGCTGATGGACTACGCGGTGCCGCGCGCCGACGACATGCCCGCCTTCGAGATCGACAGCTTTTGCACCCCCAGCCCGAACAACTTGCTGGGTGCCAAAGGCGTGGGCGAGGCAGGCTGCATCGGGGTGCCAGCCGCCTTGATGAATGCGGCGCGTGATGCCTTGTCCCCCTTAGGCGAATGCCCGCTTCAATTTCCTTTGACGGCTGAACAGTTCTGGCGTGCCATGAACGAACCGACCTGAAACCCCTTATTGCTTCACTTCACCACATTGAAAGAACCCCATGGACTACAAAAAATCCGAAGCCAAGGAATACGCCCGCGAACACCTGGTCGGCGTCTGGGCCGCCAACCTGACCCCGTTTGACGACGCGCTGCGCATCGACGAAAAGGCTTACCGCGACAACCTGGACCACTGGATCAAGGACCTCCAGTTGGGCGGCTTGTTCATTGCGGGCAAGCAGGCCGAGTTCTTTTCGATGTCGATTCCCGAGCGCAAGCGCCTGATGGAACTGTCGGTCGAGGCCGCGCAGGCGGCGGGCGACCGTGGCGGCATCGGCCGCTGCGGCATCATCACCTCCTGCTCGGACACCAACCTCGATGTCGTGCTGGATCTGGCTCAGCACTCGCAAAACATCGGTGCCGACTATGTGATCGTGCACAGCCCAGTGCTGCACTTTGGCGCAGACACCGACGAAACCATTTACGAGTATTACCGCCACCTGTCGGACAAACTCGACATCGGTCTGGCCATGTGGAACCACCCCGATTGCGGCTACACGATGAGTCCCGAGCTGTGCGCCCGGATTGCCGAGCTGCCCAATGTGGTGGCCATCAAATACAGCACCGACCGGGCCAATTACAAGCGCCTGACCGAAATGGTCGGGGACAAGATCCACGTCAGCAACCCGGACGAACACGACTGGCTGGACAACATCATCGAGCTGGGCTGGAAGTTGTACCTGTGCTCAACCCCGCCGTTTTTGCTGCAGACCAAGGTCGACCAGCGCATGAACGAATACACCCGACTGGCCTTTGCCGGAAAACACGACGAGGCACGCAAAGTGCGTGACAGCCTGGAGCCCGTGCGTCAAGCCCTGCGCGACAGCCGCCCCAAAGGCAAGCCGCAAGCCCACGGCAAAGCCTGGCAAGACCTGCTGGGCCAGCATGGCGGCAAGGTGCGCCGGCCTTTGCTGAACATGACCGAGGCCGAACTGGAAACCACACGCCAGGCCTTCCTCCGCTCTGGCTTGCGCCTGGCCTGAGGCCTACGCCATGAAGTCCGCAGGTCTGTACAACCGTCATGACCCCGCGCTGTGCGTGGGGAGGGTGAGCGCATGAGCGGCCCCGTCCCACTGCAGGTCAACGGCCAGTGGCATGCGCTGCAGCTGGAACCTCAGACCTTGCTGATTGACGGGCTGCGCGATGCGCTCGGTCTGCGCGGCACCCACCAAGGCTGCGACACCGCCCAATGCGGTGCCTGCACGGTGCAGCTGGATGGCCAAGCGGTCAAGTCGTGCAATGTGCTGGTGCTGCAAGCGCAAGGCCGTGCGGTGCGAACCGTCGAAGGACTGGCCGCAACGCCTGACCAGCTACACCCCATGCAGCAGGCCTTCAGCAAGCACCACGCCTTGCAATGCGGTTTTTGCACACCAGGTTTTTTGATGCGGGCGGTGGCCTTGGCCGATGCGCCGCAAGCGGCGCAAGAACCCATTGATCCGCAATGGGTGCGCCATGCGATCGGTGGCAATTTGTGCCGGTGCACGGGTTACGAAGGCATCGTGCAGGCCATCTGCGAAGGCCTGACCGAGATGCGCAAGGCAGGCATGCCATGAACCGTTTTGAATTCTTTCGCCCGGCCACGCTGGACAGCGCACTCGCGTTGACCGCCCCCTCCCCGCAACCCCAACCGGACGAGGAAGGCGGCGTCGTCTGGCTTGCCGGTGGTCAGTCTTTGCTGGCGGCCATGAAGCTGGGCATGGCCACACCCAGTGCGCTGGTGGATTTGCAGGATGTGCCCGGCTTGCGGGACATTCGCCTGGAACCCGGCGCCGACGGGCAAACCGCGCTGTGGATCGGCGCCATGGCCACCCATGCCAGCGTGGCCGCCAGCGATGTGGTGCGCCGTTTTTCCCCTGGACTGGCCGCATTGGCGGGCAACATCGCCGATGCGCAGGTGCGCAACATGGGCACCCTCGGTGGCGCATTGGCGCACAACGATCCTGCGGCCTGCTGGCCCGCAGGGGTGTTGGCAGCCGGTGCCAGCATCGTCACGCAGCGGCGCACCATTGCGGCCGATGCGTATTTTCAGGGCTTGTACAGCACCGCACTCACGGCGGGTGAACTGATCCTGGGCGTGCGCTTTCCCCCTTCCTCGGGCCTGCACTACATCAAGTTTGAACAGCCTGCTTCACGCTTTGCTCTGACCGGTGTGGCGGTGGCCAGATCGGCACAGCCAGACCACGCCGTGCGTGTGGCCGTGACGGGCTTGGGGTTTGGCGTGGTCCGCTGGGATCAGGCAGAACAAGCACTGATGGCGAATTTTGATTTCACCGCCTTGGATGCCTTGACCCCCTTGCATGCCTCAAATGTTTCGGTGGGCCTGGAAGCGCTGGGGGACATGCATGCCACTGCCGCGTACCGCTGCCATCTGGCGCATGTGCTGTTGCGCCGCTGCGTGGCCGAGATTTCAGGGCGTCCTTTGCCACCACGGGCACCCTTGACACCGTTGACCCGCGCTGCAGCACAGCCACAAGCTGGGGCACAGGCCTTGACCGAACGCGGTCAACCGAGCGAGCCCGCGCCTCCAGTGCCTGCTGCGCCAGCAGCGCGCGAGGGTTTCGGCGGCTGTCAACATTTGGCGGCACCTGCGGCGCAGGTGTGGCAAGCCATCCTTGACCCTGCCCATCTGCAAACGAGCATTCCGGGCTGTGAATCGCTGGTCCAGCGCAGCGCCCAGGCCTACGAGGCCACGGTCAAAGTGGGCCTCGGTCCGTTGTCGGTGCGGTTCAAGAGCGAGGTCACTTTGAGTGACCTGCGCCCGCCCGAATCCCTGACCTTGGGCTTTGTGGGCCAGGCCGGTGCCCTGGGCAGCGGCCAGGGCACAGCCCAGGTGCGTTTCGAGCCAACCGCCGATGGCGGCACCGATTTGCACTGGTGGGTACAGGTCCAGCTCAGTGGCCGCCTGGCCCAGTTTGGCAACCGGCTGGTGGAAGCCAGCGCACGCAAACTCAGTGCAGAGTTCTTCCAGCGTTTCAGTGCCGTGCTGCATCCCGGCGATGGGCAGACACTGCCTGGCGGTCAACAGCTGGCCGGGTCATGGCGCGCCATGGGCGCCCGTCTGAAAAGTTTTGTTCAACGACTTTTGTCCTTTACAAGAAAGTGAGTTCACCATGTCTTCATCCCAACCCGTGTCTTACGACCATTTCAGCCAACCCCTGAACTTTCAGCAATGGCTGGACGCCAACCAGGCGCGCTTGCAGCCGCCCGTGGGCAACCAGCAGATCTGGAAAAACGCAGACCTGATCTGCACCGTGGTGGGCGGCCCCAACGAGCGCACCGATTTTCACGACGACCCTTATGAAGAGTACTTTCACCAATTCAAAGGCAATGCTTCTCTGCTGATCGCCGATCGCGGCAAGTTCGAGCGCGTTGTGTTGCGCGAAGGTGATGTGTTCTTGCTGCCCGCCCATGTCCGCCATTCGCCCCAACGCCCTGAGCCTGGCAGCCTGTGCACCGTGATCGAGCGCAGCCGCCCCGTGGGTGCGCTGGATGCGTTTGAGTGGTACTGCGCCGGTTGCGGCGGCCAGGTGGTGCGCCGTGAAATGCAATTGCAAAGCATTGTGGAAGACCTGCCCAAAGCCTATGCAGATTTTTATGCGTCCGATGTCGCCGTGCGCACTTGCCCCCATTGCGGCGAAGTGCACCCCGGCCGCGACTGGCGCAGCTGGCATGCACGTTGTGCCCAGCAGTTCCCCCAAACGGTGCGCGCATGATGCAGCAGCCCACACCACTCAAGATCGGCATGATCGGCTTTGGTGCGATCGGACAGGCGCTGGCGCAACAGTTGGGCTCTGATGCCCGGCTGGTTGTGACGCAAGTGGTTGTTCCTTCGAGCCTGATGGCCGCTGTGCAGAGTCAGACCACCCAGCTGGCCCCCCGTGCGCGGGTGCTGGACGCGCTGGATTTTGGTCCCGATCAACGCCCCGATCTCGTGGTGGAATGTGCCGGGCATTCGGCCGTGGATGCGCATGTGGTGCCGGCCTTGCAGGCTGGCATTGCCTGCGTGATGGCCTCTGTCGGTGCCTTGCACGATGCAGCTTTGCTGCATCGGCTGGAATCGGCCGCAAGTCAAGGGAACACCCGTTTGAAACTGGTCACGGGCGCGATTGGCGGCATCGATGCCCTGACAGCAGCCCACTTGGGAGGTCTCGACGACGTGACCTATGTGGGACGCAAGCCGCCCTTGAGCTGGCTGGACACACCTGCAGAACACGTGTGCGATTTGGCACAGCTGACCAGCCCACAGGTCATCTTTCGGGGTTCAGCGCGTCAGGCCGCGCAAGACTATCCTAAAAATGCCAATGTGGCCGCGACCGTTTCGCTTGCAGGTCTCGGGCTCGACCGCACGCAGGTTGAACTGGTGGCCGACCCTGGCGTGACACGCAATGTGCACACCGTCATCGCACGGGGTGCGTTTGGCCGGATGGAATTGACCTTGGAAAATTTCCCCTTGGCAGCCAATCCCAAAACATCCGCACTGACCGTCTACAGCCTGGCACGTACCGTGCGGAATGCGGTGGACCCCATCGGTTTCTAAAGGAGACACCATGACCTTTTCCATTTTTCGAAGCTTGAAAATCACGTTTTGCGCACTGGTGACAATTTGGGCCGCGGCACCCGCCATGGCACAGGCCCAAGCGCAGCCTTACCCGGCCAAAATGGTCAAGATCATCAACAATTTCCCTGCCGGTGGCCCGTCAGACATCCTGGCGCGCACGGTGGCAGAGGCATTGCAAAACACGCTCAAGCAAACCTTCATTGTTGAAAATAAGCCGGGTGCAGGAGGCAACGTCGGTGTGGATATGGTGGCGAAAAGTCCTGCCGATGGTCACACCATCATGGTTGGTATTGACACCGCTTTCACAGTCAATCCGCACATTTTCAAGAGCATGCCGTTCAAGGCCAGCGATCTCAAGCCAGTCATGGTCATGGCTTCGTCAGGCCTGCTGATGGGAAGTTTTCCCGGCAACCAGATCAAGACCCTGAAAGAGCTGGTAGACGCAGGCAAGAGCAGGACTCTCAATTTCAGCAGTGGCGGCAATGGCAGTCCGGGTCATCTGGCTGTGCAAATTTTCACGGATGCAACCACCGTCAAAGTTCAGCATGTGCCCTACAAAGGCAACAACCCGGCAGTGACCGCCATTCTCTCCGGTGAAGTGGATGCGGGGGTACTGGCCACGCCGGGAATGCTGCCGCATGTCAAGGCGGGCAAGATCAATGCACTGGCCGTAACCAGTCGCCAGCGCTCCAAACTGGCACCCAATGTGCCCACCGTTGCCGAGCTGGGTCTGAAAGATCTGGAACTCGAGGTGCTCTATGTCGTGATGGTGCCCAGTGCTACACCCGATGCGGTCGTTCAGACCTTGCAAAAGGCCGTGGCAGAAGCCTTCCAGCGCCCTGATATTCAGGCGCGTCTGGCCAACTTGGATTTGTTTTACGAAGGTCTGACCGGTGCGGCCGCACAACAACGCCTGAACGATTTGTCGAGCCGTTATGCCCGCATTGCACGAGCGACCGGCATGCAGCCAGAGTGAGCACATGCCAAGGGCATGGTGCGCCATCAGATGCAGGCCACACCCTTGGCGTGTTGAGTGGGGGACGTGTTGGGGAACCCACTGTTGTGTGGTGCGCTTGATACATCGCTTCAAATGGCCCGACAATCCACCCAATGCAATCCACCCATTTGACCTTGCGCCAGTTGCGCGCGTTTTGTTTTGTTGCACAAGAGCAAAGCATGACGCGTGCGGCCGAAAAGCTGTTCCTCACCACTTCGGCACTGTCCATGTTGATCCGAAGTCTCGAAGAGGAGCTGGGCCTCAGGCTTTTTGAGCGCACCACCCGCCGCGTGATGCTGACCGATGCAGGCACTGAATTGCTGCCCACGGCTTTGCACACCCTGGACCAGCTCGACAGCTCCGTCCGTTTATTGCGGGCCACGCATCTGAAACAAGGCGAGCTGCTCAAGATTGCCACCTCACCCTTGCTGGCCGCCAGCCTGATGCCGGCGGTCATCTCACAATTTCGCAGTGATTTTCCCGGCGTGCGCGTGGCCTTGCTGGATGTGCCGGTCGCCGATGTGGCCGAAGCGGTCCGTTCGGGACAAGCCGATATCGGTGTGTGTACCTCCGATCAGGAAAACAGGGACCTGAAATCCGAAGTTATTTTTCAGGATGCACTGTGTGTGGCGTGTCCCGAAGGGCATGCGCTGGCCGCCATGGACAGCGTGGAGTGGGCCGATCTGGTGGAGTTTCCGCTGATCTTGCTCAAGCCTGGCACCGGGCTGCGCACTTTGCTGGAAAAGCCCATGCAACGCTGGGCCGGGCAATTCCGGCTGGAATACGAGGTGGCCAACATCCAAACGGCTTTGGGCTTGATCGGTGCGGGCTTGGGCGTGTCGGTGTTGCCCGCCTACAGCCTGGCCAGAGCCGGGATACAAGGCATCGCGGCCAGACCCTTGACCAACCCCCAGGTCATCCGTGAAGTGGTGACCTTGTACGCACCAGCCAAACCATTGTCAGACTCTGCTGAATCCTTCTTGAACAGATTCAAAAAATTGGCCGCACAAACCCCTGCGCGTCCTTGACACTTGAATGACATGACGGCTTGACGCCCTTCATGGCTTGGAAACAAGAGCGGATGCTCCAAAAATTTAAAAACGAATTTCTTAATTTCAACGAAGGCATCCCAGGCCATGCCATTGGGTTCAAGACACAGCCATGAATTGCCCAGTTTCATTGATGAAACCTTCAGTTAATTCCACAAATCCACTGGGTAACTCCTTAATCGGTTCACGCGGTTCCACGCATAACATGGCGTTGTCACTCCAGCGGCGTGTCCTCATGACGCAGCCGTGGGTATCTGACTGTTTTCAGGAGTCAAGGACATGAACTTTCCAAGCAACCAGTGGTACATGGCGGCATGGGCCAGCGAGATCGGTGATGCCCCTCTGGCACGCACCATTTGCAACGAACCCATCGTCTTGTTTCGCGAGCGTTCAAGCGGCCAGGTCTCGGCCTTGCTCGACCGTTGCTGCCACCGTGGCGCACCTTTGAGCATGGGCGAGGTGACCGACAAAGGCCTGTGCTGCGGTTACCACGGTGTGGTCTTCAATGGCTGTGGTGCCTGTGTGCATGTGCCCGGGCAAGACAAGATCCCAAGCAAGATGCAAGTGCGGAATTTCCCAGTGGAAGAGCGCGATGCGATTGTGTGGGTCTGGATCGGCGACGCGGCGCTGGCCGATCGCAGCAAGATCCTGCCCTACCCGTACCACAACCAACCTAAAAAATGGCCCTTCAAAAGCCACATGTACCACGTCAAGGCCGACTACCGGCTCTTGCTTGAAAACCTGATGGACTTGACGCACCTGGCCTTTGTGCACAAAAGCACGATCGGAGGCAACCCGCAGGCGCATGTGCAAGCCAAGATGACGGTCACCCCCAAGGACAGTGGCTTGCACTTCATCCGTTGGTTGCCCGGCTCGACCCCGCCGGCCACCTACGTGAAAGCGGTCGGTTTCAAAGGCCCGGTGGACCGCTGGATGGACTTCGAATTTGTGGCCCCGGGCAGTGTCGTGCAATGGACCGGCGCGCTCGATGTGGGGCGCGGTGCCGAAGAAAACCGCGATCAGGAAGGCGGCTTTTCTTTGCGCATCCTGCATTGCCTGACGCCAGAAACCGACAACAGTTGTTTTTACTTTTGGTCAGCGGCCAACGGATACCGCCAGGACGACCCGAGCGCCACCGAACAGCTCTTTGACCAGGTACACACCGCCTTCCAGGAAGACAAGCGCATGATCGAGGCGCAGCAAAACATCCTGGACCGCACCGGCGGCGAAGAGGGGCTGGTGAACATCGTCTCGGATTCGGCCCGCGTGCACATGCGCCGCACCTTGGCGCGCATGAGCGAAGGCGGCCATGCCGCTTGAACAGGCATCAGCGCCCGTCATGGGTTCTTCGACTTTGGCCGTGCGTGTGGCCGCCCGCTGTCAGGAGGCCGAAGGCATTTGCGCGTTCGAATTGGTGCACCCCGAAGGGCAGGATCTGCCCGCCTTCACAGCCGGTGCGCACATCGATGTGCACCTGCCCAATGGGCTGGTGCGCCCTTATTCCTTGTGCAACGCCCCCAGCGAACGCCACCGTTACCTGATCGCGGTGTTGCACGAGCCCGCCTCGCGCGGAGGCTCGCACGCCATGCACGAAGAGGTGGCTGCGGGCGCCCTTTTGCGCATCAGCGCACCCAAAAACCACTTCGCACTCGCGCCCCAGGCCGAGCACAGCCTGCTGCTGGCCGGCGGTATCGGCATCACGCCGCTGCTGGCCATGGCCGAGGCATTGACGGCTGCGGGGGCGTCGTTCGAATTGCATGTTTGCGCCCGTTCGCGCGCGAGGGCGGCGTTTCACGCGCGCCTGGCCGCTGCTGATTTTTCCTCGCGCGTGCTGTGTCATTTCGACGACGGCGCAGACGCACAAAAGCTGGACATTGGGGCACTGCTGGCCGGGGCTCGGCCCGGCACGCACCTCTATGTCTGCGGTCCCAAAGGGTTCATGGACGCCGTGCTCGGCGCCGCGCGCTCAGGTGGCTGGGACGAAGCGCGTCTGCACTTTGAATTTTTCACAGGCGACATCGGCGCTTCAGACGCGGACACGCCGTTTCAGGTCCAGATCGCCAGTTCGGGGCAGATCATTGACGTGTCGTCCAGCCAGACAGTCACCGAGGCGCTGGCCGATGCCGGCGTTGTGGTGGAGACTTCCTGCGAGCAAGGGGTGTGCGGCACCTGCCTGACCCGGGTGCTGGTCGGCGACCCCGATCACAGGGATCTCTTTTTGACACCTGCTGAAAAGCAGCGCAAAGACCAGATGCTGCCGTGCTGCTCGCGCTCGCACTCACCGCTGTTGGTGTTGGACCTGTAGCCAAAAAAGAAGACACTGTGAACCGTTTTACAACCAAGGAGACAGACATCATGAAAAAATCAATCCGTTACGGACTCGCCTCGATGGCGCTGGTGCTGACCAGCGTCAGCGCTTGGTCGCAGGTCAAGATCGGTTTCATCGGCACCCTCTCAGGCCCTGCTGCTGCGCTCGGCCAGGACCAGTACGACGCCTTCATGCTCGCACTTGAGCAAAAGGGCGGCAAGCTCGGCGGTGTGGGGGTGGAGGTGATCAAGGAAGACGACCAGTTGAAACCCGACCTGGGCGTGCAGCTTGCGCAAAAGTTGATCGAGCGCGACAAAGTCTCGATCATCACCGGCGTGACCTTTTCCAACGTGATGATGGCCATCCACAAGCCCATCACCGACGCCAACGTATTGCTGATCGGCTCCAACGCCGGCCCGGCACCGATCGCTGGCGCAGCCTGTTCGGCAAACTTCTTTTCCACCTCGTGGGAGAACGATGAACTGCACGAGGCCGGTGGCCAGCTGGCGACCAACCTGGGCTACAAGAAGATGTACATCATGGCGCCCAATTACCAGGCAGGTAAGGATGCGCTGACCGGCTTCAAACGCGATTTCAAAGGTGCCATCGCCGGTGAGGTCTACACCCAGATCAACCAGCCCGACTACTCGGCCGAGCTGGCCCAATTGCAGGCCGCCAAACCCGACGCTGTCTACGTGTTCTACCCAGGCGGCATGGGCATCAACTTTGTCAAGCAATACCGCCAGGCCGGCTTGCTCGGCACTGTGCCGCTGCTCTCGGTGTCGGCCATCGACGGCACCACCTTGCCAGCGCTCAAGGGCTTGGCTGTGGGCGCCATCACCAGCTCGCCTTATTCGCCCGATCTGGACAATGCACAGAACAAGCAATTCGTGGCCGCCTTCCAGAAAAAGTACAACCGTCTGCCGTCTTTGTACGCCGCGCAGTCGTATGACGCGGCCAATCTGCTCGACTCGGCACTGCAAAAGGTCAAGGGCAATCCGGCGAACACCGCTGCCTTGCACACCGCTCTGAAGGCGGCTGACTTCAAGTCGGTGCGGGGTCCTTTCAAGTTCCGCAGCAACCAGTTTCCGCAAGCGGGCTTTTACCGCGTCGATGTGGCCAAGGACGACAGCGGTGCTGCCTTTGTGACCAAAGGCAAGATCGAGATCCAGGTCCGCGGAGAAGCCATCAAACAGTGCAAGCTCAACTGAGCTGATAACTGAGTAGCGCGCCGTGCCGATTTACCGTGACTACGACCAGGCTGCGCTCGAGGTGCAGTACGACGCACGCGGCACGGTGGGGGACATCGGTCCCTTTTTGCGACGCTATGCAGAAGGCAGCGCGGCGGCCCGGGCCGCGCTGCCCTGCGCACTCGATGTGGCCTATGGGCCGCATGGCGACGAGACACTGGACATTTTCCCGGCGTCGGTGCCCAACGCGCCGGTCTTCGTGTTCGTGCACGGGGGCTACTGGCGCCTGCTGTCCAAGGACGACTCGAGTTTCATGGCACCGGCCTTCACCCGCGCGGGCGCGACCGTGGTGGCGCTCAACTATTCGCTGGCGCCTGCGGCCACGCTGGACCGCATCGTCGAGCAGAACCGCCGGGCACTGGCTTGGGTGCACCGCCATATCGGCGCCTACGGCGGCGACCCGCTCCGCATCCATGTGTGCGGCAGCTCGGCCGGCGGGCATCTGGTGGGAATGCTGTTGGCCGGGGGCTGGCAGGCGGCGCATGGTGTGCCGCCCGACGTGGTGCGCGGGGCCGTCGCCTTGAGCGGCTTGTTTGATCTCGAACCCATCGTGCACACGCAGGTCAATGGCTGGATGAAGCTCACGCCCGAAGACGCACGGCGCAACAGCCCGATGGCGCATCTGCCGCACACCGGCTGTCCGCTGATCGTGTCGTATGGCGAGAGCGAAACGGCTGAGTTCATGCGCCAGTCCGACAACTATCTGAGGGCCTGGCAGGCCCGTGGCTTTGCCGGTGCGCATGTGCCGATGCCGGGCAGCAACCACTTCGACATCATCTTGCATCTGAACGACCCGGCCAGCCCGCTCACCCAGGCCGTGTTTCAGCAGATGGGCTTGACCCCCGACACGACGGAGATTCCATGACGCTCACGCTGTTTTTCATCCAACTGCTGAACGGGCTGCAGCTGGGCATGATGCTGTTCCTGATGGCGGCCGGGCTCACGCTCGTGTTTGGCATCATGAATTTCATCAACCTGGCACATGGCTCGCTGTACATGATGGGCGCGTACTTTGCCGCGCTCGCCTATGGCGTGACGGATTCCTTCTTTCTCTCGCTGCTGGCCGCCGTGCTGGGCATGTTTGTGCTGGCGGTGCTGCTCGACCGGATTGCGCTGGCGCATTTGTACCGACGCGACCACCTGGACCAGGTGCTGGCCACCTTTGGTTTGATCCTGTTTGCAAATGGGGCGGTGCGCCTGTTCTGGGGCAGTGCACCGCTGTACATGGAGGCGCCGGACTGGCTCTCACAATCGGTCTCGGTCATGGGCATCAACTACCCGACCTACCGCATCGCCATCATCGTCGTCGGTTTGTTGGTGGCCTTGGGCCTGCATCTGCTGATCGACCGCACCCGTGTGGGCATGCTGATCCGCGCAGGCGCCAGCAACCGCACCATGGTGGCGGCACTGGGCATCAACATCGGCTGGCTGACGACCTTCATCTTCGCGCTCGGTGCCGCACTGGCCGGTCTGGCCGGTGCGATGGCGGGACCGATCCTGTCGATTCAGCCCGGTATGGGTGAGCCGATCCTGATCCTGACCTTGATCGTGATCGTGATTGGCGGCATCGGCTCAATCCGCGGTGCCCTGCTCGGCGCCTTGGTTGTCGGCGTGGTCGACACGCTGGGCCGCGCCGTGCTGCCGGCCTTGCTGTTCCAGCTTTTTGACCCCACCGTGGCCGCCGCAGTGGGCCCGGCGATCGCGTCGGTGGGTGTGTATGTTTTGATGGCCGCCGTCCTCGCGCTCAAGCCTGAAGGGCTCTTCCCGGTACAACACGCATGACCCCCACTCCTGTGACTGAAACCTCTGTCGGCAAGGCCTTGCCAACCCCCTCAGAACGACCGCTGCTCACAACCGTGACCATCGGGCTTTTGGCGCTGGTCCTGCTCGCGGTGCCTGTTTACGCAAGCATGGCAGGCGACCCCCATGTGCTGACGATCAGCTCGCGCATCCTGGTCTTCGCGCTGGCGGCGCTCGGGCTGAACATCGCGCTGGGCTTCGGCGGCATGGTGAGCATGGGCCATTCGATGTACCTGGGTCTGGGCGCCTACCTGGTGGTGTTGTTGCACACCGCCGGGGTCGACTCGGGTTGGCTGCAACTGATCGCGATCGTGGCCATCACCGCGGTCATTGCGACGGCCGTGGGCTGGGTGGCCCTGCGCACGCATGGCATCGCTTTCATCATGATCACGCTGGCCTTCGCGCAACTCTTTTACTACCTGTTCGTCAGCCTGAAAAGCTATGGTGGCGACGAGGGGATGCGCTTGGAGCAACTGAGTGACTTTGGCGTGCTCACCGGCAACCGCACGGCGCTGTACTACGCCCTGCTGGCCTGCTTGGGCGCTGCGGCCTACGGCACCTACCGGCTCGTCGGTGCCCGTTTTGGACTGGTGCTGCGGGCTTCACGCATCAATGAACGGCGCGTGAGTGCAGTGGGAACCCACGCACTGCCCTACCGCTTGACGGCTTACGTGCTGTCGGCCATGGTCTGCGCCGTGGCCGGTTTCTTCCTCGCCAATCTCACCGGGTTCGTCTCGCCCGCCTATCTGGAATGGACCGTTTCCGGCGAACTGATCGTGATGGTCGTTCTGGGCGGCGTGGGCACGATCATCGGCCCGATCGTTGGCGCGATCGGCTTGTTGCTGCTCGAAGAAGTGCTCAAGGCTTGGACCGAACATTGGCCGATGGTGCTTGGGCCCCTGATCATCCTGATGGTGCTGGGGCTGCGCCGCGGCCTTTGGAGCATGCTGCCGGTGCCGAACCACGACAGCGCCGATGTCACCCAAAAGGAGCGCCCATGACCCCCCTGCTGTCCGTTCGCGGCCTGGTCAAGCGCTATGGCGCATTGCTCGTCACCGATGGCGTCGACCTGGACATTTCGAAAGGCGAGATCCATGCGGTCATCGGCCCCAACGGGGCGGGCAAGACGACGCTGATCAACCAGATTCACGGTGAAGTGCGCAGCGACGCCGGCACGATCTTGCTTGCGGGCAAGGACGTGACGTCCCGAACCGTCTACCAGCGGGCGCGGGCCGGACTCGGCCGTTCGTACCAGATCACCTCGGTGTTGCCCGAGTTCAGCGTGCTCGAGAACGTGCTGCTTGCGGTGCAGGCGGTGCAGGGGCACAACTTTCACTTCTGGCGCCCGGTGACGCAGACCCCGGCACTGGTCGAAGCAGCGGACCGGTTTCTGGCCTTGGTCGGCTTGCTGGAGGTGCGCCGGCGCACCGCAGGCCTGCTGTCCTATGGTCAGCAGCGCCAGCTTGAGTTGGCGATGACCTTGGCCATCGAGCCCAAGGTGTTGCTGCTCGACGAGCCCATGGCCGGGCTGGGCGCTTCTGAAACCCAGGAAATGACCCAGGTGCTGCAGGGCTTAAGCAGCCACTACGCGGTCCTGCTGGTGGAGCACGACATGCACGCGGTGTTCGCGCTGGCGGACCGGCTCAGTGTGCTGGTCTACGGCAAGGTTGTTTTCTGCGGCAAACCCGACGATGTGCGCGAAAGTGCCGTCGTCCGCGAAGCCTACTTGGGCGATGAGGAAATTCCGGCATGACCACTTCAACCTTGCTCGAAGTCACAGGGCTCGAAGCCGGCTACGGTGTCAGCCAAGTCCTGTTCGGCATGTCGATCTCGGTGCAGGCCGGGTGCTGCGCGAGCTTGCTGGGCCGCAACGGAATGGGGAAATCCACCACCATCAAGACCATCATGGGCTTGATCAAACCGATCCACGGCGAGGTGAAGTGGAAAGGCCAACCGGTGCAAGGCCAGCCGCCCTACGTGGTAGCGCGCGGCGGCATCGGCCTGGTGCCGGAAGGGCGGCAGATCTTCCCGAACCTGACGGTGCGTGAAAACCTGGTCGCCACCGCAGTCCTGCGCAAGACCGCATCGCCCTGGACGTTGGAACGGGTGCATGCCATGTTCCCGCGCCTGGCCGAGCGTGGCACCAACTACGGCAACCAGCTCTCAGGCGGCGAACAGCAGATGCTGGCGATCGGCCGCGCACTGATGACCAATCCGGAACTGCTGATCCTCGACGAAGCCACCGAAGGCCTGTCACCGCTGATCCGTCAGGAAATCTGGAAGGCACTGGCGCAGATCAAAGCCGAAGGCACCGCCATTCTCATCGTCGACAAAAACCTCGTGCCTTTGTTGGAACTGGCCGATCAACACCACATCGTTGAAAAAGGGCGGGTGGTCTGGCAAGGTGACTCAGACACCCTGCGCCACGACAAGGCCACCTGGACACGCTATCTGTCGGCCTGACCCTCCGCTGAACAGCCTTCGGCCGCAGGGGCGGCCTCCCACAAAACACCTCAATCTTGTGAGAGACCAGCGCTTTGGTGTGCGGCCAGCATGGCGGCCAGCAAGACCTCGGGCGGCTGTGCGCCCGAGACGACTTGGCGCTGGTTGAAGACGAACAGCGGCACGCCCGAAGTGTCGTCGGGCATGGACCAGACCGGTGGTGCATCGAAGGCCTCGGCCTCGGTGCTGTCGACCCCATGGGCTTGCGCCAATTGCGCCAGCACCTGGCTATCGCCGATGTCCAGGCCCTGCACGAAAAAGGCTTCGAACAGCGCGTCCAGCAAGGCTTCGTGCCGGTCCGGTTGATCGGGCTGCTGCTGCGCACTGTAGGCCAGCAAGCGGTGCGCACGCCAGGTGTTGGGGAAGACGGCGATGCGTTCGTGCTGCATCGTCAGTCCGGCGCGCGCGGCAGCGGCCTGCACTTGGGCTCGGCGCAGGCGCACCGCTTCGGGGCCGCCCAGACGCTGTTCGTAAAACGCCTGATAGGGCCAGCCCTGAGGCGGCACCTGGGGGATCAGCTGCACCGAGTGCCAGCGCAGCTGAACCTGCACGCCAGGCGCTTGCTGGGCCAGCAGGCGGCGTGCCGTACTCAGATGCGTTTTGCCGATCCAGCACCAGGGGCAGATCAAGTCAAAATAGACATCGACCTGCACGGGCTTGCCTGAGGTGGCGTGCATCAGGCGGCCTTGCGCAAAAAGCCTTGGTTGCCACCCTTGCGGTTGGGCGTGAAGCCGTTGGCCGCCAGCGATTCTTCGACGGTGTCGTAGAACACGCCGATCTGCAGCAGTTCACGCGCTTCCTTGCCGGTGGCCACTTCGCGGCCAAACTCGCGCGAAATGCGCACCAGCTGCTCGATCTGTTCAACGGTGCTCATTTTGGCGCTGCGTTTTTGGTTCCAGATGTTGTCCTCGATGCCGCAGCGCACATGCAGGCCCATGGCCATGCCCATCATGTTGATCGGCAGCACATTGCGCATGCTGCTCTCCACCGTGAGCTTGGCGTTTTCTGGCATGGCGCGCACGAAGTTGGACAGGTTGTGGACATTGGGCGCGTCCATGCCGCCGCTGATGGCCACCCAGTTGCAAACCAGCGGACCTTTGTAGACGCCACGGCGCATCAAACGCTCCACCGTTTCGAAGCTGTTGAGGTTGTAGAACTGGAAGGCACTCTGGATGCCTGCGGCAGTCAAACGTCGAATGTGTTCTTCGTACCAGGCAGGGTTGGAGGGCACCACCATCTCGCTGTAAGCGCGACGGCCTTCGGGCGTGGCCATGGAGGTGCCGGCAATGTCGGCCTCTTCCATGTGTTCGGTCACGTTCATCTGCGTGGTGTTGATGGTCACCGTGACTTGGTCGGGCTTGGGTGTGAGGTCGGCCAGCATGTGGCGCGTGTCGTCGGACAGCCATTTGGCGATGGCGCCGTCCGATTCGGGTGCGAAAGAAATCGAGCCACCGACCTGGATGATCATGTCGGGCACGGCCTTGCGCAAGCCGGCAATCAGCTCATTGAATTTGGACAGGCGCTTGGAGCCCTTGCCGTCTTCCTCGCGCACATGCACATGCAACACGGTGGCGCCGGCGTTGTAGCAGTCCACCGCTTTTTGCACCTGTGCTTCCATGCTGACCGCGATGTCCTCGGGGTAATCCGAAGGGATCCACTCGGGGCCATAGGGCGCGGCGGTGATGATGAGTTTGTCCTGGTTTTCAGGGTAGAGGTGTCCGTCGAGAAAATGCATGTGTCGTCTCCAAAAAAAGAGTGGTTAAAGGAATCAGAAAGGTTTGGTGCCGACGATGCCTGCGCGCTCCATCTTGCGGTGGCACGGCGGGTAGTCCATGACGGCATAGTGCTGCGTGGCGCGGTTGTCCCAGATGGCCACGCTGTAGGGCTTCCAGCGCCAGCGCACCTGGTATTCGGGAATGTAGGCCTGGCTGATCAGGTACTGCAGCAGGTCGCCCCCACCTTGGTTGAAGTCCTGGCCGCAACGGACTTTGTCCTTGTTGTGGTAGTTCACAAAGTGCGTGGTGAAACCATTGACAAACAGTATTTTTTCGCCGGTGTCGGGATGGGTTCGGATGACCGGGTGTTCGGCATCGGGGTATTGCGCTTTCATGGCCAGGCGTTTTTCGATGGGCATGGCAGCAGCGAAAGATGAGTTGAAGCTGTGGTTGGCAATCAGACCTTCAATTTGCTGCTTCACGCTGTCGGGCAATTTGTCGTAAGCCAAACCCATATTGGCCCAGATGGTGTCGCCACCCACAGGCGGGCATTCGATGCAACGCAGCACGCAACCCAGCGCAGGCTTTTCCCGAAAAGTGCCGTCGGTGTGCCAGGCGTTTTCGTAGCGATCGATGGGGCTGTCAGGGCTTTTGTAGATCTGCACCAGACCGGGTGCTTCGGGGTGGCTGGGCACCATGGGGTGGTCTTCCAGCGGGCCGAGTTTTTGTGCGAAAGCCATGTGGTCCAGGCGCGACAGCTTGTCCAGCGGCTGGTCACGAAGGAACAGGACCTTGTGCTTGAGCAAGGCGGCGTAAATTTCCTGGAACAGGCCATCGTCGTGCACGGCGTCTGCCAGGTTGACATTCACCAGTTCTGCGCCGATGGCACAGGTCAGGGGTTCGATGCGCATGGGGTCTCCTAATTTGGATTGAATTCGGTGTCTGAATTTAGCCGTCATGGCGCACATTGAACTTGCCAATCCATGACTTTTTGTTAACATTTGACGACAATGGTCTTGCCCCCGAACACCCACTTTTTTGAGAAGATTTCATGAGCACCCGCAATGCCTTGCAGATTCGCGCTGGCGTTTTGTCGCATTACAACGAAGTCGCCAAGCGATTGGGCTTGAACCCAGCGCTGATGCTGCGCAAAGTGGGTTTGACCCCCCGCATGCTGTCGTCACCCACCCAGCTGATTCCGCTGCACAATGCATTGGCCCTGTTGGAAATTTCGGCCCAGGAAAGCGGTTGCAGCACCTTTGGGCTGCTGATGGCCGAAGCGCGGTTGCTCTCGGATTTCGGTCCCATCAGCCTGTTGCTGACCCATCAGCCGTCCATGCGCATGGCTTTGCAGACCATCGCCCAATACCGGCACATCCTCAATGAATCCCTGGGCATGCACATGGAGGATGTGGGCAAAACCACCTTGATCCGAGAGGAGGTCATGAGCGACTATGCCGGCAGCACGCAGCAGTCCACCGACATGGCGGTCGGTGTGCTGATGTTGATTTTTCGGGCCATCTTGAATCCCCATTGGCGACCACAGGCCGTGCATTTCACGCACCCAGCCAACAGCGATGTGCAGGTGCACCGGCGCCTGTTCGGCTGCCCCATCCATTTCGACAGTGATTTCAACGGCTTGGTTTGCATGAAGGCCGACATGGACAAGCCCAATGCGCGTGCCGATGCGGCCATGGCCAGCTACGCGCAGTCCTTCATGGATGCCATGCCCCAACGTGGCGAAAGTTCGTTGGTGCACGATGTGCGCCGTTCGGTTTATTTGCTGTTGCCCATGGGACGTGCCAGCGTGGACCAGATTGCATCGGGTCTGGGCATGAATGTGCGCACGCTGCAACGCAGATTAGACGACAGTGCGGTCAGTTTTTCACAGCTGCTCAATGAAGTCCGCTGCGAACTGGCCCAGCGCTACATCACCCATACCTCGCATTCCATGGGCCGTGTGGCAGAACAGTTGGGTTACGCCAACCTGAGTTCTTTCACCCGGTGGTTCACTGTTCAATTCGACTGCACGCCCACGGGGATGCGCGAGCAAACAGCAGATCAAAACCGGTTGGCGTGAATTCGGGATGGCGTGTTGCCACCCGACCGAGCCGCACGTGTTGGCCGTGTTGGATTGGGAGCTGGCTGCAAGTCAAACGGCTGCTTTCCCGCCAACGACTGGGTGATCTGCCGGTCGCATGCCGTATCCTGCAGGGTCTCGCCGACGGCTTCCCCGACGACGAACGACAGACCGTCGCCCGCTGGCTGCACCACGTGCAGCAGCTTGGCCATTCTCCTAGGAACCATCCCATGCATGACAAGGTCAACCCAAACGCCGTGCACAACGGCGCGCCGATAGAAATCATTGGCGACGACGGCGTGCGCCTTGCAGGCCACTTCTTTGCCCGTGCTGTGGCCGAGGAGCCAGGCTCGCAGCCAGACAGCGTGCCGCGCCTGCCGGTGCTCATGGCCGGCGCCACTGGCGTGCCACAGCAGTTTTACCGTGGCTTTGCCGCCTGGCTGGCAGCGCAGGGCCACGACGTGCTGACCTTCGACTACCGCGGCATGGGCCTGTCGCTGCAAGGCCCGCTGAAGCAGTGCCGTGCCGAGCTCCTCGACTGGGGGCGACTGGACATCCCTGCGGCGCTGGACGCGCTGCTGGCGCACACCGGTGCAACGCAAGCGGTGTTGCTGGGGCACAGCGCAGGCGCGCAGATGCTGGGCGTCATGCCCAACCACCAGAAGGTCGCGCGGCTGGTGGGCGTGGCAGCATCGACTGGCTGGTTCAACACCATGCGGCCCAGCTTTCGCGTCAAGGCCATTTTTGGCCTGCGCGTCTTCGTGCCGCTGGCAGCACGCCTGCTGGGCTACGCGCCCACCGCCGCACTGGGCTTGGGCCAGAACCTGCCCGCACAGGTGGGCATCGACTGGGGCCGCTGGTGCGCCGCAGGTGGATTCGCCCGCTACGGCGTACGCGCGCAACCGCAATGGGACCGGCATGCGGAGGTTCGCACGCCGGTCACAGTCTTCCATGCCAGCGACGACGACATCGCCAACCCGGACAGCGTGGCGGATCTGATCGCCGGCTGGCCAAACGCAAGCAGCTCGGTACGCCAGTGCCACCCGCACGAGTTCGGACTGCAGAGCATCGGGCACCTGGACTGGTTCCGGCGTTCCCACCAGGCGCTTTGGCCTGCGCTGTTGCAGGCGGTGCAAGCGGAGCAGGAGGTCTGAGCGAAATGAACAAGGTGTAAGAGATCGGCGTTGACAGCAGCGTCTGTGTTGCCCACTTTCAGACCCGCCTCGTCATCGAAGAAGAGGTCAACTTTCATGCAGCTTGGCGGCGCCCCGGATGATGAAAGTCAATGGACATTCGCGCGCAGGGGCGCGCTCCCACAAGGGTTCGGCGGTTTTTGTGGGAGGCCGCCCCTGCGGCCGAAGGCTGTTCTTTCACAGTAACAACTGCGCGCAAACCAGGCGGTCTGCGCAGGCCACCCCCCATCAGCAAACGCTGCAGGCCTGTAAGGCCCGGGCCGTCTGCAAGCGGGTTTCCTCAATCAGAAAATCAAGAAACACCCGGGTGCGCTGTGGCATGAATTTACGACTCGGCAGCGCCGCGTACATGGTCAGGCGGCCGGTCATCCAAGGTGCCAGCACACGCACCAGCTCACCTCGGGTCAGGTAAGGCGCCACCATGTCCACGGCCACGGAGACGATGCCTGCCCCATCCAGCGCGGCGCGCAGCAAGCTGTCGGTGTGGTTGGCCAGCAGCACAGGCGCGATCTCGATGTGGGTGGGTTGACCCGGATTGTCTGGGCACCACATCTGCCAGACACGGCTGCGCATGTTGGGCATTCTCAGGCACAGGCAATCGTGCGCCACAAGGTCCTGCGGTTGCAGCGGCGTGGTGCGCCGACGCAGGTATTCGGGCGAGGCCACCAGAATGGCCTCGGACTCCAGCACCTTGCGCGCAATCACGTCGCCATCAAAGTTGCTGTCTGTCCCCAGCAAGGTGATGTCAAAGTCTTCAATGGGCAGCTCACGCAGGTTCTCGACCTCCAGTTCAATCGAAATTTTGGGGTGCCGCCGGCGAAACTCTGCCAGCAAGGGCGCGATCACGTAACTGGCCAACGCCGGGGGCGCGTGCAAGCGCAGCAGGCCCGCCAACTCTTGGGTCTGGGAGCGGGCGGCGGCATCGGCATCGTCGATGTCCTGCAGGATGCTGCGCACACGGCCCAGGTATTGCTGGCCCGCTTCGGTCAGCGACAAGCGTCGGGTGGAACGCTGCAACAGGCGCGTGCCCAGATGCTCTTCCAGATCGGCCACAAGGCGGGTGACGACAGGCGACGACATGTCCAGGGCACGGGCAGCCGCCGCAAAACCGCCCTCGACCACCACACGCTCAAACACACGCATTGACTGCAAACGGTCCACAGGGAGCTCCAGCACAGAATTTCAAGACCTCGATTATTTCTAATTTAGAAACGTATCAGTGCCTGATTGGCTATTTTTCTACTCAAACAGAAATTTTAAAGTTCAACCCATCGATGCAGCCCTCCAAGCCAGACCGCATCGAGGGGATACAAAGCCGGTCATTTCGACCGGCAACCCAGGATTGACTTGAAAGGAAATTGAACATGAACCGCACTGCCCTCTCCGCCCTCGCCATTGCCTTGGCCGCCTTTGCTGGCAGCCATGCCACCGCTGCGACCGACGCCTCGGCCCCAAAAACCCGTGCGCAGGTCAAGGCCGAACTGGCCCAGGCCATCCGCACCGGTGACATCGTCGCCAACAACGAGACTGGCCAAAAAGCCAACGAACTGTCGCCTGGCCTGTACCCCGCCAAGCCTGCGGCTCAAGGCCAGACCCGCGCGCAAATCAAAGCCGAACTGGCTGAAGCGGTCCGCACCGGTGACATCATCGCCAACGATGAAAGTGGGCTCAAGCTCAATCAGCTCGCCCCCACCCGCTACCCGGCCAAGCCCACCGCAGAAGGCAAAACCCGTGCGCAGGTGAACGCCGAACTGGTCGAAGCCATTCGCACCGGCAACATCCCGGCCAATGATGACAGCGGCCGTCTGCTGAACCAGGTTTACCCGCAGCGCTACAGCCGGGCACTCTGAAATCAGACCCAATGTCGAGGTACGCGCACCGGCATGGCCAGCAGGATCTGCCCCATGCCCTTGCCCAGCGCGTCATTGCGCAGCGAGGCCATGCCGCCACCGCCCAGGGCTTGCTCGCACACGAAATTGAAGGCGTGAATGCCCGGCAGTTCGTAGCGGGTCACGCGGCCCGTCATGAGGTGGCTCAGATGCTCGGCCACGCGCACTTCGGAAAGTTGTTGGCGCAGCAGCGGCAGCCACTCGGGCTTGCGGGCGATCACGCCGATGTTGGAGGTGTCGCCCTTGTCGCCCGAGCGCGCCCAGGCCAGGCGAATCAGCGGCACTTCGACCGTTGCCTCATCCATGTCCCCCTCCATGTCACTGTTCATGTCACCATCTATGTCACTGTCGACGGGTTCGGCCAGCACCGGTTCCGGCACCTGCGGGGCAGCGGCAGGGTCGGTCACTATCTGGGTTTTTTCATCGGGCGCTGCAGTGCCTTTGGGCGCTGAGAGCAGCGTGCCGTTGAGCGTCACGCTGACTTGGATTTGGCGCTTGTCCAGCAAGAAGGCGTATTGCCGGATCAGCGGCGACACGCTGGCTCGCCCACCGGAGCCGGTGGTGCCGGGTGCCCACGAGGTGCCTGCGGGCGCCACTTCCATCGTCAGCAGTTGCAGCGCCGCTTTGACGGGGTGGCGCGCCGACAGGCGCAGGACGGCTTCGCGTGTTTGCGCCACGGCGGGGTGGCGCAAGGGGCCGTAGCAGGATTCGGCGCCCAGCACTTCCAACTGTGTCGCGCTGAAGGGCGGCAGACCTTGCGCGCTCAGCATTTCGCCCACACGTTCCAGGATCGCCTGGCCCGTGCGCTGGGCCTTGGCCACGGCATCGAAGCCGACCACGGTCAGTTGCGCCGTGGTCTTGAAGCCGTCCATGTAGGTGGCGCAGACCTTGTATGTGTCCGTGGGCGCATGGCCGCGCGCGCTGCTCACCCGCACATGGTCGGGGTCGGTCTGGCTGATGCGCACTTGCGTGAAATCGCACACCACATCGGGCAGCAGGTAGCGCGCCGGGTCATGGATTTCATAGACCAATTGCTCGGCCACGCATTGCGGAGCGATCAGCCCGCCGGTGCCCTTGGGCTTGGTGACGCTGAAGCTGCCGTCGGGCGCGCATTCAACGATGGGGTAGCCGATGTGCGCCCAGTCGGGCACACGCTCCCAATCGGTGTGCAGCCCGCCCGTGGCCTGGCAACCGCATTCGATGATGTGGCCGGCCAGGCTACCGCCAGCCAGTTGGTCGAACTGCTGCGGCGTCCAGCCGAATTCGTGCACCAGAATGCCCAGCGTCACGGCCGAGTCCACGCAGCGGCCGGTGATGACGATTTGCGCGCCCGCATCGAGTGCCGCCGTGATCGGCGCGGCGCCCAGATAGGCGTTGGCGCTGAGCACCTTGTCGGGCAAGGGCGCGCCGCTTTGCAGCTCGGTGATGGGTGGCTGCGCCGCGCGCAACTGCGTCAGCTGCGGCATCACGTCGTCGCCGCTGACCACGGCGATCTTCACCGCCACGCCCAGTTCGGCGGCCAGCGCATGCAAGGCGTCGGCGCAGCCTTGGGGGTTGACGCCGCCCGCGTTGCTGACCACGCGGATGCCCTTGGCCAGCACATCGCGCAGCACAGACTTCATGGCCACCGAGACAAAGTCCGTGGCATAGCCCAGCTCGGGCTTTTTGAGCCGCGCCGAGGCCAGGATGGACATGGTGAGTTCGGCCAAATAGTCGAACACCAGGTAGTCGATCTGGCCGCTGGCCACGAGTTGCGGCGCGCCTGCGCTGGAGTCACCCCAAAAGCCCGAGGCCCCGCCGATACGCACCAGCTGCTGTTGTTTCATCTTTTTCTCCATGGTTGTCCTGCGCGTGACCGCAGGCCTTTGTTACTGTGAAAGAACAGCCTTCGGCCGCAGGGGCGGCCTCCTGTCTACAAAAACCGCCGAACCCTTGTGGGAGCGCGCCCCCGCGCGCGAATGACCGTGCCCCACTTCTTGGCATCGTCGGCCTGGAATTGCGCCAGGGCAGCGGCCATCAGGGTGTGGGTCCAGCGCGGGGTCATGGTGTTTCCTTGTTGGTGTGGGCTTGCGAAAGGGGCGGAATGTGGTGCTGTGCGTTGTGCTCGCCCAGGCGCGGCGCGGCGCTGCGCAGGGCGGGTCGTTGGCCGTCCAAAAGCAGCGGCAAGGCGGTGAGTGAAAAGTCTTCGCCCGGCACGGGCGCCAACATGCCCAGCGCCTGCACCTGCGGGTGGGCCAGCGCTTCGGGCACGCTGTGGATGGGCGCGCAGGGCACACCGGCGGCTTCGAAGGTTTCTATCCACTGCGCGCGGGGCTTGGCTTGCAGCAGGGGCGCCAGCTCGGCCAGCAAAGCCGCCTTGTGCGCCAGGCGCGCGCGGTTGCTGGCAAAGCGCGGGTCGGCCACCCAATCGCTGCGCCCCAGCGCGGCGGCCAGCTTGGCAAACAAACGGTCATTGCCGCAGCAGATCAGCAGCGGGCCGTTCTGTGTTTCAAAAGCTTCGTAGGGCACAAAGCCCGGGTGGCCAGAGCGGTCACGCACGGGCAGGCGCCCTTCGTTGACGTAGGCGTCGGCCTTTTGCCCGTTCCAGACCAGGGCGGTTTCCAGCAGCGAGGTCTGCACAATGCCGCCGCGCCCGGTTTGGTGGCGCCGCTGCAGCAGCGCCAACGCGCCAATCACGGCCCACATGCCGCTGCCCTGATCGCACATCGACGCGGCCGAGCGCATGGGCGGGTCATCGGGTCCGCCGTTGGTGCTGGACAGGCCGCTGAAGGCCTGCACCAGCGGCTCGTAGCCGGGGCTCATCGCCATTGGCCCGGTGCTGCCAAAGGCAGAAATTTCGGCATAGACCAGGCGGGGGTGGCGCGCGCACAGCGCGGGGCCGTCGATGCCCAAAGCGGCGGGCACACCGGGGCGCAGGTTGTGGATGAAGATGTCCGCGTCGGCCGCCAGGCGCTCGAAAGCGGCCCGCCCCTCGGCGCTTTTCAGGTCCAGCGCCACCGACTGCTTGCCCCGGTTGAAGACCTGAAAATTGAGCGCATCGCCGTGCCGAAATGCCGGGCCCATCTGGCGTGCGTCGTCGCCGCCTTCGACGCGTTCGAGCTTGATCACCTCGGCGCCCAGGTCGGCCAAGATTGCGCCGGCAAAGGGGCCGGCCAGCACCTGGCCCAGTTCCAGCACGCGCACCCCGTTCAACACACCCGTCATATCGAATCTCTTTGATGTCGTTTCTGATGTGCGCCAGTCTAGGCACAAGGCATTGATGTGGGAAGCGCTATATTTGCATTTTTGTGATCACAAAACAGGATCAATGAATGCGCATCGATTTGACCCTCAGGCAGCTGGAAGCCTTTGTCCAGGTGGCCAAGGCAGGCAGCTTTCGGCAAGCGGCTTTGCAGCTGGGCCAGTCACAACCGGCGCTCAGCCGCTTCATTGCGCAGGCCGAGCAAACGCTGGGCGCGCGCCTGTTCGACCGCGACACGCGGCGCGTGCGCATCACCGACGCGGGCCGCGAACTGCTGCCCATTGCGCAGCGCGTGCTGGGTGACTTTGACGACGCCCTGGGCGGCTTTGGCGAGTTCATGGCCGGGCGCAGCGGCAGCATCTCGGTGGCGGCGTTGCCCTCCACCGGCATCGCGCTGCTGCCCCAGGCCATGGCGGCGTTCTCACGCACGCACCCGCAGGTCAGCTTCACATTGACGGAAGCGCCCGCCGATGCGCTGCTGGCCTTGGTGGAAGAGGGCCGGGCCGACTTCGGCATCAGCGTGCGCCCCGCGCCCCAGCAACTGCTGCAATACCACCATTTGCTGGACGACCCGTTTGTGCTGGTGTGCCGCAGCGACGACGCGCTGGCCAGCCGCGCCAGCGTGCCGTGGTCGGTGTTCAGCACACGGCCGTGCATCGTGTCCGGCGCCCACAGCAGCATCCGGCATGTCACCGACGCGGTGTTTTTGCGCCAGCGCGAGTCCGTGCGCCCGGTGCTGGAATACCCCAGCGTGGCTTCTTGCGGCGCCTTGATTGAAGCCGGGCTGGGCATCGCGGCCCTACCGGTTTTGGCGCTGAGTTTGTTGAACATGACGGCGCTGGCGACGGTGCCGTTGCAGCGGCCCGCCATGTCCAGACCGATCGGCATCGTCACCCGAATCGGCCGCTCGCTGTCGCCGGTGAGCCGGGCTTTCATGGAAGGCCTTAAGCGGCAATTCTCTATTCACACGCCATAGCGGGAGCGCGCGCGCGAATGCTTCGGCCGCAGGGGCGGCCTCCCACAAAAACCCTGGCCTCCCACATAACACCCTAGAGCGAAGCGCGCATGTCAAGGCGCATTCAGGCCCCCCACAGCGATGACAAAGGCACGGCCCAAATACCTTCACCTAGAGGCATGGTCTCATCACCGTCATAGAGCAATACGCCCATCTTGAAATCTTTCCCTGCCAAACCCGCGAGCTTTTTGAGCCCCCGCAAGTCAGCCTCCTTGACTGTGGCCGCAGCCTTGACCGCTACGCCCACCAGCTGCCCAGCGGCATTCTCGATCACCACGTCGACCTCCACCTTGTCTGCATCGCGGTAATACATGAGCCGGTATTCGCCTTCGGCGGTGGTCGTGTGCTTGAGCAGCTCAGAAAAAACAAACGTTTCGAGAACATGCCCAAATCGTGTCCTGTCTTGTTGGACCTCATCGCCTGTCAAGTCCAGCAGAGTGGCCAAAAGGCCCGAGTCAATGAACTGCAGCTTGGGTGACTTCACAACGCGATTCAGTCGGTTACGAGCCCAAACATCCACACGCCTGAGCAAATACATCTGCTCAAAGACACTGATGTACTTGGCTGCCGTCTTCCCGTCCAGGCCCACCTGCCCCCCGAGTTGGGTGTAGTTGCACATTTGCCCAGCCGTCTGAGCCAGTGCGCGCAAAAATCGCGGCAACTGATCGAGCTTTTCGATACCTGAGACATCGCGAACATCACGGGCAATGATGGCATCGATGTATTGCCGCGCCCAGGTCGTGCGTCGTCTGGCCGTAGAACGCGATACCGCCTCCGGATAGCCTCCGCGCAGCACCCGCCCCACCAGATCATCGGTTCGCGCAGCAGAGCCTGGCGGCGGCAACTGGCCAGCGAACACGCTGTCAAGCCAGTTCCTGGTTCGACCCTCCATTTCGCTTTGCGACAAGGGCAAAAGAGACAGTGTCTCCATCCTCCCTGCCAGCGAATCGGCCACGGTGGGCAAGGCCATCAAGTTGGCCGAACCGGTTAGCAAAAATCGGCCCGGTCGCCGGTCTTCATCCACGCTTTTTTTGATAGCCAGCAGCAATGCGGGGGCACGTTGAATTTCATCGATCACTGCCCGGTCAAGACTACGGATCATGCCCACGGGATCTTCCTGCGCAGACAGCAAGGTCAGTTCGTCATCCATTGTCAGGTAACGCAACCCACTCCCTGCGACCTGACGCACTAGCGTCGTCTTGCCAGCCTGACGTGGCCCTGCCAAAAGAACCACAGGTGTGTCAGCCATAGCCTCCGCAATACGAGGCTCAATGCGACGCGGAAACAGGGTAGGCAGGTGCATGCCCGCATGCTATCAAAAATCTCGGAAACAGTCCACGTAAAATTAGGAAAATAAGTCAATAATTCCGGGAATAGGCATCCTCGAAACCGCCGATTCCGTAGGTCGGAACCTTCAGGTCCGACGTTGGCAGGCACTGGTGCATTAGGCGATCTGCTTGGCCATCTCTTTGAGGACGGTGTGCACAATCGCTCTGACACAACGGATTTCACCGGCCATCGTGGCTGCCAACTCAGGGCGCGTGCGTACGATCTCAGCGTTTTCTGCCTCAAGCTCGGCGCACAGTGCTTGCGCCTGCATCACCACTCGGCTCCTCAAGCTTTCGAGCACGCGACCGGCGGTGCCTTTGGCCAAATTCAACACAGCGCCAGCCTCCAGCAACACACTGCGGTTGATGCTTGAGAAGTGCCGCACACCCAAAACCGGCCAAGCCAACTGAGTTTGCTCTGGCCAGACTTGCTTATCAAAAGCGGGTGAGTCATAGGTGGCGATGCTGAGCAGGTCATAAAACGGAGCCAACTGAACCCCCTCATGACTGACCATGAAGCTCAGGTTCTTGAGATGGGCGTCACTGTTGCCCACCAGCACATTGAACACCAGCCACCCAAAAAGCCGCGATCGAGCCACCGCGGGGCTGCGGCATGCGTTCGCCAATGCGGCCAGGCTTTCCATGCTGCCCTGGCTGTATTTGAAGCTGCGGTCCAGACCCAGCAGTTGACACGCATCGATCACATGCCGCCGCTGCCCACGACGCCCTTGCGCGAACCGGTCAAACCGATCCACCAGGTACACCGGAGACGGCACATAACGCCGATGCACACCAGGCACATCCAGCCCCAGCCGTTTGGCCAGCCGCATCACAAACCATTCGTTGACCACTGAATGGGCGTCATCCTTATCCGGATGGTCGGGCTTCAGAATGTGGGTGGATGGTGTGGCACCGGCAGGTTCAAACAGCTCGCCGTCTTGCAAAACGACCGCCAGCTTGTGCTGAGCACCTGCCAAAGACATGCGCTTGATGGCGGCATGGGTCAGAGGTGCCTTTGGCAGCTGACGGATCCGGGCCTCCAGCGCCTCATCCGACAACGGACGCATTGGCCCAACGGTCTGCAGCTCAGCATCCGGGAGCAACAAAGTCACCGACCCAGCGGACTCCGCACCGTACCAAGCCAGCAAGCCGAAAGCGTCTGCCGCATCCAGCTTGGCATCTCCGGCCAGCAAAACACGCTGGCCTTCTTCGGGCAGCAGGTTGTCAAAATACCATTGCACTGGGCGCTTGCTTGCACCGTCAAGCAATGGCTCTGCTGTCAGCGGCAGATGCGGGCTGAGCGCAAAGCCATCAGGGCTGCCCAGCCAATCGGCCGCGTATTGAAAACTCCAAAGGCCATCGACCTCTTGCAGAGTTCCCACCTCTGTTTGATTGATCGACGCATGCAAAGCCCTGCCCTTCATGGCTTGTCCTTGCTGTTCGCGGGCTTGTTCAAGTATGTGGCCACACTCTCGGGCACATCCACAATGATCCGCACACCCAATCCTTCAAGCACTTGGAAAAGCTTTCCCCACTGAACGGATTCGCTGCCGCGTTCGACCTTGCCCAAAAAGTTTTCGCTCACGCCCATACTGCCCGCCGCATCGTCCTGGCGGATCTTCTGTGCCTTGCGGCTGGCGCGTACCACCTTGCCAATGGCGGCAGCATTGTTGATGGGTATTTGCATAAATAATCCTCACGTTTTTTAGGATTTTCTGTCATGCAGCCAGGCTTTGCAAAAAATCCTCTTGAAGGTGAGGATTTTTACCAACAAAGATTGTTCGCCATGAGAATCCACACGATGATGAGGAAAATCACCTAATGGCATCAGCCCATTGCAATAGCGGCATTGATCGAGATGGTGGTTGCTACTGGCGTGACGATTTTCTTTTGACCGTGGCCATCATTTCGAACAGCATCCAGCCTAGTGTGGGAGCACACTCCCGCGCTCGAATGCTTCGACCGCAGGGGCGGCCTCCCACAAAACACCTGAGCAGCGGGGCTCAATGCGACGAGGAATGCATCAAAAAGTCCACCATGATGTATGGAATTTGACTTTGCAAGGAAAATTCCTTACCCTCATTGAAAATCTCGGAGAGCCAAATGCCCGCAATTCACGAAGTCGCTACCCTCACCTCGAAAGGACAGATCACGCTGCCTAAACCCATTCGCCAAGCGCTGGGAGTGGACTATGGCGGCAAGGTTGCGTTTGACTTGCGAGGAACACAAGTGGTGGTGACTCGGGTAGAAGAGTCAGCACATGATGACCCGGCCATTGGTGGTTTTTTGGCCTTGCTGGAGTCCGGTATGCGCAGTGGTCAGCAGCTGACCACCCTACCAGAAGATCTCGTTCAAGCCATGCTGGCAACGCTAGTGCAGCCCGTTGATCTGGATGCTGACATTGACGGCGACGTGACACTGTGATGGAGCGTCATGGGTGGACCCTGCTGTTCCATGAGTGCGTGTCGGAGCAATTGCAGAAATTGCACGCTGCTTGTGCGCGTGCAAAGCAACAAAATCCCCTCGAGGGAGATTCCAACGCCAACGCACGACTTTTTGCGGCCTTGTCCAAGTTGATCTTTGACGCGGTACCCACTGATCCCAATCGAGAAGAGTATCGGCAGGGCAATACAATGGGGCCAGACTTTCGGCATTGGCGACGGGCCAAAATCGGACGGCGTTTTCGTTTGTTTTTTCGGTTTGACTCGAAGTCCAGGATCATTGTGTTTGCTTGGGTCAACGACGAAAACACTTTGCGCTCTTCTGGCAGCAAAAGTGATCCGTATGCAGTGTTTCAACGGATGCTCGAGCGCGGCCATCCACCAGATGACTGGGCTAAGTTGGTCTCGCGCAGTCGATCCGACTGGCAGTAATCCGCAATCCCATCACTTGAGCTCATACCAAACACCACGCCCACTGCCCTGCTGATTTAAATGACCGCGCTCGACCAGGTTGCGGAAATGTTGTTTCAGCGTGTTGCGGCTGACGCCCGTCAATTTGATCGCATCGCCGATGGTGACGCGCCCGTGCTCACGGGCAAACTCGACGACCCGAAGTGAAAGTTCGGGCAAGGCAGCCAGAACGATCTTCTCGCGCTCTACCTTCTTATCCAGCCGCCTGACCTGTTCGGCCAGCGACCGCAGGAAAAAAACCAGCCACGGTTGCCAGTTAGGCGCATCCGTTCGGATCGTCCCTTGCGTCTGCCGCAAGGCAAGGTAGTAGGCCTCTTTATTCAGCTCAATCACGCTTTCCAGTGAGCTGTAGGGCACGTAGGCGTAACCAGCCTGAATGAGCAAAAGAGTGGTCAAAACACGACTGAGGCGGCCATTGCCATCCTGGAACGGGTGGATCTCGAGAAACACCACCACGAAAATGGCAATGATCAAAAGCGGGTGCAACTGCGCCTTGTCGCGCTCCGTATTCACCCAGGTCACAAGTTCAGCCATTAGGCGTGGCGTGTTGAACGGGCTGGCCGTATCAAAAATGATGCCGATCTGCAAACCGTTTTCATCGAAAGCGGCCACGCTGTTCGAGTTGGTCTTGTACTGTCCACGGTGCCGCGAGTCCTGCTCACTGTGGCGCAACAGGATCCGGTGAAGTTGCTTGACGTGGTTCTCATTAAGCGGAATATCCCGCCAGGAGCTGAACACCAAGTCCATCAGTTCGGCATAGCCGGCCACTTCCTGTTCGTCACGGGTCTCGAAAGACTGGATGGCCAGGTTGGAAAGCAGCTTCTCAACTTCCCTGTCGGACAGCTTGCTGCCCTCAATACGGGTTGACGACCCGATGCTCTCAATGGTGGCCACCCTGCGCAAGGCAGACAGACGATCAGGTGCAAGGGTTCCCAAGGCACGCCAAGCGCCTTTGAACTCATCAATCCGGGCAATCAAACTCAAGATTTCCGGTGTGATTTGGAGGGTTTCAGAGCGAAGCATAAAACCAATAGTACACCCAATAACACCCATTTATCAAGATACAAGCCCTTCGGATTCTTGATGAGGAAATGGGTGTTAATGGGTGTCCAATTGAGTTGCCATGGGATCATGCCCCCCTGCGTAAATGCTTCGGCCGCAGGGGCGGCCTCCCACAAAAACCCTGGCCTCCCACAAAAACCCTGGCCTCCTACAAACCCCCTGAACCTTGTGGGAGCGCCCAATGCATATCAAGGCTCTTGGACTTCTCAGCAGGAACCAATCTGTTCAACGCAAAGCCATCAACCGGCCTGGCCGAACAAACAGAAACGTGATGGGCGAGCACCAGTGGAAGCGGACCAAGCGCGCATAAAGCGCCACATAACCCAACGCAAACGCCAGACAAGACAAGGCCGCGAGCGGTGTAGATTGAACTGTCAACAACGCCACCAGAACCGCAGGGATCGTTCCAATGGCCAGTACCAAGCCCGTGATTGAATTGCGCAGACGGTTGCCCCGCTCTTGGTCGCTTCGAGCAGTTTCCTCCGGTCTGCGGCAACCAGGGTGGCGATCTTGACGATGTTCTGCTCGGCCTGGGTGGCAGCGCCGTGGATGCCCTCCAAAAAGAATCGAACCCAAGATTCCCAATCCCCATCGACACGGATTCCGGACAACAAACGGTAGTACTCGCTCTGGTGTTCCTTCAAGTAGCCGCTCAAGTACATGAGTGGTTCCGGCAACAAGCCCAAGTCTTCCAATAAGGCCGAAATCAGTAGACGCCCGATACGGCCATTGCCATCCAAAAACGGGTGAATGGTCTCGAACTGGGCGTGGGCAAGTGCAATCCCCACCAGAATTGGTAGTCCCCTGCCCTGACCAGAAGTTTCCTCGCCCTTGCGCGGTTGTTCATGAATGAACTTCTCCAGATCGCTCATCAGGACCTGAACCTTGTCCGCTGGCGGAGGCGCCTCTTGAATTCTGACCCATCGGCTTGAAGTGAATTTTGCAGGTACGACGGAATAGCAAAGTAAATTTCAGATCAATGATAAAGTAAACTTCACGGGAATACCAAAGTAAATTTATGAATCCATCACACGGCAAGTCCAAGGGCAATCCGGCGCTCGTAGCTGCACTGAAAACCCTCAAGCGGCTTCAAGAAAAGCACGACGGCGTTGTCGAAGCCTCAGACCTGAAGGGCGATGAGCAGCGCAACTTGTTGGTCGAGACAGGGTTTCTCAGGCCTGTGATGAAGGGGTGGTACATCTGCAGCAGCCTAAGCGACAACGACGCAGACACCACCGCGTGGTACGCGTCCTTTTGGGCCTTCGTTTCAGGCTACCTGGGCAAGCGCTTTGGCAAACGGTACTGCTTGAACCCAGAGACATCACTGATGCTCCACACGGGCAACACCACCGTGCCCAGACAAGTGACATGCGTCACGATCGACAGCGGCACATCCAAGGTGGATTTGCCCTTTAACACCTCACTGCTTGTCTATCCTGACAAAAATCGGGTTCCCAACGCACGCGTGGAAGTACGTGGCTTGCAAGCCTGGCCCGTTGCCGAGGCTTTGTGCATGGTCGGACCTTCGTTCTTCGTGAACAACCCACGAGAGGCCGAGATCGCCCTGGCCACTGTTCGACATGCCTCCGAACTGCTACCGACGCTGCTGGCTGAAGGCAAAATGGTGACGGCAGCAGGCCGGTTGGCAGCTGCATTCGAGTTTGTCAAACGTCCCGACGAGGCCGAACACATTCAGAAGGCTTTCGCCAAGCTCAAGATCACACTCAAACTGGTCAACCCCTTTGAGTTGGCCGAGCCCACCATTACGCCCAGCAAGGAGCGCTCCCCTTATGTGCTGCGACTGCGATCCATGTGGGCTGGATGGCGCCAGGATGTAATCAATGTCTTCCCACCCGCACCAGGCATCAAGCAAGAGGGTGCCGACTATCTGGCACAGGTTGATGAGCGCTATGTTTCTGACGCCTACAACTCCCTGTCGATCGAAGGCTATCGCGTCACTGACGAATTGATCGAGCGCGTGGCCAGCGGTGATTGGAACCCAGATAGTGACTCACAGCACAACAGGACCCGGGACGCGTTGGCTGCAAGGGGCTATTACCAGGCCTTCCAGGCAGTCAAGCAAAGCATTGGCAAAGTACTGGCAAAAGAAAACGCAGGTACCGTGGTCAAGCGCAATCATCACGACTGGTATGCCGAACTGTTCGGCGCCTCAGTGACTGCAGGTATCGTCGAAGCCAGTCAGCTGACCGGTTATCGGCGTGGCCCGATTTTTATTCGCAACTCGATGCACACGCCACTGCCCAGCGATGCCTTGCTGGATTCGCTGGAAACGCTGTGGGACTTGATCGAAACCGAGCCTGAGGCCAGCGTTCGCGCCGTACTTGGACATCACCTCTTCGTCTTTATCCATCCGTACTTCGATGGCAACGGCCGTATCGGTCGCTTCCTGATGAACACGCTGCTGGCATCCGGCGGCTATCCATGGACGGTGATTCGGATGAGCAAGCGAGATGTCTACATGAAGGCACTGGAGGCAGCGAGCGTCCAGGGCCAAATTAAGCCATTGGCCGAATTCATTGCTCAAGAGATGAATGAATGGTCGCCAAAGCGAGAAGACAAGAACAGCTCCAAGGGATGACGTAATAACCCGTTGGTTAGGCAGACAACAACTTAATGTAGCGGTCGTAGCTGAAACTGCGATTCTTTTTGTTCCCGGTCGTCTCCGTGATCAGACCTAGATCTTCTAGTGTCTTCACGGCCGCGTTGGCAGTTGGAAAGGTCGCATGATTTTCGTGAGCGTGGCATATGGGACCAGTCAAAAGACGGACCGTCACTACAGCGGGGAATTCAGGATCACAAAGAGCGAGCAACCTGCTGTCTATGCCAGCGCCGGTTTGAGCTACGACACCAAGTTCGACCTGAGAAATGTTCTTGAGCTTCCGTTCAACGACGCCTACTTCTCCGTCCCACCCCACGCGCCACACGGCCAAATTCCAAAGCTCGGAACCCTGCATCCGAGCATGGTCCGGATTGCCGCCACCGCTTTTGCGGCTGCAAGCAAATAGAGACAGCCATGGGCATCACCGCTTGGTTACCCATGGACTGTGATCAGGATGAGCCGCCGAGATGTCTACATGAAGGCACTGGAAGCAGCGAGTGTCAAAGGCCACCGGGAATTAACTGTCGAATTCGGGCAGTCCGGCCGATGAAAAATTTGTACTGACGCCGTCCGGACATTTACAATGTCGACATGACTCACCTGGAGGTCAAGTGATGACCACTGCCAATCGCACAAAAACCGAACGCATCGATGTTCGTGCCAGCACGTTGATCAAACAGCTGTTGCAGGATGCCGCACGTGCCAGCCACAAGAATGTCAGCGAGTTCCTGCTCGACGCGGGCGTGAAGGCGGCCGCGCAGACACTGGCGGATCGTCGCCAGTTCGTGCTCGACGAAACGCAGTGGCAGGCGTTCCAGGAAGCGCTGGATCGGCCGGTGCAAAACAAACCGCGCCTGAAGAGCTTGCTGCGTGAACCTGGGGTGCTGGGTTGAGCCATGGTTACACACCGGTTCGCAAGCTTGCAGCAACGGATCAGGTGGATGCTTTCGATTGCGGTCAGGATGCGCTGAACCAGTTCCTTCAGCGCTACGCGCTTGTCAACCAGAAAGCCAACAGTGCGCAGACCTACGTCTGCTGCCAGGGTGATGTGGTGGTCGGCTTCTACAGTCTCGTCGTCGGCAGTGTCGATCCTCAGGCCGCGCCGTCAAGAGTCATGAAGGGTCTGGCGCGTCACCCGGTGCCAGTCATGATTCTGGCCCGGCTCGCGGTAGACAAGGCGCATCAGCGCAAAAGCCTGGGGCAGGCCTTGCTCAAGGACGCGCTGCTGCGCACAGCACAGGCCGCCGACATTGCCGGCATTCGCTGCCTGCTTGTACATGCCAAGGACGATATGGCGCGGCGGTGGTACGAAACGTGGGAATTTGAGCCCAGTCCGACCGATCCGTATCATCTGTTCCTGATGATGAAAGATCTCAAGAATCTGTTGACCTGATTCCAACACAATCAGCCCCCGTTTGGGTATTCCGGAGCAAGGCTGTGGCGAGCTTTTCTTAGCGATACGATCATCCCGTCCTCAAAGGTCTCCGTCGCAGCTGCGCAAAGCTTGCGCTGGATCGCAGACGGATGGTATCGTCTGGTATTACCAATCGATACCAAATTGGAGGCTGTCATGGCTGTTGCTGCCGCTCGACCTGTGGCGATCAAGATCGACGAGGACACCAAAGCCCGCGTCAAGCGCTTGGCAGAGGCGCGCCAACGTACGCCTCATTGGCTGATGCGAGAGGCGATCATTCAATACGTCGACCGGGAAGAAAGGCGGGAAGCATTTCGTCAGGACACCCTTCAGGCGTGGGAGGCCTTCCGCGCGAATGGCCAGCATGTCACAGGCGATCAAGCAGATGCCTGGTTGGCCCAACTGGAACAGGGTAACGACGTTGATCCACCAGCATGCCGCAGCTGATCTGGTCGCCCCGAGCTCTGCTCGATGTGCAGCGCCTCTATCGATTCCTGGCCCCAAAAAATCTGGACGCGGCAAAACGGGCGGTGACGGCCATTCGTCAAGGCATCAAAGTGCTGGCTCTACAGCCTGGTTTGGGCAGGCCCATCGAAGACATGGATGACGAGTTCCGTGAGTGGATCATCGATTTTGGCGACAGTGGCTTCGTGGCACGCTACCGTCTGGACGCTCACAACGTCATCATTCTCGCAGTGAGGCATCAGAAAGAAGCGGGATTCTGAAAACCCCAGCTCGCCCGAGTTCGACACCAAGTGTCATACGCTGGGGACAGCCTTCGGCCGCAGGGGCGGCCTCCCACAAAAAACCGAACCTTGTGGGAGCGCCCCCATGGCGGACTACCTGGATCGCCACATCGCTTCAGAACAAATCGGGCATATTCACGCTATTTGCCCCACAGCATCGACTATGGCGTGGCCCAAATATATTGACATCGTATGAAAAATGTCGATAATTTCTAACGTGCGTACATCCGAAATAATCAGGCAAGTCATCGCCGACAAACCTCCGGGGGCTGTCTTCTCCAGTACTGACTTTTTGTCGGTGGGGACTCGCGCGGCCGTTGACCAGGCGCTTTTTCGGATGATGAGGGCTGGGCTCATTGATCGGGTCGCCAGAGGGCTGTACACCGCAGCCGGCCAGCATGTAGATGCACAAACCGTTGCCAATGCCCTCGCGCAAAAGACGGGTGAGCGGGTAGGGCTCATGCCATCCACAGGGCCAGATGTTCTGCTGGTGGTGCCCACTTCCGGCCTATCGCGCACGGTCAAGGCCGCTGGGCACACCGTGCAATTTCGCCGCATGAGTCAAAGGAAAGTCCAGCTCGCTGCCAGCCCCAAGGGCAAGGCCTTGCTTGGGCTGTGGACCCGGGGCATGAAAGACCTCACAACGCTGGAGATCCAGCGTGCCATGGGGGACTGGGCGGAGGGGGAAATTGACAGCTACGCAGCGCTGATCCCAGCATGGCTGCGCACCGCCATTGCGCAAGCTATTGCGCCACGCAAGTCCGTCAAGATCGGTTTGTCGGGTGCTTATGACTGGTCCAACCCGAACATCAAGGACGATGTGTTGATCGGCAAGGTACTCGAAAAGCACAAGTTCGAGGATGTGGCTCGGCTGTGCTTTTACTACGGTGTTCCCAAGGTCAAACGCGTATTCAAGCGGCGTGCGTATGAGCCCATGACCCGCGCCAGTGTGACCAGGATGCTGAGCAACATCAGCAAAGGCTTGCGAGCATCACAGGAGCAAGCGAATGCATAAGCTCAAACTGGAATTCATGCCTGAGGCGACGCAAAAGAATTTCGATCGCCTCAAGAACGACCCCAGATTGGCTGGCTTTACCCTGGTCGGTGGCACTGCACTGGCACTGCAAATTGGGCACAGGATCAGCGAAGACCTGGACTTCAATATCTTTGGCCAAAAATTGCCCATCAAGGCCATCGATGGACTTCTGGATGATTTGGCTACGGGTGGTGCCGCGATTGAAAGCCTGATCACATCAGAACAAAAGCTGGGATTCAAAATCAATACGTCAGAGAACCTTGATCACTACATTCAGGACTACCTGATCGATGGTGCCAAGGTGACGTTTCATTCCCGCAATGAAAGTGATCGACCCAAGGCGCAGCTTGACTACTTGAGATCAGCCCCAAAGGTGACGGTTTCCGAGGGGGGCTTTGATGTACTGGGCACAGATGGGCTTTTTGTCATGAAAAGCATCGTCGTCTATGACCGCGTGAAGTCTCGCGACATCTACGATTTGATGGTCCTCACCAGAGACCATGGCTATACCTTGGGCGATATATTTGCGGCCATCGATGCCTACCAGCCCATCAGAAACAAAGATCCCGAACACTTCAAGAGTGTGGTCACCGGAGTGATCCCGCTGGACAAGAACGATGAGGGTTTTTCCAGCATCCATCTGAACGTGAAGACGGATGACATTTACAAGCACTTCAAGAAGCTAATCAACGACTACGAAATCAGGGCCATCCAGCAGATGCGTCCAAGCCCTTAAATCGCCAAGCGCGAGGGGCTGCCCATTCCACGGTCAACGCGAGGTGGGGGCTCAGCTCATGGACACGTCCACAAGCCGGGAGAGAAAAAAGAGAGAGATGTGGTCTCTGACGACAAAAAGCGGGGAAATCTGACCCACCGCGTCCACAAGGCAAAACGCGAAAGCCCGCAAAAACAGGGCCATCAGGGAAAGAAAAAGGGGGACAGAGAAAATCTGTCCCCCGTGTATGGTGGTCCATGGTTCACGGCTCAGGAACTTTCTATTCGCACTCAATCATGCTAGCGAGTACTAGAGCGTGAATGCGAGGAAGAAGTTTTGACCACACCGAATAGATCACATCATTCGATTTCTAAAAGCCCGCTCCGCAGCGCGAACGGACCATCGATCCTACGGTAGGTATCAGCCCGCAAACCACAAACCGGCCATTGACGTGGTGGAGTAGTGCCCAGCGCCAGTGACAGATGCAGAGGGTACTTCTGCCGTTGAAGACGTGTACCTAATCAAGAGAACGCCCTTCACCTTGTTCCTCTACTGTTTGGCCATCGCGGATGTGGTAGATCCGCTTGAAGGTCGGGATAATTTTCTCGTCGTGGGTCACTACGATGATGGCAGTCTGCGCCTGACAGGCCATGTCGTTGAGGATGCGGACCACGGCCAGAGCGCGTTCGCTGTCCAGGGGCGCGGTCGGCTCGTCAGCCAAAATCACTGGCGGCTTGTTGGCCAGCGCCCGTGCAATTGACACCCTTTGCTGCTCACCACCGGAAAGCTGCGAGGGTTCAGCTTTGGCACGGTGAGCAACATCGAGCGCCTTTAGCAATTCGAGTGCACGTTGTCGCGCCTGGACATTGGGCACACCCGCCAGCATGGGCAGCAGCGCTACGTTGTCGGTCACGTCCAGGAACGGGATCAGGTAGGGCGCCTGAAACACAAATCCGATCCGGTCACGGCGCAAGGCGCGCAGGTCGGGCGTTTTCCAACCATCGTCATAAATGACTTCGTCGCCCAGTGTCATGCGACCCGATGTGGGCTCGATGATGGCCCCCAGGCATTTGAGCAAGGTGCTTTTGCCGGAGCCTGAGGGCCCCACCAGTCCGACCACTTCACCGGGAGCGACCTGCATGTTGACGTTTTTCAGCGCTTCGACCGCCGTGTCGCCATGGCCATAAACCTTGCGCAGGTTTTCGATGCGAATGCCACCAGTTTGCTTGATCATTTCAGGGTCCTCAACTGATGGCTTGCGCGGGATCGACACGCAAGGCGACACGTATCGCCAGCGTGCTGGCCAACGCACAAATGAGCATGGTGGCACCGAAGCCAACCACCGCGTCCTGCGTGAGCAACAGCACGAACTTGGGGAACACTGGTGCCCAAATTGTCGCGGCCACCTTGCCCACCACAAAGCCGATTACACCCAGACCCAGCGCCTGCTGCAAGATCATCGTCGCGATGGTGAGGTTGCGAGTACCGATCAGTTTGAGCACCGCGATCTCACGGATCTTGCCCAGCGTCATGGTGTAGATGATGAAGGCCACAATCGCCGCGCTCACCACAGCCAGAATGGCCAAAAACATGCCGATCTGTTTGGCCGAAGTGGCAATCAACTTATCCACCAGGATGTTCTCCATGTCAGCACGGGTAAACACGGTCAGGTGCTTCCAACGTTGGATTGGCTCGGCCACACGTTCAGCGCTCCAGCCATTGGCCACACGCACCAGCACAGCATTGACGTTGCGGCTGCTGGTCTGCAAGTTCTGCACCGCATTGAGCAGGCCCGGCACTGCAGGTCGGTTGAATGCTGGATTGGCGGCTGTACGCACACGGTCGTTCACGATGGCGTCGTTGTCCTTGAGGAACTGCGCTTCCTGAGCATCCTTGATCGGGATGAAGACCATCGGGTCGCCGCCAGATGACACCATGCGGCGTGTCAGGCCCACCACCTCGTAGGTGTGGCGCCGGATTTCCACCCGTTCCCCCAGCGAGAGTCCGGTCTTGACGTCAGCCACCGCCTCGTAATGGCTGCGCGTGAGATGCCTGCCAGCCAATAAATGGCCAGGCTGCCCGGGCAAGCCAGCGGCACCCGGCTCGATCCCGACCACCATGGTCCGCGCCTCTTTGCCTCCTACCGTCCTGACCTGCATGGTGAAGTAAGTGATGTTGGCCGCCATGGCCACGCCGGGCATGCCCGCAATGCTGCGCACCACATCGTCCTTGAGACTAGATGATTCGGCATAAGGTCCCTGCGTGTCCTTTTGAACCACCCAGAGGTCGGCACCGCTGTTGTTCAACAAAGCTTGGGCATCGTCGACCATGCCGCGAAACACGCCAGCCATGGTCAATGTCACGCCAATGAGCAAACCCAGCCCCAGACCGGTGAACACAAACTTGGCCCAACTGTGCTGAATGTCGCGCGCCGCCAGGCTGATCATGGCTGCGCCTTTTTAACAAGAGCGTCCACCACCTTGAAGCGGGCTCCGGTCGACAGCGGCTTATCGCTGTACACCACCACGGTGTCACCAGAGGCCAGTCCGCTCAACGCCTGTACGCGGCCGTCCAGACTGGACACTCCCCACTGCACGGAAACAAAGTCCAATGCGCCGTCTTTCAGACGCCACACGCCCGTTCGGCCCTGATGCGTCTGCACACTGGCCTGCGGTACCACCAAGGCCTGATCCTCTGGCTGCAACTGGAGCGTGACCTCGGCCATCTCGCCGATCGACAGTGATGCAGGCGTTTGATCAAACGTCACTTGTGCGATGCGCTCCTCGGTCACTGCATCAGCCTGCAACTCCAGCCGTTCCACCTTACCGGTCAGCACCTGCTGCGGTTGCGAGCGCAACACAATCTGGGCGGGCAAACCAAGCGCCAACCCTCTTGAGCGAGCCTGATCCACGCGCAACTTCACCCAGAGGGTGGCGGGATTGGCCAGCCTGATCACGGCTTGACCGGCCACCACGGTGCTGCCTGCCTCAGCATCGCGGCTGACCACCACCGCATCGGCCGGTGCGATCAATCGGGTGTTCTGTCTTTGCTGCACGGCCGCTGCACGCTCGGCCTGCAGGCGTTGGGCGTCCTGGCGGGTCGCCTGCAAGTTGGCTTGAGCGGCCTCGTGTGCGGCCTGCGCAGACTGCAGCTCCTGCTCGCGCCCCTCTAGCGCTGACGGGCTGATGAAGTTCTGCCGAGCCAATTCCTTTTGCCGGTTCAGATTGGTGGTGGCAAGCTCTCGTCGGGCTTTGGCGTCTGCCAATTGAGCCTGTGCTGCCGTTTGAACACTCACCGCCTTGGCAAGTGCGGCATCTTGCGCCTGCAAGCGTTGGTCCAAATCGACTGGATCCATCTCTGCCAACAACTGTCCAGCCTTGACCGCCTGCCCCGCATCGACATGCACCCGCAATACGCGACCCGCCACCGTGGGGCCCATCAGCCAGCTTTGACGCGCTTCCACACTGCCAATGCCAAACACCGAGGGCGTCAGATTTTCGCTCTTGACTTGTGTCACTGTAACTTTAGTCGGGGCAAGTGGCCCCATGCGAATCGCCACGAATCCCAGAGCCACAATCACGATCGCGGCACTGGTTGCGACCAAGACCTGTCGCTTGTTGATATTGGAGAGTGTCATCGGCGCTTCTTTTGTCAGGTTTTAGGATTTGGCAACAGGCCTGCCTCGTAGAGTTTGAACACAGCTTTGCCTTGTCGTGCCAGTCCATGGAGATTGCCCGTGACCAGAGACTGCATGACCAGCCCCTGAACTGCTCCCATAAATAGGACCACTGACGACGGAATATCCACATCTTTTGCCAGCAAGCGCTCTTCGCGGGCCTGGGCCAGCAGTTGGGTCACCAGAGTCCGATAGTCAGCCATCAGTTGCTGCACCCTGCTTTTGAGCGGTGTGGGCTTGGCATGCTGCAACTCTTGAAAGACAAGTCGGGGAACACCAGGAAACTGCACAACAAAATCGATGTGAGCCAAGAAGACAGCACGCAGTGCCTGCAAGGCATTGTCCTGCCGTGCTTGTCCTGCTTGCTCGAGCCGCTCCATCAACGACTGGTGCGCCCAATCAAGAACAGCCAGCCAGATGGCCTCCTTACTTTCGAAATGCTTGAAGACGCCCCCTTGGGTGATGCCGATGACCAAGGCCAGATCACCCGTGGTGATTTCGGCCGGGCTGCGTTGCGCGGCCAATCCCAAGGCCGCCTGGACCAATTCTGCCTGGCGGTCTTCGCTTTTGAGCTTGATTCGTGTGTTGGTGACCATAAGATAAGTAATTGATGAATTACTTTATCATAATTCCCAATGCCCTTTGAGTCGGTCGTAACACCATGTTCGGCGATAGACCTGCGTACTGATCCGAATGTTGGAAATGAGCCCCAGCTAACGGTTTCGGCTGTAGCGTTGTCATAGGTTCGTCCTTTTGCGAATGACTCTTGTCAGCCTTTACAGGACATGAGCCACAAACGCTCCTACCCCAACACCCATCACGCTTACCCCGCCTGCATGGGCTGTGCGTGGAGCTGGATGCCCAGCGCCGCCGTGACTTTCAGGATCGTGGCAAAGCTGGGGTTGCCCTCCCCTGACAACGCCTTGTAGAGGCTGTCCCTGCCCAGGCCCGTACGCGCGAAAGTTGCGACATGCCCTTGGCCCGGGCAATGGTGCCCAGGGCCTTGGCAGCATCATCCCCTGCCTCTTGCAGGCAGGCCTCCATATAGAGCGCCATGTCCTCTTCGGTCTTGAGGTGTTGGGCGCTGTCCCATTTCCGCAGTTTGAGTGCAGTCATCGGTTACCCCTTCAGTTGGCGCATAGATCGTTTTTATGGCGCTCTGTATCCATTGAGATACATTGCTGTCCATGCCGCCAAGCGGTGAAGCGGGTTCAACCCGCCATCGCCGCCACCGGCATCTGCAGCAGCGTGCTGGCCGGCGCCAGCGCCATGCGGTGGTGGGCGTCGGCGCGGGGCAGCAGGCGTTCAAAGTAGAACTGCGCGGTTTGCAGCTTGGCCTGGTAGAACGCCGCTGACTCTGGCCCCTGGCCGCTGTGCAGGGCCTGCTCGGCGCGCTGGGCCATCAGCGCCCAGTGGTAGGCCATCATCACGTAGCCGCAATACATCAGGTAGTCCACCGACGACGCGCCCACTTGCTCCGGGTCGGCCTTGGCCTTGAGCATGAGGCGCAGGGTGAGCGTATTCCATTGCACGGCGCGGCGCGCCAGGGCGCGGGCCATGCGGCCACGCAAGCCCCCAGCCAGCAGGCCCGGCCGGGCCAGCACCCACATCTGGGCGGTGAAGTCGCGCACGCACTGGCCGCGCGTTTGCAGCAGCACCTTGCGCCCCAGCAGGTCCAGCGCCTGGATGCCGGTGGTGCCTTCGTACAGCGTGGCAATGCGGGCATCGCGCGCGATCTGCTCCATGCCATGCTCGCGGATGTAACCGTGCCCGCCGTACACCTGCATGCCCAGGTTGGCGGCTTCCAGGCCCATTTCGGTCAAAAAGCCCTTGAGGATGGGGGTGAAGAAACCCAGTTCGCCGTCGTGGCGCTTGTAGCCGGCCTGGTCGCCGGCCCAGGCAGCGGCAAACATCTTGTCGGCCAGTTGCGCGGCGCCGTAGATCATGGCGCGGCCACCTTCGGCGATGGCTTTTTGGGTGAGCAGCATGCGCCGCACGTCGGGGTGCCAGACGATGGCGTCGGCCACCTGCTCGGGCTCCTTTTTGCCCGAGAGCGCGCGCATGGAACGGCGCTCGCAGGCATAGGCCAGCGCGCCCTGGTAAGCCAGCTCGGCATGGGCCACGCCCTGGATGGCGGTGCCGATGCGCGCGGTGTTCATGAAGGTGAACATGGCCTCCAGCCCCTTGTTCGGTTCACCGATCAGGGTGCCGATGGCGCCGTCGAAATTGAGCACCGCCGTGGCACTGGCGCTGATGCCCATCTTGTGCTCGATCGAGCCGCAGTGCACCGCGTTGCGCGTGCCTAAAGCACCACCCTCGCCCACCAGAAACTTGGGCACGATGAACAGCGAAATGCCGCGCGTGCCGGCGGGCGCCTCGGGCAGGCGCGCCAGCACGATGTGCACGATGTTGTCGGTCAAGTCGTGCTCGCCGCTGGAGATGAAGATCTTGGTGCCGGTGATGGCGTAGCTGCCGTCGCCCAGCGGTTTGGCCTGGGTCTTGACCTGCGCCAGGTCAGAGCCGCACTGCGGCTCGGTCAGGCACATGGTGCCGCCCCACTCGCCCGCCACCAGCTTGGGCAGGTACTGCTGGCGCATGGCCTCGGTGCCGTACTGCAAGATGGTGTTGATGCAGCCGATGCTCAGACCGGGGTACATGCTGAAGGCCCAGTTGGCCGTGCCCATCATCTCGCTCTTGAGCAGGTTGAGCGACACGGGCAGGCCCTGCCCGCCGTAAGCCGTGGGGAACGACAGGCCCTGCCAGCCGCCCTCGACGAACTGCGCATACGCCGCTTTGAAGCCCTTGGGCGTGGTGACCTCGCCCGCCTGAAAGTGGCAGCCCTCTTCGCCGCCCGAGACGTAGAGCGGCGCCAGCACCTCTTCGCAGTAGGTGGCGGCGGCCTCCAAAATGGCGTCCACCACCTCGGGCGAGGCGTCTTCGCCGCTGCCCAGCGCGCGGTAGTGCGCCGGGTAGTCGAACACCTCGTTCATCACAAAGCGCATGTCGCGCAGCGGGGCTTTGTAGTTCAACATGCTCATTTCTCCAGAATGGCCACGACGCCCTGGCCGCCAGCGGCGCAGATGGAAATCAAACCGCGCCCGCTGCCTTTTTGCGCGAGCAGCTTGGCCAGCGTGGCCACAATGCGCCCGCCGGTGGCGGCAAACGGGTGACCGGCGGCGAGCGAGCTGCCGTTCACATTGAGTTTGCTGCGGTCAATGGCGCCCAGCGGCTGCGCCAGGCCGAGCTTGTCGCGGCAAAACGCCGGGTCTTCCCACGCCTGCAGGGTGCACAGCACCTGGGCGGCAAAGGCTTCGTGGATTTCATAAAAGTCGAAGTCCTGCAGCGTCAGCCCAGCGCGCGCCAGCATGCGCGGCACGGCGTAGGCGGGGGCCATCAGCAGGCCTTCTTTCTTGGCCGGGTCGGGGTTGAAAAAGTCCACCGCCGCCACCTCGCTGAACGTGAGGTAGGCCAGCACCGGCAGACCACGCTCGGCCGCCCAGGCTTCGCTGGCCAGCAGCACGGCCGAGGCGCCATCGGTCAGCGGTGTGGCGTTGCCTGCCGTCAGCGTGCCCTGGCCGGGCGCCACCTTGCGGTCGAAAACCGGCTTGAGCTTGGCCAGCTGTTCAGCGTTCAGGCCCTGGCGCAGGTTGTTGTCCTGCTTCACGCCCAGGAAGGGCGTCATCAGGTCGACAAAGAAACCTTCGCCATAGGCGCGCGCCAGGTTGTGGTGGCTTTGCAGGGCCAGGGCATCTTGCGCTTCGCGCGTGATGCCCCATTCGCGGGCCATGAGTTCGGCGTGTTCGCCCATCGACAGGCCGGTACGCGGCTCGCCGTTGCGCGGCAGCTCGGGCTGGAAGAACTGCCCCGGGCGGATGCGCAGCGCCCGCTGCAGGCGCTGCCAGGGGCTGCGCGCGCGCGAAACATCGAGCAGGGTGCGGCGCAGTTGGTCATTGACGGCGATGGGCGCGTCCGAGGTGGTGTCCACCCCGCCGGCCACGCCGCATTCGATCTGGCCCACCGCAATTTTGTGCGCCACCAGCATGGCGGCCTCCAGCCCGGTGCCGCAGGCCTGCTGCAGGTCGAAGGCCGGGGTCTCGGGCGAGAGCGTGGTGGAGAGCACGGCTTCGCGCACCAGGTTGAAGTCGCGCGAATGCTTCATCACCGCGCCTGCGGCCACGTCGCCCAGGCGCTGGCCATGCAGGTTGAAGCGGTCCACCAGGCCTTGCAGCGTGGCCGTGAGCATATCGAGGTTGGAGGCGCGGCTGTAGGCGGTGTTGGAGCGCGCAAACGGGATGCGGTTGCCACCCACGATGGCGACGCGACGGAGGGTGCTGTTGGGGGTCATGGTGGGGCTCAGGAAATGGTGGGTTGATGCGCGGGTTCGGCGCGGAGTTCGGAACGCAGATGGACCTGCTCGCCGCGTGCGTCGCGCACCTCGAACACGGTCTGGCCTGTACTGGCCTGCGCCTGCCAGAGCGAGGCGCGTGTCGGCAGCAGCACGGGCCGCTTGAACACGGTGGTGAGCGAAGCGGCTTGCAGCACAGTGGCCGGCGCAGCGGCTTGCAACAGGGCCAGCGCGCGCGCCTGCGTCCACAGGCCATGCGCGATGGCGCGCGGAAAGCCGAACAAGCGCGCGCTCAGCGCCGACAGGTGGATGGGGTTGTAGTCGCCCGACACCGGGGCGTAGCGGCGGCCGGTGTCGGCGGGGGCGTCGAATGCACCGGCCTGGGTCAGGGCGAGTTCCGGCCCCACGGCGCCGTTGAACGGTGCGCCCACGGGCGACTTCACGCCCAGGCGCAGCAGGGTTTGTGTGGCCTGCCAGACGCATTGGCCATCGCCCTCGCCATCTGACTCGCGCAGCACGCGCAGGTGCAGCGTGAACACCTGCCCCTTGTCGTGCGCCAGCAGCTCGCCGCTGCTCAGCTCCACCCGCACCGCATCGCCTGCGGCCAGCGGCGCATGCTGGGTGATGGCGTTGGCCAGGTGCACCGTGCCCATGGCAGGCCAGGGGCAGGCGGGCGAAGTCATGTAGGTCATGACCAGGGGGAAAGTCAGCATCTGCGGGTAGGTGAGCGGCGCTTGCGCACTCGGGGCAAAACCGCAGACCTCGGCGTAACGCGCCAGGTGCGCGGCGTCGACCACGACGCGCGGCAGCACCAGCGTGACCGGGGCCAGCGCGCGCACCGGCCCGGGGCGCTTGAAACTGCTGGCCAGCGCACGGGCCAAGTTGCTCAGCGTGCTGGCGGGTGTGATGTTCTGGCGCTGCACCTTAAGCCCCCAGCAGGCTTTGGCCGCACACGCGCACCACCTGCCCATTCACGCCCTGCGAGGCGGGGCTGAGCAGCCAGGCGATGGTTTCGGCCACATCGACCGGCTGGCCGCCCTGCCCCATGGAATTCATGCGCCGGCCGGCTTCGCGGATGGCCAGCGGGATGGCGGCGGTCATTTGCGTTTCGATGAAGCCCGGCGCCACCGCGTTGATGGCCATGCCGCGGGGCAGGCGCGGCGCCTGGCTGTGCACCAGGCCGATCACGCCAGCCTTGGAAAACGCGTAGTTGGTCTGCCCCAGGTTGCCGGCAATGCCCGAGATGGACGACACGCACACCAGCCGTGCCTGGGGTTGGAGCGCGCCCCGCTCCAGCAAGGCCTGGTTGATCGCCTGCTGCGCCACCAGGTTGACCTGCACCAGCGTCTGCCACAGGTGCGGCGGCATCTTGGCGATAGTCTTGTCGCGGGTGATGCCGGCGTTGTGCACCACGCCGTCCCAGCCGCCGTCAGCCAGGGCCGCCTGGGCGATCTGCCCGGCGGCCGCCGGATCGGCAATGTCGAGCGCCAGCGCGCGGCCCTGCAGCCGCTCGGCCACGGCCTGCAAGGCGTCCTGGGCCTGCGGCACGTCCAGACAGACCACCTGGGCGCCATCGCGCGCCAGGGTTTCGGCAATGGCCGCGCCAATGCCGCGCGCCGCGCCGGTCACCAAAATCTTTTTGCCCGCCAGCGGCTGCACCCAGTCGCTCGGGGCCGGGGCCTCAAAGGGTGCCAGCCGCACCACCTGGCCCGACACATAGGCGCTGCGCGGCGACAAAAAGAAGCGCAGTGTGCCTTCGAGTTGCGCCTCGGCTCCCGGCGCCACATAGACCAGTTGCACCGCAATGCCGCGCTTGACCTCCTTGGCCAGCGATTTCACAAAACCTTCCAGAGCGCGCTGTACCGTGGCCTGCTCGGCAACCGGGCAGGCTTCGGGCGGGCGGCCCAGCACCAGCACGCGGCCGCAGCTTTGCAGTGAGCGCACCGCGTCGTGGAAGCACTGGTACAGCGCCTCGGCCTGGGCCACGGTGGCCAGGCCGGTGGCGTCAAACACCACGGCCTTGAGGGGACCGCCCGGCTGCTCGCCGGTGCTCCACAGCCCGCTCATCAAGCCGGCCTGGTTGGCCATCGCGGTCCAGCCCTGCACGCTGCGGTGCGCCACGGTGGCGGCCCGCATGGCGCGGAAGGCAGCCAGCAGCGCGGGCAGCAGTTCGGGCGTACCACCGGCGCCGACCAGCACGTCGCCAGCAACCACCGGTTGGCCGGCTTCGAACCGCTCGAGCGGCACGGGACGCGGCAGGCCCAGCATGCCGGCCAGGCGCGCGCCAAAGGCCGAGTTGGCAAAGTTGAGGTAAGCGTCGGACATGGACAGGGCTCCTTTGTTTGTGTACGATCGTACACCGAAAAACCCAAACCGCCAAATCCGTCCATGCCGAACGCCCGTCCCGACACCCCCGCCCCCGCCACGCCCGAGCCGCCGCTGAGCCGGCAAGACCGCAAGGACCTGACCCGCCAAAGCCTGGTGCAGGCCGCGCTGCGGTTGATCGGCGAGGGACGCAGCTTCACCAGCCTGGGCATCCGCGAGATCGCGCGCGAGGCCGGCATGGTGCCCAATGCGTTTTACCGGCACTTTCGCAGCCCAGACGAGCTGGGCCTGAGCCTGGTGGACGAGGTGGGGGCCACGCTTCGCGGCCTGCTGCGCCAGGCGCGCCAGCCGAGTTCGGCCCAGACCAGCGTGGTGCGCCAGTCGGTGCAGGTGTACCTGCAGTACGTGCGCGACAACCGGGTGCTGTTCCGCTTCATCTCGAGCGAGCGCGCGGGTGGCAGCCGGGTGCTGCGGCTGGCGATCCGCCACGAGGTGCAGCGTTTTGTGGACGACACGGCACGCGACCTGGCGCCGCTGGAGGCCTACCAGGGCCTGTCGCAGGCCAGCCTGCACATGGTCTGCGGCCTGATGGTCAACACCCTGCTGGCCGCCGCCCCCGAGGTTCTGGATCTGCCCGCCGACGAGCCTCAGTCCGAGCAGGCGATGGTGCAGGACTTCGTGCAGCAGTTGCAGATCATCTTGCTGGGCGCGGCCAGCTGGCGCGAGGCAGAGCGGCGCTGAAGCGGCGGTGACTGCCAATCGGCAGCCATCCCAAGAAACCCGCCCCCAATCCGCGACAATCGATGCTCTACCGAACCACACCCTGCAAGCCAAGACTTTCTCTCTTCTCCCCATCGCCCTGGCCATCGCTGTGGGCACCCTGTTGCCCAGCTCGGCGTCCTTCGCGGCCAAACACCCCGCTGCCGCCAAGCCTGCAGCGCACAAAAAGGCTGCGGCCGCCGCAGCCTCTGCAAACGCCCTGCCGCCTCTGGCCGCCCAGACGGCCCTGGCCGACAACCCGCCGGCGCTGCCTGCCAAGGCCTGGCTGCTGATGGACTTTGACTCCGGCGAGGTGCTGGCTTCGGCCAACGCCGACGAGCCGCTGCCCCCCGCATCGCTGACCAAGATGATGACCCGCTACATCGTCGAGCAAGCGCTGCGCTCAGGCAAGCTCAAGCAGACCGATCTGGTCACAGTCAGCCAGAACGCCTGGTGCCGCGGTTCGGGCACCGAGTCGTGCATGTACCTGCCGCTCAATAGCCAGGCCACCGTCATTGACATCCTGCGCAGCATTGTCATCCAGTCAGGCAACGATGCCTCCAAAGCGATTGCCGAACAGATGGCCGGTTCAGAGGCCGGCTTTGCCAAGCTGATGAACGCCGAGGCCCAGCGCCTTGGTATGACGCACACCCAGTTCGTCAACCCTACGGGTCTGCCCGATCCGGAGCACAAGTCCTCCGCGCGTGACCTCGCCATACTGGCGCGCGCCATCATTCGCGACAGCGCCGAGTACTACCCCATCTACGCCGAACACGATTTCAAATACAACGGCATCAAGCAAGGCAACCGCAACGCCCTGCTCTACACCGACCCCACTGTGGACGGCCTCAAGACCGGCCACACCGCTGAGGCCGGTTATTGCCTGGTCACTTCGTCCAAGCGCAACGATATGCGCTTGATCTCGGTCATCCTCAACACCCACAGCGCACAGGCACGAGCCGACCACACGCGCACGCTGCTCGGCTGGGGCTTTGGCAGCTTCGAAAAAGCTGTCCCGATCCAGCCAGGTGCAGTGGTCACAACGGCCAAGGTGAGCTTTGGCAAGGCCGACACCGTGGGTGCGCTCCTGGGCGCGCCATGGATGCTTACCGTGCCACGCGGCCAGCAGGTGCAGGCCACGGTGGAACTGAAACCGGGCCTGGAAGCGCCCGTGGCCAAGGGCGCCGTGGTCGGCAAGGTGGTCGCCACCTCCAACGGCAAGCCGCTGGGCGAAACCCCGCTCGTGGCGCAGGCCGATGTGGAGCGCGCCGGTCTGTTGCTGCGCACATGGCAGTACGTGGCCAAGTGGTTCGGCAAGTGATGGCTTGAACGCAGCGGAGGGCTGACGCGGGGGACCTCTGCGGTCCCTTGGTTCTTAACGCATACCGACAGGCCACAGGCTGGCAGCTGAGGATATCGGCGTCGCAACGGGAACTATCGTTGGCTCAGACCTGCTGGCTGCTACCGGCCAGAAGCTGCCATCAGCAGAACTTTGATAAACGGCCGCTCAGGGTCCAATCGCAATCCTCGGCTACGATCAGCGTCCAGAACATCGTCGTCCCAGGGGGCGATATTGCGGATGAAGTCGACGCGTGGCTCTTCCTCGAACCAGCAGCGTGCCTTCACAGCAGCCCATTGCCTGCGCGTGTACAAGTATCTCCGTCCTCAATCGCCCTGCGGCTTACCGCCGAATTTCAAGACGAAGCTGCCGGCCACCACGGTCAGTGCCAACAGGCAACCGAGATAGGGCATCACGCTTTGCAGAGGGGCTCCCATTTGATTCAGGCGCAATGCAGCCTGCACTCCAGACGTTGTCGGTATCAACCACCGCAGATACTGCAACGGGAGCGGCAACGCTTCTGGCGGCCAGGAAAATCCGGCAAGAAACACCATCGGCAATGTCGAAAAAAGCAGGACTTGAAGGACCCGTTCGCGATCTCTACACCACAGGCCCACAAGTGACCCCAGCGTCACGATGGCCGACACGTACAGGACCAGGAAAACCAGGGAGCCAGCCACGTTGTTAGCGCGAGGGTAACCGTAGAGCCAAAAGACCCATCCGAAATAGAACAGGCCAGACACCAATCCCGGCAACAGGAATGCCAGCCAGCGCCCGATCCAGGCCATTGGACTGGCATGAGCCGCGCCTCGTTCGACCCAGGTCGCCACCAGCATACCCACGCCCATCAGGAGGGTCTGGTGCATGATGAACAAGGCAACGGCAGGAACAATGAAGCTGCTATAGCCTTCTGTAGGGTTGAACAGCGCCATGGCCCGGAAATCCACGGGAGTGCGGCTCTCGCCGGCTTGGCGGGGACTCTGTCCTTTGGCCTCTCGCTGCCTGATCTCAACACCTGCCGAGGCTGCGCCCACGGCCTCAGAAAAGCCGTACTGAACTGCCTTGCTGATGAGGGGATAGGCCCCGTTCGAGACCACGGTCACCATAGCGGGCATTCCCCTGGCAACATGGGCTTTCAGGTCGTCGGGCAGGACCAGATAGCCATCAATCTCACCACGGCTCATGGCGGCTTGCGCGGCTCGCTCATCCGCCCCAACTGCCTTGACCTCGATGCGAGGATTGGCAAGTGCCAGACGATGAATCGAGCGTGAAAGCGCCGAGTGATCCTGGTCGACAACCGCCACCGGGATCCGGGTCACGACCTCCGGGCCAAAGAACCAGGGGTAGAAGAAAGCATAGAACAGGGGCGCAGCCACAAAGATCATCAATGCGCCCTTGTCGCGCAAGACGTCCCTCAGCGTTGCGACGAACCCTGACCTCAGCGAAGTGGGATGGTGCGAGGTCATGTCAACGCGCTCCCCAGGTCGATGGCTTGTCGCGAGCCTGGACCAAGCCCAAGGCCGCCAGCCCGAGCAACCCGAGGGTGGCCAGCAGGAATACAGCAGGTGTGGCGGCACTCGCGCCGAAGGTTAAGCCCATCAGCAATTGCTCGGTCTGCAATCGGATGTAGTGGGTGAACGGCATGGAGGTCGCCCACATCCGAGCACTGTCAGGCATCGCACTCAGCGGGAAACTCATACCGCTGAACGCGAATGCCGGGGCGGTCAAAAGCCCCGTGACGGACAACGCAGTGCGCAAGGACTTGGTCAGAGTGGCCGCCGCTGCACCCGCGGCCAGCGATAGCGCCATCAGTAAGGTCATGGCCAAGAAGATCCAGAGAAGGCTCCCAGGGATGTCCCAGCCACGCCCGGTCGTGATGTACCAGAGCGCCGCGGCGCCCACGCTGGTCAGGGTCACCCAGGGAATCGCCAGCTTGCCCAGCAAGGCTGCTCCGACGGCCCGCGGCCCCCCGTGCTGCAGCCACTGCCCCAGCGTCCTGTCCCTGAATTCACGGCCGACCGCCCAAGCCCCAGCCGTCATCGCGAGGATGTGAAGGATGGCGGGGATCGCGGCGGCAGTCAGGTACTTTTCGTAGTTGCCAGACCCGTTGAACAGTGCGATCGATTGGATTTGGATCGGGTTAAAGCTGACCTTGGCCTGTTGGGCCGATTCACCTCGCTTGTTTCGAGCAGACATTTCGATGCCGGCGGCCAAGGTCCCAACCACCGTGCGTACATCCCGCTGCAGCAGACTCGAATGCGTGGCGAACTGAGCGTTGTGACGCAGAATGACCTCCGCCTTTATCCCGCGCTTGATGTCTCTCTCGAAGTCCCTGGGGATGTTGATCATCCCGTAGACCCGCACCTCTCTTAGGGCAAGTTGGGCCGTGGACTCGCTGTCGAATTCGTCCACCACTTGCATGCCAGGCGAGGCGTTGAGCATGCGGACCAGTTGTCGCGATAGCGCGGAATGGTCTTCATCCATCACGCCAACAGGTAGGTTCCTGGGGATGGCGCTGGAGAATATCCAAACGACCAACACCACGGCCAATACAGGCACCCAAGTCACCATCGCCAAGTCCCAGGGACTTTGACCAAGGCGACGGGCCTCCCGCCTAGTGCTGTTGAAGAAGTGGCGCATGGTCAATTCACTCGACCAGCACGGACATGCCTGGGCGAACGCCCTCGATCATTTGGGTCGGACGGGCACGCACCTCGAAGGTCTTGATGTCAAAACCCTGATCGGACCTGGTGGCACGCCACGTGGCGAAATCAGGCAGGACTGCTGCCCGGTAGACCTTGAAGCGAACCTTACGGCCTTTCAGGGCAGGCAAGGTGGCATCGAATTCTTTGCCGACGGCGAACTTGTCGAGTTTGTCTTCGCGCACGTTGAGCACCACCCACTGATCTGCCATGTTGGCAACCGTGACCACGGGGACGCCTTGGGGCGAAATTTCACCCACGCGCCCCAGCACCTTGACGACTTCGCCGGCCACTGGGCTCTTGAGTTCCGTCTCGGCCTTGGCCGCCTGGACTTCAGCTACGACTCCAGCCAATTGACGCGCCTGTGCGGCGGCAGCTTGCTTGTCCTCGGCACGGGCCCCGGCGCGAGCCATCTCGTATTGGGCCTGTGCAGCCAGGGCTTGATCGCGGGCTGTCTTGAAATTGGCTTCGGCCTCGTCGCGCTTTTGCGCAGCGATCAAGCCGTCCCTGGCCAATCCTTCGATCCGCTTGAACGACGCCTGTGCCAGGTCCGCCGCCGCCAATGCGCGCTGCCAGTTCAGACGGGCGATTTCCACCTCCTGGGGGCGGGCGCCATTTTGTGCCTTGGCCGCGGTGGCCTGCGCAGCCTCCTGGGCCGCAGTGGCCTGCGCCAGTTTTGCGGTCACCTCAGGACTGTCCAGGCGAATCAGCGGCGAGCCGACCGTGATGACATCCCCTTCCTTGACCAAGATGTCCGCGATCCGGGCACTGACCTTGGAAGCGACGTCTACTTCCTGAACCTCCATTTGCCCCTGGAACGCCTCGGCGCCAGGCTGTTGGGCCTTCCATAGGCCCACGCTGAGAACGGTGACTGCGCCGATGATGGCCAGAGTGATGGGTAGTTTCTTGTTCATCTCATTGCACTTTCAGATCGGCACGAGCCATGTAACTGCCGAATTGATCGGACAGGCCAGACACTTCAAGGAGATCGGCGAGCGCCTTGACATAGTCGTAAGCCGCTTGCGCCTGTTCCGTTTTGGCTTTGGCCAGGTTCACTTCGGCGTCGATCAGTTCCAGCGTGGAGTTGGTACCCGCCTTCTGGCCCTTGGTCTTGAGTTGGAGGACTGCATTGGCCAACTCCAGACTCGGGGTCAGCGCAAGGAACTGGCGCCGGGTTTGGTCGACGGCCATCCAACGTTTCTCGACCAGCAAGGCAATGTCATTTCGGGCTTGCTTGTCCTGGCTGTCCGCCATCTCGATGAGCCGGTGAGAGGCTTCGCTCATTAAGGAGCGGTCCACGCCACCCCACAACCTCCAGCTGACCCCGACGCCCACAACCCAATTGGCCTGGTCCGAGGAGCGCAGTTGGCGTTGGCCAAAGGCGAACACCGCAGGCTTCTTCTGAGACTCTTCCAGCGCATGAATTTGCTCGGCTTCACGCTTCTTGGCAGCCACCTTGGCCAATCCCGGGTGACGTTCCAGGGCCGCGTCAGTGAAGTAGCCGAGCGGCTCGATCGGCGAACTGATCACGAACAGCGGGCTCATCGGTTGAATCCGCTCATTGTTGCGAAGGGTTCTGGCCAACGCCGTCGAGGCTAATTCAGCGTCATCCCGGGCCTTCAGGGCGTTACGCTTGGCATCCTCCATCGCTGCGCGAGCCTGTAGTCGCTCGACCTGTGCGACAAGACCTGCTTCCAGCATTCGCTGCGTGGCGGCGTCATGCTCCGAGACGGTTCGGTAGGCCACTTCACGCAATCCGGCGACGCGTTCAGCCAGTTGGGCGCCGAAGTAGCGCTGCACGAACTCATTGAACACTTCCTGTTGTACCTGGCGGCCGTCTGCCCGGGCCTCTTCGGTTTTGGCTTGCAAGGCCTGTTTGATTGCCGTGGTGGCGCCCCCGGTGTAGATCGGCAATATGGCCGAGACTGATGAGGTATTGCCACTGCGCTGCGTGCTCAGATCGAGGCTGTTCGGAAGTGGCGGCAGGCGTGTCAGACCGGCCGCCAGCGGCGCCGGCAACGCTGCAATCGACGAACCGATCGTGTGCGTCAGGGGGGTCAGATCAATGCCCTGTACGGCGCCCTGGAAGCGGAAAGCCGCAGCTCCTGCGGTCACCACGGGACCACCCAGATGCCGAGTGGCCTGCTCTTTTAATTGTGCGCTCTCAACAGAAAAGCGAGTCATTGCCAGGCGATCTGAATTGGCTTGCAGTCGATGGGCGGCTTCTTCGAAGTTGAGAGCTTCGGCATGTGTCAGCGTGGGAAGGCAAGCTGCCACCCCCATCAAGGCACTGAGTGTCAGCCTGGCAAGCAATCGATTTTGTTGATTCAACATGGCATTCTCTAGTTCGGTACTAATCGGTACCATAATCAAAATTCTACGCCGATTTTCGGTACTGTCAAGTACCGAGCATGAGATACTCGAACCATGAGCCGACCACAGATCCCTGACGATGAACACCGCACCCGGTTGCTGGAGGGAATGGCACGCGCGGTCACTGCTCACGGGTACGCGCAACTCACGACTTCAGACATCGTTCGCGAGGCGAATGTGTCCAAGAGGACCTTCTACCAATACTTCAAGGACAAGACCGACTGCCTGATCGCGCTGTTCAACCACTCTGCGCAAAAGATCGAGGCCACGCTGCGTGCCAGCATCGATCCCAAGCGAGATTGGAGTTCGCAGATTGATCTGACCATCAGGCTCTATCTGGAGACCTTGGCCGCCAATCCCTTGCTACTGCGCGCGTTGTTTGTGGAGATCCTTGCGCTTGGACCTGCTGGGCTGGTCGCCAGGCGCTTGGCAATGGAAAGACTAGCGGGGGTACTTCTGGCGGCCGCCGCCAACCATCGCTCAACTCCGATCCCGCAATGGCTGGCCACTGGGCTGATTGGTGGAATCAACGAAATGGTGCTGCAGCACATCGAGCAAGACCAGATTGCCCATTTGCCCCGATTGAGCAACCAAGCCGCCGCATTCATGAAAAACGCACTCCAAACCCGTGTGATGGAACCGACCTAGCGCGTCGATGGTCAGTCTGCAGGCGTCCATCGACACGCTTTCTCCATTTGAAGGCATCTGAAAATTTCAGGCTGAACCGCGGCCCGCGTGCGTCGGTGGCTCAACCAACGGAATCCGCTTTCGTTGAAGTGAATGCCTTCAAGGCCTTGTCGGTCTGAAGCTTTGTTTGCTCGATCAGATACTCCAGAAAAACCCGTGTCCGGTCGGGAATGAACTTACGGCTCGGCAATGCCGCATACAAGGCCAGCCGCCCTGTGATCCAGGGAGAGAGCACCCGAACCAAAGTGCCTTGTGAGAGGTAAGGTGCCGCGATATCCAAGGGCAAAGACATGATGCCGGCGCCATCAAGCGCAGCGCGCAACAGCGTGTCCATGTGGTTGGACAACAAAACAGGCTGAACTTCCACCTCCTGCCATTGTTCTTCTCGTTGAGGACTCCACAAACGCCAAATGCGTGGTCGGGTTTGGGGCGATTTCAATCTCAGGCAATCATGGTGCGCCAGCTCCGCTGGCCTGCGTGGCTCCCCCCGGCGCTGCAGGTAAGCCGGCGAAGCGACCAGGAAAGCTTCTGACTCGATGACCTTGCGCGCCACGATGTCAGCGTCGAAGTTGTCATCGGTGCCGAGCAAGGTGATGTCGAAGTCCTCAATGGCTGGCTCGGCCACGGGCGACACATGCAGCTCGATCCGCACCGCAGGGTACTGGCTGCGAAAGCGGCCCAGCAAAGGCGCGACAACATAGGTGGCCAGCAGGGGCGGCGCTTGGATTCGCAGCACGCCGGCCATCTCGGTGGTGTGCGAACTCGCCATCGCATCGGCTTCATCGATGTCCTGCAGGATGTGGCGTATGCGGCTGAGGTATTGCTGGCCAGCCTCGGTGAGTGAGAGGCGCCGAGTGGAGCGCTGCAACAGCCTCGTGCCCAAGTGTTCTTCCAGGTCGGCCACGAGCCGGGTGACCACGGGGGCCGACATGTCCAGCGCCCGCGCTGCAGCGGCAAAGCCGCCCTCGTCCACCACGCTCTCAAAAACACGCATCGACTGCAGTCGGTCCATCCAGCGCTCCTTACAGGCTCTTCAAGAGCTTGCATTATTTCTCTTTTGGAAATGACCCAATGTTTTATTGGCTGTTTTTCCCTCGAATCAGAAATTTTAAAGTTCATCCCATCGATGCAGTGCTTTCCACACGAAGGTCCATCGACCCGGCCAGAAGCTCCGTCATGTTGACAGACCGGCCGTTTCTTGAAACCGAAAGGAAACCGATCATGAACCGCTATACCCTCTCCGCCCTGACCCTTGCCGTGGCAGCCCTGTCCGCTGGCCATGCCCTGGCCTTTGATGCCTCGGCCCCCAAAACCCGCGAACAGGTCAAGGCTGAATTGGCCGAAGCCATCCGCACCGGCGACATCGTGGTCAATGGTGAAACTGGCCAAAAAGCCAATGAACTTTTCCCCGGCCTGTACCCGACCAAACCGGTCGTCGAAGGTAAGACCCGCGAGCAAGTCAAAGCCGAGCTGGCCGAAGCCATCCGCACCGGCGACATCGTGGTCGACCAAGAGAGCGGCAAGAAAGCCAACGAACTTTTCCCCGGCCGCTACCCGGCTAAACCGGTGGCCCAGGGCAAGACCCGCGAGCAGGTCAAGACCGAACTGGCCGAAGCCATCCGCACCGGCCAAATGCCGGTCATCACCTACTGAACTGACCACTGCCATCGGGCAGCATGACTTCGGTGTGAATGCACGCAGTCCACGCCGGGGTCATTGAAATCAGTGAATTCGGCGCTCAGCGCCGCGTTCACTGGAGCCGGGCAAGCCGCATAGATGGTTCGGGATGATGCTAGATCGCTGAGATGCAGCCACATGGCCATGTCGTGCTGGGCGCGCCGATGCACGAGTTCGGCCTGCCTGCGCTACCCGGCCATGCCGGTGGTCGTCAAAACTCCGGCACTGCCGGTGGTGGTGTCGCCACCGGCCTCGGGTGTGGCAGGCCAGTGGCAGATCGAGACGAGCACCGATGGGGTGGATGCCCGCTTTGTGGGCCACGATGGCACTCTGCTGGGATTCGCCCTGGCAGGCCAGGCTACAACGAACAAAACTGCTTTGCAGAAATGCTTGCCAGCGCTGCTGGCGTGAAGCGATTTTTTAACCCCTGAAATGGAGAAATGACATGACCACGAAACTCGACAAAGTCCTCTACACCGCAAAGGCACGTACGACCGGAGGCCGCGATGGTCGCGCCGTGTCCGACGACGGCTTGCTTGATGTGAAACTCGCTCCACCAAAGGAACTGGGTGGCATGGGCGGCGCGACCAACCCCGAGCAGCTGTTTGCGGCGGGCTACTCGGCCTGCTTCATGGGCGCACTCAAGCATGTGGCCGGCATGAAGAAGGTAGCCGTGCCTGCTGATGCCAGCATTGAAGCCAGTGTGGACATCGGCCCGATCTCCCAGGGCTTCGGCATTGCCGTGCAGATGACCATCAACCTGCCGGGGCTGGACCGTGCGGTGGCGCAGGACTTGGTGGATACAGCGCACCAGGTGTGCCCGTATTCGAACGCGACGCGCGGCAACATCGTGGTCGATCTGACCTTAGGGTGATCTGCCGATCCTCAGGCGTGCACTGAGCAAGGAGTACCGTGCCTTGAGTCGCTGTTCGCCCTAGAACGGACTTCCAGGACGAGCATGCCGGCGACCGCTTCTGGCCGACTTCAGCCTGGCAAACGCTGCTGACTGATGTCGGCTTCCTGCCTGATGCCGACGTTTGCTCGGTTCGACTCCCCTATGCCTAGCCAATGGCAACGTCCAACCCAATCGCTGGAACCCGCATGAATACTGGCTCTTGCTTATGGACGCGTCCACAAGGCAACAGAGAAAAAAGAGAGAAATTCGGACTCTGAGGTCAAAAATCGGAGAAACGTGCCCTGCCGCGTCCACAAGGAAAAACACGGGAGCCCGCAAATACTGGGCTTTCCGGGCATGAAAAAGGGGGACAGAAAAAATCTGTCCCCCCGCAAATGGTGGGCACAGCGAATATGAAGAGCCGTCCACAAGAGCTTATGACACCGGCATAAATGTTTCCATAAATAATTGATTTGCATAGACTTTTCTAGTTCTATACAATGAACCACATGGACATCGAAGGACGCATCTTGCAATCACTACGCCCACGGCGGGATGGCGTTCTGCTGCGCTCAGACGTCAATGACTTCGGGAGCCCCACCCAGGTCTCTGCCGCACTCAAAACTTTGGTCGAAAAGGGGCTGATCACCCGACTTGATCGCGGCGTCTATGCCAAACCCGACAAGGTTGAGCAGATGGGGCAAAAGGCGTTGCTTGAGCAGGCCATGGCCAAAATGGAACACCAGCGAACACAAGACCTCAAGCGAGCCCGGCGACGTCGCAGCGACCCCACCGCCATTTATGTGCGTCAACTGGCCAAGCGCGAAGGCATTGTGTTTGCTCCAACTTTTGCGGACCTTTGGGCCAAAGCTGTGACGAAGCTGGCTGGCGACGAGGTCAAAAGCGACAAAACAGATGACCTCCTGGTTGCACTGACACGTGCAGGCAAACTCTCCCCGCGCGACATGACCCGGCTGGTCATCGCGCACCATCGGAATCTGGCCCGTGTTTGACCCGTTTGGTGACTTTGCGACCGAAGGGTACAGCCTTGGGCGGCCTGTTCGATGGCCGCTTGGGTGGAGGCCGTGAAGGCAGCAGCATCCACCACTGTTTGATCCGCCGGAGTAACGACCAGCACAGGATCAGCTCCGTTTTCAATGGCAGCCAGCGCAGCCAGTGTCAGTGCGGGGGCCGTGTTGCGGCCTACGGGCTCCAGTAATGCGGCACCCAGCGGAATGCCTGCTTCGCGCAGTTGCTCAGATGCGAGGAAGCGATGCTCCTCCCCCGTGACGATGAGTGGCGCAGCCACCTGAATGGCACTGTTGCCCAAACTGGTCAGTCGCAGTGCGGCTTGCTGAAACAGACTTTCCGCCCCCGTGAGGCACAAGAACTGTTTGGGAAAGCCGGTGCGCGACAGGGGCCACAAGCGGGTGCCAGAGCCACCGCAGAGGATGACGGGTGTAACTTGAATCATGCGTTTTGGACTTTCTGGCCGTCGGTATCCATGCTGCCTATTTCTACCTTCAATGCCTCAATTTCGGCCTGAAGCTGCTCGTACTCGGTCATCTTTCGCTTCAAGAAGCGGCCAGCAAGCATGGCCTTTTCGGCAATACCTTGCGGTGTGAGCACGTAGATATAGCCAAACTTGTTTTTGCTTTGGCTGAAGTTCTGCACCTTGACCCAGCCTTTGTCGATGAGTGCTTTAAGACAGTAATTGAGCCCACTGGTGCTGATGCCCAGTTTTTCGGCAATCTCGCGCTGCGTCATGTCGGGGTTTTCTTGCAGCATGCGCAAGACTCGGAAGTAGGTGTCTTCCTGGAGCTGGGATCGGCGGCTGGTCATGTAAGGGGGTTTTGGCCACGCTACCGCCATGCCGTGTCACGATCGGCAAGCGCGCTAGGGGCTGTTCCGCTGGGGAACGTTTGTGCGAATTTGCATGATTGTAGATTCCATCAGATGAGTTTTCGATGACATGGGCAAAATATTTGTCAAATTCATAAGTGTTCTGACGTTTCAGCGAATTCTGCTGGCGTGGTTTCGGTCTGCTGTTGGACGGCTTCCTCCATGCTGACTGTGTTCACAACCAGCTCAAACTGCTCCAGGATTTCGGGCTCGTGGCGTTGGATGTAACTGTTGACCGCCTCGTTGGACAGCAGTTTGGTCAAGTAGCCTTTGGCCACAACCAGGTTGAGCAGGTCTGAGCCGTAGTTCTGCTCGGCGTCTTTGTACTGGGTCTGGACCTGGCTCATTTCCTTCTCGAGTTTGACGATCTGCTCAATGGGCGAAGTCTTGTCACGCTCGGCGGGCTTTAGATCGGCTCGCTGCTCGGGTGGCGTGGCTTTGAGCAAGGCTTCGGCATGGGCCACAGTGATGGTGTTGCTGGTCACCATCAACTCCACCGCTTCCACCTGCCGGGCTGCTTTCATGTTGCGCAGGATGCGGGTCACGTCTGGGGTGAACTGCTTGTCTTGCAGCAGATCAATGGCTTCGGGGCAGATGCCTTCGAGCAGGTTGATGCGGCGGTTGATGGAGCTGAGGTTAACGTTGAATGCCCTGGCAAGGCGTTCACGGCTGACACCCCGGTCGATTGCGCGGCGCAGCATGTAGTGCTCTTGCACCGTAGACAGGCGCTTGATGCGGTGGTTGTAGCTGAAGGTTTCGTCGTCTTTGGCCATCAGGCAGGGCGCAGCTTCCATGCCCAGCTCTTTGAGGGCCAGCACCCGCAGGTGACCGTCGAGCAGCAGAAACTCTGACTTTTTGGGGTCGGGCTGGATGACGGACAGGGGTTCAATCAGTCCGATTTCGTGGATGGACGAGACCACCTGCTTGTATTTGCGGGTGCTCATGGTGCCGTCCATGATCTTCTTGCTTGGCAGCAGATGGTCCAGCGGCACCTGGTAGGTTTCCAGGTCAAAGCCCAGCAGGGTGTTGAGGGGCTGCATGGGCAGGTCTGGCCCGCCCTCCCCTTCGGCCTGACCGGCGGGCTGGTAGATGCCGGGGTACATCTCGGCAATTTTGGGTTGGGCGTTGCTGCTGGGGTTCATGCTGGGGCTCCTTCAAAGTGGGTGATGCGTTCGGCCAAGTACTTGGGCAGGGTGTCCAGCCCCTCGGCGCGCAACAGGGTGACAAAGTTTTCGTCGGCAAAGAGTTTTTTGAGGCCCTGCACCACCAGCAGCAGACGCTGGTGCGCGTGCTCGGCTTTGAGGACCATCTTGCGCTGCCGCTCCACCTCTTTTTGGTAGGTGCGCACCAGGCTATAGCTGGAGGTGGGTGGTTTGATCTGCGCTGCATTGGGTGAGGACGGGCCGAGCTGCTGGCGTTTTTCGATCAGGCGCTTGGCCTCGATGATCTGGCGGCCTTTAAGTTGCCCGCATGAACGCTCTGGCGGGGACACAAGTCAAGCGAATGGAGCGCGATTTTTTGGGACTGTGGCTATCGGCTCTGCTCCAGGTTTCGGGCTTGCTCCGCATACCAGCGCTGGAATGACAAGACCATGAGCGTGGCCTGCGCGGCGTCGCTGGCCAGTTGGTCACAACTCACGGGGATTTGAGTGCTGGCGGGATCAGATACAGTGTGGGAGGCGGCTGCATCAACACCGGTGGCAGGCTCGGCATGGGTGGGCACGGTGCTGGGACTGTCGGGGCTGGAGGCTGGCTTGCGCAGGCGCTCAGCGTCAGTGCGCTGGTCATTACCCCCAGGCGGAGCAGAGACCGGCGAGGTTGGCGAAATGGGCGGTTTTGGGGGTCGCCACAGGTGTTGAAGTTGGGTTTTTCGGGTGTCATGGTCGGTGCTGATGCGCTGGTTGATCTGTTCTTGTTGGGTTTGAACCTGGGCCACCTGCAGGGATTGCGCCAAGGCGGCGGTTTGCTGCTGCATGCGCTCTGCATCCCAGGCCTGTTGAACGCCCTGCTGCCCCAGCCGGTGGCCGACCCAAAACAGGCCCGCAGCCATGAGGCTTGAGACGATCCATCGCAGGGGTAAGGCGCTGAGCCAGGACATTAGCCAGGTGCTCATGCGGCCTCCGGTGATAGGTTCAGCGGCGGGTCCAGCGCTTCAAGCTGGTATTTGTCGATCATGTTGATCAACTTGTCGGCATAGCCCGGATCGGTGGCATAGCCTGCCTTGGCCACCGCCTGCGCAAAAGTCTTGCCCGTGGTGCAGGCAAAGCATGCGGCGTAGCGCTTGTTACGGCGCAAAAACTGGCCATGGTCAACCAGACAAGCCTGCCAATCGGGGTAGGCGCGCCAGTCCGCTGGGATGACCACCCACTGCTTGTTCAAAAACTCGCGGGTTTTGAGCGTGATGCGCTGGCCCGTCCAGCTGCGGTCGGCCTTGATGCCAAAGAGGTTCTTGGCCCGCTTGACCAAGCCCGACTCACCCCAGCCGGACTCCAGCGCGGCTTGCGCCACCACAAAACTGGCCGGGATGCCCGTCTGCAGGCGACTGGCTTGCGCTGCAGGACCGATGAGGGTGATGAAGTCTTGCGGTTTCACAGCATTTCCTTCACGTCCTTGGCCACTTCATCGATAGAAGCATCGCGGCGCTGGCCAATGAAGTTGAACACCCAGCGCACCATGGCCCAGCCTGGCAATCCACAGGCGAACATGAGCCCACCCAGGGCGCACAGACCCACTGTGGAAAACGCCCAGTGGTGTAACTGGAAATGCTCTACTGTGATGGCGCCACCCCCAATGCTGGAGACCACGGTACTGATGAGCCCCACGGCCCATTCACGTTTGTCGCGCGGTGGCGTCATGAGCATGACCACCACGGCGGCCAAAGTAGCGCCACTGGCTACGGCTGCAGCCGTGCCTCCCAGGGCCTTGTAAGCCACTGCGGCTCCTGCCACGCCAGAGCTTGTAGGTTCAGGCATACGAGTCTCCAAAGTAAAAAGCCCGCACTGACCAGGTCAGGCGGGCGGATATTGAGATGGATGGGTGTTGAATCAGGCGGCGACAGACGTGTCGTGCGCCACGATGGGAATCACGCGTTTGCGGGGTAGCGGTGGAACGCCGTGGACTTGCCCGAAAACGTCCTTACGGTCCTGCCTGAAGTCACCGTCGATGTAGTACGGGATGCAGCCGGTCAGGTATTCGATGGCAGCGGCCAGAAAGGGGACATTGTCAGAAAACGCTGCGTCACAACCGGCATCCCAAAGCGGCCCGTCCAGAAACATGCACGAGCCCTTGCACAGCTGCAAGGCTGGACAGCGGGGGCACTCGGCTCTCTGGCTCCAGTGGGTAGCAGTCCGCATCTGTACCTTGGCCAGGTTTGAGAGTTGGCCGATCTTGTGCGGTTGGCCGTTGGGCGCGATAGCTTTGGCGCTCACGTTTTGGCAGGTGAGCACATTGCCATGCAGGTCCACGGCCAGATGGCTGGCCTGGTCCATGCTGCACTTTTGACCCAGTGATGAGGCCGGACGCGCGGTCCGGATGGATTGCACGAAATCCATGATGCGTTGCTGCGCAACCGACATGCGAGAAGCCAAGCCCAGCCGCAGTTCTTTGTAGGCCTGAGCCCTGAAACGCAAATGGTCCTGAGGAGTTTGCAGGGTTGCTGCCAAGCCACCCTCGTCATAGGGGTCAATGAAAGCCCCCTCCCCGATCCGCACATCCTGGCCAAACCGTTGCTGCAGCCAGGCCTGAATCTGTGCGCGGCTCTGGTTGCCCGCATGCACCATGGCATTGATGCTGATGCGGCCTTGTGGATGAAGCCGGGCATAGAGCGCCATGATGGCAGCGTGTCCCTCAGGGTCGCTGAGCGGATCTGGACCTCTGCTGGACTGGCCCGGACCGTCATGTGACAAGCCTACAGAAAACCCCATCTGATCGATCCACTCGATCTTTTGCGCGTCGAGCAAGCTGCCGTTGGTGATCAAGCTGAACTGGGCATGTGGATACAGGCCGCGCAGGCGCTCAGCCAGCGGTTTGAGCGTCTTCCAATAGACCAGCGGCTCACCGCCCCAGAACTCGATGCGCTCTGGGGGTTCAATCAGCGCATCCGTCAGTTGACTGATGAAGGGCTCTATGTCATCCGGATGGCTGGCATTCGCATGCGGCACAAAGCGCTGGTTGCAGTAACTGCATTCGTAATTGCAGGACAGGCCCAGGCTGATTTTGAGAACGCGGACATTCCCCTTGCGACCAGGCTGGTTGACCGAGACCACAGAGGCATCGCGAAACGTTCCCGGTTGAACCGGCAGCACGGGCGTGCCGTCCTGCCAAGTCAGCTCAGACAGCTGGTTGTTGTAGTGGAGCAAGACTTTTTGGCCGTCCGGGTGCAAGGCGTGAATTTCAAATTTCATGAGAGGGCCTTTTGCGGCTCCTGAAGCCGCGTTTTGAATACCAGCACTGGCCGCAGATCGCGGCAGGCGCGGGAGATGGGGTTGACGCCATGGCGGATGTGTCCGGCAAAGAACACCGCCCGGGCAGGTGCGGGCATGACCGAGCCGAGCAGGCGATCGTCCTGGTCGTAAAACACTGTCTCCCCACCCCACCCTGCTTGCCAGTGCCGCACGCCATAAATCAAAAGGGTTCTGTCCAGTGGATGCTGGCTGTCGATGTGGACATTGCCCTCGTTGCCATGGGTGTTGGCATTGGCGTACACGCCATGGCACTGGGTCATGACGGGTAACTTCAGTGCGCGCATGCAGGACACCCAGACTTGAGGCAGCACGCTCGTCTCGTCCTGCAGGAATTGCGGCGTGCAGCTGTAGTCAGAGGCTTGGTTGATGGGCCAATCCCGCCCCATCAGCTCACGGTGCCAGATCGGGAAAGGCTCTGGCTCGTTTTTGTTGGTGATGCGGTAGTAGCGGTACTGCAGGTGCTGCAGCCAATCGATGAGCGCCTGAGAGGTCGACTGATCCAAAACACCATCGGCAAATGAAACTGGGCTGCGCAGATCAAGCATGATCAGCCTCCGGTTCGGCCACCGAGTGAAACTCAATGGCCAAGGTGTCGCACGACTGGGTGCGCAGCGGAAAGTAACCGTGCGGTGTGCACAGCGGCATGGTCACCATCAACCCCGGCTGCGGGGTGATCGGGAAATGCACCGGCGTCTCCCAGGGCAGTAGACTTTCATTGACGCGTTTGGCGGGATTGCCAATGACCATGCAGCCGGATGTTCGAACGTTGGGGCTGTCGGTCAACGGGTAGTCGCCTTGCAAAAACAACACCGTGTTGAGTCCAGCGCGTGCGCTGGCAATGTGCTCTGTCACATGGAATCCTGGCTGGCATCGCATGATGTGGGCGCTCAGCCGATAGCGGTATGTGCCCCAGATGGATTGCAGGTGCGCGCGGACCTCCGCCAGCATGTCGCCAAGACCATCTGCTGGAGATATGCCTGCCTGCAGCAAGTCGTGGCTGCGGCACTGCCAGGCCTCGGGGCCCCAGCGGTGGTGGACGTCCTCCCGCAGGACGGCTTGCGCCAACCGCTCAAGCAGCAACGGTGACAAGCCCGACGGCTGAACATGCACGGTGCTGGGCCACAAAGAAAAAACCCAACGCTGGGATTGCGTTGGGTGGTTTTCTGAGGCGAAGGCCGATGAGGCCGGGTGCGGGCTGGCTTGTGTTGCCACCGCCATGATGGGTGGTGGGGCGTGCGCTGATGTGTCAAATGACATGAATCACTCCTTGGGCCAGTGCGGTGACGGCCCCTAATCCAAATTGAAGGCGAAGGTTTTCTCCGGGACGCAGACCCAAGGCCAGTGCCCGCACTTGGGCGCGACCTGCTTGCATGCGCACGCGGTGGTGCGGGACATAACCCGAGACAGCGTGCACATGCAGCCAGGCATCGACAGGCTCAGATGACCTGACTTCAAGCTCCACCCACTGATCAGGTTCAACCACTGGCGGGACATGAACACTGAGAGTGGGCAAATGCGCGTGCAGGCTGGTAATGGTGTGCGCGTGTCCAAGCAGTGCATCGCTTGTCTTGGCATAGCGCACATGTTCATCCACAGGTAGATTGGTCCACAGCGCGCCCCCGGGGTAGGCGTTGATGCGAAGCACCATCTGAGCACTGAGCGGCAGTTCATGCCATGGCACCAGGCAAGACCCGGCCACCAAGTGCTTCTGGCGCGCCTTGGTCAGCGGCAAGGACAAGGCGGTAAAGCCTTCGCTGTCTACCTGGCTGCTACGAGTCAGAACATGGCGATTAAAGGGCGTCATGAAGCGCCAGGTGTCCGTGCACAGGACAAACATCCACGCGGCCCAGTCGCTGAGGTGCTGCCCGTACATGCGCGGTTTGGCGCGCATGGCCTGTGGATCTAGGGCGATTTCATCGACGAGGCCCCATGGCTGCCCATCAATGGTCTCGGTGTGCCCGACGGGCATGTCCGAGCGAACCGGCAACGTGTAGGGACTGGGCTGGCCCCGCCTCGGCAATGAATCAGGGTCTGACATTGAAGCACCTGAAGGATGGACCCGATACTGCATCTGGGTGACCTTGCCGACCGGACCCTCTGGCCGCAACATCTCCAATGGCTCCCACAGTCGCCAAGACAGGCGATCAGCTTCGGCCAGAACCTCTACGGCCAGCGGCTGTGTGAACTCATCGACCCGCTGCACGAAGCGCACACGGACATTTTCAGCAAGGGTCACACCCGCACCTCCAGCTCTTCGACACCACTGAACCACTTGAACCCCAGCTTGATCTTGGCCAAGGCCCCTGGATCTGCGCCAAAGAGTGTGACCAGGGCTTGCCCTTGCTCCAAGACTGGGCGGCTGTTGCTCAAGGCTCCGGCCGTGGTGCTCAGGAGCACCTGCCCGGACGCCGGGATCGCCACCCCTTGGTCATTGATCGCCGTGATGCGGATGCGCCGTGGATCGCCGCCCTCATCGGCCATGCGAAACAGCGGAAAGGCCATGACCATGGCAACAGAATTGGTTTCCCAAGCGTGCTCAAACTCAAAACCTGTCACTTCGGTCTGGTCTGCGTGTGGCGAACACATGAGCACCAGCGAGGGCTCCAGACCGAGCGGCGGGATCCAAAGCTGGGCCAAGACCAGCATGGGCTGCTGGTTCCAGTATTGACGGAACCCTTCTTTGGAAAGAGCAGTCTGGGCGAACTTATTGATCCAGACCGGCTCGGTATGCCTTTCGCGCAAGGCAAAGAGCCAAACGGTATAGGCATTGCCCGGGTCCTGAGCCAACTGTTGCAAGTCAACTTGGCGCAGGGTATGGACGAAGGCACTTTGATGGCCTGCCAGGCTGGGCTGCGCGGATTCGTCAATGACACGACCCGATTCATCCAGCGCCATTTCATACGCTGGCAGAAGATGTTCGATGTAGAAATCACCATCGATCCGCTCGATACGGACTTTGTTGGTGCTTTGCGCGTTGTTGGGGCTTGCAGGGCTTTGCAAGGGGTAAGGCATGCGAATGGTCTTCATAGACAAGCTCTCCATCAGCAGCCGCAGCAATTGCAGTTGCAATTGCAATTGGCCAAAACGTTCACTGTGCGCAGCCGCAGCTGACCTCCTTCATCAATCAACTCGTAGTCATGCCTTGTTGTGATGTTGCCGCTGCCATAGCAATTGATGGCATAACCTGTGCCGCCACAATTGGCTACTTGCCTGAAAAAATAGTCATGCAACCAACCGTAGTTAGCAGTCCACATGGAGCCGCCGTTGTTCATGTACATGTCCCAGTTACCGTCGGTCTTCAAAAACCCCATCAGGTTGCTGTTGACATGCAAGTAGCGGGTGCTGCCCTGGTCCGTGTCGTAAAAGTCGATCGTGGGCGAGGTGCTCTGGACGGTTTGACTGGGCAGCGTGAGCCGACCGCTCATGCTGTCACCGCTGCGGGCGACACGGCCCGACAGGTCAATGCTGACTGTGGCGTTCCCGTTTGCGTCAGGACCACCACCATTGACCGAGCGGACAAAGGCCGATGAGTCGTAGCCATCGAGCCGATCGGAATCTGTCGCCTTGGCGCTGATGCCCAGATAGGCTGCATTGTGGTTGTGCGACGCCGAAGCAAAAGCGCTGGCGTGCTGTCCATCGAGCAGGTCGGCGTCCAGACCCGAGCCAGAGCCATCCACCGTGAGCAGCTTGGCCAGCACGTCTGCTGCGGTGTAGGCTGCCCGACTCCACATCCACCAGGCCTTGCAGGCGCTTGAGCTCACTGTCGATGCCCGCCATGGCCGTGGCTGTGACGCTCGTGGTGGCGGTGCTGTAGTTCAGGCGCTTGCGGGGAGCCGGTGCAGTCGTTTCGGTGCTGCTCGCGTCAGTGGCTTTGCGGATGTCATCAAAGCGCTTGCTGACCGCATCGGCCAAGAGTGGCATGTCCCACAGCTCGACGTAGTTCTGATTCGCCTGCTCGACGATCGCGTTGCGTTTGTCCAGCGCCGCTTTGAGGCGTGCACGGTTCTCCTCAGAAAACGGGTTGAGTCCCTCGCCTCCCGCTAAAAATGTCCCTGCCAGTTCGATGTCTGCCCACACCGCCTGGAAACTGCCAATCACCGACTTGATGGTCTGGCCGATGCCGCGCAGGGCGTCGATGACCACGGCGATGGCGTACGCCGTGTTCTGCGCCCAGGTGGTGAGCGCGCCATCGGTGCGCAGACGCTGGATACCGCCCACGGCATCGTCAGTGCCCAACAGCACCTGTTTGAGCTCCTGCGCCAGCACGGTCATGGACGGAATGGCGGCCGTGACCAGGGTCTGCGCTACAAAACCCGATTCGGCTTTCATGCGGGCCAACGCCTTGGAGGCGTTGTCTGCTTCCTCGATCTGCTGGGCCGTGAGGCGGATGTTCAGGTCCTGGTTTTCTGCGAGGTCTTTGAGGAAGGGCAGCATGGACGCGCCCGACTTGCCAAAGAGCTCCATGGCCAGGGCCGTCTTGCCAGCGCCATCTTCAAATTCGGACAACTTCAGGGCCACATCGTTCATGACCTCGGCCGGATCGCGCAGATTGCCGCTCGCATCCTTGGCACGGACACCCAGAAACTGAAGCGCCTTGGTGGCACCCGCCGTCTCATCGTCCACGCCAGCCAGACCTTTGGAGAGTTTGGCAAGGCTCGCACCAATGGCGTCCATCGCGGTGCCCGAGATGGACGCCACTGGCGCAAAGCCCGACAGCGCTGTGGCGCTTGCACCGGTTTGCTCGGCCAGGCCCTGCAGCGCAGCCGAGGTCTCCAGGGTATGGACGACAAAGTCGCGCAACGCGGCCACCGAGGTGGTACCAATGACGACAGCAAATGCGGTACGGGCAACGCTCGCCACTTGCTGCAGCGAAGCTTTCATGTCCGAGGCGTGCTTGTCCAGTAAACGCGCACTGCGCCCGAGATCGGCCTGAAACTCGGCAGTATCGGCAGCAAGTTTGATGACCAATGAGCCGATATCAGCCATAGGGGTGTCCTACCTTTTGATCCGGGCTTTTGATCCGGTGCGCGAACATGGCTTTGAAGCGTTCGATGTTCAACCTTGATGTATCCAGCTCAGAGGCCTTGGGCTGATCTGAGCGGCGCTCTTTGTGGTGCTTCTCCACAAAGGGCATGAAGTCCTCGGGTGTGAAGGGCTTGCCCTCTTTGCTGCGGTGGGCGTTGGCCAAGGTGGACGCCACGATGGCCGAGCGCAAGTCCGCCCGAAAGTCGCCAAAGGGCTCCAGTTGATAAAACGCCATCCACTCGGTGAGCTCATCCGAGCCAATGCGCGCCAGTAACTCCCGCACCGGCATACCCAAAGCCAGCGCCAGGCGAAACACAAAGCGCCGGGCGGGGCTGGCGATCAGGCGTTTTTTGCGGCTTGGGCCTCATCGATGCCAATGCCGTTCAAGCGCTGGGCCACGGCAAACACCCGGTCCAGCGCGCGGGCACTTTTGCGGCCCAAAGCGTCGACCTCACCATCCAGGAACAAGCGCTCGCCCGACTCATCACACAAGGTGAGCGCAACCAGACGCGCGCGGACGTTGTGCATGCGTTGGTCTTTGGACGACGGGACGGATTCTTTTGTGATCAGGCTGGCTTCGAAGGCATCGCGGTCGGTACCGGTCATGGTGCGCACATGCACCACACCGCCCCACTCGGGAACGCTCACGACTTCACGCGGCAAATCATCGGCGGCCAGGATGGCCTCTTTGGACAGGAGATTCATGGTTTTAACTTTCTGTGATGTCGCCGTCGATTTCAATGGTCACGCTGGCTTCAACCACCGCGTCCACGCCGCCTTGCACGCTGAACTGCGTGACGTAGCCGTAAAAGGTCCAGGTAGCGGCTGCCACATCGGTGAAGGTGATCCGAAACTGGCGACGGATGCGGTTGGCGCGGTCGTTGCGCAAGCCCTGGTGGACTGCGTCTTCGGGGTTGTAGTGCAGGCTGAGCGAGAGCTGCCCTTCGTCGCGCAGGCCCACTCGTTTTTCTTTGGCCGTGGAGGCCAGATTGGTCACATCGATGACCGAGGCCTGGCCCCCGGGGCCCTGAAACGAGACCACATTGGGGATGGTTTCAAAGGTAGTGGTGCCAAAGCGGGCAATGGCAATGCCCTGGGCGGTGATGGCGGTACTGCTCATGCACATGTTCCTTGTTTCATGGTGAACTGCCCTGTCGGTAGTAGGTGTAGTCCACGCTCACCCGGTACAGCCGGGCCTGATCTTCAAATTCAGTGAGTCCCATGCGCACATCGGCAACGGTGCTCTTGTCCGCCAAAAGCGCCACCAGGACCTGGTCTTGCAGGTTCAAGGCCTCCTGGTACGTTCTGGCGTAGGTGTCGACCTGCACGCGCACGCGCTGCAGGCCTCGTGACAAATTGAGCCCATCGATGCCGAAGATGTGCTCCTGGCCGATGGGCGTGTAGACGATGGCCGGGTACTGGGTGTTCTCTGCAGCGACAAGCGCGTAGACCTCACCCCCGGCCAGATCCTTGATGGCGTCATAGAAATCCTGCACGGCTATTTCCGGGAGAGCTTGCTGGCTTCCATCTCGATGCGCTCGCTCAACCGGTCCTTCATGGCCTGCCCCGCTTCGCGCCGCCTGGCTTCCAGTGCAGGTCTCAGGAATGGCCGCGCGCGCATTTTTCGGGTGCCAAACTCCACGAAACGCCAGTACCAGGCATCTTGTGAGAGGTTGCCCTTTTTGCCCTGCTTGCGGTACTTCTTGCCGTGGCGCACGGTCACAAAGAAGGTCTGACGCGTGAGGCTGGAGAGCTCTGGGATGTGCTTCATGATCACCGAGCGCTTGAGGGTGCCCGGTGGTGGCTGGTTCGGCCCCAAAGACTGGGCGGCCTTGGGTGCCCGGGCACGGGCTTCGTCCCGGACAACCTTGGCCCCTGCGTACACGGAGACGCGCAGGCCGTTTCTGGCGACTCGTTCTGGCAATTCACGCAGGGCTTTGCCTAGTTCGGCCAGGCCCTCGATCTTGAAGGTTTCACGTTTAGCCATCGTCAAGCCCCTCCGAGGCCAACAAGATGAGTTTGACCCGGCGCTCGTCCTCGTCCAGAACCGAATGGATGTTGAACACCCGGGCTTTGTAGAGCACGCGCATCTGGGCCACTTGCTGGGGGTTGTCAAAAAGTCTCTGGTGGCGAACCGTGATCTGGTGAGTGAGTTCTGCCGAGATGCGCCCAGCGATCAGCGCTTCACGCCCAGACAGAGGCTGGACACCCTCTGCGGATCCGGGTACGTGTCGTTTGGCAAGATCACGATGGGCCAGGTGCTTGCGTAGCCTTGCACCGCAACACGAGGCAAGCGCCTCGCGGTTCTGGCCGCATCGACAAAGCGCTCAGCCACCGCTTCGACTGTCCAGGTTTCAACCATGGCCACCTCCTTTGAGATGAGCCTGACCGTAGAGCCTCTCGCCAATGCTGCGAATGAGCTGGCGCTCCACGAAGTCAAGCCGCTCGTCCTCATCCGAGACGACCAGGATGTGCTGCTCGCGCCACCCTTGGCGCTTTGCAGCCTCGACATCCATGGGAGTGGCCTGCATGCGCCCAAGGGGTGATGGGTAACGTGCTGGAGGGATCTTCATACCTGCCCTCCAAACGAAATATTCCGATGCGCCGCTGGGAAGTCAAAAACGGACTTGTCCAGTTTTGACAATGGGTCTGACGCTTTTGACGATACAAAACACTCCTTCTCTTTATGCGCGTCTACGCGCCCGCGTAAAGAACCAATGTAATGACTCGTCAGTTGCGTCAAACAGCCGATATCTGAAATCTTTTTCATTGAAATTTCCTCTCAATCATCGTTGTACGGATAGGACCGGGCAGGCAAGGAAGTGGGCTGTTTGAGGTCGATCCCCTGATAGCCACGCACGCCCATGGAGTTGCGCCACTTCTCGAACCGTCTGGCCAGCAAGGCGTCCGAGAACCGGCGCTGCGTGCCTATGTACTCACCACTGAGTTCGGCCCACTGCTTCCAGTCGTTGAAGAGCGTGGCTGTCAATGCCTTGTGGTTGACGCCCTGGTTGCAGCGCTCGCTCATCCACCGTCCCATGGCGTCCTCGGCCTCGAAGTACTCCTCGGTCGCACTCACCACGGACTTGGGCTGGACCAGGCCCTGGCTTTGCCAAAGCAGGCAGCCTTGCACCGCCCAGGCCATGATTCCGTCGCGCTCGGCAAGCAGCTTCTCGGTCAGGAGCGGATCGCGCTTTTCTGGAGGAACCGTGATCGTGAAAGGGATAAGGTGCATGCGGCGGCGCATATCTCCGTAGAAGGCGCAGGGTGGATCGACATGAGCTGTTCAGTCAACCATGCCACCCATCAGTCACATCAAACCACCGAGCTGCAAACCGCATGAATCCTAGGTTCTTCTTGAGGAGGCGTCCTCAAGAAAACAGAGAAAACGTAGAGAAATTCGAGATCTCAGATGCTAATAATGAAACTTTTGGAGAGAAATTGATGCGAGGCATCCTCAAGACATTTGCGAGGAATGTCGCCGTTACTGGGCTGCAACGCGATAAAAAAGGGGACAGAGAAAGTCTGTCCCCTTTGTGAATGGTGGCAAAGTTAATCATGAACGAATTCCCTCAAGTAAACGCGGCACCCCAATTCCAATTTCGACTCAATCATGCATGGTGGTGAATGAGCGGGATGAAATGCCTAATGATGAGGAGTCCGGATGAGGTCTTTCTTGACAAAAAATTCGCTGAAGAGGTGCTTATCAGGGAAAGACTACGTCGAGGTTTATAGCGGATCAGTCGGGGTGCGAGAACCAAATTCCAGAGCGGATACGATCGCCTGAGCTACTCCCACTAAGTCTCTAGCATGAACCGGCGCAGCGAGTGCGGGATTCAAGTGCAGCATCACGTTGGTGTACCCAGGTTTTCCTGGCATGGAAATATAGGTGGCAATGTCACTGGAGACGAGAGATCCGAGCAACTCCATCGCCGGCATTGCAAGCAACACTTCCAGCCCACCTGTCGGCTGGAGAACTATCGATGGACCGTCCTGAACCCGTAAAAGTATCCCTGACTTGTCAGGTCTCATTTCAAGTCCAAGTTGGCCCATGTATCGCCATCCACAGTACCAAGTTCGGCAAACTGACGGTCGCGTTTCGTATATCCCGCACCCCGCGCTGCATAGATGCGGACAGTGCACGTCCGCCGGCTTTTTAAATTGATCGGTTTCTATTTTGAGATTGACACAGCAAGCCGTGCATTCCCCACAAATCCGGTCGGCGACAAGTTCCAAGCCCATGGCTGCTCAAAGTCGTATTGACATTCGTTATTATCTCCCCACGATCTTTTTGGTCACTCGCCTCAGGCACCTCGAAGAAGTTTCGAATAAATAAGGGAGGCAAGTGGTTTTTAGATAAAGATAAGTCATTATTGACGTGCACCAATAATGATCTCATATTCCTTTTCACTGAGCTTATTAACGTTCTGCCCAATAACTGGGCTGCTGTACACAGCTTGATCAACTCCATCGACATTGGAGTAGCCGTTTGTCTTCATCCATGCCAAGATCTGGTTAGCAAAGCCAAATGCTTCGCCATCACCCAAAACTGCAACAACTTTGACCTTCGCGGCAAAGGGTACAACTTGCTTGAGTTGATCCCCAAGCTGAGAGTTCATTGAACGGGCGGCAGGACCAAAATTGACGGTATGAGCTGTAATTCCGCCCATCTGATTGTGGCTAGTAATAAATATATTATTTCCATTCGACATCTTGATCCCCTTATTTTGGTTGAAAATATGTCAATACTGTCACGATAGCAGCCGCTGCGCCAAGCAAGCCAAAAATCCACCATATCACTGCTTTCAGTTTTCCCTCTTTCTTCGGGGACTGAATCATCGAAAATGGTTCAAAATTTCCGACATTCACATTTTGAGCCGTGACACCTCCAGATTGATTCTTGGATTTGATATTTACATCGCCCATATGGTTGGCTCCTTAAAATTTCAAATTTGATGTGATAAGTGAACAGGCACCTGGCGAAACAAGCTGTTTAAGTGTCCCTTACAGCTGAAGTTTTAGGTACTGCGCATTACCCTAACCATTAGCCCTCCTGGACCTTCATCATTTTTAAATACTCCAACAGCTCGTATACGAGCAATCAAGTCCAAGCTCTCATTATTGATTGAACTTAGGTCTGCCTCGTAGTCAAGATTGAAATACTTTCGCTCGTCCGCAACATAAACTTTAAGCGGGAATGATTTTTCAGAAAAAACAGCCCAACTTGAGAGAACCATGTTGTAAAGCGCCATGCCAGATACCTCGCCATCGGATGCACTCAACGATAAGCTTGCTCGATCGAGATATTGATCAAAGTGTTCAACTGAATTGCGAGTTTCGGCGCGCGATATTTCAGATAAGTCAGGATACCCGAGAGCTTCATTCAATAACTTTGTCCTTCCCACTCGAAAGGCAAATTGCTCTACAGACTCCTTGAAGCCTGGCCTATCTGGAACTGCAAGCATTTTTTTAAGATTTGCTGCTTCTGCCAAAAGTGCGGCAATCACTCCATGTAGCGCTGGGTCAATTTTGATGTAGCCGTCCTTTGCTGGGACAGGGCAGGCCTCAAAAACAATGAAGCACTTCTTGGAAATTGAATCTGCCAGCCCCCACAATTCATGGAAATACACTTGAAAAAGAGGGCTGTCCAAGAGCTGGGGATGGGCCATATTCAATAGTGCCGAGCTTCGGTTACAGAGGTTGAAATTGTGCTGTCACCTATCAATCTCCCTAGGGTAGCCTACCCATAACAGGCTCAGTGGGTCGCTACCTCATCGTCTTGCAGACTTGGACGCCATTGGCCTCGAGATTCCTTCACCACGATTTTTTGTTTTACCAGACGCTCGACGGTCTTGATCCGTTCGACTGCCCTGGCAATCGGTTCATGGCCTTCTGCTTGGGCCGTATACAGCAGGCGCATGAGCTTGTCCGCCCAGCGTGGCACCTTGCTGGTTTTTTCCCATCGTGCGACCGACTGGCCGTCAATGCCCATCAACTTGCCCAAAGCTGGCTGCGACAGCAACATGCCCGCGCTGCGGATGTAGCGGAATTCAGCACCCGTGAGCAACGATGCCTTACGGGTTAACGCCATGCAGATGGAGCGCGTGAGGCCATCGAGGTTGTGAAAAGCCACGCCCTCGCCATAAGGGGTCTTCTTGATTTCGTATCCATTGGCCAGCCACACGTTGCGCAGCCCGCCATCTGTGTAGTGGTACATCTCAGTCCTTCTTGACGTCTATCACGGTCACAACGACCAAATCGGTTGCGGGGTACTCTACGTACACCACAACCGCAACTTGCACACCTGCCACGAACCTCTGCATGCGGCACAAAAGGCCTGGGTGTTTCATGTCTGGCTCAGGTGGCTGCGGAAAACTGCCCAAACGCAAGACCTCGAGCACCATCGGATCGTTGACGTGTCGCTGGCGCATGCGCGTTCTGGCATGCGTGGTGTAGACCACATGTGTGGAGTCTTTTGCAGACTGCCGGATGTGTCGCTCCAATTGACGATCAGATGGAGAACCCAAGACTTGGACCTATTATTTTGATAGGTCCGATTGTGCCATAGACAAGAAATCTCGCGCGTCTAAGTAGACGTAATTTCGTGATCTGAGATGATGCAGCTTCATGAGCCATGACATCGTCATCCGGGTACCTGCCAATGAGTCTATGCAGCCTCCGCCCACAGTCGTGCGCCGCTGCGCCATCTATGCACGGGTTTCCGTCAGCAGCAATGCCGCCGGATTGAGCTCGCTACAGGCGCAAGTCCAAGCCTGTGAAGCCTACATCCAGGCCCAACGCGCGATGGGTTGGGAACTGGTGGCCCCTGCATACGTCGACGATGGTTTCTCTGGACGCAATCTTGAGCGCCCTGCGTTGCGCCAGCTCATGCAAGATCTGCAGACAGATAAGTTTGATGCGGTCGTCGTGCAGCGTCTGGACAGGTTGTGCCGAAGCGTCAGAGACATTTGTGATCTGCTGCCTACGTTCAGCATCACCCACACTGCCCTGGTCAGCACCACCCAAGCGCTGGACAGCGAGACGCCCGTGGGTCGCCTTACATTGCATCTGCTGACAACGTTTAGTGAATTCGAGCGGGAGATGGTCGGGGAGAGAATCCGAGACAAATTTGCGATCACACGCGCCAGTGGCAAGTGGCAGCGGAATGGCATCCCTCTAGGTTATGTTCTCAATGACCAACAGGAGCTACAAATCGACAACAAGGAAGCAGCCGTAGCTCGCGACATTTTTGAGCGCTTCCTGAATTCTGTCTCCATGCCCACCTTGATCGAGGAGCTCAACGCATTGGGCTATCGAACCAAAGCGCATGTCAGCCGCAATGGCAATCTGCACGGCGGCAAGCCCTTCGATCGCAACACGCTCAACCAGTTGCTCAGAAATCGGGCTTACATCGGCGAAGTCTTTTTTCAAAATGAATGGCATCCCGGTCAACACGAGCCAATTGTTTCCCGAGATCTGTGGGACCGGGTTCAGTCCATCAGGAGCAAGCGCGCGAGGCGCACGGGAGTACCCAATTCCACCATCGACTTAGTCGACTTTCCGCTCGGGGGCCGTGTGTATTGGCACGATGGCCGTGCATACACGGTGTTCGAGTCAAGTCTGCGTAAAGGTCGTCGTTACTGTTACTACAAGGCGCCGCCCCGCAGCGATGACAACGCCACAACGCCCGTAACGATCTCAACGGCAAACATGCACAAGCTGGTCATCGACTATCTGAGGGCATGCTTCAAAGACCCCCAGCCTTGGCTAGATGACCTGTCCGATGAATGGAGATGTCGGCCTGAATTTGAACCGACACATGTCAAAAGTAGCCTGCAAAAGATGGACTCGGTGTGGCATCTTTTCCTCGAACCACTGGTTGCTGATTGGATCATCAAGTTGGTGGACCGCGTGGTCGTATATCCCAATCAAGTCCAGATCGTGCTCAGCGTAGAGGGTCTATCTGAGCTTTTGCAAGTCCTCAAATCCGACACCGTCAGCCCCCAAAAGGCCCCCCGCAAAGCCACAAAAACACCCAAATGAGCGGCTGAAGAACTTGAGGACGTCACAAAATAATCACCCGAATAGAAGAAAATTACTACAAATAAGTTCGCAGTCAACCATGCCAGCCATCAGTCACATCAAACCATCGAGCTGCAACCCGCATGAATCCTAGGTTCTTCTTGAGGAGGCATCCTCAAGAAAACAGAGAAAACGTAGAGAAATCCGAGATCTCGGAGCCGAAAAATGAAACTTTTGGGGAGAAATTGACGACCGGCATCCTCAAGACATTTGCGAGGAATGGCGTCGTTACTGGGCTACAGCCCGATGAAAAAAGGGGACAGAGAAAGTCTGTCCCCTTTATGAATGGTGGAGCTGGGGGGATTTGAACCCCCGTCCATAAGTCTTTTTCGTACAGTTCTACATGTGTAGTCGTCTGATTTGAGTCTCGCCAAATGAACCGCGCAGCGACACGCTGAACACCCAGCCAGCACCCTTTTTTCTCACACCACCCCAAGGTACCCGGAGTGATGCCAGCCCATATGTTTTACCTTGCAGCTAGGACTTTTGAGGATTTGACTCCCCAATCACCCTAACCCAGCCTATCGGCCAACTGTTGCAAGGCTCACCGGATTAAGCGGCGAGTGCGAAACGTTCGTCGTTTGCAGTTAGTTTTTTTTCTGCTGTTTTACGAGGATCAGAACCTCGACATGCCCTGCCACGCGTCCGAACCCATGTCGAAACCAGTGCAGCCCCTGAGGCTCCTATTTTAGGCGTTGTTCAGGAATTTCAAGAGGTCGAGCGGAGAATCAATGTGCAAATGGGCATTCCAGCGCGAAATATCCGTTTGCGACCCCAAATAACCATAGGTCGCCGCAACCGTCACCATGCCTGCCGCCAAGCCCGCCACGATGTCGCGTTCATCATCCCCCACATAAACGCAACGTGCAGGATTGACCGACAAACGCCGTGCGGCCTCGAACAACGGTTCAGGATGGGGTTTTGCATGCGGCGTGGTGTTGCCGCTGACAATGGCGCCTGCTGTAGAAAAAAGGGCCGTGGCCGAGGTCAAGGGGTCAGTGAAGCGGCTGGATTTATTGGTCACCACGCCCCAAGGCATGCCTTGGGTCACCAAGGCGCTGATCATGTCCGCCACTCCGTCAAAAATGCGGGTCCGTTCGGTCAAGCAGTTTTCGTAGTTGACGAAGAACTCTTCCTTCATGGCCTCAAAGTCGGGATGCTCGGGCGTCACGCCAAAGGCGATGCCGATCATGCCCCGTGCTCCGGCGCCAGCCATATGGCGGTAGTTCTCAAGAGGAAGCGATGACAAGCCGCGATCGGTCCGCATTTTGTCCACCGCTGCACCCAGATCAGGCGCACTGTCAATCAAGGTGCCATCCAGGTCAAACAACACAGCTTCTACATTTTGGAACATCGGTTCTAGGCTTTGCGGCAAGCCAGCAAATAGTTCACGCTCGTGTCTTGGCTGAGCCAGTACCTTTTGGTGAACGGGTTGTACTCCATGCCTTTGAAGCCCTGGGCATCGAGCCCCGCTTCTCTGGCCCAGGTCACCAGCTCACTCGGTTTGATGAGTCGGGCAAATTCATGCGTGCCTTTGGGTAAAAGCTTGAGAATGTATTCGGCCCCCACAATCGCAAACAAGAAGGATTTGGGATTGCGGTTGAGCGTGGAAAAGAACACCCATCCACCGGGTTTGACCATTTGGGCGCAGGCTTTCACCACGGAAGCCGGGTCTGGAACATGTTCGAGCATTTCCATGCAGGTCACCACATCAAACTGCTCGGGTTTTTCAGCCGCCAGTGTTTCGGCACTGACCTCGCGGTATTGAACACCTGTCGTGCCTGCTTCCAAGGCGTGCAACTGGGCCACCTTGAGGGATTTGGTGGCCAGATCAATCCCCAAAACCTGCGCACCCTTACGCGCCATGGCATCTGAAAGGATGCCGCCACCACACCCCACATCCACGACATTCAGTCCGACCAAGGGCGCCAGCCCGTTGATCCATTCCAACCGCAAGGGATTGATCTGGTGCAAAGGACGAAATTCACTCTCAGGGTCCCACCAGCGATGGGCCAGATCGGAAAATTTGGCCAATTCGGCCGGATCGACATTGCGAACTGCTTGATTCATGGAAGAGATTGTCGCGCAAGGGAATCAATGAATGAGAACCCGCCATGAAAAAAGCCCCATTGCTGGGGCTTTTTTGAGCGATCTGAAAAAGATCAGTTGGCGCGTGTACCAACAACTTCGATTTCAACGCGGCGGTTCTTGGAACGGCCAGCGGAGGTTTTGTTGTCAGCCACGGGCTGCTTCTCGCCTTTGCCTTCGGTGTAAACGCGGTTTTTCTCGATGCCTTTGGACACCAAGTAGGCTTTCACAGCATCGGAACGCTTGACAGACAGTTTTTGGTTGTAAGCATCAGAGCCAACGGAATCGGTATGACCCACAGCAATGATGACTTCCAGGTTGATGCCTTTGACTTTACCGACCAGGTCGTCCAGCTTGGCTTTGCCTTCAGCTTTCAGAACAGCTTTGTCAAAGTCGAAAAACGCGTCGGCAGCGTAAGTCACTTTGGTTGCAGCAGCGGGTGCAGCCTTTTTAGGAGCTGGAGCAGGTGCGGCCTTAGGAGCTGGAGCTGGAGCAGCCTTAGGTGCTGGAGCTGGTGCAGCCTTAGGTGCAACGATCGCGCCATCGCAACCAACAGCTGCCGTGGCAGGTGTCCAGTTGGCATCGCGCCAGCACAGATCTTGGGTGCCGTTTTTCCAGACGAGGTCGCCGGAACCGTTGCGCCAGTTGTCAACAGTTTGTGCGCCAGCGGCTGTTACGAGAGCTGCGGAGGCAAACAACATCGCCATTTTGTTGAATTTCTTCATGGTCTTCCTCTTAAGGGATAAAGCCGCAGACTCGCTGCGAGAAAAGTGACGTTTCAGATGACCGTCATCTGAACCGTTGACATTTATTGTGCCATAGACAGCAGGGGGATTCGTTAAATGGCCCACGCACCAATGACTTGACCCCAAAATGAATGAGAAATGTTGCAGATAAGCGACATCCTCTTGCACCTAAAATCACCACTTCACATCGCGTCCAATACCCCCTCTATCTTTATGACCCAGTTCGCCAAAGAAACACTGCCCATCAGTCTGGAAGAGGAAATGCGGCGCAGCTACCTCGATTACGCCATGAGCGTGATTGTGGGCCGCGCCTTGCCCGATGCCCGCGATGGACTGAAGCCTGTCCACCGCCGCGTTTTGTTCGCCATGCACGAGTTGAACAACGACTGGAACCGCGCCTACAAGAAGTCGGCCCGTATCGTGGGTGATGTGATCGGTAAATACCACCCCCATGGCGACCAGTCGGTGTACGACACCATCGTCCGCATGGCGCAAGATTTTTCGATGCGCCATATGTTGGTGGACGGCCAAGGCAACTTCGGCTCGGTAGACGGCGACAGTGCAGCCGCCATGCGTTACACCGAGATCCGTCTGGCCAAGATCGCCCACGAAATGCTGGACGACATCGACAAGGAAACCGTCGACTTTGGCCCCAACTACGATGGCTCGGAAAAAGAGCCCCTGGTATTGCCTTCGCGCCTGCCCAACTTGTTGATCAACGGCTCAGGTGGTATTGCGGTCGGTATGGCCACCAACATCCCGCCGCACAACCTGAACGAGGTGGTGGACGCCTGCCTGCACCTGCTGCGCAACCCCGAAGCATCCATTGACGAATTGATGGAAATTGTTCCGGCACCCGACTTCCCGACGGGTGCCATCATCTACGGCATGGCTGGCGTGAAGGACGGCTACCGCACCGGCCGCGGCCGCGTGATCATGCGGGCCAAGTGCCATTTTGAAGACATCGACAAAGGCCAGCGCCAGTGCATCGTCGTCGACGAGCTGCCCTACCAGGTCAACAAAAAGACCTTGCAAGAGCGCATGGCCGAGTTGGTTCACGAAAAGAAAATCGAAGACATCAGCCACATCCAGGACGAATCCGACAAATCAGGCATGCGCCTGGTGATCGAGCTCAAACGTGGTGCCGTGCCTGAGGTGGTGCTGAACAACCTCTACAAGCAGACCCAGCTGCAAGACACCTTTGGCATGAACATGGTGGCCCTGATTGACGGTCAGCCCAAGCTGTGCAACCTGAAAGACCTGATTCAGGTCTTCTTGCAACACCGCCGCGAAGTGGTCACACGCCGCACCGTGTTTGAGCTGCGCAAGGCGCGTGACCGTGGCCATGTGCTGGAAGGCCTGGCGGTGGCTTTGGCCAACATCGACGATTTCATTGCCATCATCCGTGGGGCACCGACCCCTCCCGTCGCCAAGGCTGAATTGATGACCCGCGCATGGGACAGCCAGATGGTGCGCACCATGCTGACCCGCGCCCGCCAAGACGGCTCGGTGATCAATGCCGACGACTACCGCCCAGAAGGCCTGGAGCGTGAATATGGGCTGGGACAAGACGGCCTGTACCGCCTGTCCGACACGCAAGCGCAAGAAATCTTGCAAATGCGTCTGCAGCGCCTGACCGGCCTGGAGCAAGACAAGATCGTGGCCGAATACAAAGAAGTCATGGCCGAGATCGAAGACTTGCTGGACATTCTGGCCAAACCTGAACGTGTCTCGACCATCATTGGTGACGAACTGGGCACCGTGCGTCAGGAGTTCGGTCAAACCAAAATCGGCGCTCGCCGCAGCGAGATCGAGCACAGCGCGCAAGACCTGTCCACCGAAGACCTGATCACACCCACCGACATGGTCGTGACCCTGTCGCACAGCGGTTACATCAAGAGCCAGCCACTCAGCGAATACCGCTCCCAAAAACGTGGTGGACGTGGCAAGCAAGCAGCGGCCACCAAAGAAGACGACTGGATTGACCAGCTCTTCATCGCCAACACGCACGACTACCTGCTGTGCTTCTCGAACCGTGGCCGCCTGTACTGGCTCAAGGTCTGGGAAGTGCCCGCCGGCTCACGCGGCTCACGCGGCCGTCCCATCGTCAACATGTTCCCCTTGCAAGAAGGCGAGAAAATCAACGTCGTGCTGGCCCTCACCGGCGGCATGCGTACTTTTCCTGCCGACCACTATGTGTTCATGGGCACGTCCATGGGCACCGTCAAAAAGACTTCGCTGGACGAGTTCAGCAACCCGCGCAAAGGCGGCATCATCGCGGTCAATCTGGACGAAGGCGACTTCCTGATCGGCGCGGCCCTCACCAACGGTCAACACGACGTGATGCTGTTCAGCGATGGCGGCAAGGCGGTGCGTTTTGACGAAAACGATGTGCGCCCACTGGGCCGCAGCGCGCGCGGTGTGCGCGGCATGATGATTGAAGAAAACCAGAGCGTGATCGCCATGCTGGTCGCTGGAGACGAAACACAAAGCGTGTTGACGGCCACCGAAAACGGTTACGGCAAGCGCACCTCCATTGCCGAATACACCCGACATGGCCGTGGCACCAAGGGCATGATCGCCATCCAGCAATCCGAGCGCAATGGCAAAGTGGTGGCGGCCACCTTGGTGCACGCCGACGACGAAATCATGCTGATCACCGACACCGGCGTTTTGGTGCGCACCCGCGTGGCCGAAATCCGCGAACTGGGTCGTGCCACGCAAGGCGTGACCTTGATCGGCTTGGACGAAGGCGCCAAGCTGTCTGGCTTGCAGCGCATTGTGGAAAACGACGCGAACGTATCCGAAAACGATGCCACAGAAGGTGACACCGATGGTGCGCCTGACGAGAACACACCTGACGCGGAATAAGTAATGGGACGCGCTTTCAACTTCTCGGCAGGTCCAGCCGTCATGCCCGAGGCCGTGTTGCAACAAGCCGCAGCAGAGATGCTCGACTGGCACGGTTCAGGCATGAGCGTGATGGAGATGAGCCACCGGGGCAAAGAATTCATCAGCATTTATGAGCAAGCCGAAGCCGACTTGCGCGAACTGCTGGCGGTGCCTGCACACTTCAAAATCCTGTTCATGCAAGGCGGCGGCCTGGCCGAAAACGCCATCGTGCCGCTGAACCTGTCGCATGGCGGTGCCATGGATTTTGTGCTGACCGGCAGCTGGAGCCAAAAGTCACTCAAAGAAGCCAGCAAATACGGCGCGGCTCGCGTGGCCGCATCGGCACAAAGCGATGGCTTCACCACCCTGCCATCGCCTGCCTCCTGGCACATTGGCGCCGACAGCCGCTACGTGCACATCTGTGGCAACGAGACCATCCATGGCGTGGAATTTCATGAACTGCCTGACCTGAAAGCCCTGGGCTGCGACGCGCCGCTGGTGGTCGATTTTTCCTCCCATGTGGCATCGCGTTCGGTGGACTGGTCCCGCGTGGGCCTGGCCTTTGGCGGTGCGCAGAAAAACCTGGGGCCCGCGGGCCTGACCCTGGTCATCGTGCGCGAAGACCTGATCGGCCACGCCCTGCCCCACTGCCCCAGCGCCTTTGACTACCAACTGGTGGCCGACAACCAATCGATGTACAACACACCACCGACCTACAGCATCTACATCGCAGGGCTGGTGTTCCAATGGCTCAAGAAGCAAGGCGGCATCGCGGCCATGGCGCAACGCAACATCGCCAAAGCGCAACTGCTCTACGACTTTCTGGACAGCTCCAGCCTGTACGTGAACAAGGTCGCCAAAGACTGCCGATCGCGCATGAATGTGCCATTTTTCCTGCGCGATGAGTCGCGCAACGAGGCCTTTTTGGCAGGCGCCAAAGCGCGCAACTTGTTGCAACTCAAAGGCCACAAATCGGTGGGCGGCATGCGGGCCAGTATTTACAACGCCATGCCCCTTGAAGGCGTGCAGGCCTTGGTGGCCTACATGCGCGAATTTGAAAAAACCCAGGCCTGAACGAGGCCGCCAGAAAGACTTGCGGACATGAGCCAACAACCCATTCAGTCGGATGCCCTGGGTGCCCTGCGCGTGCAGATTGACGCGCTGGACAAACAGCTGCTGAACCTGCTGAACCAGCGCGCCCATGTGGCCGAACAAGTGGGCGAGATCAAGCGCGCCGAAGGCTCTCCCTTTTTTCGCCCCGACCGCGTGGCACAGGTGATCGACAAAATCACCCAAGCCAACCCCGGCCCACTCAAGAACGAGCACGTGGCCTCCATCTGGCGCGAAATCATGTCGGCCTGCCTGGCCCTTGAAGCACCGCAACGCGTGGCGGTGCTGGGTCCCCAAGGCACGTTTTGCGAACAAGCCGCCATCGAGTTTTTCGGCAGCGCAGCCAACCTGATTTACTGCGCCAACTTTGACGAAGTCTTCCATGCCACCGCCGCAGGCACCGCCCAGTACGGCGTGGTCGGCATGGAAAATTCCACCGAAGGTGTGGTGGCCCGCTCGCTGGATTTGTTCTTGCGCTCACCCGTGCATGTGGTCGGTGAAGTCAGCTTGCAGGTGCGCTTCAACCTGCTGCGCCAACTCAACTCGGACGCAGGCATTGAGGTCGTAATGGCCCACCCCCAAGCCTTGGCCCAGTGCCAAGGCTGGTTGGCCAAGCATTTGCCGCACGTCGAGCGCCGCGCCGTGTCCAGCAACGCCGAAGGTGCCCGCCTGGCAGCCACCAACCCGGCATGGGCGGCCCTGGCCAGCGAGCGCGCCGCCAGCCAATTTGGTTTGCACATCGTGCACCACGCCATCCAGGATGAGGCGTTCAACCGCACCCGCTTTGCCGTGATTGCCTTGCCCAACACCCTGGCCACGCCACCGGCTTCGGGCAAGGACTGCACCAGCTTGGTGGTGTCGGTGCCCAACCGTCCTGGTGCCGTGCACGACTTGCTGGTGCCGCTCAAAAACAACGGCGTGTCCATGACCCGCTTCGAGTCGCGCCCCGCCAAGTCGGGCCAGTGGGAGTACTACTTCTACATCGACCTGCAAGGCCATATCAGCGAACCGAATGTGGCCGCTGCCTTGCAAGAGCTGCAAGGGCTTTGTGCTTTCTACAAGGTGCTGGGTTCTTACCCCGTTTCCGAATGACACCCGAGCGCCCGACCGCGCCACGCTTCGCACGACTGGCCTTGATCGGCTGCGGCCTGATGGGCGGCTCGTTTGCGTTGGCCCTGCGCCAAGCCGGTCTGGTGCACACCATCGCGGGCTTCAGCGCTTCTGAAAAAACCCGCCAGCGCGCGGTGGAACTCCAAGTCATCGACCAAGCCTGCACCAGTGTGGCCGAAGCGGTGCAAGGCGCAGATCTGGTGTTGCTGGCCGTGCCTGTCGGCGCCATGCACAGCAGCTTTACGGCCATGCGCGATGCGCTGCAACCGGATGCCTTGCTGATGGATGTGGGCTCGACCAAGTGCGATGTGGTGGCTGCGGCCATGGCCACTTTGGGCGAACGCCTGCCCTGCTTTGTGCCGGCTCACCCGATTGCGGGCAAAGAAGTCGCGGGCATTGAACATGCCGACAGCACCTTGTACCAAAACCGCCGCACCATCCTCACGCCTTTGCCCCAAACCGGCATCCACAGGCTGCAGACGGCGCACGCGGTGTGGACCGCGATGGGCAGCCACGTCAGCACCATGACGCCCGAAACCCATGACGCCACCTTTGCTGCGGTCAGCCACTTGCCCCATCTGCTGGCCTTTGCTGCGGTCAACGCCTTGACGACGCAAGCCCAGGGTGCCGCTTTTCTGGACATGGCCGGCCCAGGCTTTCGGGATTTTTCACGGATTGCGGCCAGCGATGCGTGCGTCTGGCGCGACATCCTGAGCGCCAACCATGCCGAAGTGCTCACACAAGTGGGGCATTTCCGTGCGGCGCTGGCGCAGCTTGAAAATGCCTTGAAGCAAGGCGACACACACACCCTGGAGCAACTGATTGACCAGGCCAGCAGCGTGCGTTCGGCCTGGACACTGCAAGCGGGCAACGCCTGCCACCCCCATTCCGAGACTTAAAAAAACATGTTCGCCACCGCTTTCCTCGACCTTCCACCGCTGCAAGGTGCATCCGGCACGGTCACCCTGCCCGGCTCCAAAAGCATCTCCAACCGCGTGCTGCTGCTCTCGGCTTTGTGCCAGGGCACCACGGTGGTCCACGATCTGCTGGACTCGGACGACACCCGCGTGATGCTGGCAGCCTTGCGCCAACTGGGCTGTGGTGTGCACGCCGACGGCAGCACCGTCACCATCACGGGTCTGGGCGGCCAGCACGCACACCACGACGCGATTGAATTTTTCATGGGCAATGCCGGCACGGCCATGCGCCCACTCACCGCAGCGCTCTCGGTGCTGGGTGGCGACTTCACACTCAAAGGTGTGCCCCGCATGCACGAGCGCCCCATCGGTGATCTGGTCGATGCGCTGCGCGAGCTGGGCTGCCACATCGACTACCTGGGCAACACCGGCTTTCCGCCTCTGCGCATTGGCCAGCCCAAGCTGAAACTGGACGCCCCCATCCCGGTGCGTGGCGATGTCTCCAGCCAGTTCCTCACCGCCTTGCTCATGGCCTTGCCGCTGGCGGCCCAGGACCGCAGCATCACCATCGAGGTGATCGGCGAACTCATCAGCAAACCCTACATCGAAATCACCCTCAATCTGCTGGAACGCTACGGCATTGCCGTGGAACGGCACGGCTGGCAACGCTTTGTGATCCCGGCGGGCAGCCGCTACCAGTCGCCCGGCACGATCCACGTCGAGGCAGATGCCTCTTCGGCCAGCTACTTCATCGCACTGGGTGCCATCGCACAAGGCGATGGCATCCGCATCAACGGCGTGGGCGCCGACTCCATCCAGGGGGACATCCGTTTCGTGGAAGCCGCCACCCAAATGGGCGCCCAGGTGACCAGCGGCCCCAACTGGCTTGCAATACGCCGGGGTGCCTGGCCCCTCAAAGGGATCACGCTCGACTGCAACCACATCCCCGACGCCGCCATGACACTGGCCGTGATGGCGCTGTATGCCGACGGCCCCACCCTGCTGCGCAACATCGCCAGCTGGCGGGTCAAAGAAACCGACCGCATCGTGGCCATGGCCGCCGAATGCCGCAAACTGGGCGCCACCGTGGAAGAAGGCCCCGACTGGCTGCGCATCCACCCCTTGCCCAAGGGCCAGTGGCAAGCGGCCAGCATCCACACCTATGACGACCACCGCGTGGCCATGTGCTTTTCCCTGGCCGCTTTCAACGCCGACCAGATTCCAGTGCGCATTGAAGACCCCAAATGCGTGGCCAAAACCTTCCCCGATTACTTCGAGGCTTTGTTTTCGGTGGCGCACGCCAACACCTTGGACATCCCCGTCATTTGCATCGACGGCCCCACCGCTTCGGGCAAAGGGACGCTCGCCAGCCGCGTGGCTGCGCAGTTGGGCTACCACTACCTTGATTCAGGCGCGCTGTACCGCGTCACGGCCCATGCGGCGCTACAGGCAGGTCTGACGCTGGAAGCCGCCGACGAAACCCGCATCGCCGACCTGGCCCGCCAACTGCCTGTGCACTTTGAAGGCGATCAGGTCCTGCTGGGCGGCGTGGACGTGACCGATGCCATCCGCAGCGAACAAGGCGGCATGAACGCCTCCAAAGTCTCGGTGCTGCCCGCTGTGCGCGAGGCTTTGGTGCAGCTGCAACACAGCTTTCGCCGACTGCCTGGCCTGCTGGCCGATGGCCGCGACATGGGCACGGTGATCTTTCCAAACGCCCCTTTGAAGGTGTTTTTGACCGCCAACGCGGCCCAACGCGCCGAAAGACGGCATAAGCAATTGATTTCTAAGGGTTTTTCGGCTAACATCGACGCTCTTCGCGCTGACTTGGAAGCGCGCGATGCCCGGGACATGTCCCGCAGCGTTGCGCCCCTCCGGCCCGCACAAGATGCCTTGCAACTGGACAACTCGTCCTTGACCATCGAAGCCTCGGTGGAACAGGTGATGGTCTGGTGGCAAAGTCGGCAGGTTTTCGGTTGAAAGACCGGGAACGGCCACCCAGCCCGCCCTGTGCGGGCTGAATGAAGCTTCCACGCCGCTCTCTTCGTGTAGCTTGCACACTGGCAGCGTGGATTTTTGAAACCAACCGCGGTTCACACCGCACCAGCAACCGCCACAGTCAGCTCCTGGAAACGACGCATGTCGCGTTCGTCAGTCCTGTCTTGTGGATGAGGAAATTACATGTCTGAATCTTTTGCCGCCCTCTTTGAGGAATCCCTGCAACGTACCGAAATGCGCCCTGGTGAAGTCATCACCGCTGAAGTGGTGCGCATCGAACACAACTTCGTTGTGGTCAACGCCGGTCTCAAGTCCGAGTCCTACGTGCCCCTCGAAGAGTTCAAGAACGACCAGGGTGAAGTTGAAGTCCAGGTCGGCGACTTTGTCTCGGTGGCCATCGGCTCCATCGAAAACGGCTACGGCGACACCATCTTGTCCCGCGACACCGCCAAGCGTCTGGCTTCGTGGATGTCTCTGGAAAAAGCCCTGGAATCCGGCGAATTCGTCACTGGCGTGACCAGCGGCAAAGTCAAGGGTGGCCTGACCGTTCTGGTCAACGGCATCCGCGCTTTCTTGCCCGGTTCTTTGGTCGACACACGTCCTACCAAAGACCTGTCTCCCTACGAGAACAAGACCCTGGAATTCAAGGTCATCAAACTCGACCGCAAGCGCAACAACGTCGTGTTGTCACGCCGCGCTGTGGTGGAAGCCTCCATGGGCGAAGAGCGCGCCAAACTGATGGAAACCCTGCGCGAAGGCTCCATCGTTCACGGTGTCGTCAAGAACATCACCGAATACGGTGCATTCGTGGACCTGGGCGGCATCGACGGCCTGCTGCACATCACCGACATGGCATGGCGCCGTGTCCGTCACCCTTCCGAAGTGGTCACTGCTGGTCAGGAAATCACCGCCAAGATCCTCAAGTTCGACACCGAGAAAAACCGCGTGTCCTTGGGCCTCAAGCAAATGGGCGACGATCCTTGGATGGGCGTCAACCGCCGCTACCCACAGGGCACCCGCATGTTCGGCAAGATCACCAACATCGCCGACTACGGCGCGTTTGTGGAACTCGAACCCGGCATCGAAGGCTTGGTGCACGTGTCTGAAATGGACTGGACCAACAAGAACGTGGCCCCTTCCAAAATCGTTGCCCTGGGTGACGAAGTCGAAGTCATGGTCCTCGAGATCGACGAAGACAAGCGCCGCATCAGCTTGGGCATGAAGCAGTGCCGTGCCAACCCATGGCAAGAGTTTGCTCAAAACACCAAGCGCGGCGACCGCGTCAAGGGCCCGATCAAGTCGATCACCGACTTCGGCGTGTTCGTTGGCCTGGCTGCTGGCATCGACGGTCTGGTGCACCTGTCTGACCTGTCCTGGAACGAAACCGGCGAAAACGCCGTGCGCGAATTCAAGAAGGGTCAAGAAGTCGAGGCTTTGGTCTTGGCTGTGGACGTGGACCGCGAACGCATCAGCTTGGGCATCAAACAGCTCGACTCCGATCCTTTCACCACCTTCGTGTCGATCAACGACAAAGGCCAAACCGTCACCGGCAAGGTCAAGACTGTGGATGCCAAGGGCGCTGAAATCGACCTGGGCGAAGACATCGTCGGTTACCTGCGTGTCAGCGAAATCTCGCGTGACCGCGTGGAAGACGCCAGCCACGTGCTGAAAGTCGGCGACGAAGTGACTGCCGTGGTGGTGAACGTGGATCGCAAGACCCGCAACATCCAGCTGTCCATCAAAGCCAAGGACGCTGTGGACCAGCAAGAAGCCATGGCTTCCCTGTCGCAGCAGTCTTCGCGTGAAAACGCCGGCACCACCAGCCTGGGCGCTTTGTTGCGTGCCAAGTTGGACAACAACTGATCTCTTTGATCTGAAGACGCTTGCTGTCTGAAAAGCCTGCCCCCTGTCATAGGGGCAGGCTTTTTTTCAGACCCCTACCCACACCAGCAAGCCCCCTGAACAACGAATTGACACCATGACCCGCTCCGATCTGGTTGAAGAACTGGCTGCCCGCTTTGCACAGCTGACCCACCGAGACGCCGAACTGGCCGTCAAGACGGTGCTGGACGCCATCAGCGATGCGCTGGTCAAAGGCCACCGCATCGAGATTCGGGGCTTTGGCAGCTTCTCCATCAACCGTCGCCCCCCGCGTGTTGGCCGCAACCCGCGCTCGGGCGAAAGCGTTCAGATTCCGGAAAAACGGGTCCCCCATTTCAAACCTGGCAAAGCATTGCGCGAAGCCGTGGATGCAGGCACTGCATCCCAAGGCACAGGCAACACCCCCGACTGATCGGTGGGGCTGCACACTGGAAAGTGGGCACAGGTTTCCCACCACGGCAATGGCACGGCACCTATACCGACGCCCATGCCGTTTGTGGCCAGAAAAGCCCCCATTAGAATGAAGCCAGATTCCGAGGTCTTCCATGAAACGTTTGCTTCGGCTGCTTCAGTGGCTACTGAAAGCCGCTGTCTTTTTTACACTGTTCGCTTTTGCGCTGAATAACCAGCAAGAAACGCGCGTCAATTTCTTTTTCGGCACCTTCTGGTCAGCCCCGACCGTTCTGGTGGTGCTTTCTGCGTTCAGTCTGGGCGTCATGGTGGGGGTGCTCGGCATGGTGCCCAGATGGTGGCGACATCGCCGCAGCCTTCGCATGAACCCCCTGGACAAAACCGAACCCACCCCTGCGCCTGAGACCCCCCATGGAACTTGACCTGACCTGGATTTTGCTGGGCTTGCCCGCCGCTTTTGCTTTGGGCTGGATCGCGTCACGCCTGGATTTGCGCCAGATGCGCATCGCCAACCGGCAAGCCCCGCGGGCTTACTTCAAAGGCTTGAACTACCTGCTCAATGAGCAGCAAGACAAAGCCATTGACGCCTTCATCGAAGCCGTTCAAAACGACCCCGACACCTCGGAGCTGCACTTTGCTTTGGGCAACCTGTTTCGCCGCAGAGGCGAATACGACCGTGCCGTGCGCGTGCACGAACACCTGCTGTCCCGGGCCGACTTGAGCAGCGCCGATCGGCAGCGTGCCCAGCACGGCTTGGCGCTCGACTTCCTGAAAGCGGGTTTATTGGACCGTGCGGAAGAAGCCCTGCGCAAACTGGAAGGCACCTCCTACGAAGGCCAGGCGCGCCTGGCACGTCTGGCCATTTATGAACGCTCACGCGAGTGGCCGGAAGCTGCCCGGGTGGCCAGACTTCTTGAAAAGTCGGGCGAAGCGAATTTCGACATGCGCATGGCGCACTACCAATGCGAGCAAGCGCGTGAAGCCGTGCAGCAAGGGGATGTCGCGCAAGCCCAGCAATTGTTGACAACCGCCATGCAAGCCACACCCGATGCCGCCAGGCCACGGATCTTGCTGGGGCAACTGCAACTGTCTCTGGGTCAGCCCCAAGCGGCCTACGAAACTTTGTCCACGCTGTTTGCGCATGCGCACGCTGCAGCGCCGCTGGCCGCTGCCAGTTTGGCCAAGGCAGCGCAAGCCGCTGGTTTGACGCCACAGGCCACGAACCTGCTGGAAACACATTACGGCAAACAGCCCGGCATCGATGTGCTGGAAGCCATCGTGGCACTGGCGTCGCAAACTCCCGAAGGTTCTGCCGCATCGCGTCAACGCTTTTTGAAGCATCTGGACCAACACGCCTCCTTGATGGCAGCCACCCGCTGGCTGAGCGACGAAGGCACCGCAACCGGCCATGTCCCCGCCCCGGTGCAAAAAGCACTGGAACAGGCCATCCGACCCTTGGCCCGCTACCGCTGCGCCGCTTGCGGGTTTGAAGCCAAAGAACACTTCTGGCATTGCCCCGGCTGCCAAGCCTGGGACAGCTACCCGCCGCGCCGCATCGAAGAGCTGTAAACCCGATCCGACACATCTGGTTTCAATTGGGCGCGCGGCCCTCTTCTCACAAAGAAACCGACTTCCCACAATGGCTGACGCTGCAAACTCTTGCAGCCCACCGAGGGAGCGCCACCCATGTTTAAAAAGACCACCGCCCTGTTATGGGCCATCGTTGGCGCTGGCCTGGTTTGTGCCCAGTCCATCGACTTGAACCAAGCCAGTGAAATCGAACTCGATGGCCTGCAAGGCGTCGGCCCTGCGCTCACGCGAGAAGTGCTGCGTGAGCGAAACAAAGCGCCTTTCAAAGACTGGGCCGATGTGACACGCCGCGTCAAAGGCATTGGCCCCCAAAAAGCCCACCGCCTCTCGGAACAAGGGGTTCGGGTGCAGGGCCAGGCACTGAAACGGGCAGATGACCGCCCTGAAGCCCGACGTGATCCACACACCGGATCGGTGACCAGCGTGGTGCCATAGAGTCGGCGCGTGTCACTTTACCGGTAAGATGCCGCGCTGGCCTGACAAGGCATGAAAGAGTGACGGATGTTTAAAAATGTGATGGTTTACCGCATCGGCGAGGGCTTTGCGCCCACACTGGCCGATGTGCAGGCGGCGCTGGAGCCGATGCAATTTGTGGAATGTGGCGCCAGCCAGGAAAAGTCGATTGGCTGGATCCCCCCTCGTGGCGAAGCCCATGGCCCCTTGGTCGAGTCGGTGGCGGGCCAGTGGATTTTGAAGTTGATGATCGAGACCAAGGCCGTGCCCGGCAACGTGGTACGGCGCAAGGCCGATGAGCGCATCGCCGAGATCGAAGCGGCCACCGGCCGCAAACCTGGCAAAAAAGAAAAACGCGACCTGATGGACGATGTGCTGCTGTCGCTGTTGCCGCAAGCTTTTGCACGCCAGTCCAGCGTGCTCGTGTGGATGGACCTGGACAACCAACGCCTGGTCTTGAACGCGGGCAGCCAGGGCAAAGCCGACGAAGTCATGTCGGCGCTGATGAACGTGATGGGCGGCCTGTCGGTTGCGTTGATCCAGACCGTGACCTCGCCGCAAGCGGCCATGACCCAATGGCTGCTGGCCCCCACACCTGACGAATGGCCCGCCGACCTGACGGTGGAACGCGAAACCGTGCTCAAGTCGACTGGCGAAGACGCCGCCAGCGTGCGCTTTACCCGCCACCACCTGGCCAACGACGATGTGCGCAAACACGTGCTGGAAGGCAAGCTGCCCACCCAGTTGGCCCTGAGCTGGGATGGCCGCGTGGCCTTTGTGCTGACCGACACCTTGCAACTGAAAAAAGTGCAGTACCTCGATGGCGTCATGGACGAATCAGGCACCGACAAAAACGAAGACCGCTTTGACGCCGACGTGGCCTTGTCCACCGGCTTGCTCGGGCCACTGATCGACAGCCTGATCGAAGCCCTGGGTGGCGAGATGACACTGGGAGAAGCGGCGGCCGATCAGGCCCTGCCCAACCCGACGCGCACCGTGGTGAACTCCACCGTGGCGACGGGTGCAACGGCGAGCGACGACGAAGACCCGCCGTTTTAAAAGACGGTAAGCCCAAGCCGAAAGGACCCATGCCATGCCCACGGTGATTGCGATCTGTGTCGGTGCCTGTGTCGGCGCGCTGTCGCGCTGGCAACTGGGCCTGTGGCTCAACCCCAACCCCGCCCACAGCGGTTGGTTGCCCTGGGGCACATTGGCGGCCAACCTGATCGGTGGATATTTGATTGGCGTGTGCATGGGTGTGTTCCAGCAACTGCCCGAGCTGGACCCGGTCTGGCGACTGGCGCTGGTCACCGGTTTTCTGGGGGCATTGACCACCTTCTCCAGCTTTTCGTCCGAAGTGGTCAGCATGCTGCAACAAGGCCGTTTTGCCCTCGCGGCCACGACCGCTTCACTGCACCTGTTCGGATCCTTGTTGCTCACCCTGCTGGGCCTCAAAACCGTCAGCCTGTTGTGGATGCATTGAGGGAGTTGAAAGTCCGATTGGGCTTTGCAACAGCATCACCCTCCGCCGCGCTGCATGTACAAATCAAAACGTTTCATGAAGGCGTAGCGTTCATCCGCGTTGAGGCCCTGAAACTCGAAATTCACCCGCAACACCGGCATGCGCATGAGCGCAATGACACGCGGCGGCATGACCTGCCAGCGCAATTGCAAAGCGCCTGAACCCATGCACGCCCTGGCTGAGGCACCCGCTTGCTGCCAAGCGCAGTCGCCCATGGCAGCGGGCAGCCAACCGAGCCACTCGGTCTCGGTGCAACCCATGTCGCGTTGAAATTGCTCGGCGTAATGAGACTGCATGGGCGACTGCATGGGCTGCTTCAGCCGCCCGCCACTGGCGGCCAGATGGCCAGCACATCGCCATCGACCAAGGTGGTGGTTCCCCGGTCTTCGGGCGCGATGTATTTGCCATTCACCAGCACCAAATGCACCAGCTTGGGCGGCATGCCAAAGGGCTCGATGATCTGGCTGATGCACGCATCCGCCTGCACATGCAGCGTGACCTGGTTGCTGCGCCGTGCTTCGGCGGGCAAATAATCGGTCAGCGTGGCAAACAGTTTGAAAGTGATGTTCATGCCGTGATGCTCCCATCCAGGTCGCAGTCCAGCGGTCGATCAGGGCTTGGGTTCATCGGCGTCTTTCGTCTGCCGCACCGCTCCATCGCCCCTGGCCTTGCGCGCAATCCAAATAGGCCTCCATCAATTTTGTCGGGTCGTGCAACAGGCGGTCTTTCCAGTCGCCCAGCCGCACCTGCCCTTCGACAAGGCCACGCATCACACCCACATGCTCGGTCCAGCCCACGCTGTTGCAGCCCACCAGCACATCGTCCTTGAACTGCAGGCTCAGGTGACGGCCTGTGGCCTGGTGGGTCAGCACCGCCGACTGCCCACCGGGCACGCCCTCCCAATTGCCAAAACTGGTGGAGATCAAGCCCAGGGTGTCGAGCACGTTGATTTGCGTGACGCCTTGGAGTGTGGTCTTTTGACCCACCATGTTCAAGGCAGCCACACGGGCTTGCTCGGCCGCATTGGGCTGAATGGCGCTGACGATGGTTTTTCCGCTGACCAAATCAAGGGCTTCGGCACAGTCACCTGCGGCGTAAATGCCAGGCACATTGGTTTGCATCTGGGCATCGGTCAACACCCCTTGCAAACAGGTGATGCCGCTGTCTTGCAAATAGCCAATGGCGGGCCGTACCCCAGTGGCGCTGATCACCAGATCAGCCTCTACGGTCTGGCCGTTGGACAGACGAACCTGGAGGGCGCCGCCGACTTCATCAGAAGACAGGCCCACCGCCGCAGCCAACTTGCCCAACAAGCCTTTTTCAGCGCCGGCACGCACCGACGTGATGGCTTCGACCTTGGTGCCAGTGAACACCTGAACGCCTTTGGCTTCGCACCAATCACGGATCATGCCGCCCGCGACCGGGCCCATCATGCGCGGCACCATGCGGTCGCCCATTTCGACCACGCTGAGCTTCACGCCGCGAGCAGTCAGGGCCTCCATGATGATGCAACCGATGAAGCCCGCCCCCATTTGCAACACCCTGGCCCCCGGCTTGGCCAGCGCCGCAATGGCTCGGGCATCTGCCAAAGTCCAGCAAGGGTGGACACCCGGTAAATCCATGCCAGCGATCGGCGGGCGCACCGGATGCGAACCGGTGGCAATGAGCAGTTTGTCAAAGGCGATGGCGCTGCCGTTGTCCAGTTGCACCGACTGGGCCTGCACGTTGACCTGCGTGACCTTGGCCTTGACTTGCGTGATGCGCAAATCGTCAAAGTGCGCAGCACGCTTGCGTAAATAGGTGCCGCGCTCGTCAATATGGCCCATCAGCAGGTACGGAATCGCCATGCGCGAGTACGGTGCGTCGGGCTCGTCGCCCACCAGGGTGATGCTGTCGTGCGGGGCGTGTTTGCGCAGGGTCTCGGCGGCGATGACGCCGGCAGGGCCTGCGCCCAAAATGACGTGGTGCATGGTTCACTCTCCAAAAACAGGCAGCGGCCCGAAAAGGCCGCTGCACAGGTCAATCCAGCCCCAGTCCTGGCAGACAAGCCCCAGTGCTTGACCGCCAGGTACAGGGCATGCCACTCAAAGGCCCAGACGTGCCTTGGTGTCGGCAGTGGGACGCCCTTCGGTGTCCCAACCGCGCACCGCGTAGTACTTGGGCAGCATCTCGGGCAACATGCTCACTTTGCCTTTGGATGGGCCGGTTTTGGCGGCTTCGGTCAACAGCCGCTTGGGCAGGTTGTCGTCGGCCTTGGTGAAGCCAGCGGCGTTGTTGAACTCGCGCTCCATGTTCCAGATGCGCTCTCCAATTTTTTCCAGCTCTTCGGTGGTGTAAGCGTCATCGCACGCGGCTTGCAACTGCGGTGCCAGATCGGCCACGCCCCAGGCAAAGGTGGTGAACACGCACAGGCCCGAAGAGTCGAAAGCGGCCGTGGCATCCTGGAAGGCCTTGACCAGCTCGGGCTTGCCTTCGTGCTCCACCGGATCGGTTTTGACGGGAATGCCCAGCACTTCAGAAGCGATGGTGTAGCCGCGCAGGTGGCAAGCGCCCCGGTTGCTGGTGGCGTAGGCCAGGCCAATGCCCTGAATCGAGCGGCCGTCGTAGGCTGGAAACTCCTGGCCCTTGACACTCATCGACAAGTCCGGGTGGCCGTACTTGGCGGTCAGGCGTTTGGAGCCCTGGCCAATTTCCACACCAAAGCCTTCACCCTTGGCGGTGATTTCAGCAAAGTAAGCCAGCGCCTGGGCCGAGCCGAATTTCGCATCAATGCCCAACTGCTCTTGCGTGAGCACGCCCATCTCATACAGTTCCATCACCGCGCCCACGGTGGCACCGAAGCTGATCGGGTCAAAGCCTTCCTCGTTGCACAGCAGGTTGGCGTATTGCAGTGCCTCCAGGTCTTTCACCCCGTTGGCCGCGCCCAGTGCCCAGGCTGCTTCGTACTCCAAGCCCCCGTTGGCACCCCAGTATTGGGGTTTGTTTTGCACGGTGAAGTGGCCCTCGTCCATCCGGCTGATGCGGCCGCAAGCAATGGTGCAGCCAAAGCAGGCCTGGTTGGTGACCAGGTGCTTTTTGCCATCGGTCTCGCGGGGCGTGACCATGGCTTCGGCAGAAATGTCCTTGGCGCCTTCGAACTGCACATCACGGTGGTTGCGGGTGGGCAAAGCGCCCATCTCGTTGATCACGTTCATCAGCACCTGGGTGCCATACGCGGGCAGACCCTGGCCAGTGACGGCGTTGTCGGCCAGGATTTTTTTCTTCTCGAAGGTCACTTTCATGAAGGCCTTGGGGTCGCGGATATTGCCCACGCCCTTGGTGCCACGCACCGCAATGGCCTTGAGGTTTTTGCTGCCCATGACCGCGCCCACGCCCGAGCGCCCTGCCGCACGGTGCAAGTCGTTCACCACGGCGGCGTACAAGACCTTGTTTTCACCGGCCTTGCCAATGCTCGAGACACGCAGCAGCGGGTCTTGCAGGCTTGCCTTGAGGACCTCTTCGGTCTTCCAGACGCTCTGACCCCACAGATGCGACGCATCGCGCAGTTCGGCCACGTCGTCGTTGATGTACAGGTACACCGGCGTGGCCGATACACCTTCAAAGATGACCATGTCCCAGCCCGCCATCTTCAGCTCGGCGCCCCAATAACCGCCCGAGTTGGAGCAGGCAATCGCACCCGTCAAAGGGCCTTTGGTGATGACGGTGTAACGGCCGCCGGTAGACGCCATGGTGCCGGTCAGCGGGCCCGTGGCCCAGATGATCTTGTTCTCGGCCGACAGCGGATCGACTTTGGGGTCGACTTCGTTGATCAGGTATTTGCTGCCCAGACCACGCGAACCGATGTAGTCGCGCGCCCACGCCATGTTCAGCGGTTCGGATGTGACGGTGCCCGCGGTCAGGTTGACGCGGAGAATTTTTCCAGCCCAAGACATGTTGATGCTCCTTATGGGTGGTGGGTTTAAGCCGCAGAGGGCTGATTGCCCAGCTTGTCAGCCCACTGTTTCATTTTGTCGATGCCGGTCCAATTGGCATCCACGAAGGTGATGGCCCCGGTGGGGCAAGCCGCGACACAGGCTGGGTCGCCGCCGCACAGGTCGCACTTTTGCACCTTGCCGGTCTCTTGCACATAGTTCACGGTGCCAAACGGGCAGGCGATGGTGCAGACCTTGCAACCCACGCAGGTGGATTCATTGACCACCTTGGCCCCCGTGGCTTTGTCCACGGTGATGGCCTCCACCGGGCACGCGTGCAGGCACCAGGCTTCGTCGCACTGGGTGCAGGTGTAGGGCACTTTTTTGCCCGTGTGGTGGAAGTCGAACACCTTGATGCGCGATTTGGAGGTGGCGTATGTGCCGTAGTTCTCGAAAGAACAGGCCATTTCGCACTGCAAGCAGCCGGTGCATTTGTCCGGGTTGATGTGCAGGACTTTCTGCATGTGTGTCTCCTGTGAGGTGGCGGTCTGTTCAAGACCGCGCTTATGAATCAGAATGCATAGCGATTGTTGATGCACGCCCTCCGCCACCGATGCGGATTAACCCTTGGATTGGCAGGGTTGGCTTCAGAAATTCTCAGCTTGATACACATTTGACATGCCCCTGACTGCACACCCCACAGACCGCCTTGCGCGCATTGAGCAGGCCCGAGCGTTGGTTTTTCAAGAGCGTTCTCTTGCCTCGGGCTCAGGCGTCTCGCCCTGGATCACCCAATCTTGGCAGCGTTGCCTGGACATGGGCCTGCAACCGAGCCAGGCGGTGGGTTTTGACGCCGTGTCGGCCCAGCACATGCGCCGCGTGCAAGAAGCCAGTCGCCCCCTGGTGCAAGCCGCCCAGCCGGTGCTGGCCGAACTGGCCCGGGTCATTGCCGACATCCGTTACTTCGCCATCCTGACGAATGCCGAGGGCATCGTGGTCGATGTCCATGGCCCGGTGGACCGACAAAACCGCCATGCCGATGTGATTGCCCGCGTGGGTGTGGACTTGTCCGAAAAAGCCGTGGGCACCACCGCCATCAGCGCTGCGCTCACCGAGTTGCAACCGGTCTGGATGCACCGGGGCGAACACTTTTTCAAGGACACCAGCGCCTACAGCTGCGCTGGTGCGCCCGTGTTCGGCCCGGACGGCTTGTGTGCGGGCATGCTGGACCTGACGGGCATCGAAACCACAGAGCGCCCGGCCCTCAAGCATTTGGTGCGCCGGTCGGCCCGCAGCATTGAAAACAGCTGGTTGTTGTCCACCGCGCATGCACTGGTTCTGCGCCTGAACTGGCCTGGCAACCAACCTGGTGACGACAGCGATGGCTTGCTCACACTGGACACCGACGGCCACATCGTGGGCGCCAACCCCACGGCACGGCAAATGCTGTCCTTGTCACCCGGCGCAGCCGGCCAGCCGCTGCACGCCAGCGAGGTGTTTGCGTCGCCTTGGGAAAGTCTGTTCGACGCGGTCTCGCGCCCAGGCAGCACGCAAGAATTGCCCTTGTGGTCAGGCCTGCGCTTGCAGACCCAAGCCATGCGCGCCGGAGCATCGGTGCCGCCAGCCCCAGCCAGGGCTCAGCTCAAGACGCCATCCAAACCCCTCAAGGATGTGCAGACTGACCTGATCCGCGAAGCCGTGAACCTGGCACGGGGCAACGTAGCCGAAGCCGCACGCGCCCTGGGCATCAGCCGGGCCACGGTGTACCGCAAGCTCGGCGCGCCGCGCCACTGATCTTCATTGGCTGGCGTTCGGGAAGAACAGCTGTTCGCCGCCGATTTTGTAGTCAGCGATGCTGGCCTGACCGGCCGCCGAGGTCACCCAGTCCACAAACTTCTGCGCATCGGCTGGCTTGACGTGCGCATGCTTGGCCGGGTTGACCACCATCACGCCGTACTGGTTGAACAGGCGCTGATCCCCCTCCACCAGCACCGCCAGATCCGCGCGGTTCTTGAAATTGAGCCAAGTCGCGCGGTCAGCCAGCACATAAGCCCCCGCAGAGGCCGCGATGTTCAGCGCCGGGCCCATGCCGCAACCACATTCTTTGTAGCCACTGCCTTTTTTGTCGGCCAGCTTGGCCATCGTCCAATAGCGCAGTTCGGCCGCATGGGTGCCACTCTTGTCACCGCGCGACACAAACGCTGTGTGGCTGGCCGACAGCTTGGCCAAGGCCGCCACGATGTCCTTGCCTTTGGCGCCTGCGGGATCGGCCTTGGGCCCGATCAGCACAAAATCGTTGTACATGACCGGCCAGCGTTTCAGGCCAAAACCATCGGCCACAAATTTTTCCTCAGCCACCTGGTCGTGCACAAACACCACATCGGCGTCGCCACGGCGCGCCATGTCCAGCGCTTGGCCTGTGCCCAGCGCAACCACCTTGACATCCAGCCCACTGGCCTTTTTGAACGCGGGCAACAGGTGTGCAAACAGCCCCGATTGCTCGGTCGAGGTGGTGGACGACATCACGATCGACGGGGCTTGCGCCCAGGCCGACGTGGTCACACAGACGGCACAAACTGCTGCGCCCGCCAGCGCACGGCGGGCCATCGAAACAGAAAAGGTCATGGCAATTCTCCTTGTACAAAAGCATGGGCCGCCGGACTGTGCAAGGCCAGTTCGGCGGCGTTGAAAAAATCGGCCACAGGCAGATCGGCCAGCACACGCCCGGCTTCCAGGTAAATGACCCGGGTCGCCAGGCGCTTGACCTGGCCCAGGTTGTGGCTGGCCCAGATCAAGGTCAGGGGCCTTTCCTGTCCTGCGGCAAAATTGGCCATCAACGCCTCCACTTCGCGCTTGGCATGCGGGTCCAGGCTGGCGGTGGGCTCGTCCAGCAGCAACACATCGGGCCGACGGCCCCAGGCCCTGGCCATGGCCAGCCGCTGCTGTTGACCACCCGACAGCTGCCTTCCACTCTGGCGCGCCACGGCACTCAAGCCCACGCGCTGCAAAGCCTCGGTGGCCCGCGCTTTGGCCTGCGGCCAACTCAAACCCTGGCCACGGTCCAACCACAAGCCCAGCGCCACGTTGCCAAGTGCCGACATGCGCAGCAAATGCGGCCTTTGAAACAACATGGCCTGACGCAACGCCGGATGCCGCGCTACAAGGCCCTGCGCCGGTGGCAACAAACCATGCAAGGTGCGCAGCAAGGTGCTTTTGCCAGAACCGTTGGCCCCCACCAAGGCCACCCGCTCACCCGGCTGCACAGCCAGGTCAACACCGGTCAAAGCCCACACCGGCCCCAGACGCACCGACACATTCCGCAGTTGAACCACCGCCGCCGTCATGCGACCCCGCCTTGGGGTGCCAGCGCGCGCGTGCCTTGGCGTTGTTCACCCCAGCGGCGCAAGCCCGCCACCAGCGCATTGAGCAGCAAGACCACCGCCAGCAGCACCAGCCCCAATCCCAGCGCCAGCGGCAAGTCGCCCTTGCTGGTTTCCAACGCAATGGCGGTGGTCATGACGCGGGTGAAGCCATCGATGTTGCCGCCCACAATCATCACCGCCCCCACTTCGGAAATGGCCCGCCCGAAAGCGGTCACGCCAATCGTCAGCAAGGCCAGGCGTTCGTCCCAGGCCAGCAGCAAACTGCGCACCCAAGGGCCTGCGCCCAGCGAGGCCCACTGCTCGCCATGCTGGCGTTCCACGTCTTCGACCACCTGGCGCGTGAGCGCCGTGACCACCGGCACCACCAAAATGACCTGCGCCACCACCATGGCTTTGAAGCTGAACAGCCAGCCCAGGAAACCCAGCGGCCCGGTACGCGACAGCAACAGATAAACCACCAAGCCCACCACCACCGAGGGCAAGGCCAGCAAGGTGTTCAGGCCGACCAGCACCGCCCCCCGTCCCGCAAAACGCGCGACCGCCAGCCAGGCCCCCAGCGCCACACCCAGGCCATACGCCAGCAGGCAGGCCGTGGCGCTGACGGCCAAAGACCGCGTGACCACCACCCACAGTGCAGGATCAAGAGAAGTGATGAGGCTCAGCGCCGACAAGAAGCTATCGAAAAAGGTGTTCATTCGGCCACGATGCTATGCGAGAAAGTACCGTCAACCGATGAGGACTGTCCACTATGAAAAGCTTTGCATAGCCCGATGTTCAGCAACAAAAAACCCGCCGAAGCGGGTTTTTTGGGACCAGACCGTGGACTTATTTTTTATCGGCCTTCATTTCTTCTTCCAAGGCTTTCGCGGGGTCATCCACTGGGGCTGCATCCCCCGCTGGTTTCAAGTCTTCCTCTGCATCCTGGGTTTCTCCCTCGCGCTCAAGCATTTGCTCCAAAGCGGCTTCGGCATCGACCTTGACACCCTCTTGCAAGCCACCAGTCACCAAGCTGGGGAAGACAATGATGGCGGCGACCATGATCAACTGCAGCACGATGAAGGCAATCGAACCCTTGTAGATTTCGGTGGTTTTCACGGCACGGATGGTCTCCCCCGTCACACGGTCTTTGTAATCGTTCTTGGGTGCGACGCTGCGCAAATAGAACAAGGCAAAACCAAACGGCGGTGTGAGGAACGAAGTCTGCAGGTTCATCGCCACGATCACCCCAAACCAGATCATGGCCTGGTCAGGCGTCATGCCTGGCACCATACCCGGCAAGATCTTCTCGGCCACGGGGGCCAGGATCGGGATCACGATGAAGGCGATCTCAAAGAAGTCGATGAACATGCCCAAAATGAAGATCAGCAAGTTCACCACGATCAAGAAACCAATCGCACCACCGGGCATGTCGACAAAAAGGTGCTCAACCCAAATGTGCCCATCAGCCGCATTGAAGGTGAAACTGAACACCGTCGAGCCGATCAAGATAAACAACACAAATGACGCCAACTTGGCCGTGCTTTCGAGGGCCTGGTTGAGCAAGTCCTTGCCAAGACGACGTTTGCCAAAGGCCAAGATCAAGGCACCCAACGCCCCCATCGCACCGCCTTCAGTGGGCGTAGCCACACCCAAAAAGATGGTTCCCAAGACCAAGAAAATCAGAATCAGCGGAGGCATCAACACAAAGGTCACTTGCTCGGCCAGTCTGGACAGCAAACCCATGCGCGTGATGTGGTTGACCATGGCCAAGGCCAAGGCCGTCAACGAAGACACCGTCAAGGACATGATGACCACCTCATCGCCGGGGGCCTCTTGTGTGCGCTCCAGCCAAGCCATCATGACGCTGTCATGCACTGCGGCCCATGAGAAACCAATCACAGCGCACAACACCAACAGGAACAGCAAGGACACATGGCCCGACTTGCCATTGGGTTCGCGGTAAATGCGCGCCTCGGGCGGCAAGGCAGGGACCATGGCCGGCTTGAAAATGGCCACTACCACAATGAACAGCACGTACAAGCCCACCAGCAGCAAACCGGGCACCAAAGCGCCGGCATACATGTCCCCCACAGAGCGGCCCAACTGGTCGGCCAGCACAATCAAGACCAAGGAGGGTGGAATGGCTTGGGCCAAGGTGCCTGATGCGGTGATGGCTCCGGTGGCAATGACCCGGCTGTACCCGTAGCGCAGCATGATGGGCAAAGAGATCAGGCCCATGGAGATGACCGCAGCAGCCACCACGCCTGTGGTGGCTGCCAGCAAGGCACCCACCAAGATCACCGCGATCGCCACGCCGCCGCGCACCGGACCAAACACCTGGCCCACGGTTTCAAGCAAGTCTTCGGCCATCCCGGACTTTTGCAAGATGATGCCCATGAAGGTGAAAAATGGGATGGCCAGCAAAGTGTCGTTTTGCATGATGCCGAAAATGCGCAGGGGCAGGGCCTGAAACAAAGACGGCGGGAACAACCCGGCTTCCATGCCAATGAAGCCAAAACCAAGGCCACAGGCGGCCAAGGCAAAGGCCACCGGAAAACCAGTCAACAGAAACACCAACAGGCCACCAAACATGATGGGCACAAAGTTTTGTGCCAAAAAAGTCGCTTCCATCAACGTGCTCCCAGCGATTGTTGTGCCAGCTTTTCAAGTTCCAGCAATTCTTTTTCCTCGTCGGACATGGCCTCTTCAGAAGACAACACATCCTCACCCGTACCCATCAAAAAAGCCAAGCGCTTGATCAACTCGGACAACCCTTGGAGCATGAGCAATGCAAAACCGGCAGGCACCAACGCATACACGGGCCAGCGAATCAAGCCGCCAGCATTGGAAGACATTTCACCTGTGTTGTAAGCCTGCATGAACAGCGGCCAAGTCAGGTAAATACAAATGGCGCAAAAAGGGAACAAGGCCAGCAAGATCCCCCAAAAATCAATCCAGTTGCGCATGCGCGGGCTGAGCATGCCCGAGACAAAGTCAATGCGCACATGCGAGTTTTTCAATAAGCCGTAACCGGCACCGAGCAAAAATACCGCAGCAAACAAATACCACTGGATCTCCAGCAAGGCATTGGAGCTGGAATCAAAGGCTTTGCGAACAATCGCGTTGCCCGCACTGATCAAGGTGGTGGCCAAAATCAACCAGGTGGTGAATTTGCCCACCATTTGGTTCAATCGGTCAATGCCGTGTGAAATCATCAATAAAAAGGACATGGTGCTCTCCAGCGAAGTGGCGCGATTGTAAGTCTGTGTTGACACCAACTGAGCGGTACACGCGCATTTGCAAAGTGGATATTTTTGAGAAAACGATTGAGGGTATTTCAAACACCACAACAGCGAAGGGTTAACCCTGAATATGTTGACGGGCAGATCGGAAATGCCACCAGGGCAGCATGCTGCGCAAGGATTGCACTTGGCCCACATCGGCTGTCACGCTGTAGCCGGGAATCGCACCCAAGTGCTGCTGCCAGGCCTGCGTTTGCAGCAACTGACGCAACTGCAAGACAGGCGTGCTGTCCAACGCACTGGCCAAACACACCAGCCAATAGTGCTCTTCGAACAACGGGACAAAATCCAGGCCCTGCAAATGCGCCGCGCTGGCGATGCCCAAACCTGCATCGGCCTGGCCAGAAGCAATGCAAGCTGCGACAGCCGCGTGGGCATTTTCTTCGTGGTCATAGCCCTGCAAATTGGTTGCGGATAAACCCAGCTCGGCCAAGCTTTGGTCCAACAACAAACGTGTGCCCGTGCCCGGGCTTCGGTTGACAAAGCGCACTTGCGGCTTGAACAAATCGCGCAAACACTGCAAGCCCAACGGATTGCCAGGAGCGAGCAACAAGCCTTGCTGGCGCTTGGCAAAACCCATCAATTTGTGCCGTCCCGGTTTGAGCAGTGGTTTGCAAGTGCGTGCCATCAAGGACTGCGCCATGGGCTGCCAAGGCGCGTGGAAACCCGCTACTTGACAGCGCCCTTCGTTCAAGGCACGGATGGCATCCACACTGCCGCAAAAACGCAAATCCAGGTGCAACGACTGCGCAGCCGCCGTCTCACGCAAGTGCACCAAAGCGTCGTCATGACTGGCATAAATGGGCAAAACCTGTTGCGTGGGGTCAAAAGCCAATGCCAGCGTTTTTTCCAGTTCAGCTTGCAAGGCACTGATTTGTGGCGTCAGCCGGGCCTGGGCTTGCCGCTCGGCCCACAGCAGTTTGTCGGCAAAGCCGCTCAGACGTGCGGCTTGCCCTTTTTCCCAAACGATCAGGGTCTCGCCCATCAACTGCTCCCAGCGCTTGAGTTCGCCCCAAACATGCCGGTAAGACAGGCCCAATGATTTGGCGGCTGAACCAATCGAACCCTCGCTGCGCAGCGCTTGCAGCAAATCCATCAAAGGGTGACGCAAAGGGCTATGTCGGTTACGCACCGCATCTTGCTCGTGCGGCTGCCATTGGTAAGAGAGGTAGATGTGCTGCATGGAAACGAAGTGTGCCCGAACAAGACAAAAGGCCCCGAAGGGCCTTTTGTGGTGCATGCGAAACGCGCTGGATTACAGCTTGGCCGATTGCATGTAGCTGTCGAAGCGCGCTTCGGTGAAGCGGAACCACTGGTTGGCTTCTTTGCGGAAGGCCGAGTAGTCGCCGTAGATTTTTTTCCAGTTGGGGTTCTTCTGTCCGATTTCTTCGTACAACGCCATCGACTGCTTGAACGCCGCGTCCATCATGTCCTTAGGGAATGGGAACAACTTGGCACCACCGGCCACCAGCGTCTTGAGGGCTGCTGCATTGCGGGCGTCGTAGCGGGTCTGCATGTCGTTGTGGGCAAACACGGAAGCCGCTTCCACAATCGCCTTGTACTCGTTTGACAAACTGTCCCAAGCCTTTTTGTTGATGTGCAGGTCCAACTGGGGACCGCCTTCCCACCAGCCTGGGTAAGCGTAGTTTTTGGCCACTTTGTAAAAGCCCAGCTTCAAGTCGTCGTAAGGACCCACCCACTCGGCAGCGTCAATCGTGCCTTTTTCCAGGGCTTGGTAAATTTCGCCACCTGGGATGTTCTGCGGCACGCCACCAATGCGCTCGACCACTTTGCCCGCAAAGCCACCCACGCGGAACTTGGTGCCTTTGAAGTCGGCCAAGGACTTGATGGGCTTGCGGAACCAGCCGCCCATCTGTGCGCCGGTGTTGCCCATGGGGAAGTTGACAATGCCGTAGTTGCTGTAGAACTCACGGAACAGCTTCAGGCCGTTGCCGTGGTACATCCAGGCCGACATTTGACGGCTGTTCAGACCAAACGGAATGGCGCAACCCAAAGCAAAGGTTTCGTCCTTGCCGAAGTAGTAATAAGGCGCGGTGTTGGACATTTCCACGGTGCCGTCTTTGGTCGCGTCGATGGTGCCGAAAGCGGGCACCAATTCACCGGCCGCGTGGGTGGTGATCTCAAACTTGCCACCGGTCATTTCCTTGACCTTGGCAGCGAACACATCGTTCACGCCAAACAGAGTGTCCAGCGCCTTGGGGAAGCTGGACGTCAAACGCCAGCGCAAAGCGGCCTGAGCATGAACGGCAGGTGCAGCACCTGCGGCCAAAATACCGGCAATGCCGGCGTTTTTAATGACGGAACGACGATCCATGAATGGACTCCTATTGAAAGTGAAAGACACACCCAAGCATGTGCTCTTGGGTCGGCTTGTATTGTAGGAAGCGGATGCCTGTGAATTCACAGGGGTTTACCCTTTTTTGAACCCGCTCAAACTGAAAAAAATAGAGGGAAATCAGAGCGGTTTGAAATAAATTCAGCCCAGCCTTCAATCTGGCCAACGCTGCCGGATGGACTGCGCCATGCCCGCGGCATCCAAGCCCTGCAGGGCCAGCAGTTGGGCCGCATCTCCGTGCTCAATAAATTCATCGGGCAACCCCAAGTGCAACACGGGCCGGGTGAACTGCAAAGCCTGCAGCGCCTCAGCCACCGCACTGCCCGCCCCGCCCATGATGCAACCTTCTTCCACAGTGACCAAGCGCTCGTGGGTTTGCGCGATTTGCGCCAGCAATTCGGTGTCCAGCGGTTTGACCCAGCGCATGTTGACCACCGTGGCGTTGAGCTTTTCAGCCACCTGCAAGGCAGGCGCCAGCAAAGTGCCAAAGACCAAAATGGCCAATTTTTCGCCCTGCCGGCGCACTTCCGCTTTGCCAAAAGGCAAGGTGTCCAGATCACACCCTGGCAAAGCCCCCACCCCCGCCCCTCGGGGGTAGCGCACAACCACCGGGTGGTTCTGCGCGTAGGCCGTGCTCAGCAGCTGGCGGCACTCGCGTTCATCGGCCGGACAAGCCAGGCTCATGTTGGGAATGCAGCGGATGAACGCGATGTCATAAACCCCCGCATGGGTGGCGCCATCGGCCCCCACCAGACCCGCGCGGTCCAGCGCAAACACCACGGGCAAGTTTTGCAAGGCCACATCGTGGATCAGCTGGTCATAGCCCCGTTGCAAAAAAGTGGAGTAAATGGCCACCACGGGTTTCAAGCCCTCGCAAGCCATGCCTGCGGCAAAGGTGACCGCATGCTGCTCGGCAATGCCCACGTCGTAATAGCGCTGGGGAAAGCGTTGGTGGAACGCCACCATGCCCGAGCCCTCGCGCATGGCGGGCGTGATGCCCACCAAACGCGTGTCCTTGTCGGCCATGTCGCACAGCCACTGGCCAAACACCTGGGTGAAGGTGGTCTTGGCAGATGTGGCGACCGGCACCAGGCCAACCTGGGGGTCGAACTTGCCGGGGCCGTGGTAGGCCACCGGGTCGGCTTCGGCCTTGTCGTAGCCCCGGCCTTTTTTGGTGACCACATGCAAAAACTGCGGGCCATCCAGGTGCTTGATGTTCTCGAGTGTCGGGATCAGCGACTCCAGGTCATGTCCGTCGATCGGGCCGATGTAGTTGAAGCCGAATTTCTCAAACAAGGTGGCAGGCACCACCATGCCCTTGGCGTGTTCTTCCAAGCGCTTGGCCAGTTCAAACAGGGGCGGCGCATTTTTCAGCACAGTCTTGGCCCCGGCCTTGGCCGCCGAGTAAAAACGCCCACTCATCAACTGCGCCAGATAGCGGTTGAGCGCCCCCACGGGTGGACTGATCGACATGTCGTTGTCGTTCAGGATCACCAGCAGCTTGCAATCCTCCACCCCCGCATTGTTGAGCGCCTCAAACGCCATGCCCGCCGTCATGGCGCCGTCGCCGATCACGGCAATCGCATGGCGTGCTTCGCCTTTTTGGCGCGCGGCCACGGCCATGCCCAGCGCCGCGGAAATGCTGGTAGACGAGTGGGCGGTCCCGAAGGTGTCGTAGGCGCTTTCGTCACGTCGAGGAAATCCCGACAAACCACCGAACTGGCGCAGCGTGGGCATGCGATCACGGCGGCCCGTGAGGATTTTGTGGGGGTAAGTCTGGTGCCCCACATCCCAAACGATGCGGTCTTCAGGGGTGTTGAAGACGTAGTGCAGGGCCACCGTCAACTCCACCGTGCCCAGGTTGGAGCTCAAGTGCCCCCCGGTTTTGGAGACGTTGTCGAGCACACAGTGGCGCAACTCATCGGCCAGGCGCGGCAAGTCGGTACGGGGCAGACGGCGCAGGTCAGCAGGAGAGTCGATGGTGGGCAGCAATGCGGTCATAAATCAGTTGTTTCTTTCTACCACCAGGGCGGCCAGAGCACGCAATGCGCCCAAGCGCGCATCGGACAAGCCGGTATCCGCCAAGGCTTGCATGGCCTGTGCGGCCAGGGCGTCGGCATAGGCTTTGGCACCCGCCAGCCCCATCAGCGCCACATACGTGGGTTTGTCGGCGGCCTCGTCCTTGCCCGCCGTTTTACCCAGCGTGGCCGAATCGGCCGTCACATCCAGCACGTCGTCCACCACCTGAAAAGCCAAGCCCAGCGCCTGCCCAAAACGGCTCAGTGCGGCCAGCACCGTGTCCGGCACATCGGGCACGCAGGCGGCGCCCATTTGGACACTGCACAGCAACAAGGCCCCGGTTTTGAGGCGGTGCATTTGACGCAATTGGTCTTCGCTCAGGCGTTGGCCCACACTGGCCAGGTCAATGGCCTGGCCCCCGGCCATGCCCTGGTAACCCGAAGCCCTGGCCAGCAAAGCCACGCAAGCCGCTTGCACCGAAGCGGCCACACTGCCGTCTTGCGGGGTCAGCAGTTCAAAAGCCAGGGTTTGCAAGGCATCGCCCGCCAGCAAGGCTTGTGACTCGCCAAACTGCACATGCACCGTGGGTTTGCCGCGCCGCAGCACGTCGTTGTCCATGCAGGGCATGTCGTCGTGCACCAGCGAATACGCATGGATCAGCTCCATGGCACAAGCCGCCCGCAGGGCCGCCACACCATGGGCCGCGTCGCCCACCGCTTCGGCTGTGGCCAGCACCAACAAAGGGCGCAGGCGTTTACCCCCATCCAGCACCGCATAGCGCATGGCCTGCCCCAAGGCGGCGGGCGACTCGGCCTGAATACTTTCAGACAAAAACCGCTCCACACCGTCCAGATGCGGCTGCATCCAGGCTTTCAGGTCCACCACCCCACTCATGTCCCGCTCCAGGGTTTGAGCTGGCCACCGTCCAGCACCTGAATCTGGTCTTCCACCGCCTTGAGCTTGTCACGGCAAAAAGCCAGCAAGGCCGCACCGCGCTGGTAACCGCTCAGCAGTTGGTCCAGCGGCATCTGGCCCGACTCCAATTGCCCCACCAAGCGCTCAAGCTCCGACAAAGCCGCCTCGTAGGTGGCCGGCAGCGGGGGCACAGAGGCATCAGAAAGCTCGGGTTTGGCGACCTTGGGCATGAAGTGTTCCGAAAAAGCCCAATTTTAGGCGCTGGGCATCGGGCAGGCTGACAACAGCCTGAATCACGGACGCAGCCCCCCTCAGGGTAGAATCGCGGCTCACCGACGGGATGCTCTCCTGTCATTTTTTTGCGCCGTTGTCTTCGGCATCGGCGCGATGTCCCTGCCCCTTCATAGGGGGAGTCTCTAGGTCAGGTCACCCATGTCTGATTTAAGTCTTCAACTGCAGCAGGCCGCAAGCCAACTACCAGTTTCCACTTATTTCGATGAGGCGCTGTTCCAGCGCGAATTGAACACACTCTTCCAGCAAGGCCCGCGCTATGTGGGTCACCAGCTGGCGGTGCCCCATGTGGGCGACTATTACACCCTGCCCCACGAGGCGCAAGGCCGCGCCTTGGTGCGCAACGCCCAAGGCGGGGTGGAGCTGGTCTCCAACGTTTGCCGTCACCGCCAAGCCGTGATGCTCAATGGCAAAGGCAACTTGCACACCCAGCAAAAGGGCAGCGCAGGCGGCAACATCGTCTGCCCTCTGCACCGCTGGACCTACGCACCCGATGGCCAGTTGCTGGGGGCACCGCATTTTTCGCACGACCCCTGCCTGAACCTGAACAACTACAAGTTGCAAGAGTGGAACGGCCTGCTGTTTGAAGACAACGGCCGCGACATCGCGGCCGACCTGGCGGGCATGGGCCCGCGTGCGCAGCTGGATTTTTCAGGCTATGCGCTGGACCGCGTGGAACTGCACGAATGCAACTACAACTGGAAGACCTTCATCGAGGTCTATCTGGAGGACTACCACGTCGGCCCCTTCCACCCGGGTCTGGGCCAGTTCGTCACCTGTGACGACTTGAGCTGGGAGTTCAAGGAACACTATTCGGTGCAAACCGTGGGCGTGTCGGGTGGCTTTGGCCAACCCGGCTCGGACATCTACAAGAAATGGCACGAGGTGTTGCTGAAGTACCGCAACGGACAGATGCCCGAGCGTGGCGCGATCTGGCTGACGTATTACCCGCATATCATGGTCGAGTGGTACCCGCATGTGCTCACCGTGTCCACGCTGCACCCGATCAGTGCCAACAAGACGCTGAACATGGTCGAGTTCTACTACCCCGAAGAAATCGTGGCCTTCGAGCGCGAATTCGTCGAAGCCCAGCAGGCCGCCTACATGGAAACCTGCATCGAGGACGACGAGATCGGCGAGCGCATGGACGCCGGCCGCAAAGCCCTGCTGGCGCGCGGCGACAACGAAGTCGGCCCTTACCAAAGCCCCATGGAAGACGGCATGCAGCACTTCCATGAGTGGTACCGCCAGCAAATGAAAACCTTCTGAAGCGCCCCGGGATGCAAGCCTCCTGGATGATTCTGGCGTCGCTGTTTTTTGCGACCATGAGCGTGTGCATCAAATACGCCTCGGCCCACTTTGGCACCTTTGAACTGGTGTTTTACCGGGGCGTGATCGGCATGGTCTTCATGGCCGCCATCTGCCGGGCCCAGCGCGTGCCTCTGGGCACGTCCATCCCCATGATGCACATCTGGCGCTCGGTCATCGGCGTGGCTTCGTTGTCGGCCTGGTTCTATGCCATCGCCCACCTGCCGCTGGCCACCGCCATGACGCTCAACTACATGAGCGGCGTCTGGGTGGCGGCCTTTCTGGTCGGCGGCACGCTGGTCATGGGCCGCTTGCAAGACGCCACCCGGCAAGGGCCCATCGTGCTCACGGTGATCGCCGGCTTCAGCGGCGTGGTGATGATTTTGCGCCCCACCCTCGCGCAAAACCAGCTGTTTGCAGGCGTCATCGGCCTGTTGTCGGGCCTGGGGGCCGCGCTGGCTTACATGCAGGTGGCCGCTTTAGGCCGTCTGGGCGAGCCCGAAACGCGCACCGTGTTTTACTTTTCCATCGGCACCAGCGTGGTGGGCGGTGTGGCCATGGGCGTGACTGGCGCCAGCGACTGGGTCTGGCCGCAGGCGTTGTGGCTGTTGCCCATTGGTGTGCTGGCAGCCCTGGGCCAGTTGTGCATGACCCGCGCCTACAGCAGCGGTGCCACCCTGGTGGTGGCCAACTTGCAGTATTCAGGCATCGTGTTTGCAGCACTGTATGGTGCACTTTTGTTTGGCGACCAGATTCCGCCCATCGGCTGGGCGGGCATGGCCCTGATCATCGCCAGTGGCATTGCCGCCACGGCTTTGCGCAACCGCACCCTGCCCAGCGCCCCAGCAGAAGAACATTGACCCTTGGAGACCACCCCCGTGTACACCTTGCTGATCACCGCCCCCCAATTGCAAGCCCTGCAACAACAAGGCACACCCTGCGCCGTGCTGGACTGCAGCTTTGACCTGATGAAGCCCGAGCTGGCCGATGGCCTGTTTGAAGCCGAGCACATCGCGGGCGCCTGGCACGCCCACTTGGACAGGCACCTCAGCACGCACGACGCCGCACAGGCCGTGAACGGTGGCCGTCACCCGCTGCCCCAGCGCGACATCGTGGCGCAATGGCTGGGCAGCCTGGGCATCCACAACGGCATGCAAATCATGGTGTACGACCGCAATCAAGGCCATTACTGTGGCCGTTTGTGGTGGCTGCTCAAATGGTTGGGCCACGATGCGGTGGCGGTGCTCGATGGCGGCCTGCAGGCTTGGAAAGAGGCCGCTGGCGCCCTGGCCACGGGCCCCTCACAAGCTGGCACACCGGCCCACTTTGCGCTGCAAGAACCACTGCGCAAGCTGGTGTTGACCGACACCGTGTCTGCCGCATTGGGGCGCCCCACGCAAACCGTGGTCGATGCCCGTGGCGGTGCACGTTACCGGGGCGAAGTGGAGCCGCTGGACCCGGTGGCCGGACACATTCCGGGCGCACTCAACCGCCCTTTCACAGAAAATTTCACCCCCGATGGCCGCTTCAAATCAGGCGACGTGCTCAAAGCCGAATGGGACCAGGTGCTGGCAGGCCGCCCGGCCAGCAGCGTGGTGCACCACTGTGGCAGCGGCGTGACCGCCGTGCCCAACCTGATCGCCATGGAGTTGGCAGGCTTTGGCCCCACCGCGCTGTATGCAGGCAGCTGGAGCGAGTGGAGCCGCACACCCGGGCTGCCCTGCGCCCAAGGTTGAGGGTTCGTTCGGTCAGCGGCTGTGCACGGCCACCGTGCTGGCCAGCACGACCATGCCCATGCCCACAGCAAGCCAGAGGATCTGCGCCGCTGTTTCACGCGCAGACAGGCGTTTTTGCAACTGGGGAATCAGATCGGCCAGCGCCACATAAATGAAACTGCTGCTGGCCACCACCAGAAAGTACGGCAACCAGTCGTGCAAAGCATCGACCAGCACATAGCCCACAGCCCCACCGAAAGCCGTGATGGCCCCCGCCATGGAAACCTTGACAATGGCCGCACGGCGACTGTCACTGCCCTGGCGCAAAACGGCCAGGTCGCCCATGTGGTGCGGCACCTCATGCGCCATCACGGCCAAAGCCGCAATCACCCCCAGGCCCATGTCCGCCATGAAGGCCGAGGCGATCAAAATGCCATCGCCAAAACAATGCACGCTGTCCCCGGCCAAAACGGCCCATTGACCGCGGGGCAATTCGGCAGCACTTGCGCCGTGCGCACCGTGGTTGTGCCCCTGATGCGCGGTGTCTGAATGCCCATGCTCGTGTGCATGTCCATGGTCATGGTCATGGTCATGCCCATGGTGGTGCTCATGCCCGTGGTGCCACAGTTCGGCCTTGTCGAGCAAAAAGAAAAACACCAAGCCCAGCAACAGGGTAAGAAACAAGGCATGGGGACCCGCTTCGCTCTCAAAAGCTTCGGGCAACAAATGCAAAAAGGAGGTGGCCAACAAAGCGCCCGCCGCCAGACTGAGCATGTGCTGGGTGTAACGGCTCAAGACACCAAAGCTCAGCCAGGCCGCCACCCAAACGCTGCCAATGCCCGCCACCAACGTACCCACCCAAATCGCCAATAAAGTCATCATGTTTCCCGGGGTGCACCGCACCCCAAAAGAAACCGCCCCGAAGGGCGGTTACAGCATCCCCAAAAATCAGGCCACGTCATGGCTTTTGAGCCAAGCCAGCAAACGCTGCCAGCCATCTTCTGCCGCCGCCTTGCGAAAACTGGGGCGGTAATCGGCATGGAAAGCGTGCGGGGCCTCAGGATAAACCACAAACGCACTGGCTTTGGCCGCTGCAGGGCCTTGCGCCAGTTCTGCTTTCATCTTATCAACCGTGTCAAGGGGGATGCCGGTGTCGGCACCGCCGTACAAACCGAGCACCGGCGCTTTGAGGTGGCCCACCAAAGCCAAGGGGTGTGAGGGGGTCTGCGCCGTGGCTTGGCCCACCAGACGGCCATACCAGGCCACCCCCGCCTTGACCTGGGGCTGATGCGCTGCATACAGCCAGGTGATGCGTCCCCCCCAGCAAAAGCCGGTCACGGCCAGTTTGCGGGTGTCGCCACCGTTGGCAGCCGCCCAGGCCACCGTGGCATCCAGGTCGGCCATGACCTGGGCGTCGGGCACTTTGGCGATCACCTCGGCCTGCAGTTTGGCGATTTCGCCGTAGGCACCGGCATCGCCCTGACGCACAAACAACTCTGGCGCAATGGCCATGTAACCGGCTTGGGCCAGGCGACGCGTGACGTCGGCAATGTATTCATGCACACCGAAAATCTCGGAAATCACCAGCACCACCGGCAAACTGGTTTGGCCTGCGGGGGCACTGCGGTAAGCCGGCATTTTGAAACCGTTCACATCGATGGTCACTTCGCCGGAAACCAGACCTGTTGAAGGGGTTTTGATGGCCGTTTGCGCCATCAGCGGGTGCGCCGCTGCGGCATAACCCACGCCCATAGCGGCTTTCAAAGCCAAGCGGCGTGTGGCACCGCTGGCCCCCATCCGCCCGCCCAAAAGGGCTTGCGCGTCGTCAATCAGGTCGTTGTTCATGGCAGGTCTCCAAAAGTCAGCCGATCAATGGGCCACCGATCTTGGCACAGCTGCATTGGGATTGCCCTGGGAAGGAGATTTACACTGCCGCCATGCCAGACCCCAGCCTGCCTGTCCTGTATTCGTTTCGGCGCTGCCCCTACGCCATGCGGGCCAGGCTGGCTTTGCATACCAGCGGCCTGGCGCACGAGCACCGCGAAGTGGTGCTGAAAAACAAACCGGCCCACATGCTGGCCTTGTCGCCCAAGGGCTCGGTGCCGGTTTTGTGGCTGCCGAACGCGAGCGGTGGCCAGGTGCTGGAGCAAAGCCTGGACATCATGCTCTGGGCCTTGCGCCAGCACGACCCGATGGGCTGGCTGGCCCCATCTGAAGCGGGCATGGCCGAGTCGCTGGCGTTGATCGCGTACAACGATGGGCCGTTCAAACACCACCTGGACCGCTACAAATACCCGAACCGGTCCGGTCTGGACAGCGGCAGCGCTGACCGGGATCTGGCAGCGCCGTGGCTGCATTCACGCGAGGCACAACTGCAGGTGCGCCCTTTTCTGGCTGGCGGTCAGTTTGGCCTGGCCGACGCCGCAATAGCCCCATTCGTTCGGCAATATGCCCACACCGACCCGGGTTGGTTTGCATCCCAGCCCTGGCCGGCATTGACCCGCTGGCTAGCCACGTTTGAGGCTTCGCCAGCCTTTGCGACCATCATGCAAAAGCACGCACCGTGGCAAGGCTGAGCCAGACAGCGGGGGTCCACACTCAGTGCGCTTGCTCCCAATTCGGCCCAAAGCCCACTTCGGCCAAAAGCGGCACCTTCAGGTCGGCCACACCCGCCATGATGCGTGGCACTTCGGTGCGCACCCATTCGACTTCGGCCTCGGGCACTTCGAACACCAGCTCGTCGTGCACCTGCATGATGACCCGGGTGGCCTTGCCTTGCGCGTCCAGCGCTTTTTGCACCGCAACCATGCTCAGTTTGATCAGGTCCGCGGCTGTGCCCTGCATGGGCGCGTTGATGGCTGCACGCTCGGCCCCGGCGCGGCGCGGGCCGTTGGGGCTGTTGATCTCGGGCAGCACCAGGCGGCGGCCAAACACGGTCTCGACATAACCCAGGGCCTTGGCCTGTTCCCGGGTGGCGTCCATGTAGTGCTTGACGCCTGCAAAGCGCTCGAAATAACGGGTGATGTAGTTCTTGGCCGCCGTGTTGTCGATGCCCAGGGCCTTGGCCAGGCCAAACGCGCTCATGCCGTAGATCAGGCCAAAGTTGATGGTCTTGGCGTAGCGGCGTTGCTCGCTGCTCACGGTGTCGGGCGTCAGGCCAAACACCTCGGCCGCGGTGGCTTTGTGCACGTCCAGGCCTTCATGAAAGGCCTTGAGCAAGGCCGGATCGTCGCTCAGGTGCGCCATGATGCGCAGTTCAATCTGGCTGTAATCGGCGCTGGCGATCACGCAACCTGCAGGCGCCACAAAGGCTTCGCGCACCTTGCGGCCTTCGGCCGTGCGCACCGGGATGTTCTGCAAATTCGGTTCGTTGCTCGACAGACGGCCCGTCACGGCCACCGCCTGCGCATAGTGGGTGTGCACCCGGCCCGTGCGTGGCAAGGCCAGCTGCGCCAGCTTGTCGGTGTAAGTGCCCTTGAGTTTGGAGAGGCTGCGGTGCTCCAGGATGCGGGCGGGCAGCGGGTAGTCTTCGGCCAGTTTTTCCAGCACCTCTTCGTCGGTGCTGCGTGCGCCGGTGGCGGTTTTCTTGACGACAGGCAGGCCCAGCTTGTCAAAAAAGATCTCGCCCAGCTGTTTGGGGCTGGCCAGGTTAAAAGGCTGGCCCGCGATGTCGTAGGCTTCTTTTTCCAGCTGCACGATGCGCTCACCCAGCGCCTGGCTTTGCGCGGCCAGCGTGGGCGCGTCGATCAGCACGCCGTTGCGCTCGATGCGGTAGAGCGCTTCGCTGGTCTGGATTTCCAAGTCGTAGACAAACTTCAAGCCCGCATGCGCTTCGATCTGCGGCCACAGCGCCCCGTGCACGTCTAGGCATTGGTCCGAGTCTTCGCATGAATAATGCGCCGCCTTGTCCACATCGACCTGCGCAAACGGGATCTGGTGCGCCCCTTTGCCACACAGGTCTTCGTAGGTCACGCCGCGGCGACCCACATGGCGCTCGGCCAGGCTGGACAGGCCGTGCGGCTTGTGCACTTCGAGCACATAGCTCTGCAGCATGGTGTCGTGGGCATAACCTTGCACCTCGATGCCGTGGTTGGCAAACACATGGCGGTCGTATTTGATGTTCTGACCCAGTTTCAGGTGGGCCGGGTTTTCCAGCCAGGGCTGGAGTTTGGCCAGCACCTCGGCCAAGGGCAGTTGCTCGGGCGCACCCGGGCCGTTGTGGCCCAGTGGAATGTAGGCCGCCTCGCCGGGCTGCACGCTCAGCGAAATGCCCACAATGTCGGCACGCATGGCATCGAGTGACGTGGTTTCGGTGTCGATGGCCGTGAGCGGTGCTTGCCCGATGCGGGCCAGCCAGGCATCGAAAGCAGCCCAGTCCAGCACCGTGTCGTATCGCAAATCGCCCTGCACGGCGCTGGCGGCGTTGTCCAAATCGGGCAATGCCACAGGCTCATCGGCGGCGGCTTCACCAAACAGATCGCCCATGCCGGTGTCTTTCGGCTTGGCTGTTTTGGCCTTGGGCGCAGGCACAGCCATGGCCCCACCGAGCGACTGCACCAGCCCTTTGAAGCCATAGGTCTGGTAAAAATTCAGCAGCTTGTCCTTGTCCGGCTCGTGCAGGTGCAGGCTGGCCAGCGATGGCAGATCGGGCACCCAGCCAGCCAGGTCGCAATCGATTTTCATGGTCACCAGAGCGCGGCCCTTGGGCAGCCAGTCCACCGCCTGGCGCAGATTTTCGCCCGCCACGCCCTTGATCTCGTGGGCGTTTTCCATGAGCTTGTCGAGCGAGCCATATTCGAGCAACCACTTGGCTGCAGTTTTCGGGCCCACCTTGGCCACGCCGGGCACGTTGTCCACCGGGTCACCCACCAGGGTCTGGTAGTCGATCATCAAGGCAGGCGGCACGCCAAACTCGGCGGTCACACCCGCCACATCGCGCACTTTGCCGTTCATCGTGTCGATGATCGTGATGTGTTCATTGACCAGCTGGCTCAAATCCTTGTCGCCGCTGGACACCGTCACCGCAATGCCTTGCTGGGCGGCCGTGTGCGCCAGCGTGGCGATCACGTCGTCGGCCTCCACACCCGGCACGTCCAGCACCGTCCAGCCCATCAGGCGCACCAGCTCATGGATCGGCTCGATTTGCGTGCGCAAATCGTCGGGCATCGGGCTGCGGTGGGCCTTGTACTCGGGGTACATCTCATCGCGAAAAGTCGGCCCCTTGGCATCGAACACGCAGGCGGCATAAACGGCTGGCACATCCTTGCGCAGCCGCTCCATCATGTTGATCATGCCGCGGATGGCCCCGGTGGCCGGGCTGGTCGGGTCGCCCGGAACGGCCCGCAGGTCGGGCATGGCATGAAAGGCGCGGTACAGGTAGCTGGAGCCGTCCACCAGCAGCAAGCTGGGTTGGGGAGATGCAGATTCAGGGGTGTTTTCGCTCATCCCCCGATTGTGCATGGGCAAATCATCATCCCATGACCTCGGGGTGTTTCTGCGTCAGTCCTCGGCCCATCCTTCAATGGCGGGGTAATACCGGGTCGAGCGTCCGTCACCGTATCGTTTGAGCAGCCCAAGTCGTTCCAGTTCGATGAGATCGCGCGCCGCCGTGGGCGTTGAAGTTTGCGAAATTCGCCCGTGCTTGCGGGTCGTCATCCCGCCCTCGTAACCCTTGGGGCCAGCATCGAGGAGTTTCTTCATAGTTTTTTGCTGCCGCTCATTAAGAGTGACCGAGGACATCGATGCCTGAAACCGAATGCGTTGGATGGCGGAATCAATGGTCCGGCTCGCGAATTCACTGGCAAGGGAAAATTGCGCAAGCACCCATTCGACCCAGGCCGTCACGTCCATACTTTTTGAGCGCTGCGCCCGCTCCAGCTCGCTGTAATACTTGTCTTTGCAGGACTCGATTTGCCGGGACAGCGTCACGATCCGCCCAGGCTGGCCCATGTCTTGGCCCAGTGCCAGTTGCAAGATGGCGCGACCTATGCGTCCGTTGCCATCGTCAAACGGGTGCAGCGTCTCGAACCACAGATGCGACAGAGCGGCCCGCACCAAGCCGTCCATTGGCATTGCCCCGACGTTTGGATGGGTTTGGTTGAACCAATCCAAAAAAGCGTCCACTTGATGGGCCAGACCTTCAGCGGGAGGGGCGGCGTAATGCACCTTGGTGTGACCCATTGCACCACTGACGATTTCCATGGGAACTGAACGCAAAGCGCCAACCTCAATGCGTTGCATGCCAGAAAAACCCGTTGGAAAAAGAGCCCCGTGCCAATTGCACAACCGCTCCAGAGTCAACGCAGAATCGGTGTTGAGGGTGGCATCCTGCAACACATCAATCAGTCCCTCG